>Ga0316206_1000090_pt1 | contig 180379 bp, 148 predicted proteins | sample 6monthpyrite_MG_FD_204942 | JGI IMG/M metagenome (GOLD analysis project Ga0316206, IMG submission 204942) | Microbial mat bacterial communities from mineral coupon in-situ incubated in ocean water Damariscotta River, Maine, United States -... | ecosystem: Environmental > Aquatic > Marine >... | reverse complement strand
GCCAACCGCCATGCGGTTGGCGGCGGCAAAGTGTTCACTTTTGAGCCTGGCTCCGTACGTAATGGGGGGCTACAGGCCGACTTCGAGCGACCAGACGGCGCGGGTGCCGTCTTGGCCGTTGAACTCTTTTGAGCGCCAGAGGTGGGCTAGGCGAATGTGTGCGCTGTGCAGGTTGAACTCGAGGCCGATGCCGAGCTCGCCGACGAGCGGGCGCTTGTCGACGCGCGGGCCGTCCTTCCACGTGTTGCCGTCGAGGAAGAGGTCCTGCGCGACAGCGTGCAGGTCGCCGAAGATGTACAGCGAGCCGCCGCCCGCGCCCGACGGCGCCGAGCGCAAGGCGAAGTCGCGCGCGAGGTCCTTGCCGAAGCGCAGCGCTCCGCCGATGACGGCCTCGGTGCGCAGGTTGCCGAGGCTCCAGTCGATGTGCCCGGCGGCGTCCCAAGCGTGCGCCTCGCCGACCTGCCCATAGCCAAGCCGCCGGTCGCGCTGCACGGTGAAGAGCAGCGCGGGCTCGTCCTTGAGCTGCGAGTTCCAGCCGAGTGGCTCGGACAGGTTCCAGAACTCGTGCCAGTTCGTCTGCACCTCTTCGCCAAGCGACGAGGGGCCGACCACGCCCAAGTCCAACTCGACCATCGAACGCGTGTCGCGGCGGCGTGTGTCGTCGGGATCCAGAGCCAGCTTCTCGGACGCGATGCCCGCATGCAACCAGCCGGCGTAGGGGCGGTCGCGCGGGTCGGGATTCTTGCGGCTGATGTCGACGGGCACAAACATCAGTTGGCCGAGGCGCAGGCGCACCGATGCAAGCGTGTCCGCCGTTTCGGGCAGACCAAGCAGCTCGATCACACCTAGGTTCGCGAAGCCGCGCTCGATCGGACCGGCATCGTCTTCGGCTTGCCACCAGCGCAATTCCGTGCCGTGGTTGTAGTCGTTCTGCAGATCGCCGATGTCGTTCTCAAGACGCAAGCTACGCGTCCCGCTACAGGCGGTCAGGAAAAGTGCCGCGAAGGGCGCGGCACGGCAGGCGAGTCGAGCGGTGAGAGGCACGGCGGGAGGAGTGGGCCGAATCTAGCGCTTGACGTGGCCGATGGCAACGCTTGGATTGGGCTCGTTTCCATCAACAAGCACCGCCGAGGCCGAGTGGGTGCTCGACTCCGGCGGCGGGGAAGGGAAGGGGGGGCGCGACTAGCAGTTCAGCGGGCCGCAGGGCGGCAGGAACGGCGCGATCGTGAAGCAGGTCGGGTTCGTTAGAGTCGGTGGGCCGACGGGGCCGATGTCCATCCGCGCGCCTTGCGCGAAGATGTCGAGGCCGATCAGCGCGGGGTCGCTGGGCATGACGAAGTCGAAGGTCGGGTTGGCGCCGGCGGTTGGGCCGCTGGCCAGGAAGTGAAACGGAGCGCCCAACATCAGCGTGCCGGTCGTTGGGTCGAGCGGCTGGAAGTCGCTCGCCAGCGAGTACCAAAGAAACCACTGCCCGATGACGCCGGTGGGGCCGACGCGCATCCGCATCGGGCAGCCGAGCGCCGCGCTGCCGCAGTGCGTCAGCGTGGCCTTCGCGATCGAGACCGAGGTCACGTTCCAGATCGCGCACGTCACGCCCCCGAGCGTGGCCGTGAACGTAAACGGCTTGCCGACGTACTGGTCGAGGTTCAGCGTCGTGCTCTTGAGCAGCGCACCATTGCAGACGACCGCGTGGGTCTCCTCTTGGCAGATGCTCGGCGCCGTCGCCTGCTCGATGACGGCCGTAAAAGTCGCCGTCTGGGCCACAGCTGGGCTGCCCAGAGCACTCGCGAGGGCAAGCGCTAGGCTCGCCACAAAAGTCTTGCGATTCATAGCTCCTCCTTTATGAACGTTGCTGGTGACACCACCACCAACTCCGAATCTACACCCAACGCGCGTGCTTGGGGAGGGGGCAAGTGGTAGCCTCGCGGAATGCACCTTCAAAAGACCCTTCTTGCGGCGGGCCTCGCCCTCCTCTCGTCCTGCGCCATCGCGCGCCAACGCACCCACGAGCCGATCATGGCGACCAGCGTCAACGCCATCGAAGTCGGCGACTCGTCCGAGCGAGTCACCGAGCTCCTCGGCGCGCCCACCGAGGTCGTGCAACTTGGCACGCGCACGGCGTACCGCTACGACTTCACCGAGACCAAGAGCGCCGGTCTGTTTTTGCTTGTCGTGGGCTTCTTCAACTCGGACTCGCATCAAGATCGCGTCTGGGTCTTCTTCGACGAGAACGAATCCGTGACCCACGTCGGCGCCACGCTCGCGGGTGATCAGGCCGAGTACTCCATGCCTTGGTCGGATTGAAGCCAACCGCAATGTTGCGCAACACTCTTCTTGCGAGCCTCGCCGCGTGCACGCTCTCGAGTTGCCTCTCGGCCAACTTCAACCGCTCGAAAGAGCTCGAAGCGCTTGCCGAGCCGGCGCTCGAGACCCTCGAGATCGGCGAGTCGGGCCTCGCGGCGTGCCTCGACGCTCTTGGCGCGCCTACACGCGTCTGGGAGGTCGACGGCGGCGCCGCGCTCGCATGGTATTGGGTCGATCGCAGCGACTGGGGCGTTACTTTTTCCGTGCCCGCAGGTGATGCCGTCAGCGCCAACCTGTCCTACGGCGACTTCGCCGTCGACGCTGAGGGCGCCGTTTTATTCTTCGACCAAGAGTGGCAGCTCGCAGCCCTTCGGCGCGGTCAAATCGCCGAGCTGCTTAAGGAAGAGCGCCGCCGCCCCGCGATCGTCGAATAGGTCCACGCGAAGGCCCCGTTCCAAAAAAGGCCTTGCCCAAAAGCGCCCCGCGCCCCTAGGTTGTCAGCTTCCCCCTCACGGAGTCCCCATCACTCCGTTCACCCTGACAACCAGATTTCATGAGCCTCTCCAGGTCCCCCCTCGGTGTCCTGTTCGCTGGCCTCGCGCTGTGCACTTTTGCATCCGCGCAGACGCCAGACTTCTCTCGGCCCTACATCGACCCTGCGGCAGAAGCGCCGCAGCCCGATTCCTTGCCAGCCCACATGGTTGGCGCGGGACCGGTGCACAAGTTGCGCGTCGATGCGAGCGATCAACTCACTCTGCAGCAGCTTGCCGCAAGTGACGTGGTCCTGCGCCAATACGACTACGGCAGCTTTGTCGTGTTCGTGGTCGACGGCACCAAACTCGACAGCGATGCGCTTTTTGCGACGGGCTTCGATGTGCGCGACGAGTACGACCTGGTGGCCTTCAATGGCCTGACCCTGAACGGCGCGCAGCCAGAGGCTCTGCTGAGCACGCTGCCTGACGGCCTGCGGCTCTCGACTCCCGGTGGCGCGCTTGCCGCCGATGCCGGCCTGTTTGTTGTGCAGTTCGACGGACCCGTGCGCGACGATTGGCTGGCCGCGCTCGACGCGACCGGCGCCTTGCGTGTCCACCACATGCCGATGAACGCGTACGTGGTCAAGGCCACGCCGGCCGAGGCGAGTGCGCTCGAAGGTTTCGCAGCGGCGAACGCGTTTGTGCAGTATGCAGGCGCTCTCGAGCCGGCCTTCCGCATCCACGAGGACCTGCGCGCTTTGATCGAGCGCGCGCCCGATGCGCCCGTGAAGGTCACGATTCAACTGGTCGATCGGCCGGGCATCCGCGGTGTCATCGAGGACTTGGCCGCGCTCAGCTTCACGGGTGCAAACGCACGCGTGGTGCAACAGTACGTGAACGTCGAGGCCACGCTCTTGCCGCGCGACTTCGCGCGCCTTGCGAGACTTGCCGACGTGTTCCAGATCGAGCCGCTTGGCGAGCTCTCGCTGTTTGACGAGGCGCAGGGCCAGATCACGGCGGGCAACCTGTCGGGCAACTCGCCGAGTGGTCCGGGGTACCTCGCATGGCTTGCGTCCCAGGGCTTTGGCTCGGGCCAGTTCACCAGCTTCTCGGTCAACGTCGTGGATGATGCGACGTCGCTTACCGGCCACCCGGACCTTCCGAATAGCCGCATCGACTTTGCGAACAACCCGACGAACCAGACGGGCGCACAAGGTGGTCACGGCTTCCTGAACACGAACATCATCGGTGGCTTCAACAGCGGCACCGGCAGTGCGAACGAGGACTCGCTTGGTTACAACTACGGCCTTGGCATCGCGCCTTGGGCGCATGTCGGCGCGACGGCGATCTTCGGCGGGACGAGCTCGAGCGGCACGTCCTGGGAGAGCACGGCCTACGGCCAGGGTGCGCGCATCAGCTCGAACTCGTGGGGCTTCCAGACCCAAACGGGCGGTGCGGTCGCGGACTACAACGCGAGCGCGCAAGAGTACGACGGCATCGTGCGCGATGCCCAGGGTGGCTCGGCGGGCAACCAAGGCATGATGATCGTGTTCGCGGCGGGCAACAATGGCTCGGGGTCGAACACTGTGTCGTCGCCCGCGACGGCCAAGAACGTCTTGACGGTGGGGGCGTCGGAGAACGTGCGCCAAACCGGGACGGACGGCTGCGCGATTGGCAACAGCGGCGCGAACAGCGCGAACGACATCATCAGCTTCTCGAGCCGCGGTCCGGTCAACAGCTCGGGCGGTGACGGTCGCTGGAAACCCGAGATCGTGGCACCCGGCACGCACATCGAAGCGGGCATCCCGCAGAGCAACTACAACGGCTCGAGCGTCTGCAACCAGTACTGGCCGAGCGGCCAGACTCTGTACGGTTGGTCGAGCGGCACGAGCCACTCGACGCCGGCCATCGCGGGCGTCTCGGCGCTGGTGTATCAGTGGTTCTTGAACCAGGGCTTCGGTGCGCCGAGCCCGGCGATGAACAAGGCGTTCATCGTGGCGACCGGCGATTACATGAACGGCGTGGGCGCGAACGACACGCTGCCGTCGAACAGCCAAGGCATGGGGCGCGCGAACCTATCCGATGCGTTTGCTGGCTCGAACCGCTTGCTTGAGGACGAGGTCACCGTGCTGGGCGCGACTGGCCAGACGTTCACGACCAGCGGCAACGTGGCAAGCTCGGCCAAGCCGTTCCGCGTGGTGCTTGCGTGGACCGACGCGCCGGGCCCGACGTCGGGCGCGCCGTGGATCAACGATCTGGACCTCGAGGTCACCGTGGGCGGCACGACCTACAAGGGCAACGTGTTCAGTGGTGCGAACTCGATTGGCGGCGGCAGCGCCGACACGAAGAACAACACCGAGTCGGTCTTCTTGCCCGCGGGCACGAGCGGCAGCTTCAGCATCACGGTGCGCGCCTCTTCGATCGCTGGCGACGGCGTTCCCGGCAACGGCGATGGCACCGACCAGGACTTTGCGCTGATCGTGACGAACGCGTCGACCGGTGGGCCCGTGCTGCCGACGGCGAATTTTGCGGGCAGCCCGACGACGGGCATTGCGCCGCTCGCGGTCAGCTTCACCGATTCTTCGAGTGCGACCGTGACGAGCTGGAGCTGGAGCTTCGGCGACGGCGCGACTTCGACGCTGCAGAACCCGAGCCACACATACGCGAACCCCGGCAACTACACGGTCGCCTTGACCGCGACCGACAGCGTAGGCAGCGACACGAATACGAAGACGAACTACATCGTGGCGAGCGCGCCGCCGGTGCCGGGCATCTCGGACGGTAGCTTCGAAGCGCAGGCTGCGGCGAGTGCGCCGACGGCTCCGTGGACGATCGACTTTGGCACGGGCCACATCGTCAACACGAACGCGGACAACGGTCTGCCGACGAATGGCGCGCAGTGGCTCGAGCTCTCGGCTTCCAGCACCAACAACTCGACGCCGCCGTCGAACCCCGGTGGTGTCACCAATCCGCCGAGCGGCGGTGCGGGGGTCAGCCAGAGCTTCAGCTATGCGGCGGGCGTGACGCTGTTCTCGTTCGATGCCGCGTTCTCGCGGAACGAAGGTGCCAACCAAGGCACCTACAACGACTGGATGAGCGTCGACATCACGGACGGCTCGACCTGGCAGAACCTGTACTACGCGGACACGTTCACGGCGACGCCGAACACCTCGGCGACAAGCGGCTTCCCGATGACGGCGATCACCAGCGTCAGCGTGGACCTCGCGGGTCTGTTCCCCGGATCGAACGCGGCGACCAACTTCACGGTGACCGCGCTCGTGGGCAACAAGGCCGACAGCGTGCAGGCCTCGCCTGGTTTCGTGGACAACTTCGCGCTGACAGGCTCGGCACCTGCGCCGACCGCAAACTTCAGCGGCACTCCGTTGAGCGGTACCGCGCCTTTGGTTGTGGGCTTCACTGACGCATCGTCAGTTGACGTCACGGGCTGGAGCTGGAGCTTTGGCGACGGCGCCACTTCGACTCTGGCGAACCCGAACCACACCTACAACGCGGCCGGCACCTACACGGTCGCGCTGACGGTGACGGGCCCGGGTGGCACGGATACGCTGACGCGCTCAGGCTACGTGAACGTGAGCGCTGCGCCGCCGGTGGCAAGCTTCACGGGCACGCCGACGACGGGCACCGCGCCTCTGGCAGTGAACTTCACGGACGGCTCGAGCGGCAGCGTTTCGAGCTATGCGTGGAGCTTCGGGGACGGCGCGACGTCGAGCTTGGCGAACCCGAGCCACTCGTACGCAGCAGCGGGCACCTACACGGTGGCGCTGACGGTGACGGGCCCGGGCGGCACGGATACGCAGACGCGCGCGAACTACATCAGCGTGAATGAGCCCGCGCCGACCGCGAGCTTTACGGGCACGCCGACAAGCGGCACCGTGCCGCTGGTCGTGTCGTTCAGCGATGCGTCGACGGGGACGGTGACAAGCCGCAGCTGGACGTTCGGGGACGGCGCGACGTCGACTCTTGCGAACCCGAGCCACACGTACTCGGCCGTCGGCACCTACTCGGTGTCGCTGACCGTGACCGGCCCGGGCGGCAGCGACACGTTGACGCGCACGAACTACATCAGCGTGGCCGACCTGCCGCCGACGGCGGGCTTCACGGGCACGCCGCTGAGTGGCACCGCGCCGCTCTTGGTGTCGTTCGCCGATGCGTCGTCCGTGGACGTGACGGCGTGGAGTTGGACCTTCGGGGACGGCGCGACGTCGACTCTGGCGAACCCGAACCACACCTACAACGCGGCCGGGACCTTCACGGTCGCGCTGACGGTGACGGGCCCGGGTGGCACGGATACGCTGACGCGCTCAGGCTACATCAGTGTGAGCGAGCCGCCGCCGGTCGCCGGATTCACCGGTACGCCGACGTCGGGTACAGCGCCTCTGGCGGTGTCGTTCAGCAATGCCTCGACGGGCAACGTGACGAGTTCCAGCTGGACCTTCGGGGACGGCTCGACCTCGACGCTTGCGAACCCGAGTCACACCTACACGGGCGTCGGCACCTATTCGGTGACGCTGACCGTGACGGGACCCGGTGGCACCGATTCGCTGACACGGACGAACTACATCAGTGTCGCCGAGCCCGCGCCAGTCGCGGGCTTCAGCGGCACGCCGACGAGTGGCACCGCGCCGCTCGCCGTGTCGTTCAGCGACAGTTCGACGGGCAACATCACCAGTCGGTCTTGGACCTTCGGTGACGGCGCGACGTCGACGCTGGCGAACCCGAGTCACACGTACTCGGCCGTCGGCTCGTACTCGGTGACCTTGACCGTGACCGGCCCCGGCGGCACGGACTCGCTAACCCGCACGAACTACATCACCGTGGGCGACGTCGCTCCGGTGGCGGGCTTCAGCGGAACGCCGACAAGTGGTGTCGCGCCTCTGGCCGTGTCCTTCGCGGATGCGTCGAGTGGCAACGTGGCCAGCTACAGTTGGAGCTTCGGCGACGGCGCCACGTCATCGCTGCAGAACCCGAGCCACACCTACACCGCGGCGGGCACCTTCACGGTGACGTTGACGGTGACGGGGCCCGGTGGTTCGGACGCGCTGACGCGGACGAACTACATCGCGGTGAGTGCGCCGCCGGTGCCGCCGACGGCGAGCTTCTCGGCCACGCCGACTGCGGGCACGAACCCGCTGACGGTCAGCTTCACGGACTCGTCCACGGGTGACGTGACAGGCTGGAGTTGGACCTTCGGTGACGGTGCGACGTCGACGCTACAGCATCCGAACCACACCTACACGGCGGCTGGCACCTACACGGTGTCCTTGACCGCAAGTGGGCCGGCTGGCTCGGACACGCAGACGCAGACCGGACTGATCACGGTCACGGATCCGCCGGTGGGCGGCACGAAGAACTACATGAGCTTCTTGTCGACCACCACGGTTCCGGGTCTTGGCACCGTGCGTGACGAGGACATCGTCGCCTTTGACGCCGCGACCGGAACCTGGGAGTGGATCTTCGATGGGTCCGATGTGGGCGTCGGTGGCACCGATGTCAACGCCTTCAGCATCCGCGCGGACGGCAGCATCTTGATGTCGTTCAACAGCACGAGCACGTCGGTGCCGGGCCTGACCGGTGGCCCCAACGGGACGACGGTTGAGGATTCGGACGTGGTGCTGTTCACGCCGACCTCGACGGGCGCCACGACGGCGGGAAGCTTCAGCTTCTACCTCGATGGTAGCGACGTGGGCCTGACCACAAACGGTGAGGACATCGACGCGATGCACGAGAACGCGGACGGCAGCTTGTCGATCTCGACCTTGGGTAGCCACACGGTCTCGGGTCTTTCGAAGGGCCGCGACGAGGACGTGATCACGATCGCGTTGAGCGCGACGGGCGCAAACTCGGCGGGCACCTGGTCGGTGACCTTCGACGGCAGCGATGTGGGCTTCGCCACAAGCAGTGGTGAGGACATCGACGCCATCTCCTTCGATGCGGGCGACATGCTGTTCTCGACGCAGGGCTCGTTCGCCGTGAACGGCGCGTCGGGTGCCGACGAAGATGTCGGCCGCTTCGCCGGCTCGTTCGGCTCGACAACCTCGGGCTCGGCGACGCTTGAGTTGGACCTGAGCTTGCTCGGCATCGACGTGTCGGAAGACATCGACGGCTTGACGATCCGGTAGCCTCCTGAGGGCTTCACGGACACGCCGCGTTGGTCACCATCAGGGTGGCGAGCGCGGCGTGTCTCTTACTCTTTTGGCACGGCGAGCTCGGCGGGGGAAGGCCCGCTCGCCGTCCACTCGATGCGCACGCGGCCATTGAGGTCGGCTTCCGTGAGGGGCTCGCCCGTCTCGGGATTCTGGGCAGCTTTGGCGAACACGATCGGTGCTGAGCCCTCTGGGCTGCGCTCGATCCAGAGGGGACCGACCGGGGCAAGCAGCTCGAGCCGCCCACGCGCATCGGTCGTCCTCTCGAGGAGTCGCACCTCACCCCCGTTCGAGGTTAGGTACAGGCGCACTCTCTGGGTCGCGAGCGGGGCGGCCGTCTCGGAATCCACGAGGTGGAGCTCGGCGCGGCGGATGGGGAAGTCGAGCGTCAGCTCGCGCATCTCTCCGGCGCGCACCTCCACGTCCGCCGTGGACGTCAGCGACCACCAGAGCACTGGGCCCGCGACCTCGATCGCATACGTCCCCGCGAGCGGGGCGACGGTGAGCCGCCCGTGGAGGTCCGACATGGCGCTGATCCAGGACCGCCCATTCGCTTCGTTGCGCGGCCTCAGCATGATCGTGGTTGCGCCAAGCGGCTCGCCGGATCCGGTGAGCGTGAGGGCGAGCTCCCCGGGCCAGCTCGTGCGCATGTCGAAGTCCACGGAGGCCTCACCGGTCGGCTCGGGGGTGCATCGCGTACTGATCAAGGTGGCCGGCGCGAGCGGCGCGCCCCGCTCGTCCTTGGCGCCCCGGACGAGAGTGACCTGCAGGGTCCCGCTCCCGAATGGGCCGAGGCGATAGCTGCCGTCGGGCGCGGGAGTCGTCTCGAGGAACGCGTCGAGGCCGAGCTCCCACTCGCTGGCCCGCATGTCGGGCGTGAAGGCCGAGACCCCGGCGCGGACGCGAAGTTGGGTGACGTCGGCATCGGGCGGAGCGAGGACCCGGCCATGGACGAAGGTCCCACGAGGTAGGACGAGCCGCACCCCGTCGGGGCCGGTCGCCGCGCCCGGCGGGACGGTCTCGAGGACGTGCAGCGCTGAACCTGCGACTGCCCGCAGGACGAAGGGGGAGTTGGTGGGCGCGTCCAGGCTCCAGCGGCCGAGCTCGTCGGTCACGGTCGACCCGAGGCGTTGGGCCTGGCGCTCGCTGGCACCCCAGAAGGTCCACCAGTCGGAAACGCCGTCCAGCGCGCTCTCCCGGTAGACCTCGACCGGCGCACCGGACACGGGTTCTCCCGACGTGTCGACCACGACCCCGCGGAGCCGCTCGTTCGGCGTGACCTCGAACGTGAGAGCGCGCTCTTCGCCGGGCGCGAGGGCTTCGAGTTTCTCCATGACGGAGGCGTACCCCGGCACGTCGAGGAACAGCGTGTAAGTCATCGGGATCAGCGAGGCGAAGGCCCGCGCACCCGTCGCGTCCAGCTCGCCCGACCCTAGCTCGAACTCATCGGGTCCGAAGTTCACGTTCTCACAGCGGAGCTTGATCTTGAAGCCTTCGACGCTCGTCCGAGTCTTCCTGTCGATGACCGTGATCCGCAGCGCCGCGGACCCGGTGAGTTGCGCCCGGACCGCATGACCAGGAGTCACCCCGGTTTGCTCCCAGCGCTCGAAGCGCGGGTCGTCGATCTGGAGCGTGTACTCGCCGGGGGGCACGTCATGGAAGAGACACTCGCCGAACGGCGTGGCGCGCTCGGAGACCCGCGGCGCGTCCAGCGCAGCGCCGATGAGCCCAACGTGCGCCGGATCGGGACCCACGGGGTAGATCGGAGACGTTGAGGTCGCCACGCTGATCCTCGTCGCGAGGTTGGGCCCGCTGTAGGTGAGCTCGCAAGGAGTCACCTCACCGGCGGTCACGTCGACCGCGGCGGTGAGCTCCTCGGCGAGGGCGGACCAGGCCGTCACGTTGTTCTTGCCCGGAGGCAGGTCGCGAATCAGCCAGGTGCCGCGTGCGGGGTCGGGCTCACCCTGGCAGCTGACCCAGCGGCCGAGCTCGGGAGCGTTGCCCGCGGCGGGCTTCCCGGTGACCTGCCACCCTCCCACCAGGGGGAGCCCGCGCGCATCGCGGATCGAGACTTCGATGGCGCCACCGGCCACGAGCTCGATCGTGCCGAGGTCGAGTCTGGCGTCGGGATCGAGCTCGTCGAGCCTCCGGTCGATCGGCGCGTAACCGGGCTCGTGGGCGGACAAGTCGAAGAAGAAGCCAGCCGGCACGTCCGCCTCGAATGCGAACCGGCCGTCGGTGCCTGTCTTGGTGACGACCTCGTCCCAAGTTGCGGGTCCGTCGGTTGGCTCTTCGAACACCCTCCACGGCTTCCAGCCCTCGAGTCGGACCTCGACACCTTCGGCAGGTGATCCACTCGGAAGCACGAGGCGGCCCACGAGCGGCGTCTTGGCCTGGGGAGTGAACGCGACTCGGGTCGCGGTCTTAGCAGCCACGGGCATCGGGTCTTGCGTCTTGGGCGCGCCGTCCATCGTGGGACTCGTGGTCGCGCTCCCGAGTTGGGGTGGGACTTCGAGAGGTGCCGCGCCGACGACCTTGACGCCGCTCTTCGGCCACAGCAAGGAGAGAGCGACGAATGCAAGGGCGACGAGTGCAAGGGGCCAACGCGAAGAGAGGGACTTCATCTTGTCGAGCGTATCAGTCCTCGGCCGGCGGGGCGGTAACGGACGCGTCACAGTTGGACTCGGACATGGTGCTGTTCGCGTTGGCCTCGACGGGCGCTACATCAGCGGGAAGCCTTTGCTTCGACCTCGATCGTAGCGACGTGGGGCTGACACAAACGGCGAGGCCATCGACGCGGTACATGAGAACGCAGCTTGTTGATCTCGACCTTGGCGGTGCCTCGGTCTGGGGTCTCGCGAAGGGCCGCGATCACGTTCGCGATGGCGCGACAGTCTCCTAGCGCTGGAGGATGCTCTCGAGCTGGCGCGTGATCTCTTCGGGCAGATGGGAGCGTGCGGTGGCGAGGTGGTGGCGGGCGACGTCGAGCTCGGCGGGCGCCGGCTGGGTGAAGCGGCGGTTGAAATCGGCTAGCCACTTTTTGGAGCGCGACCGTTGCGCGCACGGGGAACGACTCGGTTTCGCGCGCCGGGGGTGCCCTCAGGCTGGCGAGTAGGACCTCGAGGCTCGCCCACTTGGGGAGCTCGAGGACGAGCTTCAGCGCACCGCGGCGGACATGAGCCGGACGGTCGGGTTGGACCCACTCGAGGAGCTGTTCGCGTGTCGCAATCGGGCGGAAGGGCGCGAGCGCGAGCAGGGCCTTGAGGGCGACGCGGGAGAGGGCGGCGGAGTCCGAGGGGAAGAGCTCAACGAACAGCGGGACGTGGCGGTCGCGCGCGAGGCGGGCGAGTGTTTGTGCGGCGGCGGCGGCGAGCCGCGCGCTGTTTTGAGTGGCCGTGCTGCGCGCGAGGTTGGCGAGGCGCGCGGTGCGTGCGGGGTCGTCGGGGCTTGCGGTGTAGGCGAGCCCGAGGAGCGCAGCTCGGCGCCGCGAGTGTGGCTCGTCGGGATCAAAGGCGACAGCAAAGTAGGCGGCTGTGAGCTCGGCTTTGGTCGCTACGTTGGACTCGAGAAGCAGGTGGGCGGCGAGCTCGCGAAGACGGCGAGTCGAGTCGAAGAGGGCCGCTCGCAGGCACTCTTCAGGAGCTTGCGCACCGAGCAAACGCAGCGCGAACTCGCGCAGCTCGGGGCGCTTCGACTGCAGCAGCTTGCGAGCGGTGCGCGGGTCTTCGGCACAGAGGTCTTGCGCGCCCGCCAGGGCGACCCGAAGCCTTGGTGACGCGAGGCAAGCGGTGCGAAGGGCGTCGCGCTCGGGACGGGGGCGGTCGCGAATCGCGGCGAGCGCGAAGTGCGCGAGGGCGAGGGCACGGTCGCTCTTGTGACCCTGCTCTGTGTAGGCAGCGTCGGAGCCAATCAGGCCGACCAGCGAGTGCGTTGTGAGGTCGGTGGAGAGCCTGGCGAGGAGCTCGCTAAGCTCGGGAGCGCTGCTCCTCTTTGCGACAGAGAGCGCGAGGGGTAAGAGGTCTTGAAAGTCGTCGACGAGGCTGGGTGAGTGCGAGAGCAGCCGGCGAAGGAGGGCTTCGGCTCGGCGCTGCACGCGGGGAACCCAGTCGGCCAGGCGCGCGAGCACCATGGCGCGGGCGGCGCGGCTCGCCGCGGGATCGAGACGCCTCAGCGCGGCCTCGCGCAGGTAGCCGTTCGACTGAGCGGCGACGGCAACCAAGAGGCCGGTGGGCGCCGAGCGCCGCTTGATGCGCAGCCAGAGCATCTCGGTGTGCTGCTTCCAAGGAATCGTCTGCCGCTCATCGACCTGCGGCAGCATGCGCAGGCTCTCGAACAGCGCGGGCAGCTGGCTGGCAGGTGCGTCGTTCAACAGGACCTCGATGCGCTCGCCGGCAGCGTAGGCCAGCTTGCGATCCGGCAGCGCGAGCGCCATGACGAGGCCGGGCAAGAGGCGCACATCGGGCTTGCGGCCGGCCTCGATGATCACGTCAACGAGCCAGGCGTGGCGGTCGCCGCTGAAGTTGCGCCCGGTGATGCGCTCGAGGCGCCCAGCCCAGTTGCGCCACCAGTTGTCTCGCTTTGCCATGCGGGGATCCTATCGACAGGCTGGCGAAGAACCTCGTGCTTTCGTGGCGACGCCGCTGCGAGCGGCTCGACGCCCTGACCGAATCGCGCGTATGCTGCAGCTTCGCTCTTCGCCGCGCACGTCCCCGTTCCTCCGGATGCCCAACATGCAGACCTCTCTCGCCATGCTCCCGGTCGCCCTCCTTGTCGCGGGCGGGCTCTTTGTTGCCACCGACAACTTTCCGCGTGAGCGCGGCGGCCCGAACGATGCTCAGAAGGACGCGCTCGAGGGCGAGCGCCCGCCCGCGCTCGTGGTGCGCGAGTGGCGGAACACGGACGCGCCGATCGCGCTCGGCGATCAGCTGGGCAAGGTGGTGTTGCTCGACTTTTGGGGCACTTGGTGACCCGGCTGTCGAAGCTCGCTGCCGCATCTGAACGAGATGGCAGCGGACTTCGGGGACCAGGGGCTGGTTCTGATTGGCGTGCACACCGAGAAGGCTTGGGAGACGATGGAGGCGTACATCGAGCGCGAGGGGATCAAGTTCCCCGTTTGCGTTGATACGGAGGGCACGATCGCGGCGTTTGGCGTGGACTCGTTTCCCGACTACTGCCTGATCGACCGGCAGGGGATCTTGCGCGTCGCGGACCTTGCGAACGGCGGCGTGGACGACGCGGTGCAGGTGCTGCTTGCCGAGGACGACCACCTGTCGGCGGCGATGGCAGCCGGTGCGCAAAGTGCGCCCGATGTCACCTTCGACATGTTCGAAGGCGACGAGCGAATCGGGACTTTTCGGATGGTGACGGACGTCTCCATGATCGGCGACACGCGCGTGGTCGCGACCTCGAGTGTGTCGACGCGATTCGATCCCGAAGACCCGGATGCAAAGGCCAAGGTCGAGTCGAGCGCGGCGGTGTACGCGCTGGGCCCGCAGTTGACGCCGCTCCACTTCACGACGGTGGACTCTCGCGGAGGCCGCCACGAATCGGAGGTGCGCGTCGAGGACGATGCGTGGGTCGTCGATCCCGAAGGCGGAAACTCGCAAAAGATTCCGGCGGGGGCACTGTTTGACTCGCTGATGTATCGCCTTGTTACAGGCTTCCCCGAGGTCGAGGGTTATCGCGTGACCGCGCCGTGGTTCGAGATGGAAGAGCTTGTTGTCCATGGCGCGATTCGCATCGAGTGCATGGGCGAGGAGAAGCACGATGGCAAGCCAGCGTGGCGCTGGGACCTGGAGTTCGGCGAGCTTAGGGGCGTGACGATGACGATGCAGATCTGGACCACAGGCGGTGAGATCGTCGAGATGGAGGCGAACGGCAGGCGCCTCGTGCCAGCAGTCGAAGAGCGCTAGAGCGGACCGCGCGTCGACCCAGCGCTCCGCTTCTGCGCACGTGCCGAAGTCGATCGCCTCGCCGTCCACAGGGATCGAGGCCTTCTCGCCAAGCCCCTCGCACTCGAGGCTACGATTCGCGCTGGGGTCGCGCAGCTCATCTGAGCGAGTGAAGTGCGAGTGCAGCCGCGCCACTTTCGAACACCGCTGCGGCCCCGATTTGAGGGGCGCGCGTCCGCAGTGTGTGCGTGAAGAGGAAGTTGGCGCCTCATTTGGTGCATATGGTATGGTCGATCCACAATGTCGCGCTCGTGGGAGAGGGCGGTTGAAGCACGGCCGCCGGTAAAGGGGGATCACTTGTGACTCCGCAATCGGGGAACTCGCAGGCGAGCGAGCTGCCGGATTCGATCGGCGGCTACCGCATCCTGAGTGAGCTCGGGCGCGGGGGCATGGGCGTGGTCTATGCCGCCGAGCAAGACAGCCCGCGGCGGCGGGTCGCCCTCAAGGTGCTGGGCAACGCGCTGCACTCAGACGAGCTGCGGCGGCGCTTCGAGGCCGAGGCGAGCGTGCTCGGCCGACTGCAGCACCCCGCGATCGCCAAGATCTACGAGGCGCGCACCTTCGAGCTGGCAGGCGTCGGCACGCTGCCGTTCTTTGCGATGGAGCTGGTCGAGGGTTCGCGCGAGCTCGTCGAGTATGCGAACGAAGAACAGCTCGACGTGCACGCGCGTATCGAGCTGTTCGTCGAGGTCGTCGAGGCCGTCGAGTACGGGCACCAGGAGGGCATCCTGCATCGGGACCTGAAGCCGGCTAACGTGCTGGTCGGCAAGCGTGGGAGGCCCAAGATCATCGACTTCGGCATCGCGCGCTCGCTCGACGCAGACGAGGCGCTGCAGTCGCTGCAGACCCAGACCGGCCAGATCCTCGGCACGCCGCAATACATGAGCCCCGAACAGTACGTGGCCGATCGCGATGGCATCGACGCGCGCGCGGACGTCTACTCGCTGGGCGTCTGCCTGTTCGAGCTCTTGAGCGGCGAGCTGCCCTTCGCGTTCGAGACCAAGCCGATCCTCGAGATGGCGCGCATGGTGCGCGAGGACCAGCCGAGGCGCCTCTCGTCGGTGAACCGCGCGCTCGGCGGCGACCTCGAGGCGGTCGTCGGCAAGGCGCTCGAGCGCGATCTCGCGCGGCGCTACAGTTCCGCGGGTGAGCTGGCGGCGGACCTGCGCCGCTTCCTCGGGAAGCAGCCGGTGCTGGCGCGGCCGCCGAGCTCGTTCTACCAGCTGCGCCTGTTCACCCGCCGCAATCGCGCACTGGTCAGCGCGATCTCTGCGGTCCTCTTGATCAGCATCGCGGCGGCGATCGTCAGCGTGCGCTACGCGATTCACGCCGAGGCCGAGCGCCTCGCCGGGCTGCGCGAGACCTATCGCTGGGGTCTGTCATCGGTCTCGGCGGCGCTCGATGACGGGGCCATCTTGAAGGCCAAGCGGCTGCTCGCGGAGATGCCGTTCGAGCTGCGCGGCTGGGAGTGGCGCTACTTCCAGGCGCGCCTCGACACGACCCAGGTGACGCTGCCGCCGGTGGATGCGGCCGGGCCGGCCCACCACGCGCTCGCGGTCAGTCTGGATGACGAGGTTCTGTATCTGGATCGGCTTGGCGTCGTGTCCTCATGGAACACGCGCGGCTGGCAAGAGCGTCCGCGGCTCGAGCTGTCTAGCGGTGCCGGAAGCTTGCAGATCGAGGCCCCCGGGGACGGCAGCCTCCTGCTGCGCGGGGGCAAGCAGCCGCTGGTGGTTGGAGGTGATTGGACAAGCGCCATCTCGCGGGTGGACGGCACGAGCGGTGAGCTCTTGTCGAGTTTCGAGGATCAGCAAGCATCCCAGGAACATGCCACATTCACGGTGCGCGGCGGCGGACGCGTGGCGACCGCGAGTCGGGACCGCTTGAAGGTCTACGACCTGCAGGGCATGCTGCTGGCGGAGCGCGCGCTGCCGCCATCGCAGAGGCGTCAACTGGCGTTCAGTGGGTCTGGGGAAGAGCTGGCGGTGGCCTCTTCCGGGCTCGAGGCGCCGGTTACGATCTTCGCAACCGGAACGCTGGAGCTTCTGGCCAGCCTGCCCGGAGGGCCGCACTCGTGCTTCGGTCTGACCTTCGACGCCACGGGCACTCGGCTTGCCCTCGGCAGCGCCGGCAAGGTCCTGGTCTGGGACCTCGAGCAGCCGGGCGCGGCCGCGCTCGAGGTGCCCGTGACCGTTGGCTCCGGTAGAGCGAGCACGGTGCTCTTCGACGCGAGCGGCACGGCTCTGTTCGTCGCGGACATCAACGGGTCGGAGGTCGAGTGCCTCGGTCTGGATGGAAGGCAGAGGGGATCTCTGCGCACGCCGAGTACGGGTGCCGACTTCGCCTGGGGCGGCTACGCACGCCTGGCGTTGCAGCTGCTGTCCGGCGACCGCCTCGCCGGCGTCCTGCCGGATGGTAGCCTGAGCGTATGGGACCTGGAGGTTCTGAGCGAGCCCACGATTCTGCGTGGGCACAAGAGCTTCTTGACCAGCCTGTCGCTCTCGCCCGACGGCGCGCGGCTCTACTCCGGCGGCTTCGACGGCTGGGAGGGCGCGGGCAGCTTGCCCGGTTCGCTGCGCGTCTGGGACACCGAGACCGGGGACGAGGTCGCCAGCTTTTCCCAAGTTGGGGTCACCCGACTCGGAAGCCAGCTGGGTGATGGGGAGTTCTTGGTCCGGGGGCTAAACAGCGGGCGGGACTCGCTGCGTGTGCAGGTCTTGAGCACTCGCTCTGGACATGTGCTCGAGGATCTCGCGGGCCTCGATCCGGTTGCCCTGGACGGGCCTCGCAGGCGATTGATCTACGGCGCTCTGGATCGAGTCGAGGCGAAGGTCTTTCGCCGCGGACTGGTCATGCATGAGCTCGACTCCGGAGTCGAGAGGTCCCTGGATGTGGGCTTCCCGACGATCTCGCGATACAGCCCCGGCGGCCGCTGGTTCGCATGCTCGGGGGGCGGCCACCAGGACTTTCCGAGCACGCTACAGGTCTTTGATGCCGACTCGCTGGAGGAGGTGGCACACTTCGACCTTGAGAAGCTCACCACGTCCCTGGACTTCGCCAAGGGGAGCGCGCTGCTCGCCGCGGCTTCGGGCAGTCAGGTCGTGATCATCGATCTCGAGGAGCTTGCCGTGAAGCATGTCATCGACGCGGGCGGAGTCGGGCAGATGGTCGCGCGCTTCAGCCCGGACGGCAAGCGGCTGGCGCTCGGAGGTTCGGACGGGGTCATCCAGCTGCTCGACACCGAGACCTGGCAGAGCGTCGCCGAGCTCCCCGGCCACACCAGCTACGTGATCGACCTCGCGTGGTCACCCGACGGCGAGCGGTTCTACTCCGGCTCGGGGGATGGCACGATTCGCATCTGGGAGACGGTGCCTGTGCGCTCGCGCTTGTCGGCCAAGCGCGAGCGCGCGCGTCTGGCCACTGAGCTCACGCCAAGGGTGAAGGCGCTGCTTGACACGGGGCTCTCTGCCGCCGAAGTGCACGCAGACCTCGCGGCCGACACGAGCCTCACCGCGCGCGGGCTCGAGGTCGCCTGCCAGGTTGCCCTTAGCGAGGCGCTCGAGACCGGCGATTAGGCCCGGACTCTGACCGCCGGAGTCTGGGGGCACTCCCCCCGGATTCACGTGCGCGTGCTAGGCTGGCGGCTCACGATTTTTAGCGCACCCTCTGCCCCTAGCTGCCATGCTCCTTGCCAGCCTTTCGCTGCTTTTGCTTGCGCCCTCCGGCACTCCCGAAGTCCTCCTAACCGAGGGCCTTCCGATGCCGGGCAACCCCCTGCAGACCGTGACCTCGGTCGGCAACCTGGCGGCCAACTCGGCCGGTGGATGGTGCGTCGGGGCGACGGTCTCCGACCCGGCCGGAACCCTGAGTCTCTTCTACGGCGCCACCTTCGGCATGCCGCCGACCACGCTGGTCACCGAAGGGCTCTACGGCAGCTTGCAGCAGACCTCGTTCGAGAGCTTCTTTGGCTTTGGCAACGCTGGCGAGGTGTCCTACTCGCCGAGCACCGATGACGTCCTGTCCGGCGCGACGGGTCTCGACGGTTGCTGGGTCAACACGACGGTGATCGCCAACGAGGACGACCCGATCCTGTCGCTGCCGGGCAAGGTCTTCCGCTTCAACAGCCGGCCGAACATCCTCGGCACCGGCGAACCTGTCTGGATCGGTGGGATCAATGACATCTCGGGCGCGACCGAGGGGAACGCGTTGTTCCGCGGCGCGTCGCAGAGCGTCGTCGTGATGGAGAACGACGTGCTCCCGGGCATGCCCTTCCCGCTCTCGAGCGGCAGCGCGGTGGACTTCGACTTCCGCTTCTCGCCCAGCGGCAACCACCACATTTTGGCCGTGGACCTGGCCTCGCCGTCGTTCAACGACGACCTGTACGTCGACTACGACGGCGCCGCGCTCCTCATCGGCGGACTGATCGTGGGCGAGGGACAGCCCATGCCGCCGGCGCTTCAAGTGGCGCCCGGCGAGAACTGGGACAACTTCGATTCGTTCGGCATCAGCGACGACGGGAGCTACCTGTTCACCGGCGACACTGATGGCCCGACGGCGACCGACGAGTTCGTTGTGATCGATGGCGCCGTGGCCCTGCGCGAAGGCGATCTGGTGGGCGGCCTGCCGCTGAGCGGGTCGATCGAGTCGGGCGCGCTCTCGGCGCGCGAGGACTGGGGCGTGGTCTGGGACGTCGACGACCCGCTGCTTGGGAACGTCGAGGCGCTGATCTTCAACGGCCGCCTTCTGATGAAAGAGGGCGACACGATTTCAACTGACCTGACCGGCGATGGGATCCCCGAGGTGGGCGCGATCACGAACTTCACGGGGCTTGCGAACCTCTCGATCGGCATCGATCGCGCGGCCTATTTCAGCATGGACCTCGACTACCTCGGGACCTCGACCACCAGCGACGACGTCGAGGTCGCCATGCGCTTCGAGGTGCCCGACCTGCTCGCGAGCGCTGACGGAATCTCGGCCTCCGCGGGTGGCTCGCTCGACCTCACGCTGTTCGCGCCGCCGGAGCTGGGCCCGAGCCTCTACCTACTGCTCGGCTCGGCCTCCGGCACCACGCCGGGCCTCGTTGTGGACGGTCTGGTCCTGCCCCTGAACGTCGACAGCTACTTCCTGAGCACCTTGACCAGCCCGAACGCGCCGCCGCTCGCGGGCAGCTTCGGCTTCCTCGACGCCTCGTCGACGGCCGCGGCCCAGCTGACCATCCCGCCGGGGGCGGCCACGGCTCTGGTTGGCTTAACGCTGCATCACGCCTATGCCACCATCGACGCCCTCGCCGGGGTCGTGACCTACACGAGCTCGGCGGTCGCCACGACGATCCTGCCCTGAGGCCAGCCCCTCCGATCGGTGTGCCGGCTAGCCTCATCGAGGTGGGACCCGGCCCCGAGGGGGCAGCCAGCGAGACTGACACGGCCGCGCCTCCCGTGAGGGAGACGCGGCCGTGCTCGTTGTGGTCTTGGGCTCGAGCGCGCGCCTACACGCTAGCGGTGTAGTACGAGACCATGTCGGCGAGGCTCTTCATCTCGACGCCGCCGGCGTGGCCGGCTTGGCCAAACTGCGTCATGCGTGCGGCGACAACTTTGCTCATCGCAAGGCGCGCGGGCTTGAGGTAGTCGCGCGGGTCGAACTTCTCGGGCGTCAGCTGCATGACCTTGCGGATCGCGCCGGTGATGGCAAGACGGTTGTCGGTGTCGACGTTGATCTTGCGCACGCCGTGCTTGATGCCCTCTTGGATGTCTTCGACGGGCACGCCGTAGGTCTCGGCCATCTTGCCGCCGTACTCGTTGATGATCGCGAGAAGCTCTTGTGGCACCGACGACGATCCGTGCATGACCATGTGGCAGTTCGGTTGGCCCCACGAATCGGTGATGCCTAGAACTCGAGTTGATCCAATTTCGATAAGCTGTTTGCCAGTATTGGTTTAGCTCTCTCTCTCTCTCTCTCTCTCTCTCTCTCTCTCTCTAGTTGATCTTAGAGTGGTGAGGGGGTACAAGACGGCCGTTCGACCGCGCTCGTTGGTCGTCTCTCGCCGCCCGCAGGCACTCACACCTTTGGAGAACATCATGCTCAAGCCCGCCCTCTTTCTCGCTTCGTTCTTGCTCCTCGTGTCTTCACAGGGAGCGGCCTCTTCTCCCGCGCAAGGATGCCACGGATGCTCGGTCTCTCAGACAGCTCAGCAGGACTTTGACTATGCTGCCAACGGGGGGTATGTCGTCTTGATTGTCACTGCTGGCGGCGGATACAGCGGCACCATTCTTGGAGAGGGGGGCGTTGACTGCTTCGGGACTCACTGCTGGACCTTTGCTTCGTTTGGGGCAGTGGGGCTTGCCCCTGGAACGACGATCAATGAGTGCCAGGGCGCGGATGGTGCCAAGAGCCGTGATGATTGCAAGAGCCCGGCAGGTGTCACAGATGCGAACGGCAACTACTCATCTGAGGAGTCGTATAACATCGCCTGCGGTGCAGGGACGAAGTACTACAGCGTCGGTGCCGCTCCACTACACGCTGAATTGACCGTCACATGCAATGCGTGCAACCTTTGAGGCCCAATGGTTTGAGGGGGACTCACCTCGTTCTTGGGGTCCTATGTGCCCTCGCGATTTGGTTAGTTCTGAATCGAACTGGAGACCCAATAAGGCCTGTCGCAGCTAGTGGTACCTTACCCTTGGTGCCCTCTGTGGTGACGGGAGACGCTTCTTCGAAGCAGTCCCTGAGGGTCCATGAGGATGTTGGTGGGACCCGCACCCCAACCCACGAAGAAGGGGCCGAGCAGTCAGCGCAGGCCGATCCGAGGAGCGAACCCAAGGGGGGAGGCGAAGGACTCAGCGAGGAGCAGATGCTTCAAATGGCAGCACCACAGTTCGCAATGACCCCTCAACTCGAGAGTGCGCTTGCGGCTGGATTCCGAGGTTGGTTGAGTGAGTTGAGCGCGAAGGAAGCAAGTGCTCGCGTTGGCTTTGAACTCGACCAGCAGGGCTACCAGAGGCTTGTAGGTGTGGAGGCGCCGTTCAACGCCGACTTGGAAGCTCTCGCGGACTTGTATGTGGGAGATTACGGTCAGGCCCTGCAGGATACATGGGTCAACGGGCTTTATCACTTTGAGGAGCCACTTGCAGATGGTTCCTTTCGAGCGGCGCTACCTGGAGAGTCTCGTATGAAGTTTCCCGGAAAGGCAATCTACTTCACGATTGATGAAACTCGCTACCCACAACTCAAGGATACGACCGACAAGCGAGCTCAAGTGGTTCGCGATCGCCGCATTGCGATTCAGAGGGAAGTCGTAAGGATGAGGAGCGAGTAGGTTCCTTGGTCGGGAAGGTGCTCTTCGCCCTGCACAGGCATGGTGTGCCGTCGGCCACCCATGTTCAGGAGACTGTTCACGGCGCCGCTTCAAGATAGATTTGAGCACGCTTTGCCTTGGCTCGAGGCCCCCGAACTCCCCGCCAAATAGCCCGGCCGCACTTCCTCATGGGAGAGTGCGGCCGGGCTATCTGGGGGTGCTGGTGTGCCTTACACGCTGGCTGTGTAGTACGAGACCATGTCGGCCAGGCTCTTCATCTCGACGCCACCGGCGTGGCCGGCTTGGCCGAACGAGACCATGCGCGCGGCGACAACTTCGCTCATCGCGAGGCGCGCGGGCTTCAGGTAGTCGCGCGGGTCGAACTTCTCGGGCGTGAGTTGCAGGACCTTGCGGATGGCACCCGTGATGGCAAGACGGTTGTCGGTGTCGACGTTGATCTTGCGGACGCCGTGCTTGATGCCCTCTTGGATGTCCTCGACGGGCACGCCGTAGGTCTCTTCCATCTTGCCGCCGTACTCGTTGATGATCGCAAGCAGCTCTTGTGGCACCGACGACGAGCCGTGCATGACCATGTGGCAGTTCGGCATGCGGCGGTGGATCTCGGCGATCACGTCCATGCGCAGGACCTTGCCGGTCGGCTTCTTCTTGAACTTGTAAGCGCCGTGGCTGGTACCGATGGCGACCGCAAGCGCGTCGCAACCGGTCTGCTCGACGAAGTCGCCGGCTTCCGTGGGATCGGTCAGGTGATCCTGCGCTTGCTCTTCAGAGAGGCCAGCACCTTGGCCGTCTTCGATGCCGCCGAGGCAGCCGAGCTCGGCCTCGACCGTCACGCCACGTGCGTGGGCAAAGTCGACAACCTCTTTCGTGACGCGCACGTTGTAGTCCCACGACGCGGGCGTCTTTCCGTCCTCTTCCAAGCTGCCGTCCATCATCACGGACGTGAAGCCCATCTCGACAGCGCTGATGCAGGTCGCCGGCGAGTTGCCGTGGTCCTGGTGCATCGCGATCGGGATGTTCGGGTTCAGCTCGGACGCCGCGATCATCAGGTGGCGCAGGTAATTGTCGTCAGAGTACGACCGCGCACCGCGTGAGGCCTGCACGATGACCGGCGAATCGGTCTCCTTGGCGGCCATCATGATCGCCTGGATCTGCTCCATGTTGTTGACGTTGAATGCGCCGACGCCGTAGCCGTTTTCGGCGGCATGGTCGAGCATGACGCGCATCGGGATGAGGGCCATAATTGTGTACCTGGGATCTCGGTTGAAGGGGGGAGGTGCCGTGAGTTCGGCAAGAGGAGATTACCCCACCAGGCGGCGAGCGGGGCCGCGAAGCGCGGGTTTCGGTATCATATGCGCGTCATCGGCGCTCCGCGCGCCGCCCCTTCCCCCGAGCCAGTTCCAAGCCCGACACGCCCCCAAGCCGAGACATGAGCCAAGCCAAGAACAGCGGCGCCGATCCGACGACCGCCAGCCTCGACCAGATTCGCAACATCCTCGTCGGCGATCAAGAGCGCGCGACCCAGAAGCGCTTCAAGGATCTTGAAGACCGCATGGCCAAAGATGTGGCCGCGTTGCGCAAGGATCTTGAGGCGAAGCAGGCCGAGATGGCGGCCGAATACGACGCCGAAATCGAGGCGCTAGCCGCCGAACTCGAGGCCGCGAATGCGACGGGTGCGCAGACCAGCAAGGCCCAGAGCCAGAAGGTTATCGACGCGCAAAAACACCTCGACGGAAAGATCGCAAAGCTGTCCGAGCGCGTGACGCGCCTGACGAAGCAGCTGGCCGATGATGGCAAGACGCGCCACAAGGCGCTAGCAGTCGAGCTGGGCGCGCGCTGCGATACGCTGACCGAAGAGCTCGAGACCGGCTTCGAGGAGCTGCGCACTTCGAGCGTTGATAAGGATGAGCTGTCGGCCTTTTTTGGCGAATTCGCGCTGAAACTTGCGGGCAAGAAGCAGATTCGGCTGAACCCGTAAACGCGGCGCGCACTGGATGTCAGACGAGGCGAAGTCGGAGCCGGGCAGCGAAACAGAGGAGACGCTCGAGCGCCTCCGCGAGCTTCTCGTTGGCCCCGAGCGCGAGGACATTCATGAACTGCGGACCGAGCTCGATGCGCGTCAGCTCAACGTTGACGAGCTAGGGCACATGCTGCCGGCCGCGCTGCACGCGGCCGACAAACAGCAGGTCACCCAAGTGCTGGCGCCGATCGTCGAGACCTCGATCGAGGTCTCGGTGAAGAAGAATCCGAAGCCGCTGACCGAGGCGATCTTCCCGCTCATTGGACCCGCGATTCGGCGCTCAATTCGCCACTCATTGGCCGAGCTGACCGAGAGTTTGAACCGCACGCTTGAGCACAGCTTCTCGGCCCGCGGCCTGTCCTGGCGCGTGGAAGCGTGGCGTTCCGGGAAGCCGTTTGCCGAGGTCGTTCTGAGCCACAGCTTGAAGTTCCGTGTCGAGCAGGTGTTCTTGATCCACCGCGAGACGGGGCTCCTTCTAGAGCACGCGGCGGCACCGGGAGTCGCCGCCGCGGACCCCGAGATGGTGTCGGCTATGTTGACCGCACTGGGAGACTTTGTTGCAGACTCCTTTGATGCAACGGAAGCACCCGCACTCTCGCAGATCGAGTTCGGCGGCCGCGTCCTTGAGGTGGCGAGCGGTCCGCGCGCGTTGATTGCCTGCGAGGTGCGCGGGGTGCTGAACCCCGCCTTGCGGACGGTGTTCGAGGAGGCTGTTGAGAGCCTTCACACGGATTTTCAAGAGCCTCTACAGGACTTCGCTGGCGACACCGAGCCGTTCTTCGCGGCAAGGCCCGCGCTGGAAGCGCTCTTGCTTGAGGAGCGGCCCGAAAAGAAGCAGAAGGGCAACGGTGCGGCGCGCTGGGTGCTGAGTGTTCTTGTGGTGATGTTGGTCGTGTGGGCAGTGCAGGCTGCCATCGCTTCGTGGTCGATTGGGAAGCGCTGGGACAAGCTGCAAGCCGCGCTGGTTGCCGAGCCGGGGATCGTGTTGATCCGCGGCGAGGCCAATGGGACGCGGCTCGTCTTGGTGGGGCTCTTGGATCCCCTGGCCGCCGACCCACTCGAGCTTGTGAGCGACGCTGGGTTTGAGGTTCTTGATGTTGAGGCGACGTGGACTTCGTTCATGTCGCTCGAGCCCGAGATCGTGCGGCGTCGCACGTTGAAGAGCTTGGCGCTGCCCGATGGGGTCCGTGCAAGTTGGGACGGTTTGGCGCTCAAACTCGAAGGGCAAGTGCCTTCGTCCTGGACGGAAACCGTGCGAGAGAAGTGGCAAAACGGCGGCTTCTCTGGGCTCGAGGCGTTCGACACGAGCAAGTTGGTTGATCCCTCTTGGAGCGCGGGCCCACACTAACAGCGTGGTGATCAAGAAGAAGATCTGCATGCTCGGCGCCTATGCCGTGGGGAAGACAAGCCTCGTGCGGCGCTTTGTCGAGGACCGCTTCTCCGAGCGCTACGTGACCACGATCGGCGTGAAGATCACCAAGCGCGAGCTTGTCTTGGACGGCACGCACATCACGCTGATGCTGTGGGACCTGCACGGGGACGACGCGTTTCAGACGGTGCAGATGGCGTACTTGCGCGGGAGCTCGGGGCTTCTGTTTGTGGCCGATGGGACGCGGCCCGAGACCTTGGATCAAGTGGCCGTGCTCAAGACACGCGCGGTGGAAAGTCTGGGCGCAGTCCCTAGTCTACTGCTGCGGAATAAGAGCGACATCACGCCGGCGACGGACGCGGACATGTCCGGGTTTGGCGAGGCCTTGCCCACAAGCGCGAAGTCCGGCGAGGGTGTCGAGTCCGCATTCGCCGAGCTCGCGCGCCGCATGCAGGCGGGCTGATGAACACGCCGCACGACGAAGCTCTGTTGGGCGTGCTGCTTCACGGGCGCGTGCACGCCGCGATCGAGCTCGATGCGAGCGGCGCCGTAGTTGGCTGCTCGGGCGAAATGGCTGCCTTTCCGGGCGCGGAGGAGCGCGCGGCCGACCTGCCGCGGCCCGAGCCGGGGGAGCACATCGCCCTGCCGCGCATCGAGCTGAGCGCGGGCCGCTCGACCGAAGTGCACTGCCTTGGACGCGAGGCGGGCACGCTGATATTCTTGATCGATGCAACGGCCGTGGCCCGGCGCGAGCTTCACTTTCAGCAGCGTGGCAACGAGCTCCGGCTGGTTCTCGCGGCGTGGGGGATCGAGGTGTTTGAAGAGACGCCCAGCGGGCTGGAGTCGTGTGGCGCGAACCCCGCGTGGTTGCGCGCGCTGACGCCGCCGGGCGAGGCGCCGGAGGCCTTCGTCATGGGCTCGCCGTTCCTCGAGAACTTCCTGGTGGATGCGGCGGACGCGTGGAAAGGCCGGCAGCGCGGCTTCGTGCGGTCGGGGCTGTGGACCGAGACCGACGAGCGCGGGCGTGAGTGGCATCTGGAGGCGAGCGCGGGCTCGACCGAGGACGGGCGGCGCATGCTCTTGATCGAGTCGATGCCAGGCGACCACCGGCGAAGGCTCGACATCCTGCAGGCCGCGCGCGGAAGCGATCGCGAGCTGGCGATGTTGCGCAAAGAGATCGACAAGAAAGAGGTGCTGCTTCACTGCATCGTGCACGATCTTCTGGCGCCGCTCGGTTCCATGGTGGGCAGCATGTCGCTGGCGCGCGGGCAGAAGCTCTCGGCCGAACGCAGCGAACAGATGCTGGCGCTTGGCCTGGCGCAGGCCGAACGGCAGGCGACGTTGATCCGCGGCATTCTTGATGCGTTTGCGACCGAGGTCGCGGACCTCGAGCGCTTCGAGGCCGACCCCGAGCACGCGCCGGAGATCAGCGGCGCGCTCAAGACGGCGCTGCAGGATTGCCGCGCAGCCTACGAGGCGCGTGGGGTGGCAAGCGAACTCGTGAGCGAGCTTGGCGATCCCGAAGCTCCGCAGCCTGTAGCCGCCGACGCCGCGCGCCTCGAGCGAGTCTTGTCGAACCTGCTGGAGAATGCACTGCGGCACAGCCCACGCGGCGGGCACGTGACGGTGCGCTTGTCGCAGCCCGAATCAGGCATGTTCGAAGTCGCGATCGAAGACGAAGGCCGCGGCGTTCCAAAGGCCGAGGTCGAGCAGCTCTTCACACGCTTCGCCCAAGGCACAAGCGGTGGCGCAGCGGGGCTCGGCTTGTACTTCTGCAAGAAGACGCTAGCGACGTGGGGTGGCGAGATTGGCTACCGCGCGGGGCAAGCCGGCGGCGCGGTGTTCTGGTTCCGCTTGCGCGCGGCGCGCTAGGCGCTCGCGAAAAAAAAGCGACTCGCTGCCCGAGGACAGCGAGTCGCCTTTCAAAGTGCGATCAGCGAAGGAGCTTTACGGCTTGACGATCGTGAGCACGTTGCTGAGAAGCCACGGCGACATCGGTGCCGCAAGCGGGCCCGGGTACGCGATCGTCTGAGCATAGAACGTCGTTCCGGACGTGATCGTGTTCGGCAGGAACCAGACGGACTCCTTGCACTGGATCGGGCCGCCTTGGGTCGGCGGGACGCCGAGGTCGACGACGATCATGTCGGAGATGTCGGGCTTGCCCACGAGGAGCACGGGGGTTCCGATCAGCTCGGGGATGGGCATCGGGACCGGCTGAAGGCTTCCGGCGATCATCGCGCAGCAGCCGTAGAACTCGGGCAAGCCGTAGCTGGTGATCAGCTGGTCGCCACCGACAACCGGGCTGAAATCAGCGATCGCGTAGAGGTTCTCGACCGGGAGGCAGCGGAAGTCGTCGGTCGGCACCGTCTGCGTGAACAGGCCGGGGAAGAAGTCTTCACCGATGCCATCGTCCTCAAGCGAACCCATGAACGCGTGGACGCCGATGGCGTCCTGCTGGGGTGTGCTGTAGGTGTCCATCAAGGTCGAGAAGCTCGTGATCGTGAACTCGATGTCGGGTGCCGCGGCGGACGGGTTCGCGAAGAGCGTGCCCGTGTTGGCCGGAAGCGGCGTGCCGAAGGCGGCCATCGGCGAGAAGATCGAGCCCTGGAACTCGGCGACTTGGAAGCCGGTGTAGTCCAGCCCGAACGCAAGCCCCGCAATGACGTCGAGGGTCCCGTCGTTGTCGAGGTCGAGGGCGAACGTGAACCCTTCGGTGCTCGACAGGTTCGGCTGATCGATTCCGCCGGAGGTCGCCAGCTCGGCGCTGGTGTTCGAAGGATCGCCGTCGCCATCGACGTCGCCACAGATGCCAAACGTGTCGAGGCCGACGAACATCGTGTCGGTTGCGGCGTCGTAGGAGAGCACGATGCTGTCCATGTCCCAGCCGCTGGTGTTGCCGATGAGCAGCGGCGGCATGCCGACGTCGTGGCCACCCGGATCGGGCAGCAGGATCGGCGCCGAAGCGAAGTCGGTGGTGGCGTTGCCGGTGAACGTGATGGCCTGAGCGCTTACGCTGGTGGCGAGAGCTGCGAGTGCGAACGTACCCGCGAAGAGAGAGCTGAATTTCATAGAGAGAGGTTGGATGGATTTCGTTGTCGGGGGCCCGAAAAGTGAGCCGGTCGACGAGTTGCGCGAGAGGGTAAGAGAGGCGGCAACGGCTTCCTGGTTACAGTCTGTTAGGCGCGATGTGGAAGTCGAGATCCGTGCGAGGTGATGCGGTAGCCCTTCCCTCGAACGGTCTCGATCAACGTGCCTTCAAGGCCCTCGAGTTTGCGGCGAAGTCGTGAGATGTGCACGTTGGCGACGTTCGATGTCGACTTTGTGCTGGCGCTCCAGACTTCCGCCAAGAGCTGCTCGCGGGAGACAAAACCACCGCGCGCTTTGACGAGAAGGAGCAGGACGGCGAACTCTCGCGACGAGAACTCGAGCGCCTGGTCGTGGACTTGAACGCGGCGCCTTGCGAGATCCAGCGAGAGGGCGCCAAAGCGAATCTTTGGCAGCGCGAGGTGGCGCCGCACGACGCACTGCATGCGGGCGACAAGCTCTTCATCCTGAACCGGTGTTGTGATGTAGTCGTCCGCTCCGAGGCGCAGCGCCCGCACGCGATCTTCGAGGCTGGCTGAAGGGGAGAGAAACAGAATCGGTAGATCGCCAGCTCGCCGCCGGAGTTCGGTCAAGAGGTCGCCCTCGGAATCCCGAGCAAGGCGACCATCGACGAGGATGATGTCGAAGGAACCGGGGCCGCGCTCCTGCACCATCTGAAGGGAGACCGCCGCCGTCACGGCGCATTCAAAGTCGATGCCCGATGCTTGAAGGGAGAGTCGGGTCGCTTCACGGCACAGAGAGTCGTTGTCGACGATGAGAGCGAGCATGGGGGGGCGGATGGGATTGGACGCAGGCGGAGCGGAGGGAGTCCGGCAGGCCCAATTCGAGAGGTTCACCCACGGCAAGTTGGGGCGGCAGCGCAGCTGCTCGCTGCGGGCGGCGATGTTGGAAAGCCTCAGACCTAAAGACCCGAGTCACTGCAGGATAGGACGCAGGTGCGCCGCTCTTGGTTACAGGGCGGTTAGCCTGAAGCGATGGGGCTACTCGCCCGCGGTTGCGGCGCGGTAGCCCTCGCCGCGCACCGTCTCGACCATGTGCACTTTGCAGGCCTCGAGCTTGCGGCGCAGGCGTGCGATGTGGACGTTGACGACGTTCGTGCCCGGCTCGAAGTGGATGTTCCAGACGTCCTTCAATAGATGCTCGCGCGAGAGCGTCTGGCCTTTCGCTTCGACGAGCGCCCACAGGACGTCGTACTCGCGCGGCGACAGATCCACGACCTTGCCGTTTGCGTGCACGCGGCGTTTTGCGAGGTCGATCGACAGCGGTCCAAAGGCGACGGTTGGTAGCGCCAAGCGGCGCTTGACGACGCCTTCGATGCGCGCGATGAGCTCTTCGTACTCGACGGGTTTGGTGACGTAGTCGTCGGCGCCAAGGCGCAGGCCGTGCACGCGGTCTGCGACGTCCGCGCGCGAGGTGACGAAGAGGACGGGGACCTCGTTGCCTTTCTCGCGCAGCTCGGCCAAGAGGTCGAGGCCTGACGCCTCGGGCATCTGCACGTCGAGCAACAGGACGTCGAAGTGACCACCCGTGCTGGCGGCGAGGGTGGTCACAGCGGCTTCGGCGGAGTCGGCGCACTCGACTTCATAGCCGGCAGTTTGCAGAGCGAGTTGGGTGACCTCGCTGAAGGCGGGGTCGTCGTCGACGATGAGGGCGCGCATGGGAATCGGGGGGGAGGGGTGGTACGGACTAGGCGCCTTCGAGGGTCAGGCCGGCGTCGAGAAGAAGCTGCGCGGTCAGGCCGGGGCCCGGTGTGCGCGCGCCGCCAATCGACGTGGACGTGACGCCGCAGGACGGCGAGTGTTGTTTGAGGATCGCGTGCGTGATGCCAAGCTCGTGGGCGAGGTCGCGGGCGGCCTCGGCGCCGCGCACGAAGCCGGCGGTGACGTCGACTTCGGCTTCGGTGACGACGCGGCCTTCGCCGAGGAGCACGGCCGCCGCGCTTGTGCCCTCGATCCACGCGGGCGGGCGCGGCGTGTCGAGGCCGCCCGCCTCTTCGGGGCAGAAGGCGACCAGCTCGGGAGCCCCGCCGCGCTTCTTGAGGAGCGCACTGAAGGCCGCGCGCGCCTCGTCCTTCGCCGCGCAGCCGTCGTAGCGGCAGTGCATGCCCACGAGGCATGCGCTAACGAGCAGCTTCTCGGGATTTCTGGAGTTAGGAGCGCGGTTTGGCACCCCGGTATTCTAGCCGCGTTCGCGAGCGAGCGAGGCATTCGTGCCGCGCTTGGCCCTACACTTGATCGTCATGAAAGCGAACTCGAAGCTAGGCGTGTCCCACGGCCTAAAGTCCCGGTGTCCGCGATGACGGCGCTGCGGACGGAGCGTCTGCTTTTGCGCGAGTTGAATCCGGACTCCGACCGGGATGCGGACTTCATGCTGCGGCTCTTGAACGATCCGGGCTGGCGCGCGGGCATTGGGCCGTCGAGTGTCTCGGACCTTGCTGGCGCGGCCGCCTACATCGAGCGCGCCTGCGCGTCGAGCTACCGCGAGCACGGGCACGGGATGTATGGCGTCGAGCTTCTGTCCACAGGCGAGCTCGTTGGCCTGATGGGGCTCGTGCGGCGCGAGAGTCTGGAAGGCCCAGATCTGGGTTTTGCCTTCCTGCGTGAGCACTGCAGGCAGGGCTTCGCGGTCGAGGCCGGGCGCGCCGCTCTCGCGGACGCCAACTCGCGCCTGGGTTTGACACGGGTCTTCGCGATCACGACCGAGTCCAACGCGGGCTCGCTGACAGTCTTGGACCGGTTGGGTTTTGAGCGGGTCAAAAACCCGGAGTTGCAGCCTGGAGCCAAGCAGTTGCTGCTGTTCTCGTTGGAGCTTCACCTCTAAGGACTTAGAGTGGGACGCCCTCGAACTCGCTTCCCCCCCAACGAGTGAACCCATGACAACCCTACAGAAAGTCCTCGTTCCGCTTGCCGACGGCTTCGAGGAGATCGAAGCCGTCAGCGTGATCGACGTCTTGCGGCGCGCGGGCATCGATGTGATCGTGGCCGACCTTGGCGGCTTAGATGCGCCGCGGACCGCGAGCGGAGCTCACGGGATCGTGCTGGCCACCGACGCCTCGCTGGACGCCGTGGACATCGACGACTTCGAAGCCGTCGCCTTGGTCGGCGGCCTCCCCGGCGCGACCACCCTGCGCGACGACCCGCGCGTGATCGCCGCGCTGAAGTACTGCCAAGAGCGCGGTCGCTGGGTTGCCGCCGTCTGCGCCGCGCCGATCGCGCTGGCAGCCGCTGGCCTGCTCGACGGCGAGCGCGCCACGTCCTACCCGGCCTTCCGCGATCGCCTCGCCGGCGCCACCGTCGTCGCCGATCAGCGCGTCGTGATCAGTGGCCGCGTGATCACTAGCGTCGGGCCCGGCACCGCGCTCGACTTTGCGCTGTGCCTGGTCGCGGTTCTGTGTGGCCCCGACATGGCCGAAGAGATCGCGACCGCGATGATTGCCGGCGGTCTCGTCGAGCGTATCGGGACCTCCGCGGGCTAAGTCGTGAAGGAGATCTGGGAAGAGCTGGTGCGGCTCAGCAATATGGGAGAGCCCGCGGCGCTCTGCACGATCACGAAGACGGCCGGTTCGACGCCGGGGAAAGAGTCCATGCGCATGCTCGTGCGCGCGGATGGCTCGATCCTTGGGACAGTCGGCGGCGGCTGCCTTGAAGCCGAGGTCCTCGAGGCCGCGCTGGAAGCCATCGACACCGAGCGCCCACACACGCTCGCCTTCGCGCTGAACGAGCGCGACTACCCCGACAGCGGCCTCGTGTGCGGCGGCCGCCTGGAGATCTTCGTGGAGCCCATCGTGGAGCCAAGGCTGTTCATTTTTGGAGGCGGGCACGTCAGTGCCGCCCTCGCCCGCACGGCGACGCTGGTCGGATTCCACGTCACGGTGGCCGACGATCGCGAGCGGTTTGCGGACCCCGCGCGGCACCCCGATGCGGCCGCCACGTTCCACGGCGAGTGGACCGAGGCCGTCCACGAGGCGCTCGCCGGCGGGGCCGCAGGGCGCTACCTCGTGATCGCCACGCGCGGCCATCTGGACGACCAAGGCATCCTCGAGGCGCTCGGAGGGGCCCTCGAAGGGGGCCCATCGCCTAAGTATCTGGGCATGATTGGCAGCCGCGCCAAGCGTGCGACCCTGTTCCGCAATCTGACCGGCGCGGGGACCAGCCAGGCCTTCCTCGACGGTGTTCAGAGCCCCATGGGGCTCGATATCGGTGCCAAGACCCACGAGGAGATCGCCGTCTCGGTCGTCGCCGAGCTGATCCGCGTGCGACGCGGCGGCCCGGCTGTGCGTTGACGAGTCGCCGTCCTCAGCTTATTCTTTTCGCCCACGATCATGCTCTCAGCCGCCGCTCCTGGTAACTGAGGCTCCCGGCGCGGGTACCTTCCGCGCCCCCTGAATCCCACCCTTCGATCATGCGTCATCACCTCGTCCTTGGCGGCCTCGCCGCCCTCCTCATCGTCCCGACCGCCTGGGCCGACAAGATCTACACCTCGAACGGCAAAGTGCTCGAGGATGTGACCATCGTCGAGGAAGGCCTGACCGACGTTGTCTATAAGGATGGCCGCAACGAGCGCAAGGTCGCCAGTGAAGAGGTCCTGCGGATCACGTTCGAGGACGAGCCGCGCGTGTTCGGCGAGGCCGAGGCGATGCTGGACGAGGACGACATCGAGTCCGCGATCGGGATCTACTCGGACTACGTGGACGCGATCGTCTCGGGCAACGCAAAAGAGCGCCGCCAGAAGTGGGCCCCGGCGAACGCCGCTTGGCGCGTGGTTGGCCTGTGGCAGTCGCTTGGTGACCTGCCCGCCGCCGCCACAGCCGCTGGCAAGGTGATCACGAACTTCCCCGACTCGCGCTACCTGCCCGAGGCCTACATGGCCAAGGCCGACGCCGAGTATTGGGGTGGCGACGCCGCCGCCGCGCAGAAGACGCTGGCGAACTTCCGCTCGGTGATCAACAACCGCGCTCTGTCGACGCGCTGGGGGATCGAGTGCGACTTGGCGCTGATCCTGACCAACGACGAGCTCGTCGGCACGAAGCGCCGCGCTGGCCTCGAGGAGCTGGCCGACTCGGCTGGCTCGAAGTTCAAGACCGTGAAGAACCGCGCGCTGGTCGCGATGGGCGAGAGCGCGTTGGCCGACATGGTCGCTAAGCGTGGCAGTGAGAAGCAGCTTGTGGCTGAAGCCCTCGAGCACTTCGAAGCCGTCATCGCGGACCCGCTGGCCGACGAGACAACTCTCGCCGGTGCGTACGCGGGCAAGGGCGACTGCCTGTATCACACGGCTGCCGCCGCGGGCGACACCGTCCAGCTGAAGCTGGCGCTGAAGAGCTTCCTGCGCGTTGCTGCCGTCTACTCCGAGCAGTCGCGCTACGTGCCGAAGTGCCTGTTCTACGCCGGTCGCTGCTTTGACCTGATGGGTGACGACGAGTCCAGCAACCGCGCTCAGCAGATGTACGCGCAGGTCTGGTTCCTCTATCAGGACACCCCCTGGGCTAACGAGGCGAAGAACTTCCGTCGGAAGTAGGACTCCCGAAGACAGCCCCCGCTTTGCGGTGGGGCGCGGCCCTTTTGGGCAAAACAAGAGCGGCTGCCCAGCGGGGTAGCCGCTCTTGTTCGCGTGTGGAGTGATGTGGGACGTGCCCGCGCGGAGTTTTCGGGATTCCACGGAGGGCTGATTCGGGGTCCTAGGGCGGGGCACGCGAGCGATCCGTGATCGTGTTTGCATTTGACTGTCTTTTGGGCGTGCCCGGCCGATCGGCGGCTGGGCTCCCCCCTCGCCCCAGACAGGAGTCCGCCTTGCCCCACTGTTGGAAGAGCCTCGATGACCTCGAGCCAGACCTACGCCGCTTCCTCTCGATGCGTTCGCACGACGAAGCCGAGATCGATGACGTGCTTCAAGAGACGTATCTGAGGGCCGCGCGCTTTCGTTTGTCGCTGAAGGACCCCAAGCACCTGCGGGCGTGGGCGTTTCGGATCGCCTCGAACGTGCTGACCGACCGGATTCGCCGGAACGCTCGCTATTGCAGCGTGAGCGAAGGCGAGCCGTGGCTGGACGAGGTGGCGATCGAGGCGGCCGAGGCCGAGGCGCTGGACTCGGTCATGGTGGATGGGCGGAGCGAGCCGCGTGGGGATGTCCTCGAGGTCCTGGTGGGCGCCCTGAAGCAGCTGCGGTCGCGCGATCGCGATCTGATCGAGAGTTTCTATGGCGGGGCGGGTAGCTGCCGCGAGACGGCTGAGTCTTGCTCTGTTTCTGAAGGGGCGGTCAAGGTTCGGCTGTATCGGGTGCGCGGACAGCTGCGCGAGGCCGTCACGCAAGAGGTCACACGGAAGCGGCGCGAGGTCGCGAGTTCAAAGGAGGTGAGATGAGTGAACGAACCATCTGGATCGGGCTGGGACTCACCTGGCTGGCGGCGACGTCGTGCGGCGGCGATGCGGCGGCAACGACGGGACCTGTGGAAGGGTATGCGTCTCGAGCGGGCGAAGATCACCATCAGGACGCGGTGCTTGCCCAAGGCGCACTCGAAAAGGCCAAGGCGAAGAAGGCGCTTCTAGCTGGCGCGCGCGGCTCGCATGCGGCGAGCCTGCGGCGGCTTGCGGTGAAGGCGTTTCGCGCGGTGGCGAAGCGCTATCCGAGCTCGGGCGAGGTTGCCGCCGAGGCGAGCTTTCGCGCGGGCGAGCTGCTGCGCGCCGGAGGCGACGAGCGCGAGGCGTTGAACGAGTTCTTGCGAGCCGCAGACACCGCGCGCGGAGGCAGCTTTGTTCCGCGTGCGCTGTTGGAAGCGGCGCATGTCGAGAGGCGTGCGGAGCACTTCGACAAGGCGCTCGAGTTGTACGCGCGGACGATGAGCGCGCGCGAAGCAGACGCACATGCGCGCGATCTTGCCGCACTTTGGAGCGCAAAAACGCGTCTCGAAATGGGCGACTTGGATGAGGCCGAACGCGAGCTGCGTGCACTTGTTGTTCGCGTGCGCGATCCGATCGATCGGCTGCGAAGCTACGATGAGCTGATTTTGATCTTGGCACGTAGCGGGCGAATAGCGGCCGCTGTCGGCCACTTCGCGGAAGCGAAGCGCAGTGTATCTTTCGAGTCGCGCGAGCAGACAGCACGTGGTGAGCGCGTGCGTAACACGCTTGAGAACATGCGCGCACTCGACGTCATGCGCAAAGCGATTGCGGAGGCGCGTTAAAACAGACCCACAGTTTTCTTGACAAGCCGCACCAAATCCCGCTTCGTGTGTGTGCTGCCTCTGGCGCAGAGTCTTTTTTTAGTCGCACTTGCGACTGGGATGAAGCGCGGAGGGAGACGGATTGACATCAAACTCGGGCGGGCACTTCCTTTCGGAAGTGCCCGCCCAGTTTCTTTGCCTCAGCTTGTGCCAGGCGCGCTTAGGTGAGGCTCCTCAGGAGCCGATGCCGTAGTACGTGAAGCCGAGGGCCTCGAGCGTCTTGCGCGTGTAGATGTTGCGGCCATCGAAGATGACCTTGCCGTTCATGCGCCGCTTGACCTCGTCGAAGTCCGGGCGGCGGAACTCGTTCCACTCGGTGACAAGGATCATCCCGTCGGCGCCGTCGAGGGCCTCCATCGGGTTCTTGGCGTACTTGATTTGGTCACCTAGGTGCCACTCTTTGCACTCCTCGATCGCCTCGGGGTCGAAGGCCGTGACTTTGGCACCCGCAGCAAGCAAGTGTTGGATCACGACGATGGCCGGAGCCTCGCGCATGTCGTCGGTGTTGGGCTTGAAGGACAGGCCCCACACGGCGAAGTGCTTGCCGGTCAGGTCACCCGCATAGTGGTCGCTGACCATGTCGAAGAGCAGGCGCTTCTGCGTCTCGTTGACGGCCTCGACCGCCTGTAAGATACGGAAGTCGTAACCCGCAGCTTGGGCGGTGCGTACGACGGCCTGGACGTCCTTCGGGAAGCACGAGCCACCGTAACCCAGACCGGCGAAGAGAAACTTCGAGCCGATGCGCGCGTCGGAGCCAATGCCGCGCCGCACTTGGTCGACGTTCGCGCCGACCTTCATGCAGATGTTGGCGATCTCGTTCATGAACGAGATGCGGGTGGCCAGCATGGCGTTGGCGGCGTACTTGGTGAGCTCGGCCGAGTGCACATCCATGTGGATGATCGGGTTGCCCGTGCGGACGAACGGCGCGTATAGCTCGTCCATGATGCCCGCGGCGCGCTCGGTGGACGAGCCGATGACCACGCGGTCGGGCTTCAGGAAGTCGTCGATGGCGGCGCCCTCCTTCAGGAACTCGGGGTTCGACACGATGTCGAACTCGCAGTCCGTGTTTGCCGCAACCGCGGCCCTGACCTTGTCGGCAGTGCCCACGGGCACGGTCGACTTGTCCACGATGACCGCGTACGACTTCATGTTGCGCGCCACTTCCTCGGCGGCGGCGATGACGTACTGCAGATCGGCGCTGCCGTCCTCGCCCGGGGGCGTCCCCACCGCGATGAAGATGACCTGCGCATCGGCGATGCAGTCGGCGTAATTGGTGGTGAAATGCAGGCGGCCATCGGCCACGTTGCGCTTCAGGAGCTCGTCGAGACCGGGCTCATAGATCGGCAGGATGCCCTTGTGGAGGCGATCGATCTTGCGCTGGTCAATATCGATGCAGGTGACGGTGTTGCCACTCTCGGCGAAGCAGGTGCCCGCAACGAGGCCGACATAACCAGTACCAACGACAGCGATACGCATGGGAAAAGGGGGCAGGAGGAGGTGAAGAGGCAGGGTTTTGCCCAGCCTCTGGGGCGAGGGCGGCAAAGGATACCCTATGATTCGCGCCGAGTGAGGATTCCGGTCCTCCCTCAAGGGGCGATTAACTCAGTTGGTCAGAGTGCTTCCTTTACACGGAAGAAGTCGTGGGTTCGAATCCCTCATCGCCCACCACCCCCCTGTTACGTACGGAGCCAGGCTCAAAAGTGAACACTTTGGCGAGCCGGCCGCCCTCAGGATGAGGGCGGCCGGCTCGCCAAAGTGTTCACTTTTGAGCCTGGCTCCGTACGTAACAGGAAGAAGCGGCGGCCGCTTTTGGTGGGGCACGCGATCGCTAGGCCGGGGGTGCCGTTTTTGGTGGCGAACTGGCGCTCGAGGGTGGCGGAGGACTCGGGCAAGCCGCGTTTCTTGATGGTGAGCGGGCCGATGCCGTGCTCGCGGCAGAGGCGGCGGACCTTCTTCTTGTCGAGTGGGGCCGAGCCGAGGACGCGGAAGAGGTTGACGAAGTTGGTCGAGCACGCGTCTGGGGCGGGCTCGGTGGTTGCGAAGTAGGCCTCGCCTTCGTCGATGGGGCCGAAGCTGGGGTCGAGCGCGCGGCAGGCGGCGGCGGCGAGGCCGGCGCGGCGGGCGGACGGGCGTGGCTCGGCGATTAGGGTGATCGCCTCGGGCGCGGGCAGTGGCGTGCGGACTTGGAATGGGGTGGCCTTGCCACCGGCGGGGGGCGGCTCGGCGGACAGAGTCGCTTGGGCTGGGGCCTCGCCCACGGGCGGCAGGCCGGGGCCGAAGAGGCGCACGGCGGCGCGGTGGGGCTCGATCTTTGGTGCCAGGATGCCGGTAAAGAGCGTGAGCTCGCGCAAGCTGCCGCCGGCCTCGGTCCAGACCCATCGGTGGGGCGTCTGGGTGAGGAAGGCGGCGAGGGGGCCGGTGGTCTCGAGGTCCGTGGGGTCGAGCGCGGGGGGCAGCTTGACGGCGGCGCCACTGAAGCGGGCGAGGAGCGCGGGCCAGGTCTCGATGGGCGGGGCGAAGTCGCTGGGGTCGAGACGGCGGCGGCCGCCGCCTGGGCGGCCGCGATCGGTGGCGGTGGCCGTGGCGCGGCGATCGGGGTCGAAGAGCAGCAGCCAGTCGCCAGCGACACGCAGCGGCGGCTGGGTCGCATCGCCGGCGAACGCAGGGGCCGGGTGGCCGGTGGCTTGGGCCAGATTGTGGGCGGCAATGGCCGCAACAGCGGGATCGGCGTCGGACAGGAGGACCTCGATGTTGTGCTCGGCGCAGGCGAGCGCATCGGATCCCAGACCGCTGGTGCAGTCCCAGGTGGGGCGACCCGGTGCCAGCCTGGAGAGCTCGGCAGCCCGCCAACGGGCCACGCGACCATCGGTGGCCTGCTCGAGCCCCTTAGGAAGCAGCAAAGTGCTCGACGGGTCCCTGAATTTGGATCCAGCGGTCAAACGCAGCTCGCGGAGGCTCAAAACGGCCCGGATGACCTCGGGAGACGCCTCCCCTTGTAGGCGCTTGTGGGCCTCCAGCGATTCCCGGGGCAGCGACTTGTTGGTCAAAATCTCCGCTGCTTTTCCCAAAAGCGGGAACAATGAATGGGATTCTTGAGAGTTCGTCATGCCTGAGGCCCATTACACCGTTTTCATCTGGGGGAAAGCCCCTAAATATAGGTTAGCTCGGCGGCGCGAGCTAACCGCGAGCGTTGCAGCAGACGGCCTAGGGCCGCTGCTGAACGATCGCTTCCGCTGAGCGCTGTGAACGGTTGCTTTTGCTGAGCGACCGCTTCCCTCTGACACTTTTACTGTTCGTTTCCCCCCCCTTCCCCCCAACCTCCCCCACAGGGAGCAGGAGCCCGATATGGGACGCATCCTGGTTATTGACGACGAGCCTAGCACTCGGGTGCTCTTTAAGAGCCGCCTTGAGGATCTGGGTCATCGCGTCATGCTCGCCGCCAATGGTGCCGAAGGCCTGATGGCCGCTCGCTCTGGTGAATTTGATCTCTTCCTTGTCGACATTGGCCTGGGCTCGGGCGTGGATGGCTTCGAGGTCTGCCGCCGCCTGAAGGCGGTGCCGCAGACTACGGGCGTGCCGGTCGTGCTGATCAGCGGGCAGAGTACCACTCGCGAGGATCTGCACCGCGGCTACAACGCTGGCTGCGAGTCCTTCCTCATGAAGGGCAACATGACCCTCCTCGAGGATGTGTTGCGCGCCATGCTGCGGATCAAGTCCCTGAAGGATGACATCGCTGTGCAGAACTATCTGCTGGAGCGCCAGAACCGGCGGCTGCAGGAAGAGATGCAAAAGCGCGGGGTCACGAAGGGCGACGTCGAGGAAGATCGACGTGGTCCGGAGCGGTCCGTGGGGCTCCTCTTGGTCGGGCACGATGGGCTTGTGCACCATGCTGACCGCGGGGCTCGCGATCTGTTTGGAGCCGGGCTCGAAGGGAAGGCGCTTGGTGTGTTGGCACCTTCGCGTGGCCTTGAGGCCTTCGTGCGTGACGCGCGCATCGAAGAGCGCAGTGGCTTCCGCTTGGACCTCTCTGCGCGCGCGGGTCGTGTCGCGCGCTCGCTTCTGGTCTCGGTCGTCCCGACGATGCCACGCGGCGACTCGGACCATGGCGGCTTGAAGACGGTGATTTTCCATGACCTTGTGCATGCAGGCGGCGGCGGAATCGGCATCAGCGATGCGGCGGGTTACGACGCTCCCCTTTTGGAAGCGGCACGGCGCCGCTACCGCGCGAGCCGGCTATCGGGCTCGAGTCTGAACACCGTCGAGTTGCGCGACCAAATCGATCGCGCGTGCAAAACTACGGCGCCGGTTCTTGTGGCGGGCCCCGAGGGTTCCGGCAAGGTCTTCGCAGGTCGCGTTCTGCACTTCTCGACCGACCGCAGCGGGCGATTCTTGAGCTTCGATGCGCAGTCCGTGGCGGCCGAGAAGCTGCACGCCGAGCTCTTCGGCACGGGTGGCCCGTCTAGGGGGCTCGTGCACGGCGCGAATCTGGGCACGCTGCTGATCACGAACGCCGAGGCTTTGGACAAGAAGAGTCAAGCCTCGCTGCAAGAGCTCGTGGAACGCGGTGTCTTGCCTGGCAGCGATAAGGCGAAGGTGCGGCTACGACTTGTCCTCTCGACACGATTGTCCGTGAAGGAGCTTGATGAGAGCCGCTGCTTCAAGCGGAGCTTCCGCGAGCTCTTCAATCAGCATCAGCTGCAGATTCAGCCACTCGCCGAGCGTGTCGAGGACATCTCGCAGATGGCTTCCGAGATGGCCCGCGAGATCTCGGGTGGCGCGGTGATCCTGGGCGACGGAGAGCTGGCTGTGCTGGAGAGTTACGAGTGGCCTGGCAACGTGCGCGAACTCGAGGATTGCGTCGAGGTGCTTGTGGCCGCGGCGCTTGGAGATCAGTCCGGTGTGGTCAATCTTCCAGAGGTCCTGCGGGGCAGCGGGCAGCTTGGTATGCGGCGCGGCGGCGAGCTTCAGCCCGTTCCGCGCGTCGCGCTGCCGAAGAGCCCGGAGACCGAGGCGATGGAAACCCCGGTCAGCCTCGATGCGTACGAGCGTTTGGCTCTTGAGCGGGCGCTGCGTGAGGCCGAGGGCGACAAGCTCGCGGCGGCGCGTCTGTTGAACGTGGGCAAAAGCACGCTCTATCGAAAGCTGAAGCGGCACGGGATCAACTGAAGCCGGGCCGCGATTTTTTAGCTCCCTCTGCCATGCCGCGCCGTGAGGGTGGGAGGCGTGCTTTGGGGCGCCAAACTGGTCGCCCGTCTAGGAATACCGATTCTGGGAAGGTGCCGCTTGTCCCCGTGATTTCGCGTGACTCTACGCCGAAACAAGGTCCCATGGAGAGATGCCGATGAGCCCCTACGATCCCCAGGATTTTTCTGCCCTCGCCCGACTCGATGCCGACGAGTCGGAGGACCTAGAGACGGGCAGCTTTGAGATCACGATCAAAGTGGACGGCGCCGCGCGCGTCAACCGGCTGCTGTCGTGGATCGTGCGCTCGCACGCGTACGACGATGTGACCAGCCTCGCCGTCGCTTCGGTTCCTGACGAGGAAGACGACCAGTCCGAGTGCGCCTGATTCCTAAGGGATGGTGACGGAGGCGCCGACTGCGGCGAGGGGATCGGTGGAGTTGCTATACGGGTTCAAGAGGCGTGCGGTGATCGTGGCTCCTTCGAGGTTCTCGGGGAGGCTCGTGCCGATCAGCTCAATGTGGCGATCGCCCGTGGGAAACAAGAGCATCTCGGTGCGCGCGCGCAGAGGGGTGGTGGGCCTGAACTCGCCGGTGGGAGCCAAGTACCAAGTGGTTCCATCGGGGGCGATGGCGGCGACCTCGAGCTCGACGATTTGGTGACGCCCGGGATGCTTGACCCGCACGTTCAGGTGGCCGGCGTGGAGCTCGCAGGTCAGCCTGGGCGCGAGGCCGAGGCTGCGCAGTCGGAGGAGGAAGGCGGGCGAGTCGCTGGGCTCATCCAGGTTGTCTTCACTGCGCGGTGTGGGGACGGCGATCAGGTCATATGGCTGGAGCGCTTGGGCCATTTGGGCCTCGCGCTCGGGGGTCAGGCCGATGGTGTCGAACTGACGGAGCCACGTGCCGACGAGCTCGGCCTGGCTTGGCGGGCGCTTGCGGTCGGCGATGACCGGCACGACGTAGTCGGGCAAGGCCTCGAGCGCAGCGACCACATCGGCGCGGTGGCGACCCATCCAGGAGGCCGTGGGAGCGCCGTCGGATGTTGCAGCACGGTCGAAGAGGTCGGTGACCCGGCGGCCGGAGAGGTAGCTGATCGCGCCGGGCCACGGTGTCAGGATCGTGGCGTCGGGCGCGGTGTGCGAGCGGAAGAAGATGCCCAGCGCGCGCAGCCGGGCCGATGTGTTGAGGTCGCGCGTGAGACCGGGGCGCCCATTCCACTCGTGGCCGAACGCCGCTTGCCGGACGGGGTTCTCGCGCGCCATGGAATTCAGAAGGCCCTCGGTGGGAAGCGGCCCGAGGTCGCCCGGGATCTTGCTCGCCAGAGTCGAGCAAAGGCACGCGATTGAGAGGCAGCTCCAGGCCATCCACTCGCGCTCGGGATGGCGATCGAGGCCGCTGATGAAGCCCTCTTGCACGGCGATGAAGACCATCGGTAGGAGGGGCACGAAGGCGACGTGCATCGGGGCCTCGTGGGCGCCACTTAGCACAACGATGGCGAGCCCGAGCGCGGCGATGCCCAGCGCGCGGCGACCCGTGCCACTGAGGCGGCCGGTGAGGAACTGGAGCGTCGGCAGCAGGATCAAGAGCGGCGCGAGGCTGCCGCGGACGAAGGCCTCGACGCTCCAGAGGCCGACGTGGATCTGCGTCGGATCGAAGGCGAAGACGGACGTGACTAGCGGTGGCAGCGGGCGTGCGCCGTGCGCCATGCGGATGCCGATGATGAGCGCGGCGGCGGCAAGCGGCGGCAGGAAGGCGGGGGCGAGGCGGAGTTTGCGCGAGGGCGTGCGCTGCCCGAGGAGCGCGGCGGCTAGGAAACCGAGCGCGTAGACCATCGCGTCGCTGCGGGTCAGGACCGCGAGGGCGAGGGCGAGGCCTAAGAAGCCGACGCGGCGGCGCTCGAGCGCAAGGAAGGCGAGCGCTAGGAAGAAGGTCAGCAGCACGGTGGCGGTGCCGTCGGCCGCTGCGGCGGCGAACGAGCCGCTGACGACAAGCAGGACGGTGGCCGTGACGCCCACGAGCCGATCGCGGTTGAGCCGTGCGACGACGGCCAGCGTGAGGAGCGCCGCCAGGATCCCGGCGAAGGCCGAGACGCGAACGGGGGAGAGCGCGAAGAACTCGGCCGCCGCCGCGAGGGCGATCCAAAGGAAGGACGTGCCGCCCTCTTCCGCGATGGCGGCGGCGCTCTGGCCGGCCGACCAAGATGTGCCCTGGCCATGGATCGCGTTCCGCGCGATGCGGAAGTCGACATGCGCCAGATCGCTGGGCAATGCGAAGGACCCCGAGCTGTCGTGGTGCATGGCCAAGACGTGGGCCAGAAGCAAGACGAGGGCCAAGATTAGAACGGTTGTCCGGTTCATGTCTAGAGCGTAACCATTGGGACAGGGCGAGTGGCTGCTAGACTGGCGCACCATGTTATCCACGACCCAAACGGAGCCAAGCGAGAGCGGTGCGCTCAGCTGGCGTGACGAGCTCTTGACAACCCTGGTGCCGCACGCGGTGCATCGCCTTGGGAATCTCTTGACTGTCGTGATGGGCACGGCGGATCTGCTGGCGTTCGATGAGCGCGACCCCAAGCGCGTCGCCGAGCTCGGTGTCGTCGGCGCGAACGCGCGCCGCGCGACCGACCTGATCCGCGCGCTGGGCTTGCATGCGCGCAGCCTGCCGGGCGAAGCGATGGCGATGGATTTGCGCGATATCGCGGGCGCCTTGACCGAGCTCGCGTCGCCGGTCGCCAAGGCGGCTGGTTACGAGTTCGTCGCGCGCGAGGCGTCGGGCATCACGGTTGTGCGCGCGGATCAGATCCGCATGCAGCTGCTTGTTCTCGGCCTGCTCGTGGCGGCGGCGGCTCCCGGGGATGGACTCGAGCGGCGCAACGGGACGCTAGCCGTACGGGCCGTCGAGCTCGCCACGCGCGCGGCGCTCTTGATCAGCCTGAGGATTGAAGACGGCACGCCCGTGCCGCCGATGAAGATCGACTCGCGCGCTAAGGCGCTTGCGAAAGAGCTCGGCGTCAGCTTGCGCTTGCGCGCGCACCCCGGCGGCCGCGGGCAGTCGATCTTGCTCGGCCTGCCGGGCTTCGCCTAGGTACCAGACGATCTTCAAAATCCGAGTGGCCGTCCGCTGCATCGGCAGAGGTTGCCCCGCCTTTCCAGGCCAACCATTTTTTTGAGTGCGCGCCACAAACGGCGCAGCGTGCCTCTGCGTACGCGCAAGCCTTGAGATCATCCCGAGGCTTCCTACCCACTTGAATCATGGAACACACAAAAGCGATCTTTGGACTTGGCGCCCTTGCCGTGGGCGTGGCCCTTTCGACCACGGTCTTGGCTTCGTCGGGCCCGCAGCAGGACTCGGGCGGCCTGAAGCGCGTGGCCGCGCCGTCGGCCCCGTCGCTGGCACCGGTGCAAGTGGCGGCTCCTCAGCAGCAGCCGGCGGCGAGTTGGCGCGACTCTTTATCTGCCGCCGAATTTGGCGCCCGCGCGGAGGCCTTCGACCAAGCCGTGGCGGCGGTGCCGCACGATGCGACGTTGCGCACGGCGCTGGAAGAGTGGGCCGACAACAAGAAAGAAGGCGAGCTTAGCTGGACGGCGTACATGATCCTGCGCGAAGCGAAGCGCACGCCGGCGAGCCCGCTTTTTGGCGCGCAGGATCCGTTCCAAGACTTCTTTGGCGGCGGCGATCCGTTCGCTGGGTTGTTCCCGCAAGGTCTTGGCGCGACGCCTTTTGGTGGACAGCTGCAGGGCGGCTTGCAACAAGAGGCGCAGAGCTTCCAGCTCGAGACCACTCCCGATGGCGTGAAGGTTCACGTCGAGAAGGAAGGCCCCAACGGCACCGAAACCCAAGAGTTCGAGGCCGAGAGCTTGGACGAGCTCAAGGCGCTACACCCCGAGCTGTTTGCGGACCAAGGCCTGCAGGTGTTCTCCGGTTCCACACCGGGCGGGCTCTTTGGCCGCGGGCCCCAGGGGCTGCTTGGGCAAGCGCCGCAGCTGTTTGGCAGGGCGCCGTTTGGGCAAGCGGGCGGCGTGCGGACCGATGTCTTGGGCGTGATGATCCGCGAAGTCGGCACAGGTGATGCGACCTCGCGCGGGCTCTTGGTGGATCGGGTTCTGCCCGGCACGATCGCCGAATCGGTGGGGCTTCAGGAAGGCGATATCGTCGTGCGCGTCGCCGGTGCCCGCGTCCGCACGAGCGCGGACGTGAAGGCGGCCCTGCAAGCTCGCGAGGCGGACGAAGGCGTGGTCGTCGAGTGGGTCGACAGCGCGGGCACGGCGCAAACGGGGACCTGGAAACCCGCGCTCTAGATTACTGATTGGACGTGCTTCCGGCGTGCTCGATGGCGGCCTCGATGGCCGTGGCGAGCGCGTCGGCTTCGCGTTCCGGGGACGACCAATTGTCGACCCAACGCTTGCCGGCTTGGCCGAGGGCCTGGGCCGCAGTGTGATCGTTGAAGAGGGCGATGATCTTGGCAGCGGCTTCTTCGGGCGTGTGGAAGAGCGCGGCCTGGTCGTCGATCCACGTGCGGGTGCCCTCGCAGTCGGCGGCGACGACGGGCACGCCTTCGTGCATCGACTCGAGCAAGAAGTTGCTCATGCCTTCGCTGCGTGATGTGTTCAGTGCGAGGTCCGTGCGCGCGAGCAGGGTCCCGATGCTTCCCTGCGGGCCGGCGCCAAACGGCGCGACCCGGTGGATGCCGGGCGTGCGGGTCAGCGTGGTTTCGAGTTGCATGCCGGGGCCGTCGGATGGTGCCGGTCCCGCGAGCATGAGTTTCGCGTTCGGGTGCGCGCCGCGCACGGCTTCGAAAATGGGCAAGATCCACTCGGGGCGTTTTTGCGGTCGCAGGGCGCCGCACCACGTCAGCGTTGGGCCGGCGGGTTGCGCCTCCAGCCACGCGGTTAGGCCATCGATCGGACCGAAGCCGACTTCGGGATAGCGCGGAATAAGGAACACGCGCTTGGGGCGGCGCTCGAGGACCTCGCGCAGCTGGTGTTCGGTGGCGACGAGGACGGCGTCGGCGCGCTCGAATAGCGCCCACGATGTGGGACGCATGTGGCCAGGTGTCTCGGGCGCGGGGGCGACTCCGAGGTCTTCGTACAGCTCGTTGCCGCCGATGACGAGGACAAGTGGCGGCATGGCGTGGTGGACGTCGTGCAGGCGCCAACCGGCGGCGGTGAGTGCGCGGGAGAAGTGGCCAGCGTGGATGCCGACAAGGACGTCGGGGCGGCGCTTCGCGAGGGCGCTCTTGAGCGCGCCTTCGGTTTGACTCGAGACGAACCGGGAGCTGGCGCCGAGCGAAGCAAGCCGGCGCGCGAGGCGCGCGGCGGACGTGGCGTTGCCGCGCGCGGTGCCGGCCGCAAACGGCGACACAACAAGGACGTGGAGCCCCCCGAGGCGCCCTTGGTTCAAGCCTCGGCCTCGACTTCCAGGTGCTCGGTTCCAGTCAGCGCGCGCCGCATCAAGCCGTCCATGTCGAGCAGGGCTTCGGCCTCGACGCAGTCCTCGATGCGCCCGCGGATGACGGGCGCGCGTGGCATGAACACGGTGCAGCAGTCGGGCTCGGGCTGGTTCGAGATGGCGAGCGTGCCGATGCGCGCGGCGATCTGCGTCGTCTCGTCTTTGTCGAAGCAGATCAGCGGGCGGATGACGGGCAGGTTCGCGGCGGCTTCGATGCACGCGATGTTCTCAAGCGTCTGGCTCGCGACTTGGCCGATGGACTCGCCGGTGACCAGCGCGCGCGCGCGGCTGCGGTGCGCGATTCGGGACGCGATGCGCTGCATGAAGCGGCGGTACAGGATCGTGCGGTACGGCGCGGGGCACAGGTCGCGGATCGCCTCTTGGATCTCGGCGAAGGGCACGAAGTGGACTTGGTTGCGCGGCTGGAAGCGGCCAACCTTGCGGACGAGGCTGATGATTTTCTGGCGCGACGGCTCGCCGATGTAAGGCGGCGAGAGGAACGAGATGAAGCTCGTGCGGCAGCCGCGGCGCATGGCGAAGTAGGCAGCGACGGGCGAGTCGATGCCGCCTGACAAGAGGCACACCGCGCGGCCGAGTGTGCCGACGGGGAGGCCGCCGAGGCCTTGCAGGCGATCGAGGTAGACAAACGCGCGCTTGTCGCGAATCTCGACGCCGACCTCGAGAACGGGCTTCTCGAGGTCGACCTCTAGCTTGCCCCAGAGCTCTTCGGGAAGGCGCTCGGCGATGTAGCGGTTGAGCTCGGGCGAGGTGAGCGGGAAGCGCTTGTCGGCGCGGCGTGCGCGGATGCGGAAGCGGACCGGGCCGGGCTCGAACTCGAGGCGCGCGGCGAGCTCGGTGTTGACGATGCTGGAGAGGATCTCGGCGTCGGGCTCGGCGCCGATGCAGGCCGAGACGGAGGTGATGCCGGGGACCTCTTGCAGGCGCCGGGCGACGGCGAGGACGCGCTCGGGATGCTCTTTCAGAACGGCGGTCATGCGCCCGCGTTCGCGGTAGACCTTGGTGCGCGCGATCGGCGCGGCGGCGTTCTCGATGTTGTCGGCGAGGCGCTTCTCGAAGAAGGAGCGGTTGCCGCCCTTGAGGGCGAGCTCGCCGTAGCGGATGAGGATCAGTTCGGGTGTGCTGGACATGACTACAGAGATTCGAGGGCGGGAGCGATGCGGCCGAGGGCTTGCGCGGCGCGCTCGCATTCGGCTTGGGTGGTGGTGGCGTCGAACGAGAAGCGCAGGACGCGGCGCGCGGCGGACTTGTCGAGGCCGAGCGCGAGGAGCGCGGGGGAGAGCTCGGTGTCGTGCGCGGCGCAGGCGCTGCCGGCGCTGGCGAAGACGCCTTGGACTTCGAGGTGGTGCAGCCAGACTTCGGCGGGGGCGCCGGGAACCTCGAGGGAGAGGACGTGTGGCGAGCTGTGCGCGCCGTCGGTGTAGGGGACAAGCACACGGGCTGTCGGCAGCTCAATTGCGACGGCGGCTTCGAAGCTGTGGCGCGCGGCCTCGAGCGCGGCAAAAACCGCGGCCGGGTCGCGCGTCGCGTCCACGGCGGCGCGGCCGAAGCCGACGATGCCGGGCACGTTCTCGGTGCCGGGGCGTAGGTCGTTTTCTTGGCCGCCGCCGAAGACGAGCGGCGTGGGGCGGCGTGCGCCGCGTGCGAAGACAAGCGCGCCGGCGCCCTTGGGGCCGTGGATCTTGTGGGCGGACAGCGCGAGGCTGCCGGACAGGCTAGCGGCTTCGAACAGGGACGTGATCTCGACGGGCAGCTTGCCGAGCGCCTGCACGGCGTCGATGTGCAGGTGGGTTTCTGGGCCGCCGCGGGCACAGACCGCGCGCGCGAGGCGGCGCGTGTCGTACAAGGTGCCGAACTCGTTGTTCACCAGCATTTGCGCGACAAGGCGTGTGCCGGGACCGATGCGCTCGGCGGCGTGCGCGACGTCGAGCCGGCCCTCGGCATCGAGGCGCATCGTCTCGACGATGAGGCCTTCGCGGCCAAGAGCCGCCGCCGCGGCGCGCACCGACGGGTGCTCAGTCGGGCCGATCAGGACTTGCGCTTCGTCACCGGAGGACTTGGGCGCGACCGCGCGCGCGAGACCCAAGACGGCCAGGTTGTTGGCCTCGGTGCCGCCGCTTGTGAACGTCACGTCTTCGCTGCGGGCACCGGTGGCGGCGGCGACTTGGCGGCGCGCCTCTTCGACGAGCTCGCGCGCAGCCGAGCCAAGCGGGTGGCGCGAGGACGGGTTGCCGAACTCGGCTTCGAGGGCTTGCAGCATCGCCGCTCGGACGGACGCCGAGACGGCGGTCGTCGCCGCGTGATCCAGATAAATGGGAGTGTCGCTCATGGGTCTTGCTCGATTCTTTCGCCGAAGCTGATCGATCGAAGGGCGCTCAGGATACCTTTGGCGCCTTCCAACGGTTCAATAGCCTTCCCGACCTTGCAGATCCCCTTCACGAAACCCAGCTACGGCGCCGCCGAAGCCCGCGCGATGCTCCGCGCGCTTGAGGCCGGTGCGTCCGGTGGCAACGGCCCTGCGTGCCTGCGGGTGGCCGAGCGGCTCGCCCAACTGACGGGCTCGCGGCACGTCCTGATGACCCCCAACGCCACGCAAGCGATGGAGGTCGCGCTGATGGCCACCGGCATCGGCCCCGGCGACGAGGTGATCATGCCCTCGTTCGGGTTTGTCGGGCAGGCAAACGCCGTCTTGGCGCGCGGTGCCACACCGGTGTTCGCGGACATCGACCCGCGTACCTTGAACATGGACCCAAAGGACACCGAGGCGCGCATCACGCCGCGCACCCGCGTCCTGTTCCCGGTCCACTATGCCGGCGTGTCGGCGGACACGACCGCGTTCAGGCGCCTCGCCAAAAAGCACGGGCTCCTTTTCTTCGAGGACGCCGCCCACTGCCTCGCCGCCAAAAAGGGCGCAGCGCACCTTGGCACGATTGGCGATGCGGGTTTCATCTCGTTTCACGTCACGAAGAACCTCAGCTGCGGCGAGGGCGGCGCGCTGCTTCTGCGCGACGACGCCCTTGCGGAGAAGGCCGAGATCATCCTCGAGAAAGGCACCGACCGCTCGGCCTTCCTGCGCGGCGAGGTCGACAAGTACACATGGGTCGGCCCGGGCGGCAGCTACGTCTTGTCGGACCTGCTGGCCAGCTTGCTCGGCGCGCAGCTCGCGCGCACGAACGCGATCACAAAGCGGCGCCTCGCTTTGTGGGAGCGCTACCACGCGGGCTTTGAAGAGCTCGAAGCGCTCGGCCTCGTCCGCCGTCCGCACCTCCCGCGCGGCGTGACGCACAACGGGCACACGTACTTCTTGCTGGCGCAGACCAATGAGCAGCAGCACCACATCCTTGACGCGCTACGCAAGCAGAAGATCAGTGCGTGCTTCCACTTTCAGCCGCTGCATGCCTCGCCATTCGCGGCCGAGAACCTTGGTGCGCAACCCGACTTGCCGATCACCACTCGCGTCGCCGACACGATCATCCGTCTGCCTCTGTATCACGGCCTCGCGATGAAGGACGTCGACCGCGTTGTCCGCGAGACGTACCGCGCGGCGATCGCGGACTAACGCTCTAGCGCATCGGCCGCGAATACCTGAAAAAGACCTCGATGTTTAGCGCCATCAGCGCCGTTGCGTCTACGCGACCGGCCGCAAGCCCCCATGGGCCTAGCGGATCCCAAGAGCCTCGCTGATCGTGGCGTTTGGACTGGTGCTCGACGAGGATCTCTTTGATTGAGGTCTCCCACTTGCGCCACGAAGCACCAGCAAGCTGATACATCGCGTAGGTTCCGAAGTACCACGCCTCAAAATCGTTCCCCTTGTCGTTCCACTTCGGCTTGGCCATCAAGAGAGCGTCGCCTTCCTTCTGCAGGATCGGGAGAGCGTCCGCATCCGGCTGGCCAAGTGCAAAGCGCGCCAAAAGGGTGGCTCCAGGGCGCGTGCTTTTGTCCGCGACCTTGTCGACCCACGCGGCGGCTCTCTTCAACGCCTCCGGATCGACCTCGAGCCCCGCGTCCTTGGCCGCTTCAAGACCTTGGATCATCCAAGCCGTCAGTCGCGTGTCGCCCTGTTCTAGCTGCGCGGTCGTCGCGTGCCAGCCGCCGTCCTTGGACTGCGCCGCTAGGCAGAACTTGACGGCCTTGTTGCAGGTGCCCTTGAGGAGCGGGCTCCGATCCATGCCGAAGGCTTCCGACAGGGCAAGCGTGGCGAGAGCGTGTCCACGCAAAGAGCTCTCGCCCTCCTCGCCGCCAAACTGGCCCGAGTCGGGATTCTGTTGCGAGCGCAAGAAGCGGATCCCGAGCGCGACGTTGTCCTTGTACGTCCCCGAGATGTGGCTCGTTCCCTCGCCTTGGAAAGCGAGCAACGCAAGGGCCGTCGATGCGATGCGGTCCTTTGAAGTCCCCGCGCCATCGCACTTACCCAAGCCGACCTCGCCGCATTCCTGGGTGAACTTCTGCGGGTCCCACTCACCGGTTGGACTCTGGTGCAAAGCAAGCCACTTCAGCGCTCGGACAAGCGCTTTGTCGAGGGCCCTTCCGTGAGCGGCGGCCAAGTGCTTGCGCCCGCCTTGGCGCGCGCCGTAGCGAAGGGGCGTGGCCCCGATGCCCAGAGGCTCGTCGGGCTCTTCGCCTTGGGCGAACGCGGGGAGGGCAAGAAGCGCGGCGAGGAAGACAAGCGCGAGGCGAGGATTCATGTGTGGGTTTTGGGTCTAGTCGTTCGCTAGGTCGAAGCGCGCGGTGGCCTCGCCGCCGGCGGGGACGCGCAGCTCGAGCTCTTTGTGGGTGTCGCCGGTGGCGAGCTCAAGATGGTAGAGCCCGGGCGGCAGGTCGGGCACCTCGAAGAAGCCCGTGGCATCGCTGACGGCCGGGGGCCAGACGTGGTTGGTTTCGTCGGTGGCGTTGACAAGCACGAGCGCGCCGGACAGAGGCTGCTTTGCCACGCCGGTCACGCGACCGGTGATCCGACCCTCGAGCGTCGCGAGGCGCGGCAGGGGTTGGCTCGACTTCGGGTCGAAGGGCAGCGCGCCCGTGCCCAGGATCGGCCACGTGCCGCCGCGCGCCCAGGCGGGCAAGACGCGCGCCTGGTAGATGCCCGTGGTCAAGCTGGGGAAGCTGTAGCTGCCGTCGGCGTCGACCGTGGCGCGGCGCTCGATCTGCCCGCTAAGCGGGTCGGCGCCCGGCGGCGGAACCAGCCAGACCTCCAGGCCTTCGGGCGCGCCACTTGCGCGCACCAGCTGCCCCGTAAAGTCGGCGAACGTGAGCTCCGGCATCGCCTCGAGGTCGGCAGTCGGTGGTGGAAGAGTCCAGTTCACGCGCTCGTTTTTTGTGCTCGTCAGCGTGAAGGTTGCGGGCATGTGCTCGAGCGCAAGCGCCACGAACGAGAGGCCTGCGCGCACGCCCGGATCCGAAGGGAGCCGCGTCAGCGTGAACGCACCCGAGCCGTTCGTCCAACCCCAGCGCGTCCCGTCGGGCACAGTCGTCTGTACAAGGGCATCGGCCGCGGGCGTCCCGTTCGCGTGACGCAGCGTCCCATTCAGGGTCACCCCGAGATCACGCGCGGGCACTGCGGCCAGAGCCTTAGGCCAAGGCGCCAGCACCGGCAGCTCGAGCTTTCCCGGGCCTTGCCGGAGAGCCCACACCCAAGCGCCAAGAGCCACGAACACCAGGACTGAAAAGACGGGCAGCGTGCGGTTCACAGGTAGCCTTGATTGAGGAGGAAACCGAAGTCGTTTTCGGCGTCCTTGGGTTTGCGGACCAGGTCGACCTCCAGTGTTTTCTCGGACCCGGGGGCGACGCGCACCTTGACCGTGACGGTCTCGGCCCCCGTTCCGCTGATCGTGGCCTTGTACGCGCCCGCGGGAAGGTTGCCCATCACGAGGTCGTCCGAGATCACCATCCACGCGCTGGTCACCTGACCATCGGGCAGTCCCGCGATGCCGCCATCGGAAGAGTCGGCGGCGAGGTTGATCGACAGCCAGCTTGGCGTGGCGAGCTCTTTGGGCTCTTCGCCTTCGGGAACCTCGGGGTCGACGAGGTTGACCTTGATCGCGAGCGCGCCGACCTCGATGTCGACGTCGAAGCGGTACTCGGGGTCATCGGGGACATCGAGGTTCAGCCGCGCGACCGTGATCGACGACGCATAGATGCGCCGTGAGCCGGACTGCTTAGGACGCAAGCGCGCCGAGAGCGACCACCTGCCGGGCAAGAGCCCCTCGGACTCGTAGCGGCCGGTCGAGTCGGTGCGCACGCGGAAGCTCTGGCGGTTGCCCTCGCTGTCGCTGAAGCTGCCGCTGACGTCGACGCCGGACATCGGCACATGGTTGATCAGGACGCGACCCGATAGGCGCGCGCCCAAAGTCTGCGCCTCGAGTTCGATCTCGCGCTCGTCACCCGAGGCAAGTTCAACCATTTGAGAGCGCACTTGCAGCTGGTAACTCAGCGCCGCGGAGGCGTGCACCGGTGCGCGCGTGTTCATCAGCGAGAGCGGTAGGAACGAGACCACCTTCCACGTGCCAGGCGCGAGACCCGTCAGGCGGAAGGTGCCGTCGGCGCCGGTCACGGCAGAGGCTTGATCCGCGACCTTCGGGAGGCGGCGTCCTTCGGCTTGCGGTGTGTCATCCAGGCTGCGGATCGCGAGGACGCGCTGTCCGGCTGCGACGCCATCGCGCGCGATGACACGCCCAGAAATGGTGGCTGCGGCGGCGATCTCAACGTCGAACTCGACGCGCTCGGAGTCCTCGAAAATCAAGACTGGGCCGAACAGCGCAGCCTCAAATTCCTCGCCAGCACTGACCCGCACAAAGTACAAACCTTTCGGCAGCAAACTGAAGAGCGCTTCGCCCTTGGCGTCCGCGTGCGTGCGATCGACGGGCGAGAGGTTGGCCTCGTCGCGCCACAACATATCCTGGCCGACGCGCCGCGCGCGCAGGCCGCCGCGCCGCCTGCTGAAGCTGTTTGAAGTGACGGGCCTTGAGTCCGGATTCGTGCCCGGCTCGCTCGACGCGATGCGCAGCTCGACGGTGGCGCCGGGAACGGGCTCGCCCGCCGCGCTGACGCGTACGAGTGCCGCCGCGCCGCGCCGCAGTCGGATTTCGAGCGTCTTGTCCTCGGCCGCAGAAGGGTCCCGCGGGGTCCGCGGCGGCGTACTCATCGTCTGCGGTGCATAGCCGTCTGCGACGATGGTCAACCAAGGGTCGCTGCGGTCGAGCGCGATCCGCGCGGCGCCCGTTCCGTCGGTCAGCCCAAGCGGTGGGACGTCCGGCGCCGCCGCGAACCCGGCCATCGCCGAAATGCGCAGGGCGCTCGGGTTGCTGCCGCTCGGAAAGAGCGCGGCGCCGGGCACGGGCTCGTCCGTCTTGTCGTCGAGTACGGTGACAAGCAGCGAGTGCTCGGGGTACATGGCAATGCGCTCTTCGATCTGGCCGGCCGTCGCGCTCGCGGGCCGCAGCGTGCGCGTCGAGGTCAGGTAGCCGTCCGCGCGCGCGATGACCTGCAGCCGTCCGCCGACGGTGAGTCCGGGGAAGGCGAAGCTGCCGGACGCGCCGACCTCAAGGTCGAAGTACTGGGCGTTGTTGGCGCTTGTCGGGCTGACTTGTAGGGTCGCCGCACCGATTCCCGCGCCGCTCTCGCCGTCGACGATGCGGCCCGTCAGCGTGTAGCCCGAGGCGAGTCGCAGCGTCTGCTCGCCAGGTGGCAGCCCGCCCGGATCGACGCGGATCGTGTTGCTGCAGGTCATCGCGTGCCCTCTCGAGCGCGCGGAGATGACATAGCTACCCGCGCCCAGCCCGCTGAGCTCGAAGCGCCCCATGGCGTCGGCGAAACCGGCCGGCTGCGCGACCGCGCGCACGCGACTCGTGCCCATCGTGCCCCGCGAGAGCCACAGCTCGGCGCCCCCCTGCGGCACGTCGTGATCGTCCAGAACAACGCCAAACAGCGACACGGGCGGAGCCAGGCGGATGTCGCCCAGATCGCGCAGGTTCCCCGGTCGCGCCTCGAAAGCGAAGAGCTCGGCGGCAGCATTCCCCGGCGACTCGGCGACGAGGTACAGGTAGGTGCCAAAACCCGGGAGATCGGTGATCTTGAAGCGGCCGTCGGGCCCGGTCTCGGTCTCGAGGTGCAAACTGAACGGTACGCGAGTCTCGAGGCGCGGATCCCAGATGTGTCGCGAGGTGGCCCAAAGCTCCAGCTGGGCTGCGCCGATCGGCTCGCCGTTGCGGTCGACCGTACGGCCCATGATTCCCGTCTGCGCCGGATCGATGGCGTCTTGGGCCTCGGCAGCGAGCAGCGCACCGCCCGGGACCTCGACCGGGGCGCGTCCGCCGGCATCGGGTTCGCGCGGGTCGTCGCCGCCAGGCAGCAGCCCCAGGGGCGCAGCTCCGGTCTCGCCGCCAGCGACCGCGTCCGCTTGCGTGCCGACACTTTTCGCGCCGATCTCGCTGGGCCCGAGCAGAAACCACCCAAGCGCCAGCATGAGCGCGAGCAGCAAGCCGACGATCAAACTCGAGTTCCGTTGCATCACGGGCCAGCTTAGCCTCTCCGCCACCGTTGCAAGGCGCGCGCGCTGTCACAGTTTGGTGTGCGCGCGGTTTGGATTCAGTCGAACTCGGCCACTAGGGCCGCTGCGAGGCCATCGAGGACCGGGAACTCGGTGCCGTCGAGGTTGCGGATCGTGGCTCGGAAGCCATCGAGCCCGCGGTGCCCGGCGCGGGCGAGGCGGAGCGCAAAGAGGCCCATCTGCAGCTTGTCGCACAGCTTGACAAATCGGCCTTCGGGGGTGTTTTGAGCCCGATATTCGGCGCAGAGGTCGGCCAGTTCGGGGAAAAATGAGCACTCGATCGAGGCCTCGGCGGCCGACTTTGCGCCCGCGGGGAGCGCGTTCGCGGCGTCCTTGGGCAGATCGCCTAGGCGAGCCTCGGCCGCGTCGTGCGCGGTGGCGATCGCGGCAGCTCTGTAGGTGTCAAATGGGGGCTGGCTGGGGGCTACATGTGGGCCGAGTCGCAGGACGAGTTGCGCCACCAGACTCGCGTGACTGGCGATCATTTCGGGCGGAACTCCCGGCGGCAAACCGACCTGAAGCCAGCCGGTGCGGGGCAGCTCGGCGAGGGGGAGGGCGGCCATCAACGATTCCAAGGTGGGGCGCAACATCACATCAGAATAGCTTGGCGGCGATTTCAGCGGCCGCGAAGTCCAACTAGCGCCTATAATCCCCGCCCAAATCGGACCCGATTCGGCTGCCCAGAAGGCAGGATAGGGTCCGCTCCCCAAGGCCCCTTCCATATAAGGAGGCGGTCCACCTGCCATGTTGCTGCGACTACGAGACGATCTGACCTCCGAGGACACCTATCAGGTGTGTGCCTCGTGTGAGGCTTTGGGCTTCCGCGCGCGAGAGATTCAGGTCGGCGAGCGCGGGGTGCACCTACTCGAGGTTGAGGGGGATGCGGGCCCCGAGGCGGCCGCCAAGCTGCGCTCGGTGCTTGAAGATCATCTGGCCGTGGCCGCTGTGATCGATGCGCGCGGGGCGTCCGAGCTGGTGGACCAGAGCGCCGCGCGGTCGGAAACCGTGGTGCGCGTGGGCGAGGCCGTGTTCGGCGGCGGCCAGGCGGCGCTGATCGGCGGGCCGTGCGCGGTCGAGAACGAAGATCAACTGCTCGAGATCGCTCGCGGCGTGCGCGCTGCCGGCGGAACGCTGTTGCGCGGCGGCGCGATGAAGCCGCGCTCGTCGCCTTACGCGTTCCAGGGCCTCGGGAAGGAAGGCTTGGCGATGCTCGGCCGCGTCGGCCGCGAAGTTGGCATACCTGTGGTCACCGAAGTGCTCGAGCCGAGTGCTGTCGAGACGATGCTGGACGCGTGCGACATGTTCCAGATCGGCTCGCGCAACATGTCCAACACACCGCTTTTGGTCGAGGTTGGCAAGACCAAGAAACCCGTGCTCTTGAAGCGTGGCATGTCCGCGACCGCGCGCGAGTTCCTGATGGCGGCCGAGTACCTCTTGGCTGGCGGCAATGACCAGATCGTGCTTTGCGAGCGCGGGATTCGCGGCTTCGACTCGGCGACGCGCAACGTGCTCGACGTCGGCACGGTCGCGCACTTGAAGCGCGCAACGCACCTGCCCGTGATCGTCGATCCGTCCCACGCGGCGGGCCGCTCCGAGCTTGTCCGCCCGCTGGCCAAAAGCGGCATCGCGGTCGGCGCCGATGGCCTGATCATCGAGATCAACCCCACGCCGATGCGCGCCCACTCGGACGCGCGCCAGGCGATCGACTTGGCCGAGTTTGCAGCCATCGCCGACGACACCCGCCGCCTCTTGAGCATCGACGGCCGCAGTCTCTCGACCTGCTCCACTTCGACCCAACCCCAAGCTCACTGACCATGCGACGCCCCTTCATCGCCGGTAACTGGAAAATGAACCTCGACCGCCGCTCGGCCGTCGATTTGGCCTCCGCCGTGCGCGCGGTGGCCGATCGACGCAGCGACGTCGACGTGGCGGTCTTCCCGCCGTTCGTTTACCTCGACGAGATCGCGCGCTCGCTTGCGGGTTCGCGCGTGCGCCTCGGTGCGCAGAACATGTGCAACGAAGACTCGGGCGCGTTCACGGGCGAGGTGTCCGCGGCGATGCTGAAGGACGTGGGCTGCGAGCTCGTGATCCTGGGGCACTCCGAACGCCGGCACGTCTATGGCGAGTCCGACGAGCTTGTCGGCCAAAAGGTCCACAAGGCACTTGCTGCGGGTTTGGAGCCGATTCTGTGCGTCGGCGAGACGCAGGAAGAGCGCGAAAACGGCCAGACGGAAGAGGTCGTGCGCCGGCAGCTCGCGGCGGGCCTTGCGGGCGTCTCGCGCCTCGACGCTCTTCGCGTCACGGTCGCCTACGAGCCCGTTTGGGCGATTGGCACAGGCCTCACGGCGTCCCCCGATCAAGCGGGCGACGTCCACAACTATCTGCGCGGTGTGATCGCAGGGCTCTATGACGAAGAGCTCAGTGAAACCGTGCGCATTCAATACGGCGGCAGCGTCAAACCCTCCAACGCCGCCGAGCTGATGGCGCAAGGTGGGATCGACGGCGCGCTCGTGGGAGGCGCCGCCCTCAAGGGCGACACTTTCGCCGGCATCATCGAGTTCAACGACTAGCTAACTTCAAGAAGAGATCATGGAACTGTTCATCACCTTGCTCTACATCGTGTTCGTCCTTGCGGCGATCGTCCTCGTTGTCGTGGTCCTTCTTCAAGAAGGCCAAGGCGGCGGCTTCGGCGGTGCCCTCGGCGGCGCTGGCGAAGCGACCTTCGGCGTGGGCGCCTCGGGCATCAACCGGTTCACCGGTTGGGTCGCGGTTGTCTTCCTCGTCAGCGCTCTTGGCATTCACGTGCTGAACCGCAACGAGGCGGGCACGACCGTGCTCGACGACAGCGGCGCTTCGATGCTGACCGCGCCGCCCGCCGGCGACACGCCCGCCATGCCGCCCGCCGGGGACCAGTAGACATGCTGGACTCAGGCGCACTCCTGGACTCGATGCGCGCGAAGGGCGCGCTACTCGAGGGGCACTTCGAGCTCTCCTCGGGCTTGCACAGCGATCGCTACTTTCAGTGCGCGCTGTTCTTGCAATATCCCGATGAGGCCGCAAGTGCGGCAGGCAGTCTGGCCCGGGTCCTCAAGGAGCAAAAGCCCGACCTCGTGGTTGGCCCCGCGATGGGGGCTGTGACGTTCTCGTACGAGGTCGGCCGCGCGCTCGGGACGCGTGCGATCTTCACCGAACGCAAGGACGGCGAGATGTGCTTGCGCCGCGGGTTCACGATCGAGCCCGGCACGCGCATCGTTGTGGTCGAAGACGTCTTGACCACCGGCGGCAGCGCGCGCGAAGTGATCCGCGTGATCGAGGCGCTGGGTGGCAAAGTGGTCGCCGCGGCCTGCCTCGTGAACCGCTCGGGTGGCAACCCATTCGAGGATCTCGGCATCCCGCTTGTCGCTCTTGCCGCCGTGCAGGCGCGCAGCTGGCAGCCGAAAGAGTGCCCGCTGTGCCTCTCTGACGACCCCGCGGTCAAGCCTGGCTCGCGACCCGGCGCCAAGGCGGGTCACTGACCTCGCATGGCGGCCGCAAAAGGTGGACTGCGCTCGATGACCGGCTTCGGGGCTTCGCGCCTCGAGCAGGGCGGGCTGTCTGTGCGCTGCGAGGTGCGCTCGGTGAACCACCGGCACCTTGTCGTGCGGGTCAAAGGCCCGTCCGAGCTTGGTGGCGTGGACGTCGAGATCGAGAAGCGCGCGAAGGCGCGCTTGACCCGCGGGTCGGTCAGCTTGAACCTGTGGCTTGAGCGCGGTGAAGAGCTCACGAGCGCGAAGATCGACACGGACCTCTTGAAGCGCTACGCCGCCGAGCTGGACGCGATTGCAAAGGACGCGGGGCGAAGCGATACCGTCAGCATGGATCGCTTGATCGGGTTGCCGGGTGTCGTCGGCAGCAGCGAGGAGAGCGATTGGGTCGATGACGCGCGCAAGCTGGCCCTGCGGGCAGCGGACGCAGCGCTTGAAGACCTTGTCAAGATGCGCGGCGTCGAAGGCGCGGCGCTCGAGGTCGACTTGATGGCGAACTGCGCGTTGCTCGAGACCCTGATGGACGGCGTGGAAGAGCGCATGCCCGAGGTTGTCAAGGCGCACTTTGAGTCACTGAAGCGCCGCGTTGCCGAGCTCACGGAGAACCGGCCCAAGGACGAGGATCTGGTGCGCGAGTTGGCGCTGATTGCCGACCGGCACGATGTGTCGGAAGAGCTCACGCGACTTGCCAGCCATGTTGCGCAACTCGAAGGCCTTTTGAAGGGTGCGGGTGCCGTGGGACGCAAGCTCGACTTCCTGATTCAAGAGACGCTGCGCGAGGTCAACACGATTGGCTCGAAGTGCAACGACTCCGCCGTGGCGCATCTAGTTGTCGACATGAAGAACATCGTGGAGCGCCTGCGCGAGCAGGTGCAGAACGTCGAATGACGGCCGGTTCGGTGTTGGTGGTCTCGGGCCCTTCAGGCTGCGGGAAGAGCACGCTCTGCAAGCGGCTGTTGGAGGACGCGCGGGTCGAGTTTTCGATCTCGGCGACCACGCGCCCGATGCGGGCGGGCGAGGTCGATGGGCGCGACTACCACTTCATCGATGCCGAGCGCTTCAATCAGCACGTTCAGCATGGCGACTTTATCGAGTGGGCCGAGGTGCATGGGAACCTGTACGGGACTCTGCGCGCGCCGCTCGAGCTAGCTGTTTCGGGGGGCCGGGTCTATTTGATCGAGATCGACGTGCAGGGCGCCTTGCAGCTGCGCGGGATTGGGGTCGACGGGCTGTATGCGTTCATCGCGCCGCCGTCGATGGAGATCCTGCGCGAGCGGCTTGAAGGCCGCGGCACCGATTCGCAGGAAGTGATCGAGCGGCGGCTGAAGAAGTCTGCCGACGAGATGAACGAGCGCCATCGCTACGACCTTGTGATCGTGAACGACGACCTTGAGCGCGCGCTTGCCGAGCTGCGCGAGGCGGCCGGGCTGCAGGCGCTCTCGGGAGGGCAGGCATGACACGCGTTCTTCTAGGCATGGGCGCGTCGGCGGCCGTGCACAAAGGTGCGGACCTGGCCAGCAAGTTGACCGGCGCAGGGCATGACGTCTTTGCGGTTCTGACACCGCACGCGGCCGAGCTGATTGCGGCGCAGCTTCTCGAGGCGCTGACCGGCAACCCTGCCGGCGTGCACGAGTTCGGCGCGGGGCGTGCGGCGGCGATGGACCACATCGACCTGGCGAAGCGCACCGAGCTCTTGTTGATTGCGCCTGCGACAGCGGATTTGATCGCGCGACTTGCGCACGGCCTGGCCGGCGATCTGTTGACGACGCTCGCGCTGGCCGTGCCTGTCAGTGTGCCGCGCGTGATCGCGCCGGCCATGAACCCGCACATGTGGCAGCAGCCGGTCGTGCAGCGCAACTTGGACATCCTGCGGTCGGACGGTTGGCGCGTGCTGGACCCCGCGTCGGGCGAGATGGCTTGCCGCGACACAGGGCCCGGGCGCCTGCCCGAAACGGCGGACCTGATCGCTGCGCTCGGGGACCTGCTCTCATGAGCTCTACCCGCGCACGGCGGGTGGTCGTGACTGCGGGGCCGACTCGCGAGTACATCGACCCGGTTCGCTATCTGTCCAACGAGTCCAGCGGGCGCATGGGATTCGAGATCGCGCGCGCAGCGGCCGAGCGCGGCGATCAAGTGATCTTGATCGCGGGTCCCGTGCATCAAGAGACCCCGGAAGGTGTGCGGCGCGTGGATGTGACAAGCGCTCGCGACATGCTGCAGGCGACGAAGGACGCGTTTCTCGGGAGTCCGGGGCGTTCGGTCCGGCACTTTGGGAAGGACGGCGCCGATGTACTTTTCATGGCGGCGGCGGTGGGCGATTGGCGTCCGAAGCGGCGCCGGGCCGGAAAATGGCGTGGGAAGGACAAAGGAGACGAAGTCGCATCCTTGGAGTTGGTCAAGAACCCCGATATCGTGGCGACTGTCGCGCGGCAAAAGGCGGACCGATTGGTCGTCTGCTTCGCCCTTGAGACCGGGGACGGGCAGCGCCGCGCACGACGGAAACTGAAAGCTAAAGGAGCCGACTATGTCGTGCTCAATGATGAGAGCGCCCTCGGCGCGCGTCTGACCGACGTCGAAATCATCGGTCCGGCTGGAATCGTGGACAAACTCGTCCGGCGCACCAAGCGCGTCGTGGCAAAGCGACTTCTCGAGTTGGCCTAGGCGGCCTCAGGAAACAAGCAACCAAGTGGCAAAGAAGAAGCAGAAGAAGAAGGCCGGGACAAGCCTCTTGGGCAAGTTGAAGAGCTTGTTTGATCAGGGGCCCAAGAAGCCTGCGCCCAAGAAGGCGAAGGCTCAAGAACCCGACGTCTCCGAGCATCTGCAGGAGATCAAGGGCCTCTTGCTGCTTGGCTTTGCGCTGTGGATCTTCGTCTCGATGATCAGCTTCTTTGCGCCGATCTCGGACGCGGCGGCGGCCGGCCGGAACTGGGGCGGTCAGGCGGGTTTCTACCTGGCCGAGCAGGTCTTTAAGATCCTTGGCTGGAGCGGCTACATGGTGGCGTTCCTCGCGGCGGCTTGGGGGCTCGTGATCACGACGCGCAAGAAGCTCAGCTTCCCGGTGATGCGCGTGTTCGGCGGGCTGTGCTTCCTGTTCTCAAGCGCGTATCTGTTCGAGCTTGCCTTTGGGGCGAGCTATGGGATGTCGAGTACGACTCCGTTTGGGCCGGGTGGCTACTTCGCACAGACGACGGTCGCGGCGCTGGTTGAGAAGTTGGGCGGTCCGGGGCTGTGGCTGATCCTGAGCCTCGTGTCGTTGGTGTCGTTCATGCTTGCGACCGAGATGGCATTCCTGCCGGCGCTAGCCGCGATGCGCAACTGGTTCGCTGAACGAAGCGAGCTTAGCGGCGAGGGTGCGCTATCTGCCGTCGGGGGCTGGCTGAAGCGGCTTGTCGTGGGCTTGTGGGCGTTCCTGCGCGGCTCGGATCTTGACGAGGGCCCGAAGAAGACCAAGAAGGCGAAGAAGCCCAAGAAGGCAAAGGCGCCTAAGACGAAGGCCAAGGCCGAGCTCGAGATGTTCGAGGACGAAGAAGAAGAAGAAGAGGAGGAGGAGTACGAAGAGGAAGAGGAAGAGGAGTACGAAGAGGTCGACTTAGACGACGAGGAAGAAGAGGAAGAGGAAGAGGAAGAAGAGGTCGTCGTGACGCCGAAGGCAAAGCGGAAGCCCATCGTCAAGAATCCTTCGACGTCCATCCGTGACATGGAGCCGGTCACGCCCCCCGCAGGTCCGTGGAAGCTGCCGCCGCTCTCGCTCTTGAACGAAGCCAAGGCAAGTACGAACACGTCGGAAAAGGAGCTCGAAGAGGCCGCAACCAAGCTAGAGAACGCGCTGTCGTCGTTCAAGGTCGACGCGCATGTTGTCGGCGCTCGTGTTGGGCCCGCGATCACTCTGTTCGAGCTCGAAGTCGCGCAGGGCACGCGCATGAACAAGGTCACACAGTTGGCCCAAGAAATCGCGGGCGCACTGCTGGCCAAGAGCGTGCGCATCATCGCGCCGATCCCCGGTCGCTCGACGATCGGGATCGAGATCCCGAATAAGAGCCGCGCGATGGTGACCCTGCGCTCGCTCGTGCGCCAAGACGCCTACGACAAGAAGAAGTACGCGCTGCCCTTGTTCCTAGGGATGGACGCCGAGGGCACGCCGATCGTGGCCGACCTGTCCAAGATGCCACACCTTCTGATCGCGGGCACCACGGGCTCGGGCAAGTCCGTGTGCATCAACACGATTCTGGCGTCGATGCTGCTCACGCGCTCGCCCCACGAGGTGCAGTGGGTTCTGATCGACCCGAAGATGGTCGAGCTGCAGATGTTCACCAGCGTGCCCCACATGATGGTGCCGGTTGTGACGGACGCGCGCCAAGCCACGAACGTCCTGCTCTGGGCCTGCGAGAAAATGGAGGGCCGCTACGAGCTCTTCAAGGACGCAGGTGTCAAGAACATCAAAGGCTACAACGGCCTTGGCGAGGACATGCTGCGCGAGCGCCTCGGTGATCAGTTCAGCGAAGAGCGCACACCTCGTGCGGTGCCCTACATCGTGATCGTGATCGACGAGCTCGCCGACTTGATGATGGTCTCGAAGAAAGAGGCCGAGATGGCGATCACCCGCCTGGCGCAGAAGTCGCGCGCAGTAGGCATCCACGTGATCGTCGCGACGCAGCGCCCGTCGACAGACGTGATCACCGGCGTCCTGAAAGGCAACTTGCCGACGCGGATTGCGTTCCAGGTTGCCAGCAAGATCGACAGCCGCGTGATCCTCGACACCGGCGGTGCCGAGAAGCTGCTTGGCGGCGGCGACATGTTGTACAACGCGGCCCAAAGCTCGCACCTTGTGCGCGTGCAGGGCGCGTGGGCCACGGACGAGGAGCTGCAAGCCATCGTGGATTTCGTGCAGACGAACTCGGCGGCCAACTTCAACCAAGAGTTGGTACAGGCCGCTACGGGGTCACAGAAAGCCGGTCGCCCGGGAGATAAGGCGCCGGCCGAACGAGATGAGTTGTGGGATGACGCAGTTCGTGTGATCCTGAGGGCTAAGCGAGGCTCTGCCAGCTTGCTTCAGAGGGCGCTCGGCGTGGGGTACACCCGCGGCACGCGCCTCTTGGAGATGATGGAAGAGGAGGGGATCGTTGGCGAACACAAAGGGTCCAAGGCTCGAGAGGTCTTCATGACCATCGACCAATGGGACGAGATGACGGGCGTGCCCACAGGAGATAGCGATGAGTAACAAGAACAAGAAGCATTTGGGGTACGAGGTCTTGGCCTTGGCTCTATTCCTTGGTGGCGCCTTTTTCGCCGTGTCGGCGCTGATGTCGATGCGCGACGGTGGCGGGATTCCTCAGAACCCCACAACCGAAGCCGTTACGGCTCTATTGGGCCTCTTGGGGGTGGTGCCATTCCTTGGCATCTCGCTTGGTGCGGCCGGTTTGGGCGCGATCATGTTCCTGCGCCCGGCGCTCACGGCCTTGCGGCTCCCGGTGACCTTGATCGTCTCCTACACGCTGGCGGGCTCACTTCTCTTGGGCGTGTTTGGCGTGGGCCATGGCGGCTCGGTCGGCGCCTGGCTGCCCGGGGCTCTCGGGGGAATCGTCGGTGTTCTGGCCGGTGTGCTGCTGTCCTTCGCCGTGGCCCTTTTGGGCAGCTGGGTGGCCCTCGGTATGCCGGCCCTGCCCAAGCCCAAAAAGGCTGGCGAGCTGAACTCGATCTCAGCGGCCCTTAAAGAGGATGTGACCGACGGCGTCTCCAATGCGGAAGCCGCTGCTCTCTTCCCCGAGACTACGCCCTCTCCCGTCGCCGCCCCCGGCGTGCGCGAATACGAGCAGCGCGCCCGTGGCGAGCTGCCGGAAGGCGTCAAGCCCCTTGGCGATGCCGAGCCCGTCCCCATCCCCGAGGCGGCGACCCCGGTCGAGACGGCTACGGTGATCGAACCGATGGTTGCGAAGCACACCGAGCCCCTCGGGCTGGCCGCTCAAGAGGCGCCTGACCGCGAACTTTCGGATGGCGTTTGGGTCCGCGACGACGAAGTTGGCGAGTCCATTCCCAGCCCGGCCGCCCCAAGCTGGGAGACGGCCGCTCTTGAAGACGAAGCCCTCGAGCCCACGGACGCGATCGCCGAAGACGGCGAGCGCTTCGACGAGTTCGAAGTCGAAGTCCCACTCGAAACAGTTGACGAGCTGATCGCCGGGGTCCCCGAGTTCCTCAAAGAAGAAGAGGTCGCTAGCGAAGAGACCGAAGTCGAAGAGGTAGCCGCCGAGCTCGAAGAGGAACTCGAAGACGAGGACCTTGAGGACGAGCTTGAAGAGACCGAAGTCGAAGAGGTAGCTGCTGAGCTTGAAGAGGAGCTCGAAGACGAGGACCTTGAGGACGAGCTTGAAGAGACCGAAGTCGAAGAGGTCGCCGCCGAGCTTGAAGAGGAACTCGAAGACGAGGACCTTGAGGACGAGCTTGAAGAGACCGAAGTCGAAGAGGTAGCCGCCGAGCTTGACGAGGAGCTCGAAGACGAAGACCTTGATGACGAGGTCGAAGAGACCGAAGTCGAAGAGGTTGCCGCCGAGCTTGAAGAGGAACTCGAAGACGAAGACCTTGATGACGCGGTCGAAGAGGTTGCCGCCGAGCTTGAAGAGGAACTCGAAGACGAAGACCTTGATGACGAGCTTGAAGAGACCGAAGTCGAAGAGGTTGCCGCTGAGCTTGAAGAGGAGCTCGAAGACGAAGACCTTGATGACGAGCTCGAAGACGAGGTCGAAGAGGTAGCCGCCGAGCTTGAAGAGGAAGAGGCCGATGCTGTCCTCGGCGCTCTTGGTGACGTCTTTGAAGGGGATGTCGCGGACGCTGCTGCGGAGATCGAAGAGATCGGTCAAACGAGCGCTCCTCTTGGCACGGTTGAGCAGCCGGGACTTTTTGACGAGCACGATTCCAATGTCGCGCGCACTGAGGCTCTCGTCGAAGCCTCCTCCGAGGCGGAAGAAGCGGCGTTGACTCCTGAGCCCGTCGTTGAGCCCGTCGTTGAGCCCGCAGCGGAGCTTGAGGCCGAAGAGCCCGAGCTTGCTGCTGTGGAGCTGACTCCTGCCGCTCCGGTCGAAGACGCCGAAGTTGTCGCCGAGGCAGTTGAAGAGGCTCCCGAGCAGTTGACCGTCGAGTTGACTCGCGAGGAGCTCGTCTACTTGGCGGGCGCGCTGTTCTTGAAAGAGGGCCGCGTCGCGGTCTCCATGCTGCAGCGACGCTTCGACTTGGAGTTCAGCCAGGCCACCGAGGTCTTGGACGCCCTGCAGTCCATGGGCCTGATCGGCCCTTACGTCGGTGGCTCACGCCGCGACATCTTGATGACCACGGACGAATGGGAGCAGTGCGCCGCGACTCGATGAGTTCTACCGTTGCTCTTGTACACCTTGGTTGCGCGCGCAACCTGATCGATTCCGAACTGATGCTTGGACGGTTCGCGGAAGCGGGCCTTCTTGTCTCGGGCGATGACACCGGTGTGGATGCCGTTGTTCTGAACACGTGCTCGTTCATCGGCCCTGCGCGGGAAGAGTCCGAAGATGCGATGCGCGCGCTGATCGCGCGCAAGCAGTCGGGCGAGCTGCGCGCGGTGGTCGTGGCCGGCTGCATGGTGCAGCGCTACGCGCACGAACTTGAAGAGCGCTTCCCGGAGATTGACCTGTTCTCGGAGATCTCGGACTACCGCGCGCTCGCCGCGTCGCTGGCCGACCTGCTCGCCGGCGGTACGCCCGAGCGCTACTTGGCCTCCGAGCGACCCGGCCCCGAGCGCGAAGGTTCGCGCTTGTTCGCGACGCCCGCAAGCTACGCGTACCTGCGCGTCTCACACGGCTGCGATCACGACTGCAGCTTCTGCGCAATCCCGGCGATCCGCGGCGCACACCGCTCGAAGGACCTCACCGGCTTAGTGGAAGAGACCCGCGAGCTTGTGGCCGCGGGCCGCAAAGAGCTGATCTTGATCGCCGAAGACTCAACCGCCTGGGGGCGCGAGCACGGCGAGAACCTGGCCACCTTGGTCGAGGCGCTCGCGAACGCCGAGCCCGACGGCGACTACGCTCTGCGGCTGATGTACGCCTACCCGAACAACTTCCCCGTCGGGGTCCTCGATTTGATGCGCGACCACCCGCGCGTGCTTCCGTACTTGGACATTCCCGTGCAGCACATCGCGTCGCCTGTCTTGAAGGCGATGCGCCGTGCGGGCTCGGGCGACGTCGTGCGCCGCACACTGGACCGCGTGCGCGAGGCCGTTCCCGACGCGACGCTGCGCTCGACGTTGCTGGTTGGCTTTCCCGGCGAGACCGAAGAGCACGTCGCCGAGCTTGTCGACTTCGTTCACGAGTATCGCCTGGGGCGCATGGGTGTCTTTACCTACTCGCCGGAGCAAGGCACGACCGGCTACGACCTTCCGGGCCGCGTTCCGCCGAAGGAGGCCGAGGCGCGCCGCGACGCCGTGCTGGCCGCGCGCGACACGGTACTGCGCGAAGAGCAGGCCAAGTGGATCGGCCGCGAGGTCGAGGTCTTGGTCGACGAGGTGCACGCCTCGCGCGTGGTCGGCCACACTCAGATGGACGCGCCCGAGGTCGACCCGATGGCGGTCGTCGAAGGCATCGAAGTGCCCGTCGGGACGCGCCTCTTAATGGTGCCCGACATGGTCGACGACGACGCGAACTTGGTCGGCGAGGCTGTCCTCGCAGAAGGAGAGCTCCGGTGAACGGCGTCTTCGCCCACTGGCCAAATCGCATCACAGCGATCCGCTTCGTTGGCGCGATGATTCTGTTCGTGTTGTTCTCGAGCTGGGGCGAAGGTCCGGGGCCCGTCAGCGTCGAGCCGGGCGCGATGACACAGGTCAGCTTCTGGCTGTTCCTGTTGATCGCACTCAGCGACTATTTGGATGGCTACCTGGCGCGCCGCGACAACTTGGTGAGTGCGTTCGGCCGCATCGCGGACCCGTTCGTGGACAAGGTCTTGGTGCTGGGTTCGATGATCTTCCTGACGGTGATGCCGTGGTCGCGAGAGTGGTTTCCGGCGTGGATCGTGGTGGTCGTGTTGGCGCGCGAGTTCTTGGTCACGGGCATTCGCAGCTACGTCGAGAGCCTCGGCAAGTCATTCGCGGCCGATGGCTTCGGGAAGATCAAGATGGTGGTGCAATGCCTGGCGATCGGCTTTGCGCTGGGCCAGGTGGCCTTCCCATGGGAGTCGATCGGCATCCAGCTGGTGTGGCTCTCGTGGTGCACACACGTGCTCGTGTGGGCGACGCTTGTGACTTCGATCGGCTCGGGTTTTACCTACATTCGGAAAGCTAGAACTCTCTTGGCGCCCGACGCCTGAGGCCCTGTTGGATCGACTCAAACTAGCGCTGATCTCTTGCGGCTTCCTTGGCTGCGCGCCGTTCATGCCAGGCACCTTCGGCACCTTGGGTGGCGTTCTGTTCGCTTGGTTGTTGATCCCGATGCAACCGTTTGGCGCCTACGCGCTGGGGCTTGCGCTCTTGATCTACCTTGCAACCCGCGGGCTTGGCGATTGGGCCGAGACGTACTCCGGGCGCAAGGATCCGGGCATCTTCGTGCAGGACGAGGTCGTGGGGTATCTGATCACGGTCGCCTGGTTCGGCGCGCCGACGTACCTGAGTTTGGTGGTCGCGTTTGTGGTGTTCCGATTCTTCGACATCCTGAAGCCGCCACCGTGCCGCCGCCTCGAAAAGGTGGGCAAGGGCACGACGGGCTTTTGGAAGAGCGGCGATGGGATCTTGCTCGACGATGTGATGGCGGGGATCTATGGTCTGATGGTCATGGCACTTCTGCGCACCTTCCTTCTTGAGCCGTCCGCCTGGACGTTGGGAGCCTGACGTGGCGCGCGGCTCGGAACGCGGGAAGGGAATGGGTCTCGGGGCGCGCTTCGCTCTGTCGATGACGATCGCGCTGAGCATCGTCATGCTTGCGGCGGGCTTTTGGATTCACCGCAGCGCGGACAACTTGGCTGCCAAGGCGCGCGATCACGCCGTCGCGGGCGCCGTTGTCCTGACGACGGACGCGCCGCGCTACGAGCAGGCGGGCTCCGGTTGGGAGGTCCCCGGCGTGCGCGGCGTGACGGCCTTCCCCGTGACGTACGACTCGGGCAAGCGCGCGGTGCTGTACCGCTACGAGACGGGCCAGGGCAAGAGCGACTGGCTGGTGCCTGTCGCGAAGGAGAGCGTGGGCAGTCAGCTCGCGAAGGTGATCGGCATCATCATGCTGCTGGTTGTCTTGGTTGGGGCGCTGGTCGCTTTGTGGGTGGCGGGCCAAGTCGTGGGGCCGCTGAAGAAGGTGATCGACGACATCCGGCAGATCGCGCGCGGCGATCTAGGGCATCGCACGCACGCGCGGGGCGGCGGCGAGGTTGCGCTCCTTGCGAAGGCGATCGACCGCATGAGTGGCGACTTAGAAGACGCGCGCGAGGCCGAGCTTGAGCTCTCGATGCGCGAGCGCGAGATCGAACTGGCCGCCGGCGTGCGCGAGGCGCTGATGCCGTTCGAGACACCACACGTTGAAGGCTACGATCTGCGGGCAGCGCACTTGCCCTCGGGCGAGCTCTTGGGCGACTTTCACCTGTTCGTTCCGTTAGAGGACGGCCGCGTTGGTCTGGTCGTTTGCGACGTGAGCGGGCTTGGCGTGCCCGCGGCCCTGATCGGCGCGACGGCACGTGCGTACCTCGCCAGCGAACTGGCACTGGGGGGCAATCTGAAAGAGGCCTTCTGCCGCGTGAACCGGCGCCTCGAAGGCGACGTGCGGCGCGGCATGTACGTGACGGCGCTGTGCGTGATTGTGGATCCGGCGACAGGCTCCGGCGAGGTCGTTTGCGCGGGCCACAAAGTGCCACTCTTGATCTTCACCGCTGCCGACAAGAAGCTGCGCAAGGTGCACCCCGGTGGCATCGCGCTGGGCTTCGACAAGGGGCCTGTCTTCGAGCGCTCGCTGGAAGTCGAGACCTTCGAGCTGGCTGTCGGGGATCGCTTTGTTCTGTCGAGTGTCGGGCCGATTCAGGCGCAAGACCCAGATGGGAATGAGCTCGGCGAGGACGCGTGGTTCAAGACCGTCGCGCGTACGGCGGGTCAGCCCACGACGCCCTTCTTGCGCGGCTTGAAGAAGACCATCGAAGACTTTACCGCCGACGAGCCTTACGTGAAGGACGTCACCATCTTGACCATTCAGCGCGAGGCCTAGCGCCGCGCCCGACTCATCCCTATGGACATCCGAGCTTTCCAAGACCTGATCGAGGCCATCTACTTCGAGCGCGACAAAGGGCGTGGGCTCGAGGGCACGCACATGTGGTTCTGCGAGGAGGTGGGCGAGCTGACTCGCGCGCTTCGGCGCGGGCAGCAGGACGAGCTTGAGGGTGAGTTTGCGGACGTGTTCGCGTGGCTCTCGACGCTCGCGTCGATGTCGAACATCGACCTGACTGCGGCCGTCGAGAAGAAGTACGGCAAGGGCTGCCCGCGCTGTCTCGCGACGCCGTGCTCCTGTGCCTGACGAGTCCGAGAAGAAGCCGCGCACCGGCAGCTTGTTTCCTGGGCTCGAACCCGAGCCGAAGCCGAAAGCCAAGCCGAAGCCGAAGAAGCCTACGAAGGTCTATCCGCTGTACGTCTCGGTCGCGCTGAACAAGCCGCTGCGTTGCGAGTTCACCTACGGCGTGCCCGCTGAGCTTGTGGCCGACGTCGCGGTGGGGAAGCGCGTCGCGGTGGGTTTCGGGCGCGGCGGAAAGGAGGTCGGAGTCGCCGTGGGGCTGTCGAAGACGACGCCGATCGAGACGGCGCGCATGCGTCCGATCACACGCGTCATGGATGCCGAGCCGATCATCGATGGCGACCTCTTGGGTTTGACGGCGTGGATTGCCGAGACGTACGCATGCGCATGGGGCGAGGCCTTGGCGATGCTACTTCCCGCGCCGCTGAAGCGCGAAGGCAGCCGCCGCCGCGTGCGTGTCTTGCAGGTCGCGAAAGAGGCGACCCCCGAGGAGCTCGCCAAACTGGAAGCCGACCTGCCCAAGTCCTTTCGGCTGTTGCGCTTGCTGATGGAGGTCGGCGGGCGCATGGAGCTGGCCGACCTGTTGCGCAAGACGAACCTCTCGGACGCGCCCGCGAAGACGCTCGCGAAGCATGGTTTTGCGCGCATCGACTACATCACGCCAAGCTCGGATCCCTTGTGGGATGACGCGCCGCCTGTGCGCCCCGTGCACGCGACCCTGTCGGCCGATCAAGCCCGCGCCGTGGACACGCTGACCGCGCGCCTCAAGACGCGCGAGCACGAGACGTACCTCCTGCAAGGCATCACGGGCAGCGGCAAGACCGAGGTGTACTTGCGCTCGATCGATGCGGCGTTGGCGCTCGGGCGCGGAGCGATCGTTCTGGTGCCAGAGATCTCGCTGACGCCCCAGACGGTGTCGTGGTTCCGCTCGCGCTTTGGAGAGGTCGCGGTGTTGCACAGCCGGATGACCGATGTGCAGCGGCTCGACATGTGGATGCGCGTCAAGCACGGCGAGGCGCGTGTGGTTGTGGGCGCGCGCTCGGCGTTGTTTGCACCGGTTGCCGATTTGGGGGTGATCGTATTGGACGAAGAGCACGAGCCTTCCTTTAAACAAGAGGCGAGCCCGCGCTACCAAGCGCGCGACGTGGCGATCGAGCGTGCGCGGCGCTCGGGAGCGATCTGCATCTTGGGCTCGGCGACGCCTTCGCTTGAGACTTGGGATCGCGCGCGGCGCGGCGAGATCCAACGCCTGCAGCTGAAGGAACGCGTCGGCGGCGGTCGCTTGCCACACGTCGAGATCGTCGACATGAAGCTCGAGAAGTCGACGCCGGGTGGCTCGTGGCTCTTCTCAAAGCATCTCGCGCAGGAGATCGATGCGGCGCTCGGACGCGGCGAGCAGGGCATCCTGTTCCTGAACCGGCGTGGCTTCGCGCCCGTCCTTTGGTGCCCGAACTGCAAGGAGGTCGTGCGTTGCGAGAGCTGCGATACGAGCCTGACTTGGCACCGGCGGGTGGGGCGCGCGATCTGCCACTCGTGTTGCGAAGAGCGCGAGCTACCCAAGGTCTGCCCGGCGTGCACCGCGCCCGGCCTGCGCATGTTGGGCGCGGGCAGCGAGCAGGTCGAGACCGCCTGCCGCCGCCGCTTCCCCGATGCGCGCATCCTACGCATGGACTCGGACACGATGCACCGGCGCGAGGACTATGAAAAGAGCCTGGCCGCCTTCGGGCGCGGCGACGTCGACCTGCTTGTGGGCACGCAGATGATCGCGAAGGGCCTCGACTTCCCGCGCGTGACTGTGGTGGGGATCGTGTCCGCCGACACGTCGTTGCACCTGCCCGACTTCCGCGCCGCCGAGCGCACGTTTCAGCTGATCTCGCAGGTGTCGGGCCGCGCGGGGCGCGCCGAGCTCGAGGGCCGCATCTTCGTGCAGACCCACTCGCCGGAGCACCCCGCAATTCAGCGCGCGGCCAAGCACGACTTCGAGGGCTTCGCGCGCGACGAGCTCGAGCTACGCAGCGAACTCGGCTACCCGCCAACCGGAAGGCTGATGCGGGTTGTCTTCGAGGACGAGGACGAGGCGCGTGCCCAGGCGACCGCGAACATCTGCGTGGAGAGGCTAGAAGAGGCGTTGAGCGATTGCTTTGTGCCGATCCTCGGCCCTGCGCCCGCACCCATGGCGCTCTTGCGCGGACGCCACCGCTTGCACCTCCTGGTCAAGGCCTCGGCGCGCGAGGGGACCGGCCCCGAGGCGTTCGCGAAGGCCCGGCAGGTCGCGGCCGAGTTCGCGGCCGAGACACGCCAGACCCGCGTAATTGTGGACGTCGACCCGGCCTCGCTGTTCTAGCAGGTGGGGCCAAGGCCCCTCGGACTTGGCCCCACCTGCCGGAATCCGGGCCCATTCCATGGGCGTTTTCGAACTCTGAAGGATTGCCTCAGATGTCGCTAAGCCGTACGCCTGGAACGACTTGGGACGTACTTGTTACTGGCTCTGGTATTTCCCTAGGGAAATCCCCCGCGATGTTCGATCCATCTCGTAATCTAAATCAACGAAGCGAGCCGGCCGCCCGCAACGCCCGAGAGAGACCCCTAGATCCTTCCCTAACTCAATCCAACGATAGTCATGAACAAGCTGATCCCTACGACCATGATCGCGCTCGGCGCACTGGTCTTCTCCGCCCCGCAAGCCCTCGCCCAAGGCACGTCCACGACGGTCCCCGGCGCGAACGGCTACGACCTCTCACCCGATGGCGGCATCGTCGCCGGCGTCGACGCCACGGGCTCCTTCATCTGGAACCCCGTGACCGGCTTCACCTACCTGCAGGGTGGCATCGGGAATGTCCAAAAGGTCTCGGCCAACGGCTTCGTCGTTGCCGGTCAGATCGACGACGTGGCACTTGGCAACAAGGCCGCTGGCTACTGGAGTCTGACGACGGACATGTGGACGTCGATGGGCCAGCACCCGAGCATGAACGGCGGCTGCCCGACGTTTGGCACCGCATACGCGATCTCTGACGATGGCGGCACGCTTGGTGGCCTCCTTTGGGACGGCTGCTTTACCGACGCCTTCATGTGGAACGCCGCGACCGGCTACACGCTGATGACGGACGCCAACGACAGCGCGCGCCTGAACGACATGTCGGGCGACGGCACGATGGGCGGTGGCTGGATTCAGACCACGAGCCGCGTCGCTGCCATGTGGGACACCGCTGGCAACCTGACGCAGCCACTGATCTCTCCCGCCAACCCGGGTGGCTTTGGTGAGATCTTCGGCGTCGACATGGACGGCAGCTCGTTCACCGGTTGGCAGAACGGCGGAGCCTTCCTGATGCGCAACGGTGTCTTCACGGACATCAACGCGGCTCTTGGTGCACCCCAGTCGGTCGGTAGCAGCATTAGCAATGACGGCCGCGTCGTCGGCGGTTGGTCTGGCACGGGTGGCCCGTTCGGCGTGCAGTCGGGCATGGTCTACACCGACTGGATGGGTGGCTTCGATGCCACGGCGTTCTTCGCCATGTTCGGTGTGACCCCGCCGGTGGGACAGACCTCGTACAGCGAAGTCCGCGCAGTCTCTGGTGACGCGAACAGCTTCCTCGCGATCGCGGGTGGCTTCCCCTTCACCGAGTCCGTGCTGATCACGCTTCCCGACAGCTTCTCCAGCCTTGGCGGCGGTACGGTCGGTGTGGCCGGCACGCCCGCGCTTGATGGCTACGGTTGGCTGAACCCGGGCATGACCGCCGGGATCGAGCTTCTTGACGCAGCCCCGGCCAGCATTGCTGTCCTCGCATTCGGTGGCACGTACACCCCGACGCCCCTGTTTGGCGGCATCGTGGGCCCGCTGCCCGCCGATGGCTTCCTGTTCTTCCCGACCGGCGCTGCTGGTGAAGTCGACTTCACCTTCACCTGGCCGCTGACGATGCCGAGTGGCCTGAACCTGTACACGCAGTACGGCGTTCTCGATCCCTCTGTGGCCGGCGGGATCGCGCTCTCGAACACCCTTCAGCTGACGGGTAACTAGAGCGACTCAAGTGCAACCGGGGATCTGAGAGGCCCTCGAGTTTGCGATGCGACCCTGGCAGCTGTGTGGAGCGTGTGCTCCACACAGCTGCCTTTGCGTGTTGTCCTCGCGGCGTGGCGAGAAGGAGCGCGGACGAGCGGCTCGAACCCGTCTTACCCGATCGTCGCCGTCTGGTCGGCAACGAGCTGGCGGAAGCGCGAGAACAGGTGCGCGGAGTCCAGCGGGCCGGGCGCGGCTTCAGGGTGATACTGCACGCTGAAGACGGCTTCGGACGTGTGGCGCATGCCCTCGACGGTGCCGTCGTTCAGGTTCACGTGCGTCAGCTCGAGGTGCGCGGGAAGGCCCGCTTCCTTGACGGCGAACGAGTGGTTCTGCGACGTGATCTCGACCTTGCCGGTCGCGATGTCGCGCACCGGATGGTTTGCGCCGTGATGCCCGAACGGCATCTTGTAGGTCTTCGCGCCCAGCACGATCGACAGGATCTGGTGTCCAAGGCAGATGCCGAAGATGGGCTTCTTACCGATCAGGTTTGCGACAGCGTCGATCGCCGACGTGACAGCTGCTGGATCGCCAGGACCGTTCGACAAGAAGATGCCGTCGGGCTCGAGTGCGAGCACCTCGTCGGCGGGTGTTCCCGCCGGCACCACGGTGACGTCGAAACCAGCGTGCACCAAGCTGCGCAGGATGTTGCGCTTGGCGCCGAAGTCGTACGCCACGCACTTGAAGCGCGGACCGGTCGCTAACGAATCGAGGAAGGGGTACGAGCTTGGGTAGCCTTCCGACCAGTCGTAGGGGGCGGCGCACGTGACGTGGCTCGCAAGGTCGCGGCCATCCGTGCTGGGCATCGCCTTGGCTTTCGCAACCAAGGAGACGGGGTCGCTGTCGATCGTCGAGATCACGCAACGCACCGAGCCCTCTTCGCGCACGAGGCGCACAAGCCGCCGCGTGTCAACGCCCTTGATCCCGACGACGCCTTCGCGCGTAAGCCAAGCCGGCAAGGCCAGGTCGCTGCGGTGGCTGCTGGGCTTCTGGCACATCTCTTTGACGATGAAGCCCTCGGCCCAACCGCGGCCGCTCTCCGCATCCTCTTCCGCAACGCCGTAGTTGCCAATCAGCGGGTACGTCATCAAGACGACCTGACCGCTGTAGGAGGGATCGGTCAGGATTTCGTGATAGCCGGTCATGGCCGTGTTGAAGACGAGGTCACCGCCTCGCTCACCATCGGCACCGGTGGCTTTGCCCTCAAGGACGAGGCCCGTTTCGAGGGCCAGCCATGCTTTGCGTGTTGCGCTCATGTTGGGAGCCAATTGGAGCGGGGACGGGCTCGGCTTGCTAGCGCGATCCGGGCTTTTGTTGGGACGATTGGCAATCGCGCCGAAGTTTCTAGCGCGGGCTGGCGTCGAGGGCGAGATCGGCGGTGCGGCCAGCCGCGAGCAGCGGCCAGCCGAGTCCCGCGATCATGACCGCGTTGTCGGTGCAGAAGGCGGGCGCGGGGAAGTGGGCCGCGATGCCGGCCTCGCGTGCGGCTTGCCCAAGGCGCTCGCGCAGCCGCAGGTTGCAGGCGACTCCGCCGGCGACCAGGATGCGGTCGATCCCCTCGCGCTGGGCGGCGTCGATGGCTTGGCTGGAGAGCGCCTCGACCACGGCCTCTTGGAACGAAGCGGCGACGTCGGCGCGCCGCGGAATCTGGTCTGGCGGCGGCGTGGGGGCCAGGGCGTCCTGGCCGCGAATGTGATAGAGCACCGCGGTCTTGAGGCCCGAGAATGAGAAGCCCAGCGGGCGCTCGCCGCCTCCGCGGGGGGGCTTGGGGCGGTAGCGCGGGAAGCGGAAGGCCTTGGGGTCGCCCTCTTCCGCAAGCGCCGCGATCGAGGGGCCGCCGGGGTAGGCGAGCCCCAGCATCCACGCGACCTTGTCGAAGGCCTCGCCCGCGGCGTCGTCCAGGGTCGTGGCGAGCGGCTCGAGCTGCCCCGGCCCGGTGGCGCGGAACAGGGTCGTGTGGCCCCCGGAGACCACCAGCGCGATGGCGGGGAACAGCTCGAGCTCGGGCGACTCCATGGTCGCGGCCCACACGTGCGCTTCGATGTGGTGAATCGGAATCAGGGGCAGCTGCCACTTGAATGCGATCGCCTTAGCGGCGGACAGGCCGACAAGCAGTGATCCGATCAAACCAGGTCGCGCGGTGACCGCGACGCCGGCAAGCTGGTCGGGGGTGACGCCCGCTTCGTCGAGGGCGCGCTCGATGACGCCGTGGACCTCGCGCACGTGCGAGCGGCCGGCGATCTCGGGCACCACGCCGCCAAAGACGGCGTGCTCGTCCGCTTGGCTGAAGACCACAGACGAGAGCACCTCAAAGCCGCCGCGCACGACGGCGGCCGCGGTCTCGTCACAGGAGCTCTCGATACCCAGGATCAGGTCGTTCGCCACGGTCACGAGCCCTCGACGAGCAGTGCAAGCGCCGCTTCGATCTGCGCGTCGCGCGGGACACGCGGTCCGGGTGTGCGCCCGAGCTCGAGCTCAAGCGCCTCGACCGATGCAGCCAGCGCAAGCGGCGCCGAGTAGTCGGCGAGCCACGCGTGCACGTGGGCGCGGTCCTTCTTGTCGAGAGCGACCTCGACGTCCGGCCAGATGGCGCTCCCACCATCGGTGCGGTAGAAGCGGTCGATCGAGCGTCCGGCCGGCGTCGCGTAAAAGCCCGTGGTGATCTTGAGGATGCTGTCCGGGCCAATGAGCGGCGTCAAGGTCTGGATCGTGCCCTTGCCGTAGGTCGCCGTGCCCACGAGCGCCGCGCGCCGGTCATCCTGCAGGGCGCCCGCAAGGACCTCGCTGGCACTAGCCGAGCCCGAGTCGACAAGGACGGCAAGTGGCATCCCCAGGAGCGTCGCGCGCTCGGGATCGGCCAGCGTCTCTTCGTGGCCAAGGCGCGATTCGGTGATCACAAGCGGGCCCGCATTGATGAAGCGATTCGCGATGTCCGTGGCGGCCCGCAGGACGCCACCCGGATTGCCGCGCAAGTCGATGATGAGCGACTCGGCGCCGGCGGCTCTCAGCTCGGCGACGGCGCGGTCAAACTCATCCGGAGTCTGGCGGCTGAACGAGGTGATCGCCAGGTAACCCACGCTGGGCTCGAGCTGGTCGAGGTGCCGAACCGTAGGGTCGAGCACCTTGTCGGGAGTGAGCTCGAGCCGTTCGGTCTGGCCGCCGAGCCGCTGGACCTCGATCGTGACGGTTTCAGCCGTGAGGTTCCCCAAGAGGGCTGCGAAGCCCCCCTCGTCGAGCTCGCTGAGAGCCTGGCCGTCAAAGCTCAGGACCTGATCTCCGACGTGAACGCCAGCTTTTTCGGCGGGCGAGCCTGGCAGCGGGAAGAGAACTCGTCCGGCTTGCATCGGGCTCGAGAAGATCGCGCCGATCCCTTGGAAGGTTCCGCGCGTGTCGTGCTCGACGCGCGCGAGTGGTTCACCCGTGTAGAAACGGGAGTACGGGTCGAGATGGCTCACAGCGCCCTCGACGGCCGCGGTCAGCAGCTCTTCGCGGTCGATGGGCTGCACGTACTCCTCTTCGATGATCTCGCGCACCGTCCGGTAGAAGATCAGATCGGGATCCTCTGTGTTCGGGGTGATGTGGGTCGAGACGACTCCGATCACGGTGCCGATGAAGCACCCCGCCGCAAACAGCAGCGTGCCCCCGAAGGTGTTCCTGCTTGCGCCCGGCTCTGTTTCTGAAGTTCCCACGGGCGGATTGTAACGCCCACCCGGAAAGCACCGGTGTGTGCACTGGGATCGACTCTGTAGCTTTCTGAGGACGGCGTTGAGGCGTATTGGAGGATGGGGGTGGCGCGGCCAGGAGCGCCTATCGGTATCGTAAGCACTTTATCTGAAGTGACTTACAGCGCGAATGCTAACGCGCAGAGGCTTCTGGCACGGTCCTCGCTATAGATGCCCGTCCTGACCTGAAGGACCTATCCCACGGAGAATTGAACATGAAGAACAAACTGACCATCTTGATCGCCACGACCCTGCTCGCCGGAACAGGCTTCGCTCAAAGCCAGGCGCCGTCCCACGACCTCAAGTCGGCACAGGCCTTCTTCACAAGGGGGGACAGCGATGGCAACGGACAGCTGAGCCTGCGCGAGACCACCTCGATGGGAATCACCCAGCGCCAAGCGGCTTCTTATGACGCCAACGGCGACGGCAGCATCCAAAAGTCCGAGTTCTACGTGGCCTACAGGAAGATGGCCATTGCTGGAGGCGAGACGACAAACAGCGACCTCGACAACGAAGTCGCTCGGATCTTGGCAGCACGCAAGGCCGCCAAGGACAAAACCGACGCCGAAACGCGCGCTCAGAAGTCCAAGCGTCTGAAAGACATTCAGGACAAGGCTGACGCCGAAACACGTGCTCAGAAAGCTAAGCGTCTCAAGGACATCCAAGACAAGGCTGACGCCGAAACGCGTGCTCAGAAGTCCAAACGTCTCAAGGACATCCAAGACAAGGCTGACGCCGAAACGCGTGCTCAGAAGGCTAAGCGTCTCAAGGACGCGAAGGACAAGGCTGATGCCAAAGCGCGTGCGCAAAAGGCCAAGCGTCTCAAGGAAGCTAAGGACAAGGCCGACGCTGCAGCGCGCAAGAAAGGCCGCATTGGCGGCTGATACGGGCATTTGATTGGGTCACCGTGTCCCAATCGGGGCGCCGGATCGGGGGGATCCGGCGCCCCTTTTTCGTATCCAGACCGCGAGGGAGAGTGGGGCCTGCCGGTTGCGTTCAGCCCGCTGGAGCGCGGGCGTTGCGATCAACACGATGGGCCTGCCGGTTGCGTTCAGCCCGCGGAAGCATTGGAGGTGCGGTCAGCACGCTGGGGATTGCCAGTTGCATGCAGCTCGCCGGAGCATGTCGATTGCGTTCAGCTCGCCGGGGCCTGTTTGTTGCGTTCAGCTCGCGGAAGCATTGGAGGTGCGGTCAGCATGGTGGGGATTGCCAGTTGCATGCAGCTCGCTGGAGCATGTCTGTTGCATGCAGCTCGCCGGGGCCTGTTTATTGCGTTCAGCTCGGTAGAGCCAGGCCTTCAGCCTAAGTGCTGGAGCAGTCCAAGCGGACGGGAGCTCTCGAAGTTGGCGGGACACCGAGCCTAAGGAGTGGCCCCAATCGATGGACCGCAAAGTGGGTCGGCGCTGTCTGCCCCTCGAGGCCCACAAGCCGAGCTCCACAAGCCAGGACCCGATGCAGCCGAGCACAAAGAGCGAGCCGCCGAGACACGCTCTCAAAAGCCCCGCTACAACCCAGAGCAAAACGACTACGGAACGAGGAACGCAAGCTGCCGATCAGCGGCGGCCGAAAGGCCGTCCGCTGCATCGGCAGCGGTTTGACCCGCTCCGCCGGGTCAAACCCAGCTAGGCGGCGAAGGGCTCAAACGAGGCAACACGCAGAAACGTCTCGCCGCGGCGCCAAGCGAAGCCCTCATCGAGGCCCGGGATGAACAGCTCGAACGGGTCGGTCACCGTCAGGCTGCAGCCGAGCTTCTCAAGCTCGTGGCCGATGCGGCGCAGCTCGATGCGCTCGCGGCGCAGCTCGTTTTCGCGTATGGAGACCTCGATGCTATGAAGGCTGTGGCCCGCTTGAAGCGACGGGATCATCTCTTCGAGAACCGCGATCGCATCGCGGCGCTCTTGGATCTCGTTAGCAATGCCTTCGAGCAGGGGAATCAGGCGCATGGCCTGCGTGCGTGTGTACTTGGGGGTCTTCATAGTTGGTGCCTCCATTCCGAAGAGCCGGAACGCAGACTCCACCCGCACGCGCATGCATGGTTTTACAGCGTATGGATTGATTGACGACTCTCGGGCCTTGTATTACGCGATCGGAATCTAAGAGGTCGTGGCGCAACGGGGCGCTGTGAGAGCTAACCTCTTGCCCGCTATCCCATGCAGAATCCCTCCATCAAACCGCTGTGCGAAATCACCATCCGTTGTGAATTTTCCGCTGCGCACCGCCTGCACGCGCCGAGCCTCTCCGACGAAGAAAACGCGGAGCTGTACGGCCCCTGCAATAACCCGAATGGGCACGGGCACAACTACGACCTGTTCGTGACTGTGCGCGGCCCGATCGACCCCGTCACGGGCATGGTGATGAACCTGAACGATCTGCACCGCATCGTGCGGACGCGCATCTTCGAGGTCGTCGACCACAAGCACTTGGACGAGGACTTGGACATCCTGGGCGGGCGCGTCTCCACGGCGGAGAACCTCGCATTCGTCTTTTGGGAGCTCTTGGTGCAAGAGCTGAAGGCCTTCCCCGACGTCAAGATGAGCTCTGTGCGCATCAACGAGAGTCGGGCTAACATCGTCGAGTACAAAGGAGAGAGCCTGTGAAGGACCAGATCAAGTCGATCCTCGAAGAGCTTGGCGAGGACCCATCTCGGCCGGGGCTTCGCCGCACACCGGACCGCGTGGACCGCAGCATGCGCGAGCTGACGCGCGGCTACAGCCAAGACGTAAGCGAGGTCGTCGGTAAGGGCGTCTTCGAAGAGGACTGTTCGGAGATGGTGCTGATCAAAGGCCTCGAGTTCTACAGCATGTGCGAGCACCACATGCTGCCGTTCTTCGGTCACGCGCATGTCGCCTACATTCCTGACGGGCGCATCATCGGCCTGTCGAAGATCCCACGCATTGTGGACATGTTCGCGCGGCGCTTACAGGTGCAAGAGCGCATGACCACGCAGATTGCGGAGGCCCTGCAGGAGGTCCTGCAGCCCAAGGGCGTTGGCGTCGTGATCAGCGCCTCGCACCTCTGCATGATGGCGCGCGGCGTCCAGAAGCAAGGCTCGCACACCGTGACGTCCTGCATGTTGGGCGGCTTCCGCAGCGATGCCCGCACGCGCGCCGAGTTCATGGACCTCGTGCGCAGCAACGGGCTGTCCTAGGCGCCGCTTCGAGCTATGCGGAGGTCGTTCTTCGCACCAGGCTTCAAGGCGCTCGCGATCAGGGCCGCCACGCTCTCAGGCGCGTCCATGCTGGCAAGATCCCAGTCACCGTCGACGGCTTCGAAGATCGTCGTGGCGGTCGCTCCGGGGTAAACCGTGCGGACGGCGATGCCCAGGGGCTCGAGGTCGCACCGCAGAGCTTCTGACAGGCCCTTCAGGCCGTACTTGGACGCGCAGTAGGCCGCATTGCCTGGGAAGCCCGTCTCGGCCGCTACAGAGGCCACATTGACGATCACGGGGTTGGTCCCGAGCTTCAGCGCGGGCAGGGCGGCCTGGCTGACCAGCATCGGCGCGGTCAGGTTCACCGCAAGCATGCGGTTCCAGAAGTCGAGCGGCATGGCCTCGATAGGGCGCATGTCGAAGAGGCCGGCGTTGTTGACGACGGCATCCAAGCCGCCACCAAGACTGGCGGCGGCCGCCTGCACGGCGGGGGCGATGGCGCATGGGTCGGCGAGGTCGACGGTGTGAACCGAGGCCTCGCCCCCGAGCGCGCGCACTTCTTGAGCGGTGGCCTCGAGCTCGGTCTTGCTACGCGCCATGAGTGCGAGCGACGTGCCCGGGCCCGCAAGGGCAAGCGCCGTTGCGCGGCCGATGCCGCGCCCGCCTCCGGTGATGAGGACTCTCACTTCAGCTCGTCCAAGAGCGCTTCGGTGGTCGTCACGGGCGCCTTGCACACAAACCCGCGGCACACAAACGCGCGCACGGTGTCGGTGGGCTCTTTGCCTTCGAGCGGTGGCATCAGCTTGAGGTCGGCGCGATGGTCGGCCAGCGCCACGACCTTGTGCGGGATGAAGGCCGAGCGCACGGCGGACAGCATTTGGGCCGTCGCCTCGTTGTCAAGCTCACCGCTGATGACCAGCTCGCGCGGGTCTGCCTGCAAGAAGTCATAGGCGATCAGGGACGAGCTAAATGCCGCGGGGAAGCGGTTGACCGCGCCGCCAATCGAAGCGAGGGTCGCCTCGGCCGCAGTGCGCAGCTTGGTGTTGCCCGTCAGCTCGCTGAGGCGCGCGAGGTTCAAGACGTGCACGCCGAGGCCCGCGGGCATCGCTCCGTCTTGGCTGCTGCGCATGCGCACCAGCAGCTGTTCGTGCCCGTTGCCAGTTGTGAAGTAGCCGCCGTCCTCGCCGCGGAACTCGGCTTCGACAATCGCATCGAGGGCGAGCGCCTCACGGATCCACCGCGGGTCAAAGTCGGCCTCGTACAAGTCGAGCAGGCCGCTGATCACAAACGCGTAGTCATCCAGGTAGGCGTCAAGGTGCGCCTTGCCGGCGCGCGCGGTCGCGAACAGGTGGCCGTTCTCTTGCCGCATGTCCTTGAGGACGAAGTTGGCCGCGTTCCTTGCGGCATCGAGATAGCGCGGCTCGCCGAGCACGCTGCCCGCTTGCGCGAGGGCGCCGATCGCGAGGCCGTTCCAGGCGGCCAGCACCTTGTCGTCCTTGCGCGGATGGACGCGCCCCTCGCGCGCTTCGAACAGCGCCGTCCGCGCAGTCACCATGGCGGATTCGAGCTCGGCGACTTCGCAGCCGAGCTCTTTCGCGACGTCTTCCGCGGGTGTGTGGCGCCACAAGGCGCTCTTTTCGTGCTCGAAGTTGCCCTCTTCCGTGACGCCGAACCACGCCGTCGCCCAGGTGCCGACCTCGTCGCCCAGGACCGCGACGAGGTCGTTCTGATCCCAAGCGTAGAAGCGGCCCTCTTCGCCTTCGGAGTCGGCGTCCAAGCTGCTGGCGATCCCGCCGCCGCTCGTGACCATCTCGTTCAGCATCCAGTCGCACGTCTGCCGCGCCACGCGCGCGTAGCGCTCGTCCTTGGTCGCCTGCCACGCCTCGACGTACAGGGGCACCAACAGAGCGTTGTCGTACAGCATCTTCTCGAAGTGCGGAATCAGCCACTTCTCGTCTGTGCTGTAGCGCGCGAAGCCGCCTCCAAGCTGATCGAAGATCCCGCCTTCGGCCATGCGATCAAGAGTCAGCGTGGCCATGCGCAAGACGGTGGGGTCGCCCGTGCGCTTCCATTGGCGCATCAGCAACTTGAGGTCGGCCGTGTGCGGGAACTTGGGCGCGTCGCCGAAGCCACCCCAGACCTTGTCGACGCGGGTCTTGGCTTCCGCGAGGGAGCGCTCGAGGATGTCGCCCTTAAACTCACCCGAACCCGTTGGTCCCGCGAGCTTGGCCAGGTGATCGGCGAGCAGCTGGCCTTGGCTCAACACCTTGTCGCGATCCTCGACCCAGAACGTGTGCATCGTCTCGAGCACCTCGTCGAAGCCGGGCCGGCCAAAGCGCGACGTCGGCGGGAAGTACGTGCCGCCGTAGTAAGGCTGCAGATCGGGAGTCAGGAACACACTCATCGGCCAGCCGCCCGAGCCGGTCATCGCCTGCACCGCCGACATGTAGACCTCGTCGAGGTCGGGGCGCTCCTCGCGGTCGACCTTGATGCACACGAAGTACTCGTTCATCAGGGCGGCGATGCGCTCGTTCTCGAACGACTCCTCCTCCATGACGTGACACCAGTGGCAGGCCGAGTAGCCGATCGACAGGAAGATCGGCTTGTCGAGCTTCTTCGCAAGAGCCAGGGCGTCCGGGCCCCAGGGGTTCCAGTCGACCGGGTTGTGCGCGTGCTGCAACAGGTACGGACTGGTCTCGTGGATCAGCGCGTTTGTGTGCTCGGGCTGGGCGGTTGGAGATGCAGGGGGGGGCGTTTGGCTCACGGCAGAGTCTTGGCAGCTGAGGGCCACAAGGGCCAGGGACGCGATCGAGGAGAGGTGGAACATGGGAGGGCCTTTGGGTGGGGGCCCATCTTAGAGGGTCGGACACGAAAAAACCCAGGGGGCTCTCCGACGCGCGGAGAGCCCCCTGGGCTAAAGGTCGTTCCCGAGACGCGCCCGGGAACTTCTGAACTAGCGGCTGGCGCCGACGGCGAGGCCGACTGCGATGATTTGATCAGTCGCAGCGTCCGCGTCGATGTAGTTGATTTGCCACTTGGCGTTGTGACCGTGGAGGTACCAGTTAAGGCCGACCGTGTTGGTCGTGTCGTCAGCGACGTTGTCCATGTCCTCGTAGCGCCAAGCAAGCTCCATGTTGTCAGCGAAGAGGTAACCGACGGTCAGGCTCCAAGGAGACTGGCCCATGCCGGGTGCGACGTTGTTGTCACTGCCGTCGGCGTACTCGACGCTGCCCGAGAGCTGGCCCATCGTCATGGCGAAGTCGGCGGCGAGGATCGCGTCCGCACCGTCGTTCTCCATGTCGCTGTACGTCACGCCAATCGTGCCGTCCATTTCGTCGCCGGCCTTCATCGCGCCTTCCATGTCGCTGACACCGTTGCCGAGGTCGTAGTTGACGTGGCCGGTCAGGAGGAGGTCGTCGCCGGTGCCGTCAGCACCGTTCTGAGCGCCGAAGAAGTAGCCGAAGCCGTTGTAGTCGCCGTTGACGCCGACACCACTGTCGAACGTGTAGAAGGCGGCGCCGAGCATGCTGCGGTCGATGAAGAGCATGTTCTCGGGGTCAAGGTCGCCACTGCGCAGGCCCGGGGCGTTGAAGCGGCCCCAGGTGACACTGAGGTCATCGGTGCAGCCCCAGTTGACGTACGCGTCCTCGAGGACGAGGCCGCCACTGGCGAGGTCGAAGGAGACACGCCAAGTGAATTCCTCAAGAGCGCCGCCGAACCAAAGGTCGGCGTCGTCGTGGAAGAATCCACCCGTCGGGCCACCGTCACGGTAGCTCGTGCGCAGAAGGCCACCAACGTTGGTGCCCTCTACGGTCGAGATGGTGCTGTTGAGGGACGCAATGTCCTGGTCGAGTTGAAGCCAGTCACTACCGGCAGCAAAGCCAGTCGAGCTGGCGGTCGCAAGGGCGATGGCGCTAAAGATGAACTTGTTCATTCTGGTGTGCACTCCGAAATGCATGGAATGGATGCTCCTTCAGGGATGGGGAACATATTTGAGGCGAAGAGGATGCCTTGCACCCTCTCCCGAGAAAAGACCCAGAGGCCATTTCCTCAGGACGTTTCGCTCACGAACTTGATCGGCCCCTCAGGCGGGGACGCGTCCCTCAAATGCGAGTCGGATGCCGGACGATTGCTCTAAACCTCGATTGTAAATCAGGTTAGGGCTAAAGTTCGAGTGCCCCAAAAGTCGATGGAGCTCTGCCGGGAGGTCTACAAAGGCGCATTACGGCGCTGTAACCTTTTGCAGGCACGCTAGTTAGGTCCGGGCACTAGGCCTGATCGCGGGCGTCGAGGTAGGGCTCGAGCAGGGCGTCTGCTGCCTCAATTCGCCCCTGAATGCCCTCAGGGAGCCCAAATCCGAGATGCTCGGCGGCTCGCAGTCGGCACTCCAGCGTCTCTCTTGAGCGCGCCGTGTAGTCCAAATCATAGTTCGGAAGATCCAGAAATTTTGGGTCCACAGACTGGCTGTACTCCTCCGACGCGAGCGTCAACTCTTCCGCGACGGCTCTCTGCCACACCTCGTCGTCGGCTCGAACGAAGGTCGCGAGGTGCTCGAGAGTCGGCGCGAGCCCGGCCAGATCGCCCTCCAAAACCAGCGCACCCAGAGGGATGAAGAGCGCGCGCACATCGAAGCGGCTCGGCGGCCGCTTGCCCGTGGTGAGGTCCTGGTTCTCGGAGAGCGCGAGGCTGAGGTCGGTGGCTGGATTCTGCATGGATCAGGGGTTGCGCCTGAGGCGCTTCTTCTCGGAGTTCTGGCGTTTGGAGTCCAGGCGTCGGCGCTTGGATCCTCGTGTTGGTTTCGTCGGGCGGCGCTTCTTTTGGACCTGCAGTGCGCCCCGCAGGACGGCAACGAGACGCTCCAAAGCGTCTTCCCTGTTGCGCTCCCGATGGCGGTGCCGGGAGGCGTGGAGGACCAGATCGCCGTCGCGTGTCAGGCGATTGCCCAGTTTGTCGATGAGGCGCTCGCGCTGGGCCTCATTAAAGGAAGGGCTGCCGACGATGTGCAGTCGCAGCACCGCCTTGGTGGCGACGCGGTTGACGTTCTGCCCGCCCGGCCCGCCGGACGTGGCGTACGTGAACTGGATCTCGGCAGGGTTGAGACGGACGCCTGGCAGGATCTCCAGGGGGGCGCTCATCCTAGGCGTCGCCTTGGGGCTCAGCCCAGGAGTGCAAGAGGTCCCAGGTGTAGAGCCCCGTGTGGTGCCCATCGGAGAACGTGATGCAGATCGCGTAGTTGCCCACGAGCCGCACATCGGTCTGGGTCATGTCGCTCGGGATCGAGTCGGGATCGAGCGTGCGGATGCCGCTCATCTCGTCGACGCAGTTGGCGCACGGGCAGCATCGGCGCAGCTCGGCCGCGGTGAGCGCCGTGGCGGCGCCGTCGTTCCAGTCGATCTCGACCCTTTCCGGCGTACTGCGCCGGATCACTAGCGGTTGGGGACCGGCCATGGGGAGATGGGGGTGGTGGTGGGCAGAGCCGGACTTGAACCGGCGACCCCTTGATTTTCAGTCAAGTGCTCTACCAACTGAGCTACCTGCCCGGGAGCGCAGCATTGTGCCGCCTGTTTGCTGCGCGTCAACCTCTCAGGGGCGATATCGCAGAGACTCCTTAGCTTTGCAGTTCGGTCCGAGCGGCTTCGATGTCCGCACCGATTGCGCTCTTGAGTAGATCGAGCGAAGCGAAGCGTTGTTCCGCGCGCAAGAAGCTGACGAACTCGACCGCAGCGCGCCGGCCGTACAGATCGCCATGGAAGTCGAGGATGTGGACCTCAACAACGGGCGGGCTGCCCGGCTCTGGCTCGCCGTGCAGCGTCGGGCGGTGGCCGATGTTGGCGACGGCGGCAAGCGGTTCGCCTTCGGGCTCATCGAGCAGGCGGACGCGCGTCGCCCAGACGCCGCCGGGGGGGCTGAGCTCGTGGTCGAGGTCGAGATTCGCGGTCGGGAAGCCGAGGCCCTCGCCGCGCCCGTTGCCGTGAACGACGCGGCCCTGCAGCGTGACGGGTCGGCCGAGCATGCGGGCGGCGCCGGCTAGGTCGCCGAGGGCGACGGCCTCGCGGATCGCGGTGCTGGAGACCGCGCGACCGCCGAGGCGCACCGCGGGCACGACCTCGACCTGAAGCCCGCGGGCGCTGAGCGCTTCGGGCGTCCCCTTGCGGTCGTGGCCGAACTTGCTATCGAAGCCCAGCACGAAGGCCTGGGCCGAAAGGGCGCCGAGCAAGAGCTCGTTTGTGAACGCCTCGGCGTCCATGGCGCGCAGCTGGGAGTCAAAGTCGAGGACCACAGCGTGCCCGATGCCGGCGCGCTCGAACAGCTTGAGCCGATGCTGCAGACTTGTGAGCGTCTGCGGCGCGCGCCCGAGCAGGAGTGCTTTGGGATGCCCACGGAACGTGACGACCGTCGGCGTGGCCCCCAGGGAAGCAGAGCGCAAGACGTTGGCCTCAAGGATCGCTCGGTGCCCAAGGTGGACGCCGTCGAAGACCCCAACAGAGACCACCGAGCCGTGCTGCGCCGGCGCCGCAAGCAGCGCCTGAATGCCAAGCGTCGTGCGCACGGCCTAGCGGCCAAAGAGCCCGCGCGGGCGCGCGGGCGCTTGGCTGGCTTTGTAGTCATCGATCAGCTCGTTGAGCGCGGCGCGATGCCGCAGCTTGTCCGTCGCCGACATGCGGTCGACAAGCAATACGCCCTGCAGGTGGTCGTACTCGTGCTGGATCACGCGGCTGGTGAAGCCGTCGAACTCGAGCTCGATGTCCTCGCCCGTGGGGGTCTTGGCCGCAACCTTGCAGGCATCGGGGCGCGTGACCTCGGCATAGATGCCGGGGAACGACAGGCAGCCCTCTTCCATCGTGACCTCGGCGCCGAAGCGGTCGACGATGATCGGGTTGACAAGCGCGAGCTCCTCTTCCGGCTTCTCGGGGTCGCCCGAGGGGTTGATCACAAGGAGCCGCTCGCGCAATCCAACCTGCGGCGCGGCGAGGCCGACACCCTTGCTGTCGTACATGCGGCGGAACATGGCGGCGACCTTGCTGACAAGCTCTTCCCCAAAGACCTCGATGGGCGCGGCTTCCTTGCGCAGCACGGGCGTGGGGTACAGGGTGACGATGTATTCGAGTTCGGAGGTCATGGCGCGGTTCGGACGGCGGTCGGGATCGAGGACGGGGCGCGCACATGATAGATTGTGGCGACCCGGTTGGGCTCTTCCTCGACGAACAACGAGGCTTCGAGCCGCCGGTCCGTTACTTCCCACCTTATTAACTGTAGGACAGCTTCCGTGGACTTCTCCAAACAGCTCGCCAAGGCCGAAGAGGCTTTCAAGCGCCGTAATTACGACTTTGCGGCCGATCTCTATCGACAGCTTGTCGACATCGAGCCCGATCTGGGCGAGGCGCGCGGTGGGCTGCGCATCGCCAACAAGAAGCGCGCTGAGCGCAAGAAGCGCGGTCTATTTGGGCGTGCTGGAGGCGCAGCCGTTCTGGGTAAGGCGCGCACGATGGCCAAGTTGAAGAAGTACGACGGCGCGATCAAGGCGCTTGAGGACTACCTTGCGGGCGCGCCTCTTGATGAGGACGCGAACCTGTTTCTGGGGGAGATGCTGGAGGCTGGGGGGTACGGGCGCTCGGCCTTGGCGGTGTACTCCTTCTTGGCCGATATCGCTCCGAGGAACGTCGAGGCGCTGAAGCGCGCGGGCACCGCGGCCGCGGCCGGGGGGGATGTTCCCGCTGCGATTGCCTACTTTGAGCGCGCGCTGGGCGCGGATCCGCGTGATCAAGAGGCGATCAAGGCGCGCAAGAACTTGGCGGCCGAGGCCGCGATCAACAAGTCAAGCCTGGACGAGGTCTCGCACAGCCGGGAGGCCATGCGCGACCAGGACCAAGCGACGCGGCTCGAGCGCCGGGCGCGCCGGCATCAGACACCCGAGGAGCTGCGCGAGGACATCGCGCGCCTTGAGGACCGCTTGGCCGAGGAGGGGCGTAGCGCCGAGCTCCTGATTGAGACCGGGGAGCTGTACGTGAAGCTGCGCGACTGGCCGGCCGCGCTCGAGTTTCACAGCCAGGCTCTCGAGTACCGGCGTGATGACTTCGATCTGGCGAGCAAGGTGGGCGATCTCGAAGCGCGCGTCATTAAGAAGAAGGTGGCGCAGGCCGACAAGCGTGGCGACCGCGAAGAGGCCGACCGCCTCGAGGCCGAGCTACTGCAACACGAGCTTGGCGAATACCGGCGCCGGGTCGATCGGCGGCCGGGCGATATGCAGTTGCGACTGGCTCTGGGCAAGCGGCTGATGAAGGCGGGCGAGGTCGACGGGGCACTCGGCGAGCTCCAGAAGGTGATCGGCGACCTGCGGTTGGGTGCCGAGGCGCGTTTCTACATGGCCGGATGTTTCCAGAAAAAGGGCATCCTGGACCTCGCACGCAAGGAATATGAGACAGCTCTTGATGGATGCGGCGGCGCGGATGATCGCGGGAAGGAAATCCTGTATAATCTTGGGCTCATTTCTGAGGCCGAAGGTGATCCAGAAGGGGCGAGGAGCTCCTACATCCGCATCTTCGAGGTCGATATCGGCTACCGTGACGTAGCCGCGAAGATGGATTCACTCAAGTAAGACATGCCGAACAACAAGCAAGCTAAGAAGCGCGTCCTCCAAAACGAGAAGCGCCGCCAAGAGAACAAAGTCGTCCGTACCGCCATGCGGTCCGCTATCCGCAAGGTCGTCGAGGCCGAGAGCGGTGAGACTGCTACCGCAGCCATCCCTATGGCGATGAGCCGCATCGACAAGGCTGCGAAGCACAACATCATCCACAACAACACGGCCGCGCGGTACAAGAACCGCATCGCCCGCGTCGCTGCGAGTAAGTAGGTTTCCATGGCCGCCTCTTTTGAGACCAGCGCCCAAGGTGCATCCCAGTTCCAGCAGCCGATTCGTGTCGCGACGCGACGCGAGTACATCTTCGAAGCCGCCAAGGAAATGGCGGAAGACATGAAGGGTTGGACTGTCGACAGCGCCGACGAAGAGGCGCTTGTGATCAGGTGCACCAAAGCCGGTGGCGCGTTGGGTGGAAAGTCCACGATCACGGTTACCGTCGAGGGCTCGATCGAAGTGCCTTCGACGACGGTCAACATGAAGTGTGTGACCGAGGGCGGCATGCTTGCGCGCCCGAAAGCGACGGTGGAGGGCTACATGAAGCTGCTTTTCCGCCGCGTCTGCTAAGAGAGCGCTCAGCGTGGGCGTGCCCCTTGGGGGCCGACTGACCAAAGAAGGAGCCCCGCACTTGCGGGGCTCCTTTGGTAAGTGGGCATGGCCTTTCCGAGTTCTGGCGACTGCCCACTTGTGCTTTCCCTTGATCGCTTCTTAGCGCGCGCCGGCCAGCCTCCCGTAGCGGAAGTAGACCTCTTCGGTCAGCGCCATAAGGGCTGTCGAGTACACGCGGCCGCCGGAGAAGCCCCACGGGCCGATCGGATCCCACGAGCCCTTGGCGTCGCCGCTCGCGCGTTGCGAGTCGAGAATGGCGGGCTTGAGGCTGGCCTCCCACGTCTTCCAGTGGCGGCCGCCCAGCTGGTACATGGCGTAGGTGCCGTAGTACCAGTAGTACATGTCGCTGCCGAAGCCGTCCGCGTCCCAGGCGGGTAGCTTGCGCTCGAGCAGGGTCGCGTGGCGCTCGAGCACCGGGTACTCGGCGGGGTCGTCTTGCCCCATGAAGATGCGCGCCAAGAGGCCAACCGCAGTCATCGCCTCGCCCTTCTCGGCCGGGTAGTGATCGTTGACGCCGGTGATGCGCGAGCTGAGGCTGCCCGTCTCGTCGTACCCCACGCGGCCGCTCGCGGCATCGGTGGCCTCGTCGATCCACGACAGCGCGCCTTCGAAGGCACCCTCGTCGACCGCGAGCCCCGCGTCCTCGGCGGCCTTCAGCGCGAACACCATCCAGCCGGTGACGGACGTGTCGTTCATGCCCATCGGTGGCACGTCGTAGCGCCAGGCCGAGTACGGGTTGCGGGCGCGCTGGATGTAGTAGGCAGCCGTCTGGCAGGTCTGCTTCAGCAGCGGGCTCTTCGTCGCGTAGTACGCCTCACACAGAGCGAGCGTGCCGATCGCGTGTCCGTACAGGAACTCGTGCGTGGCTTTGTCGCCTAACAAGCCCGAGTCCGGATCTTGCTGATCGCGCAGCCAGCGGATGCCCTTCGCGACGTTTTCGCGGTACTTTCCCTCGCTGGGGGTATCGCCTTCGCCAAGGAAAGCCAGCAGCGCCAAGCCGGTGACACCCACGTCCTGCCCGGCGCGGCCGGGGCCGTCGCACAGGTCGCTGCCGAGGTGCCCGCACTGGCTCGCAAAGCCATCGGCATCCCAGGAGCCGTCAGGGCTCTGGTGGTTCGCGAGCCACGAGAGCGCGTGATCGAGAGACTCTTCCATCTGACGGCCACCGGTCCCTTTCATGCCGCCGCGACCGAGCGTGCGCGTGCCGAACTTGCCGCCGCCACCGGTGATCCCGATCACATCGTTGAGGCCCTCATCGAGAAAGGCGGAGTCCGCACCGATCGAGTCCGAGCCTGGATCAACCGTCCACACATCCTCGTCGACAGAGTCCTCGACGAGGACATCGCTGTCGATCAGAACAGGCTCGTCCATATCGGGCAGCTCGATGGGCTCGACGGGCAGGTCGGGCTCTTCCGGTGGCTCCTCGGGAAGCAGGTCGTCGGGCATAAGCGTGTGCGCAACGATGATCGGGGGCTCTTCCTTCGTGAGGCTGTCCCACGGAAACGCGGTCAGGACGAAGAAGACTAAAACGTGCGCGGCAAACGAGATCGCGAGCCACGGCGCGGACTCCATCCACGCGTACAGCGTCTCTTGAAACGTGGCTTCGTGTGTGTAGGTGCGCGGGAGGCTTGAGGTTGTCATGGGGTCATCGCTGGGCCACCCGCGAAGCGCAGCTCTCGGAAAGCCGCGGGATCGGAAGGGTGGAGCTCGGTTGACTCCAAGAGGAACGCGCGCCGCACGGCGCGGTTCACTTCACGGTACCGATCCTGCGAACGGCGAGCCTCGAGAGCAGCGAGGAGGCCAGTCGCGTCGGGGCCAAACGGCTCGAATCCGCGCGAGCCGTGCTTCTAAGCCTCACCCACCAACGTCGGCTGAGTCGCACTGCCTGCGTTCGAAACCTAGGGCCTCAAAACTCGAAGGGGACTGTGCCCCAGGATGCGTCAGGCGTCATCGGTTTGGGGAGCTCTAGTTTTCGGAGGCCGCCGCTTCACGGACGAGCTCTCTGGCGCGCGCGTCCAACGCGAGCACGCCAGTAGCGGAGTAGCCGCGGTCGTGGAACCAGACCACACGGCCCGCTCGGTCGAGGAGCAAAACGCGCGCGTTGTTGCCCAGCTCATTGCCGGTGAAGTCGGTGATGCGGCTGGCGTCATCGCCATACAGCGTGACAACGATTGCCCAGTCCTCGGGAGGGATGCCCCCGCGCATGCCCGCGTTGATCATGCCGCTTGCAAGTCCCGGAACGAGTCCGGGAATGGTGGGGATCTCAAGCAGGGTGACCGGCGTCTCCGCCTGAATCAGGCCGAGTAGCCACCGGTCAATGTCGAACTGCGTCCGCTGCTCGAAGCCGACCAGGAAAACAGTGGCAGGGCCGGCGGCGAAGAACGTATCGAGTGAGACCGGTTGGCCATCGAGCGACTCGCCCGCGACACTGGGAAAGACCTCGCCGAGAGGCTCCCGGTTCGGGACCGTGGTCTTGCAAGCGCCGAACAGGAGAAGGGCAAGGCAGATGAACTTGTTCATGAAGCAAAGGGTGTGGGCTTGGATGCGACGCTGTTTTGCATGACGACTTCGGCACCGCCGGTCGGTGAAGACCCGGCGCACGCCCTCGCCGTCTGCGGGCATCGTGAAGCATCCACACACAAGGGGCAAGACCTCGCAAGTCGAAGCTGTTTCGATATGCGTTCCTAGCGGCCTTAGCCTTCGCTCGCTTCTTCGTCGCCCTCGTCGCCGCCATTCGCGGCGGCCCACACGTGGAGGGTCTCGCGGTCGGCATCGGACAGCTTCGCGTCCGGATGCAACGGCGTGTAGAACCACAGCGGCATCTCGTCGTCCTTGACCTCTTCCCAGATCTCCTCGATTGCGTGCGCGCGCTTGTCCGCGGGCAGCTTGTCCCATTCCGAGAAGTTGAGGTGCTCGCGCGCCTCCTCGACGTCGTCGGCAACCAGGAATGACACCGGCGCGACATGGCTGTACCACGGCCAAGTCGTCTTGTTCGAGTGGCAGTCGTAGCACGCGCGCTCGAGGATCGCCACGACCTCGGCCGGGGCGTCGATGGCACCGGTTACGGGCGGGTTCTCTCGGTCGATGGGGACGAGTTGCAGGGCAAGCAGGACGACTACGAGGCCGACAGCGATCTTCTTCTTGAGCGTCATGCGTTGATTCTCGCATGCGGAGCCGCAAGTCTTGATGACAAGTGAGTCATGGATTCGCAAGCGATACAAGCGTAGAAAAAAAGCGGGCTCCACACCGAAGTGCAGAGCCCGCTTGCGGTCTCGAATCGTCTAGCGGCTTAGCGCGCGCCAGCGACGTTCGGGTAGCGGAAGTAGACCTCGATGCACAGCGCCATCAGGGCTGTCGAGTAGACGCGGCCACCGGCGAAGCCCCACGGGCCGACCGGGTCCCAAGAGCCTTTCTCGTCGCCATCCTTGCGCTGCGTGTCAACCACGGCCTTCTTGAGCGCCGGCTCCCACTTGGACCAGTACTTGTCGCCAAGCTGGTACATGGCGTAGGACCCGTAGTACCAGTAGTACATGTCGGTGCCGAATCCGTCCGGATCCCACTCGGGCAACTTGCGCAGCATCAGCTCGCCGTGCTTCTTGAGGATCGGGTTGTCCTTCGGGTCGTCCTGGCCCATGAAGATGCGGCACAGAAGGCCCACAGCGGTCATCGCCTCACCTTTCTCCGGCGGGTAGTGATCGTTGACGCCGGTGATCCGCGAGGACAAGGAGCCCATCTCGTTGTAACCGACACGGCCCGAGGCAGTGTCCGTGGCTTCGTCGATCCAGCTCATCGCGCCTTCGTAGGCGCCCTCGTCGATCATCAGGTGCGCGTCCTCGGCGGACTTGATCGCGAACACCATCCACCCGGTGACGGACGTATCGTTCATGCCCATCGGCGGCTCGTCGTAGCGCCAAGCGCTGTACGGGTTGCGCGCACGGTTGATGTAGTTGATCGCCTTCTGGCAGGTGCCTTTCAGGAGCGGGCTCTTCGAGGCGTAGTACGCCTCGCACAAAGCCAGGGTGGCGATCGCGTGGTTGTACAAGAACTCGTGGCTGGACTTCTCGCCGATCAGGCCCGAGTCCGGGTCCTGCATCGAGCGCAACCACTTGATGCCCTTCGCGACTTGCTCTTTGTAGTCACCGTCGTCGGACGTGTTGCCCTCGCCAAGGAAGGCGAGCAGCGCCAGGCCGGTGTTGCCCACGTCGTGCTGGGCGCGGCCGGGGCCGTCGCAGATGGTGTTGCCGATCTTGCCACACTCGTTCATGAAGCCGTCGGTGTCCCAAGAGCCGTCGGACGACTGGTGGGACTTGAGCCACTCGAGCGCATCCTTCAGAGCTTGGTCGAGTCCACGACCGTGGGCCGCGCGCAGGTTTTTGCGGCCACCACGGCGGCCACCGAACTTGCCACCCGCGCCGCCACCGATACCGATCACGTCGTTGACGTTGTCGGAGTCAAACGGCGAGTCCGAGTTCATGTCGGGGTCCCCGATCATGGATTCGAAGGGCTGGTCGACGTCCTCTTCGTTGTGGTCGGAGACCTCGGCGTCCTTGAGGATCGGCTCCTCGATCGGCTCGATCTCTTCTTCGACCTCTTCGATCTCCTCTTCCTCGGGCTCCTCGACGATGTCTTCGGGAGTCGCCTCGACAGATGCGGTGATCTCCTTCAGCTGCTCCTTCTTGAAGGCGTCCCACGGGAACGCCGACAGCACGAAGAAGACAAGCACGTGGGCTGCAAGCGAGATCCCAAGCCACGGGGCCTTGCCCATCCACTCGTACAGCACGTCGTTGAACGTGTGCTCTTCCTCCCACGGTTTGGGGAGGCTGCTGTCGATCTGGACGTCGGTGTAATCCTGGTTGCTCATGCCTGTTCTCTAGGCTGGGGCGCGTCTTTCGAGCGCTAAGGGACTCGGGTTCGGGCGGTCTGTGACTCTATCGGTGAGGTCAACGGTGCCCGAAATGGGGGGTTCAAAGTATATCGACGGAAATCCCGCAGGCTACCGTTCGGTGGGGCCTCTACTTCGCGACTTCGGTCGCACGGGCGGCCGGCTGGTTCTGGCGGCGGACCCAAGGCGGGCTGATCTGCAAGCGCACGGGCCCGCGGATGTAGGCCGAGCGCCAGAGTGCGTCCGAGCCTTGCGCGAGCCGAGCGTTGTCCCAGCCGCGTTGCAGGCGCTGGGCGAGATCGGATTGAAGCGTCCCGTCGTTGAATGGAGGGGCCATTTGACCCTCAATTCGTGCCACGATACGCACCAGTTGGTATCCCTGGACGCCTCCGTCGGGAGCCGGGATCTCGATCACGCTCGATAGAGCACCCTCGGTCGAGTCCGTGCAGAAGGAGCGCACAGCGGGATCCGCGATGCCACCAAGGGGGATCCAGTCGGTGATACCGCGCGTGTCGCGGAGGGCCGCGCCGTATTCGTCCACAAGGGCGCCCATGTCGGCGCCGCCTTCGATCTGCTCACGGAAGTCGTCGAGGGCATCCTTGGCTGTCTCGGCATCGCCCCAGGCGTTCGTCGCTAGGACTAGGAACTGCAGGCGGAAGGTGGTCGGGTCGCCGAGGACGTCCTTGTTAACGATGTAGGCCTCGTTCAGCTGGCCCGGCCGCACGTAGCGGTCGCGCCAGGGGCGGCCGCCGCCGGCGCCGCGCCCGCGCTGGCTCTCGACCCAGAAGCTGCGGTACAGCTCGTCCTCGACGTTCAGGCGCATCTCGCCCAGGTCGGCGGCGCCACCTTGTGCGAGCCAATCCTCGGTCTCCTGAGCACCCTTCCCACGGCGCTGGTCGGCCAAGAAGCGGTTGATCGTGCGATCCACGTCTTCCTTGGCGATGCCCATTTCGGCCCCCGCCTGGGTCTGCAGCTGCATGGTGATCTTCTCTTCGGCCACGCGCTCCAAGAGGTCCTCGTTGTCCTGCACGGTGGTGGCAGCCGCGCGCGCCTTCGCGTCGCCCAACAGCTTGTTCAGCTCGCGCAGGGTCACGATGTCGCCATTCACGATCAACGCCACGCCGTCGAAGTCGAGCCAGCCATCGTCCTCGGCTTGCGGCTCTTGCGTGGCGGAGTTGGCCGCGCCCATAAGTAGGCTGGCCAGGAGGGTGAGGCTGAGGAGGATGTTCTTCATTAGATGTTTGCGGCGAGGCTGATTCTCTTCGCCCGGGCGTCTCCCCGCAAGAGTGCTTCGAACCAGTTCGACGACTTCTGGGCATCGAGGCCACGCGGCGAGATCAAAAGCGCCCTGCCGCGGCCCTGGGGGCGTAGCTCGATTGGGGTGCCACTGGCGCTCAGTACCTCTTCGAACAGCGCGCGGTCCTGATACTCGAGGAGCCACATGCCGTCGCGCCACGCTGCGCGCGTGATGCGCGACGCCGCGCAGATCTCGCGCAAGCGGAATTGGCGCACGAGCTCTTTCGCCGGGGCGGGCACACGCCCGTAGCGGTCGCGCAGCATCGCGAGCGCCTCTTTCGCGTCCCCATCGGTGCGGATCGCGTCGAGACCGCGCAGTAGCTCAAGCCGCGTATCGGGACTGGGCACCCATTCGTCCGGCAGGAAGGCGGCCACGCCCAGCTCGAGCTCGACCTCGCTCGGCTCAAGGCCCTCTTCCGGCGCGCCGCGCACGGCCGCGTCACCCCCGCGCTGCATGCGGTCGACCGTCTTCTTCAGAAGGCGGCAGTACAAGTCGTAACCAACGGACGTGATGTGCCCCGACTGTTCGGGGCCCAGCAGGTTGCCGGCGCCGCGCAGCTCGAGGTCCTTCATCGAGATCGCAAAACCCGAGCCCAAGTGGTTCAGCTCTTCGAGGGCCTTCAGGCGCTCCTCGGCAAGCTCGGTCAAGGGCTTGTTCTCGTCGGTGAGCAGGTAGCAATACGCCTTGTGCGAGCCGCGACCGACGCGCCCGCGCAGCTGATGCAACTCGCTCAGCCCGAAGTGCCCGGCGCGGTCCATCAGGATCGTGCCCGCGCGCGGGATGTCGATGCCGTTCTCGATAATCGTCGTGGCGACGAGCACGTCAACCTCGCCGCGCGAGAAGCGGCCCATGACTCTCTGCAACACGGTGCCCGACATCTGGCCGTGGCCCACGGCGAAGCTGCACTCGGGGACTAGCTCGGCGAGCTCACCCGCGCGCGCGTCGATCGACTGCACGCGGTTGTGCAGGAAGAAGCTCTGGCCACCGCGGTTGTGCTCGCGCAAGAGCGCGGCGCGCACGGCCTGTGTGTCGTTCGACGAGGCCAGGATCGTCTCGATGTCCTGGCGCCCAGGCGGCGGCGTCGTCAGCGCCGAGATGTCGCGCAAGCCCGACATCGACATGTGCAGCGTGCGCGGGATCGGCGTGGCCGACAGCGTCAGGATGTCGACCTCGCTGCGCAGCTTCTTGAAGTGCTCCTTGTGCGTGACGCCGAAGCGCTGCTCTTCATCGATGATCAAGATGCCGAGGCGCTTGAACGTGACGTCCTTCGACAGGATCCGGTGCGTGCCGATCAGGATGTCGACCTCACCTCGCGTGGTGGCGGCGGCGATCTCTTTCGCCTGAGCACTCTTGATGTAACGCGAGAGCACCTCGACGCGCACGGGGAAGTCGGCGAGCCGCGCGGAGAACGTGCGAAAGTGCTGCGCCGCCAGCACGGTGGTGGGGACCAAGATCGCGGCCTGTCCGCCGCCCGCGACCACGCGGAAGGCGGCGCGGATCGCCATCTCGGTTTTGCCGAACCCGACGTCGCCGCAAAGCAAGCGGTCCATCGGGCGGCCGCCGACCAGGTCGCCATCGATTTCGGTATCGGCCAGCGCTTGGTCCGGCGTGTCGGTGAACGGGAACGAGGCGATCATCTCGCCCACAAGGGCCTGCACTTCGGGATCGCCCGCCCACGCTTCGCGCTTGCGCATCTCGCGCTTGGCTTGGACTTCCAAGAGCTCTGCCGCGAGGTCCTCCAGCGCCTTCTCGACGCGCTCCTTGCGGCGCGTGAAGCTCTTGGCGCCGATGCGGTCGAGCGTGACGGCAGCGTTCGAGCCACTGGCGATGTAGCGCTGGACCAGGTCGACCTTCGACGCCGGCACGAACAGGTGCACGTCATCCTTGTACTCGAGAACAAGGTGCTCCTCCTCGCCCCCCGCGCGCGGCATGCGCTTCAGACCCAAGTAGCGACCGAGGCCATGCACGGCGTGGACAACAAGGTCGTGCAGCTTGAGCTCAAAGAACGACGACAGCGCGCGCGCTTTGTGGACGCGCTTCTTGCCGGTGATCTCGCGCGCGCCCTCGATGCCCACGAGCTCGCGGTGGTTGATCACAAACAGCGGCGGGCTGGGCAGCTGGAACCCGCGCGCGACCGAGCCTAGGCCAAGCGTGACACGCGGCTCGTCCGCGAAGAGCTCGGCGACGCGGTGCTCTTCGGCTTCGGTCGAGCACAGAACGACCGCGCGCGCCTTCTTGGCGTCCGTCCGATCGAGCGTCTCGCCAAGCGCCACCGCCGCCTCGCGCATGCCCACCGAGAGGCCTTGCACGCTGCGCACTTCGAAGCTCTTGCCGCGCGTCGGAAGGCTGGCGAGTTCAAGCCGCGCGAGCCGGTCGCGCGCCTCGTTCCACCCGATCAGCGCGGCGCCGTGCGAGCTCGACTGCACGCGCAGACCCTCGGCCATGTCGACGATGCGCAGCGGCTCGACCTCGACGAGCTTCGTCCCGCGCGGCATCAGTTGATCGATGCGCTCACCCTTGCCGTCCTCGACGCCGCCCGCGTCGCCCGCGATGCAGAGCGAGATGCGCTCGGTGGGCTCGGTGCTACGCTGTGTCTCGGGATCAAACAGCCGCAGGGACTCGACCTCGCCATCAAAGACCTCGATGCGCAGCGGCTCTTCGCTAGCGAACGGGAAGAGGTCCAGGATGTCGCCGCGCAGGCTGACTTCGCCGGGTGCCTCGGCGAGCGGCTGGCGCGTGTACCCACCGCGAATCAGCTGCTCGAGAATGACCTCGGGATCGAGTCCGGCGCCGACGTTCAGATTCAAGAAGTCGGCCGAGTCCTGGCCCTGTCCCGGCGCGGGCAAGGGCTGCAGCACAGACAGGATCGAAGCGACCACGATCCGCGGCGCATTGTTCCCACTCAACCGCCCGGCAAGCTCAAGCCGCGCGCGCACGGTCTCGGGATCGGCGTGCGCGCGCTCCTTGCCACTGGCGTAGGTCTCGCGCGCAGGCAGGGTGTAGGCGTCTTGGCCAAAGGTCTTCAGGTCGGCGGCGATCGACTCGGCTTCGGGGTCGGTCGAGGTCAGCACCAAGAAGTGCCCGGGCAGCTTCGACGCGACGCCGGCAATCAGGAGCGACGCCGACGAGCCCCACAGACCGCCGGCGCGAAACACGCCGCCGGCCTCAAGCGTGCTCGCCAGCTGCTTGAAGTGGGGCGAGCGCGTCAGGAGAGTCGGGTCGAGACCGGCGGCCTCGTTGAAAGGGCTCATACCCCATCCTCTTGGATGCACAGCAGCGCCTCGTGCGCGGCCCAGTTCTCAGCTTCCTTGTGGCTCTTGCCCCAAGCGCTGGGGAAGCGCTGCCCGCGCGCCTCGGCGGCCACTTGGAACGCGCGCCGGTGCGAGTCGCCGCGCTCTTCGACCAGGTGGTAACTGGGCGGGTCGCCGCCTTGCGCTTGCGCCCACTCTTGCAAGCGCTGCTTGTGGTTGCGCTGCGGCCCTTCAACAAGCGCCGACTCGAGCTCGTCCTTCAGGCTTACGCGCACGAAGTCGGCCGCCACATCCAAGCCCGCGTCGAGATAGAGCGCGCCCAGATACGCCTCGTACAAATTCGCCAGCACGGAAGCCGGCAACTTGTCGGGCGAGAGGCCGCGCCCAAAACGCGCCATGTCGCCAAGCCCCAATCGGCGCGCGGCCACCGCAAGCGTCTTCCGCGACACGAGCCACGCCTTGGCCATCGAGAGGTCGCCCTCGTTGCGATCCGGCAGCGCGCAGAACAGCGCCTCGGCCGCGATCAGATCCAGCACCGTATCGCCCAGGAACTCGAGGCGTTCGTTGTTCAAGGCGCCGTCCAATGACGCGTGCGTCATGGCGAGGTCAAACAGGTCGGGGTTGCGGAAGGTGGATCTCACGCCCGCATCCTAACCCCACGGGATAAGGTGGAGGCGTGCAGGACGACGACTTCGAACCGCGGCCCAACGACTATCTGGTCGAGCCTATGTTTGCGCCCCTCGAGCCCAAGCCCGAGGCGCCGCGCGCACCGTGGTATCGGCGGCTTGTCGCGTGGCTCTTGCGGCGCTAGCCCGGGCCTACTGAAGCCGGCGCGCTTCCTCGTCGGCGAACGAGTCCGTCATGCCCGCGATGTAGTCGCAGATCGCGCGCTCAGGCCCGACCTGATCCATCCAGTGCTGGAACCACGGCGGCATCTCGTCGGGTTTCGCGGTCAAGCGCTTGAACAGGATCCCGAGCGTCTCCGACGCGCGCTCGGCCGTGTTGACCATGTGCGGGTGCCGGTAGAATTTCTGGAACAAGAACTGATGCAACTCCGCGACTTCAGGCTTCAGCAGAGGGCTGTGGCCGACGAGCCGCCCCTTGTGCTGACGGACTTCCTCGGGACTCGCGGGGCTGGCCGCTGCGAGTCGCCGCGCCGTCTCTTGGATCAGGTCTTCGATCAGGATCTTCAAGAGGTCGTTGACGACCCGCCGGCTGGCCAGCGCGGGGTCGTCACCCGAATCTTGGAACCCGGGATAGCGCTCTTCGCTGCGCGCCTTGGCGCGGCGCCAAAGAGCTGAGCCCTCTAGCAGCGTCTCTTCGGCAAACATGCCGGTGCGCAGACCGTCGTCCACATCGTGCGCGTTGTAGGTCACCGAATCGGCGAGGTCCACGACCTGTGCTTCGAGGAGCGGTGAGGTCGGTGGCTCGCCGAAGTCGTCCGGCCAGTCCTCGCGCTTCTCGTGTTTCAAGAGCGACTCGCGCACCTCGCGCGTCAGGTTCAAACCAGGATGCAAGGGCGTGCGGCGCTCGAGCAAGTCGACGACGCGCAGGACCTGCGCGTTGTGCCGGAACCCGTCGTGGTCTTCCATCAAGGCATCGAGCGCCCACTCGCCGCGGTGGCCAAACGGTGGGTGACCGATGTCGTGGCAGAGGGCGAGCGCCTCGCACAAGGGCTCGTTCAGAAACAGAGCGTTGCCCACGCTGCGCGCGACCTGGCAGACCTCAAGGCTGTGCGAGAGGCGCGTGCGGTTGTGATCGCCTTCCCAGCTGACAAAGACCTGCGCCTTGTGGCGCAACCGGCGGAAGGCCATCGAGTGCGTGACGCGGTCGCGGTCGCGCTCGAAACACGTGCGCAAGGGGTCCATGGGCTGCGCGTGGTGGCGGCCTTTGGACTGCGCGCTCTTCTGCGCATACGGCGCAAGGAATTCGGTCTCGCGGCGCTCTTTGGCGAGGCGGTCGAAGAGGAGGGGATTCGTCATAGGAGTGAGACGGCGAGGCGCGCGTCCGGTGTCGAGGAGAATAGCTCTTGTGCGCCACGCAGCCGCTGGAATTGCAAGAGGGAGGTGCCCAGCCTTGCTGGACACCTCCCTCTTGGCCTTGTCGCCGGAGGTTAGTCGTTCAGACCCTCGGGGATCAGCTCGTCCGTCGGGTGCATCGTCCAGATCGACGCGTAGTGGAACTGCGGGTCGAACACGTACAGGGCGCCGTTGTTGAGCGCCGAGGCGCGCGGGGCCTCGATCGAGAACGTGACCGTCGTGTGGGCCGGGATCGGCTTGCCGTAGGCGTAGGCCCACAGGTTGTTCGCGCCGGTCGGCTTCCCTGACAGCTGGTTGTTGCCCCACGGGAAGAACCCACCGCCGACCACCGAGTGGAAGCCGGGGCCGCTGTAGCCCGAGAGATCAGAGTAGTGGTGCTGCAGGTCGAAGTCCGCGCCGTCGAAGTTCAGGCCGGGGAACGAGCCGAGGTGGTCCGTTCCAAACGCGGTCGAGCCATCGACGAAGAACGGGTTGCCCGATCCATCGAGGTCGCTGCCCGTCCAGAAAGTCGAGTCGAAACCCTGCACGCCGAACAGACCCGACCAAGCGCTGGCCGCGACTTGCGGAGCACCGAAGGTCGGCTTCCAGTCGAAGATGCCCATGTCGAAACCGTCGTACTGGTAGTCCGTCGTGCCAAAGTCCACCGTGCGGAAGAAGCGCGTGAAGTCATCATCGTTGTGGATGGTGAACGTCAGGATGTCGCCCTCTTTCCAGTTGCGCTTCACACCCGACTGGATCTTGTCCTTGTCGCCCGTGATGTCCAGGTTCGAGAACAAGAGGTTCACGTCGGCGGCGGGGTTCGGGAAGCCCACGATGTCGGCCACCGGCGGCAGCCCGCGGCGGTCGCGCATGTGGTCGACCATGGTGCGGCCGTTTGAGCCCTGCACTGCAGCCTCGAAGGCCACGGCATCACCGTTGGTGTCGAACGCAACAAGCGCGTTGTAGATCGCCTTCTCGGGGCTGTGGTTGCCGAGGGCGCTGACGCCCAGGCCCGCAACCGCGTCCCACTTGTGCCCGAAGCGCCAATCTTTCGGCGCGCCGGACGCGAGGATCTGCCCGTCGGAGTAGGTCTCGATCCAGTTGATCCGCGGCGGGTGCACGCGCCAACCCCACATGTACAGGCCGGCCTGGTTCATGCCTTGGCCGTAGCGCACGGTGACGTCGGTCGCCATGCCCTTGCGGATCGTCGTGAAGGTCGAGTCGTAGCCGAAGTAGGGGATGTTGTACGGGCCTTGGGTCCAGTCGATCAGCGGCACGGCAATCTCATTGTTGCCGTACTGGTTGAACTGAGCCGCCGCGTTGGTCGTCGCGTTGTAAGCAAGACCGGTGTCGGTGCCGTCAACAAGGAAGCCACCGAGCGCGCCCGACATGTCGAGGTCGAACGTCTCGAAGCGATCGTTCGGATCGTCGAGTTGGTTCTGGCCCAGGTAGCTACCGAAGCGGAACTTGCGGTCCGCGTGGACCCAGAACTGCGGGTTCGGCGGCGAGAGATCCGCGTAGCTCGGCGCGGCATCGGTGCCGGTGTGCGCGGCCCACAGATCTTCGATCGCGAACTTGCGCCCACTGGCGTCCGCGGCATCCACGACTCCGAACCACTTCCAGATCCAGCTGTTGCGGTTCCAGAAGTACGCGTTGGCCGTGGTCTTCATCGGCAAGCAAGAGAACTCGTCGATCGGGAAGGCCCGCTTGCGGTCCGCGCCGATGTCGCCGAGCCCACGCAGCTTCCACGTGATCGTGTAGTCGCCGTAGGCGGGCACTTCGAGCATGTTGCTGTCGGAGCGGATCTCGTTGTCCCACCACAGTTGCTCGATCGTGATGTTTTTCGTGACCGGGTCGTAGGTCTGGTTGTCCTTGCGACCACGGTAGTTCAGCAGCTCGTAGCCCTTGTAGACCTTGTTCGAAAGCGCGCCGGAGAAGTTCGTTCCCAGGAGAATGTCGAGGCCCTCTTGGACGCGCGCGTTCGAGCCCGTGGCGATGATCTCGGCGATCACGCTTTGCAGGTCGTCCGTGGGCGAGCTGGCATCCATGCCCATGTCGGCGATGTACGTCGACGCGGGTCTCTCTTGCGGCCAGTTCAGGTTGAAGTGAATCGGGTCGCCGTTCACATCGGTGGCGGTGCCATCGATGGAGCCAGAGGGGTCCGAGTTCGTGAAGTACATCTCCTGGGGATACTCGGCGTCACTCGCGAAGGCAAAGATCGAGGTGTCCGCGACGAGGTCGGGGAAGTATTGGCCGGGCACGGAGGTGTTCCCGAGCGCCGAGGGCGGCGGGACAATCGTGGTGTCCGGTAGCGGGATCGAGCCCGACTGCAAGTAGCCCGCTGCGGTCGTGTCGACCTTGAGGCGCTGCATGCCGAGGTTGGGCACGTTCTGCCCGCCGGCGTCCGAGGGGACGGGTGGCAGGACGGGGCCTTGGGAGAGGGCGAAGGCCGACAGGCTTGTCAGCGCGGCGAAGGTGAGGATTGGTTTCTTCATCGGTGTGCGGCTCCTACTGGATTTCCTGGCCGAGCAGGCCGTTCTTGACGAAGTCGATTAGGTCCGCGAGCTCTTGCGCGCTAAGGCCTACATCAATGATTGCGGGGTCTTTCGTGCCGTTCGTCGACAGGTCGGTTCCACCGCCGGTCGCGAGGAACGTGACGGCCTCCTCAATGGTCAAGAAGGCGCCGTTGTGGAAGTAGGGGCCGGTCTCGGCCACCATTCGCAGCTGGGGAGTCTTGAACTTGTAGTCGTCGTTCGGGTTCGGGGTCGCCGTCATCGGAGCGTCCGGAGCGGGCGTCCAGTCATCACCCGCGCCGCGGCCGATGTCGGTCCCGCCGGTCAGGGCGAACGTGCCCGCGTCGGGCACGCCGATGTTGTGGTAGCTCAGGTCGGTGAGCAGCGGTGCCGGGTGGCATCCGGCGCAGCCCGCGTCGGTGGCTCCGGCGTTGCCGAAGAAGAGGTCCATGCCCGCGACTTGGCCGGCGGTCAGCGCCGCCGTGTCGCCGGCGATGTACTTGTCGTAGGGCGTGTCGAAGACACTGATGGTCTCCTCGTACGCGCCGATCGCGGTGACCGCGCGCAGTTGTGTGATCGTGGTGCTGCCGAAGGCCGCCTCAAACATCGCCGGGTACGTGGCGTCCGCCTCGAGGTACGGGATCACGTGGTCGGTCCAATCCGAGTTCATCTCGTTGAAGCCGCCGACCGGGAAGTTGGCCTGGTGAGCCAGGTCACCTGCGCGACCATCCCAGAAGATGTTCGGGAAGAGGTGTGCGTTGTAGACGGTCGGCGTGTTGCGGCCGGTCAGGATCGTCTTGAAGCGGTTGCCGTCAACGGCCAAGTTCCCGTCGTGCGGGATCGAGCCGGTCGCCGTATCCAGCGTGTGGTCTTGGACGCCTTTGCCTTGCGGCCGGTCGTCGCCCCAGCCGCGCTGAGGATCGTGGCACATGCCACAGCTCACTCCGGCAGGGCGCGAGAGCCCTTCGTCGAACATCAGCCGGAAGCCGAGGTCGATCGTCGCCTGTTGATGGTCCGCAGTCGTTGTCGTGTTTCCGTCTGCCGTATTGCAGGCGGAAACACCAAGACTGAGGAAGATGCCTGCTGTGAGCAGACCTAATCGGGGGGCCGTAATTCGCATGGGATGGTCTCCTTACTGGATTCTGGAGTCTCCTTAGGGGGTGGCAGTGATGCACGTGGCGCTGAGAGGCGCTGGGTCGCCTTTGGTTCGCGGGCAGAGGGGCGATACGCCACGAATCGTATACACAATTATCACATTCCTTTCGGAAGCGGGAGAGAATGGCTGGAGTGACTCGCGGAGTATTTTTGTTGGTCGGCCTGCATTCACATCGACGGGGCTCAAAGGCCTTGCATCAGACTTCTTTATCCTTAGACTGTTCGGCATGAAACATCAGCTGGTTCTACTTGGCGTGGCGCTCACCGCGACCGCGATCGTGTCCTCCTGCGGAAGCAAAGAGAAGGAGATCACTGCAACGGTGACTTCGCAGCCAACCGAGACCTTGGTCGAGGAGCCCGTGCACAGCGGTCTGACCCCGAATCCCGAGATGAAGGAGTCCGAGCACTTCACCGGGCGCGTTGTCATGCGCGAGGCGCTGGCGACGGGTCCCGGTTTCTTGTTCGTGACGGTCGGCAAGAGCGACTCGCCGATGCCGTACCTCATGAAGAAGTACGACGCCGAAGGCGTGCACGTGGAGCCGGGCCCTGACGGTTCGCGCATCCTTACTTGGGAGCTGACCAGTGCCGACAACTTCATGGACATGCCGCTGCCCGAGGACAACATCGAGCTCAAGGTGCGCTTCGACTTCGACGGATTCGTCGAGACGAAGGTCGACTCCGTGCTTGAGACTTTGGCTGTTGAGCCCGGTGCCCAGGGCCTCGAGCTGACCATGCTGGAAGCGCCCGCTTACAACCCAGCCGACGACGACGGGACCGCCGAAGGCCACTGAAAGCCTGGTTCGAGCGCGCTTTTGGCGCGGACTATCTGCAGATCTACGCCCACCGCGACCTCGATGAGGCGCGGCGGGACGTAGCTGGGCTCCTTGAGCACGGTCTTTGCGGGCGGGTTCTGGACCTGGCCGCAGGAGCGGGGCGGCACCTTGTCGCCTTGCGCGAGGCTGGGCTTGAGGCGGTCGGGATCGACCTGTCGGCCGAGCTCCTGGGCGCGGCTCTGAGGGCGGGACTGCCACTCGTTCGCGCGGATTCGAGGCGGCCGCCGTTTCGACCAAGGGCCTTCGATACGGCGCTCTCGTTGTTCACAAGTTTCGGGTATCACGCCGAACGCGCCGAGGATCTGGCGCAGCTTCGGACGTGGGCTGGGCTCTTGAAACCGGGCGGTAGCCTGTTTGTCGATGTGCCCCATCCTGCGGTTCTGCGGGCCAAGCTTGTCCCCGAGAGCCGCCGGAGAGCTGGTGGACTCGAGATCACGGAGAGGCGTGAGCTCGAGGCGGAGGGCCGCCGTGTCTTGAAGCGCATCGAGGTCTCGGGGACCGATGGCAGCCGGGTCTACCGTGAAGCTGTGAACCTGTATGAGCCCGATGAGCTCGACGCGAGCCTGGCCGCTGTCGGCCTTGTCATCGAGGCGCGCTGGGGCGGCTTCTGCGGCCAACCGTTTGAAGCGACCAGCCAGAGGCAGGTCGTTCGCGCTCGCCTCCTGTTATAATCCTGCCCTTATTATTCGCGGAGCCGCTTCTGCCCCGTGCACCCGATCGGAGACCGATATGCTCGAAAACATCGTCTACAGCGCCCAGGCCCTTGAGCTGCAAGCCCAAGCGAAAGAGATCGCTGAGAAGTACGTGCGCCCTGGCGCTGCCAAGCACGACAAAGCCCAGGAATACAACTTTGAAGCCGCGCGCGCGGTCTCAGAAGCTGGCCTCTTCGGCACGTGGATTCCCAAGGAGTACGGCGGCAACGGCGCCGGCGTCCTGGCGCTTGCGCTGGTCGTCGAGGAGCTCGCCAAGGCCGACTCCGGCTTCGGCGTGGCTTTCGCGGTGAACGCGCTCGGCTCGTTCCCGATCCTCTTGGGCGGCACGGAAGAGCAAAAGCAGAAGTGGCTGCCTCAGGTGGCACGTGGCGAGAAGTTCGTGGCGTTCTGCCTGTCCGAGAAGTTCGCGGGCTCGGACGCCGGTGGCCTCTCGGTGCGCGCCTTCGACGAGGGCGATCACTACCGCATCTGCGGCGAGAAGAAGTGGACCACCAACGGCGGCGTGGCCGACATCTACACGGTGTTCTGCGTGACCGACCCGACGAGCCGCTCGCGCGGCCTCTCCTCGATCGTGGTCGAGAAGGGCATGGAGGGCTTCCGGATCGGCAAGGTCGAGGACAAGATGGGCATCCGCACCGTCCCCGTCGTCGAGACGGTGTTCGACAACGTGCTTGTGCCCAAAGGGAACCTGATTGGCGGGAAGGAAGGCCTGGGTTTCAAGAACGCGATGCAGACGCTCGACTATGCGCGTCCCGGCGTGGCGGCACAGGCCGTGGGTGCTGCGCAAGGTGCGTTTGACTACGCGCTCGCGTACTCGAGCAGGCGCCGCCAGTTTGGCAAGCCGATCAACTCCTTCCAGATGGTGCAGAAGATGCTCGCCGACATGGCGACGAAGACGGAAGCCGCGCGCCTGCTGGTGCACTCGGTTGCCGCCGCCGTCGATGCGGGCCGGGCTGCTGAGGCCGGGAAGATGGCCGCGATGGCGAAGTGCTACGCGACCGATGTCGCCATGGAGGTCGCGACCGATGCGGTGCAGATCTTCGGCGGCTACGGCTTCATGGAGGATTACCCGATCGCCAAGTTCTTCCGCGACGCGAAGATCCTGCAGATCTACGAGGGCACGAACCAGATCCAGCGCATGGTCATCGCCCGCGCGCTGATCAAAGAGGCCGCAAACTTGGCCCACCTCGACGCCTACATCCCGAAGGAAGAGCAGGCGACCTTCTGCGAAGAGCCCGCCATCACGGGCCACTAGTCGTCTCTGGGGCGGGGCCAAGGGGCTGCCAAGGCACTTTCGGCCCAACTTTTTAGGCGCTTCTCCCGATTGGGAGGGGCGCCTAACCGTTTTCTATAGGATCACTTGGAACTACTTGACAGGTAAGGAGATCTTGGTATCTTGAGATCTCGGTTCGGTTCCCATGTGGATCCCGCTCTAAGGAGAGCAAGTTACACCCCTGTTGGCCTCCATTCCCCATTCCTCCCAATGGCCAAGAAACAAATCACTCGCCGCGAGCTGGACACCTGGCTCGACCCGGCCATCGAAGACCTCGAGCGTTTTGACGCGCTTGTCGACGAACAGATCACCACAGCCGACTCCCTTGGGCTGAGCCTCGAGATCCGAGATCCGTCCAGCTGGAAGAAGCCGGACGCACCGCAGGTTGCGGAGCGTCCGGGAACGTTTCTGAATCAGTTCCGGTTTGACGTCGACGCGATCTTGCCTCTCGATCGGAAGGATGAGGCGCGGCTGGCGCGGGCCGTCGAGTTCGCTCGGCAGCGCTTGGATCGCACGCGGAGTCGCTACGGATTAACAGAGGAAGAGGTCGAGGAAGGGCTGTCGCATCCGGAGCTCGGTTGGAGCCATGAAGCTGCGGACGAGGTCGTGCGGACCTCGAAGCTGCCGAAGGATGTGGCCCGCCGCTGGGCTGAGTTGCATGGCCTGCGCACCGAACTGGTCGAGCGCAACCTGTACCTGGTCTTGATCAACGTCGAGCGCTACGTGCAGACGGGCGCCTCACGCGTGGACCTGATCCAAGAGGGCTGCATCTCGCTGTTCCGCGCGGTCGACGGCTTCGACTGGCGGCGCGGGCTGCTGTTCCGCACCTACGCGGTGCACTGGCTGAACCAAGCCTTCCGCAACCACCTGTACAACTTCGGGCACACTGTGCGCGTCCCGATTTACCTCCAGAAGGTGATGAAGCGTGTCGCCGAGGCGCGCATCGAGCTGGGTGACCCTAAGGCCTCGGCGCGCGAGATCGCCGACGTGGGCGAGCTGGACGAGCACCTGGTCTCGACCGCTGTGCGCGCATCGCGCGCGAACTTCTCGCTGGACGCCGAGCTGGGGTCGCAGGGCGGCAACCGCTTGGGCGACTTCATCGAGGACAAGCATCAGTTCGAAGACGAGGTGGCCGGCCTCGATCGTGTCTCACTCGAAGGGGATCTGGCGACTGCGCTGAGTGAGCTGAAAGAGCGCGAGCGCTTCGTGCTGCGGATGCGCTTTGGCCTGGGTGTCGATCGCGAGTACACGCTGGCCGAGGTGGCCCGCGCGCTCGATATTAGCGTTGAACGAGTCCGGCAGATCCAGATGTCCGCTTTGCGCAAGCTGGGCGCTCCCGCGATGCGCCGGCAGTTCGAGGCGTACCTGAACTGAGCTTCACGGGTAGAGTGACTGTCCATGGACAGCTCCTCTGCCCTGAAGCTTGATGCGCGCAGCTTGCGCGCGGCGTTTTTTGACCTCGACGGCCGCCCACCGCTGGCCGCCGAGCGCGAACGTTGGCTTGGACATGAGCTGAGCGAGCTGATCGGCGCGCGCCTTGGAGACGAGGCCTTCTGGAGCGCCTGGCTGGAAGAGCAGCTTTACTACTTCTTCCTGATCAACAACTTCAGACCGCAGTCAAGCCGGGTGCTTGAGCTGCCACAGCTTCTCGCCAAAGGGGCGATCGATGCGCAGGATGCCCTGTGGCGAATCGCTCTGTCGCCCAGCTTCGATCAGCGCAACCCGGGTGCCGACACGTTTGTCACCGTGGTGATGGAGCAGCTGTGCGGGATGGTCGTGCAGAAGAACGCACGCGAGCTTGAGATCGGCAAGGCTGGCTATGACGGTCGGCCCGGGCTGTTCCTTGGGACGCGCATCGGGTCGCAGTCCGATGTCGTGGCCGCGGCGATCGCGGATAAGCGCTTCGCCAGCCACCTCATTGGGCGTGAGTACGAGCGCTTGATGCGCGGCGCGCCGCCGAAGAAGGAGCTGCGCGGGTGGATCTCGCGCTTTCGGAAAGAGCCGCGCGAACTCGCCTCGATTTACGCCGAGTGGTTCGCGTCAGGCGCGTGGGCGGAGCGCCTCGAGCTGCGCCGCCCGCTGTCGAATCGCGCGTGGGTGAAGTCGGTGTTTGTTGACCTGTTCGACCGCGTCCCGGAGGCGAACGAGGCGCGCCGCATGCGCGATGCGCTCGACGGGCTGAGCGACCCCGCGCCGCTGCGCTCGCTATTGGTGCGGCTGATGATGGACGGCCCCGATAAAGAACAACTGAAGCTTCCCGCCGAAGGCACGATTGAGGACGAGAGCGGCTGGATCCGCTCGGTGTTCCCGCTCTTGCTTGGCCGTGAAGCGACAGCGGAAGAGGCGCGCGTCTTTGTGCACACCTTGCGTTTGAAGGACTGCGGTCCGGCGACGATCTACCTTGCGCTCTTGACGAGCGCTGCTTACCAAGAGGACTGATGGAGACAAGCTCGCAACCCAAGCGGCTCGGACGGCGCGCACTTTTGAAGGCCGGCGTGGCGGCCTCGGCTTTGGCCGCCACCGGCGTGCTGCCGAGCGCGGCGGCATCCTTGTTCCAGGCGGGGGACGAGAAGCGGCGAGTCATTCTGGTGGCGTTCGCCGGCGGCGTGCGCAGCCGCGAGACGTTTGGCTCGCCCGCGAACATCCCGACGTTGCGAGGGCTCGCGGACGGCGGCGTGCTCGCGCCGCGCACGCGCACCGCGAACCTGGGGCACTACGGGACGGCGCTCTCGATCTTTACGGGCGTGTCGGAAGCGCGCGGCATCCGCGAGAACGGGCGCGGCCCGGATCCGACGCTGTTTGAGTACCTGCGGCGCGATGCGGGCATGGCCGCGAGCGACGTGTGGATCAGCACGTCGGGCGGCGCGCAGCAGACGAACTATTCGGCGTCGTCGCACGCGAAGTACGGGCAGAAGTTTGGCGCGAACGTCTTGGACGGCGATGGGATTTTCAACCGCGAGTTCAAGGCGCTGCTTGCCAGCTACGGCGAAGTGCGGCCGCGCGATGCGGGCGAGGCCGAAGGGCTCGACGCGATGCGGAAGGCGCTGGGCGAGACGGGCTCGGAGCAAGCCGCGCGCGTCGAGAAGTACATCCTTGATGAGCTGACGCGCGGGACGACGGACATCTCGGGGCCGGGGGCTTCGGACCAAAAGGCGATCCGCGTTGGGCGCAACCTGTTCACGATCTTCAAGCCGTCGTTCTTGGGCATCGTGCTGCAGAACGCGGACATCGCGCACGGCGACTACAACGGTTACGTCGAGGTCGTGCGGCGCAACGACGCGGCGCTGGGCGAGCTGTGGGCGGCGGTGCAAGCCGACGCCGAGCTGGCCGCGACGACCTCGATCATCGTCTTGCCCGAGTTCGGGCGCGATCGCGATTTGAACTCGCGGCGCGGGCTCGATCACGGCGATGGCTCGGACGACCTGCGGCTTGTTACGACGACCTTCGCGGGCCCGGCGTTCAAGCGCGGGGTCGAGCTGGACTCCGAGATCGACGCGATTGACATCTGCCCGACCGTGACTTCGCTGTTTGGCACGTCGGCGCCGTTTGCGCGCGGCAAACGACTGTCCAAAGTCTTGGCCTAAGTGAAGCGATTCGCCCTAAGTGTCTTCTTCCTCGCCGCTGCTTGGATCACGGCTTTGGGGCTGGGCCAGGATGATGGCCGGTCGAGCGTGGGCGAGCTGAATGCGGCCGCTCCGGGTTGCCTCTCGTGCCACACCGGCATCGAGGCGATGCACCCCGAGGCCGAGCTGTCGTGCATCGATTGTCACGGCGGCGATGGGCAGGCGATGACGCAGTCCGCTGGGCACGTGACGCGGCCTGGCAGTGCGTCGCTTGAGGCGACGGGCGACGAGAGCGTTGCCGGGATTGATGAGAACTTGGCGTGGCGGCGCTTCAAGAACCCGTTCGACTTGCGCGTTGCCGAGCGCGTGTGCGGCGACTGTCACATGGAGGCCGTGGAGGGATTCTTTGCGAGCTTGCACGGGACCACGGCGGGGCATCTATCGGACGGCTTTTACGAGATGGGGCTGTCGAAGAAGCGCGGCTCGCGGTTTGGCGTGTTTGCCGTGAACGCGAGCGACGTGCCGGAGCCGGGGGGCGAGCTCGAGCGATTGGTGCAGCTGCCGGCGGCGCGCGGCATCGGGCATGGGAAGGGCGCGGCTGAGGAGCTGGCCTCGCACTACGCGGACCTGCCGCGCAAGGAATGCATGCAGTGCCACTTCTGGGGCGAGGGGCGCGCGGTCGATGGGCGTGCGGGATTCGACGGCGACTATCGCGGCGAGGGCTGCGCGGCGTGCCACGTGACCTATGGGGTGGGCGGCTTTTCACAGAGCGCCGATCGTGTCGCGCAGCGCAACGAGCCGGGGCATCCCTTGCGGCACACGATGACCGTCGCTCCTCCCACAGAGACGTGCACGAGTTGCCACTACGGCGATGCGTCGATCGGGCTGTCGTTCCGCGGGCTGGCGCAGCTGCCACCAGGAGCGACCGGTGGCCCCGACATTCCCGGGACCACGGACACGCCGCTGAATCGCAGCTTCTATCTGGACGACCTCGAGGTCTGTCCGCCCGACGTGCACTTCGAGCGCGGGATGCACTGCATCGACTGCCACACGGTGGGCGACGTGATGGGCGATGGCAAGCTGCACGGTCAGATGGAGCAGCAGGTAGAGATCTCGTGCGAGGCGTGCCACGGAACGTTTGGCACGGTGTCGGCGCTGATGACCGAGCGCGGGACACCGCTCGAAAACTTGCGCCGCGAAGAGGACCCCGACTGGACCGGTGAGCCCGCGGATCCCGATCGCTTTCGCGTCGTGTTGACGGGCAAGGTGGACGGCGTCGAGCACGAGGTGGTGCAGGTCGCGCAGCTTGTGGATCCGGATAGTTTTCAGTTCAACGCGACGGCCGCCGAGGCGATGACGGACAAGCATGCAAACGTCGAGTGCTACACGTGCCACGCCGGTTGGAATGTGAACCTGCTTGGGTTTCACTTCTCGCGCAACGAGTCGATGAGTCAGCTCGACCTCCTTTCGGGGCGGCGTACCCAGGGGCGCGTGACGACGACCGAGAAGGTGTTTGCCAGTTGGAAGAGCTTCTATGCGGGGCTGAATGAGGCGGGGCGGGTGGCGCCGTACATGACGGGCTTCTCGACGATGGGCAGCGTGTGGGACAAGGACGGGAAGCGCATCTTGGATCAGGTGATGCCCGAGACGGCGGCCGGCTTGTCGGGCATGTCGATGGTGCATCACCAGACGCACACGGTGCGGCCGACCGCGCGCGACTGCGTCGAGTGTCATCGCGCGCCGGGGACGTGGGGGCTGGGCACGCCGAACTTCAAGCTGGCGCGTGGGGTTGCGTTCGTGGCGGATGTGCGCGGCGTCGAGGCGGTCGAGCTCGATCGCGCGGCGCTGGGCGGCTCGCGTCCGCTGGCGAAGTTGCCACTTCCGAACATCACGGCGATGGCGCTCGAGTGCGATCCTCTGCAAGGGCGGGCGCAGCGGCTGTTCGTCGCCGAGGGGTATCGCGGCGTGCACGTGCTAGATGTGTCCGATCCGCGGCACATGCGCCACCTGGGTTTTGTCGCGACGATTGAGCCGGGCGCGCTCGAGCTGGACGGCGATCACCTGTATGTCGCCGATGGTCCAGGTGGGCTGGCCGTGCTGGATGTCACCGAGGACGTGCCTGTCGTTGTGGGCCGGCTGCCGATGTTTGATGCGCGCGATGTGGATGTGGTTTGGCCGTGGGCGTACGTCGCGGACGGCGCCGGCGGTTTAGCGATTGCGGACGTGCGTGCGCCGGTGAGTCCGCGGCTTCTGGGCGGCCGGGCTCTTGGCGGCACGGCGGAGACGCCGGACATGGCGACGCACGTCGAGGCTCTGTTTCAGTACAGCCGGCCGCTGGCCAAGGGAGAGTCTTCAAGTGACCGGCGCACGACGCCGCGCAACGTGGCGGCGGTGCTCGATCAGAACCAAGGGCTGCTTTTGATCGACGTGACCGAGCCGACGGCGCCGGAGCGGTTGTGGCCGCCGGTCGGCAAGAGCGCGGCGCGGCTGGGGCGCGACGTTGGGTACCGGGCGTTGCGCGTGGCCTCGCATGTGGACGTAGCCGAGACGCAGGGGGGCTCGCGCACGCGCGAGTCGGACTATGCGTACGTTGTCGCCGAGCGGCAGACGGGCGGCGGGCCGCGCTCGACCCTGCTCGTGATGGACATCTCGGATCCCGAGCGCCCGAAAGTCGTGGGGGACGTGACGCTGCGCAGCTCGACCGAAGGGCTCGAGGTCGTGCAGTCGTACAACCCACCGTTCCTGCAGAGCTTGTTGATGGTGCCCGGTGGCGGCGGGGTGCGGCTTGTGGACGTGGGCTTGTCGAAGACGCCAAGTGAGGCCGCGATTCTGCCCGCGATTCCGAGTGCGTTTGCGGTGGCCGTCGAGGCGTTCCCCTTGGATGCGATGGTGCGCTCGGACGGCTCGCCTCTGAAGGACATCAGTCACGAGCCTTCGCGCTGGCTGCGGCGCAGCGAGTTCGAATCGATTTTGACCGTGGACCGCGTTGCGCTGGGTCTGTTTGACGAACCGGCGGGCACGCCGAATGCTCCGGGAATCACGGCGCGGCTGTACTTGGATTCAATGGATGCGGATCACTCGGGCGCGCTCGACCTCGCCGAGTGCGGCGAGGCGATCTCGGCAAGCGTCGACTTGGATGGCAACGGCTGGGTTGGGCTGGGCGAGCTGGCCGAGTTGACCGGCGCACTGGTTGGCGCGCGCACCGTGGTGGATGAGAAGCCGAGCCCGCGCGACGAGCGCAAGGCGCCGCGGGCGACGCAGCTGCGGGCGGCGTTGGCGGAGTTGTTGGACGGCACGGATCCTGTGGCTTCAGACCGCAACCGTGACGAGCGCCTCGACGCAGCAGAAGCGGAGCGGGCAGTCTTTGGTGCGCTGGACCTCGATGGCGACGATCGCGTGTCGATGGGCGAGCTGTCGCGCTTGGTCGGGCAGACGCGCCGATTGCGCTTCGGCGATGGGGTTGCGGAAGAGCTGTTTGCCGAGCTGGATCCCTCTGGGGATGGCCGCCTGACTCTGCGCGAGTTCGCGTTATCCGACGAGCTGTTTGCCGCGCTCGATGTGGATGGCGACGGGAGCGTGCAGCTGCCGGTGCCCTTGGACATTGAGCGCATTCGCCGCGGCGATCTGCCGCCGCCGGTCGAGTGGCCGACGATGCAGCCGGTACGGACGGGCTTGCCTCCGATCATCACGACCGAGCAGGTTCTGTTGCGGTTTGATCGGGACGGGGATGGCTCCTTGAGTCGCAGCGAACTGAAGTCGCGGCTCGATTTGTTCATGGAGTTCGATCGCAACGGCGACGATCGCGTGACGCGCGACGAGGTCGCGCGCATTGTGCGGCTTGTGGAGCAGCGCGGAGTTGCGGTCACTGCGGACGAGTATGAGCAGCGCTGGGACGGCGGTTGGCGGTAGGATCCTTGGCCATGCGCCTCTTCGCCTTACTCTTGATCCTTGTCGCCGCGTGCGGAAGCTCGAAGCCCGTTCCCGAGCACGCGCCGTTCAACTTGGTTGTGATCACGATCGACACGCTGCGCGCTGGGCACTTGGGCACGTACGGCTACTTTCGCGACACGTCGCCCGCGCTCGATGCTCTGGCCGCCGAGTCGCTGGTGTTCGAGAACTGCACCGTGCCGATGGCGACGACCTTGCCGAGTCACGTGTCGCTGTTCACGTCGACGTTTCCGCTCGAGCACGGGATCGTGGCGAACGTGAAAGCGAACGGGCGCCGCTTCCAGCCGGTGGATGGGCTGGCGACGCTGGCCGAGATCTTGAGCGCCGAGGGGTACGACACGGCCGGCTTTGTGAGCTGCACACCGTTGAAGCCGAAGAGCGGGATCCAGGCGGGATTTCGGACGTTCGACGTGCCAAAAGCGGGGCAGCGGCGCGCGCCGAAGACAACGGCGGCGGCAAGCGCGTGGCTCGCTCAGCGCGGCGCGCCGTTTTTCCTGTGGGCTCATTACTATGACCCGCATAGCCCGTTTGATGCACCGGGTGCGTTTGGTTCGATGTTCACTTCGGACGCAAAAGAGAGTGCCTATTTGCGCGAGCGCGAGTTCGCGGACGAGACCTTGGACGTCCAAGGCAAGCGGCTTGTCACAAAGGATGCGCTTGCGAGCTACGACGGCGAGATTCGGTTTACGGATGCGTCGATTGCGAAGCTGCTTGGCGAGCTGAAGAGTCGCGCCGATTGGGACCGGACGATTGTGCTCGTGACCGCTGATCATGGCGAGTCGCTCGGCCAGCACGACGAGGCGGGGCACGGCGGGATGTGGCAAGAGCAGGTGCGTGTGCCGCTGATCTTGCGCGTGCCGGGGGTCTCGCCGGCGCGCATCGAAGCGGCGCTCTCGAGCGTGGACATCTTGCCGACGTTGTTTGCGCTCGCCGATCTTCCCGGCGGCGGGCGCCTGTTGAGCCAAGCGAGTGGCCGCGATGTGCTCGGCGACACCGGTGCGGAGACGCCGCTCTTCACCGTGACCAACGAGCGCCACCTGAAGCCGGGTGTGCGCGCCGAATATGCGCTGCGGCGGGGTGCTTGGAAGTACGTGTTGCGTCTTGGTGCAGACGATGCGCTGTTCGACTTGGTGGCCGATCCCTTCGAGCTGCGCGATCGACTTGCGGACGAGCCGGAGCGCGCCGCCAAGCTACGGGCCGAGCTGGCGGCCTTGGTCGAGGCGCAGCTCGCGCGCGGGGCGACACTCGGTGCGGGGCGCGAGGGAGCGGACTCGTCGGACGAGCTCGACGAGCTGCGCGCGCTTGGATATCTGTAAGCGAGCCGTCAAAAAAAGAGCAACGCGCAGAGGCCAAAGGCTCTGCGCGTTGCTCCTTGAGTTGCCTAGGTTGCCCTAGTTCTCGCCGTCCCAGAACTCGATCGAGTTGAAGACGACAACGTCGGCCAGGTAGGCCAAGCTGTAGACGGGCACGATGTTGAGGCCGATGAAGACCGCTTCGTTGGCCCACTCGTTCTCCGTGACCTGATCGTTCCAGTCGTTGAGGTCGTTGAACGTTTTGTTCGGGCCAAGGCAGGAGGTCAGCGTGGCGGCGAGCGCCGCGGCGAGGAAGAGTTTCTTCGTCATGGGGATAGGATGGATTAGATGTTGAGTCGCGGATCGCCACATGGCGAATCCGTGGGGACGGGATAGGGAAACAAGTCAGAGGGGGCCTGTCACGCCCCAAATGGAGAGCATCGCGGATGCGGAGGTCCGCTTGTTGGAGACTTGGGGCGAAAACCGGACCTTCATGGGCCTCGATGGATCTGTTAGAATGGTTCGCTCGATAGTCTGGCCATGACCCCTCCGAACTCTCAAACGACGCCTCGTCCCGAGCGCAAACCCGCCTGGCTCAAGGTCCCTTTGCCCGGCGGCGAGGGGTACGCGAAGCTGAAGCGGATGACGCGCGAGCTGGGGCTGCACACCGTCTGCCAAGAGGCGCGCTGCCCGAACCTGGGTGAGTGCTGGCGTGGGAAAGAGGACGGCGGCTCGGGCGCGACGATGACGATCATGGTGCTGGGCGACGAGTGCACGCGGCGCTGCCGGTTCTGCGCGGTGAAGACGGTCAGTCAAGCAGCACCGCCGGACCCGGATGAGCCCGCCCACGTGGCCACGGCGGTGGCCGAGTTGGGTTTGTCGTACCTCGTGATCACCAGCGTCGACCGCGACGACCTTGCCGATGGCGGCGCGGGGCACTACGCAGCCTGCATTCAGCAGACACGCGCGCTGAGCCCAGACACGATCCTTGAGACCTTGATCCCGGACTACACCGGCGCGAACCTGGCTCTATTAATGGAGGCGGCGCCGGACGTGCTGGCGCACAACGTCGAAGTCGTGCCGCGCTTGCAGCGCAAGATGCGCGACCCTGGCTGCAGCTTCGAGCGCAGCCTAAAGACCTTGATCGAGGCGAAGACTCTGGTTCCAGGCACGTTCACCAAAACCTCGCTGATGCTGGGCATCGGCGAGACGACCGAGGAGGCCGTCGAGGCCATGCGCGCCTTGCGCGATGCCGACGTCGATTTTCTGACTCTGGGCCAATACTTGCGGCCCAGCCCCAAGCATGCCCCCGTAGCACGCTACGTCGAACCATCGGAGTTTGACGAGCTGCGCAAAGTGGGCGAAGCCATGGGCTTTGCGTACGTGGCCTCGGGGCCGCTCGTGCGCTCAAGCTACAAGGCTGCCGAGTATTTCGCGGAGCGTCTTGTGCGCGCCAGGAAGACGGAGACGAACTCATGACCATAATGGAACCGGCAGCGGAGCTCTCGAAGGAAGAGATCCTGCACTGCTACCGCACGATGAAGCTTGTGCGCGCCTTCGACGACATCTGCTTGAAGCTGCAGCGCTCGGGCCGCATCGGCTTCTCGATCCCCAACTTGGGGATCGAGGCCTGTCAAGTCGGCGCTGCTAGCGCACTGCGCAAGGACGACTGGTTCTTCCCAAGCTACCGCGACTTCGGCATGGCGCTGTATCACGGCGTGGATCCCTTGGACATGATGAACAACATGTTCGGGAACGCGAACGACAACGCCGTCGGCCGCCAGATGCCGGTGCACTTCTCGTTTGTCGACCCGATTCATTTCGTGTCGATCAGCTCGCCATTGGGCACGCAGATTCCGCAAGCGGTTGGCGCGGCCTACGCAATGCAGCAGCGCGGCGAGGACAAGGTCGCCCTGGCGAGCTTTGGCGATGGCAGTACGTCAACGCTGGGTTTCCACTCGGGGATGTTGTTCGCGGGCGTCTGGAAGTCGCCGGTGATCTTCCTGTGCCAGAACAACGGCTACGCGATCTCGTTGCCTTCGTCCGAGCAGACAGCAAGCGAGTCCTACGCCATCAAAGGCAAAGCCTACGGCGTGCCGAGCGTGCAGGTCGACGGCAACGACCTCTTCGCGGTGCGTGCGGCTGTCAGTGAAGCCGCTGAGCGGGCGCGCGCGGGTGAAGGCCCGACGTTGATCGAGGCGCTGACCTTTCGCATGGGCGGCCACTCGACGTCCGACGACCCCACGTCCTACGTGCCCAAGGAGGAAGTCGAGATGTGGAAGGGGAAAGACCCGATCGATCGCTACGAGCGCTTCTTGACAGGCCGCGGGATGATCGATGCCGCGGGCATTGAAGCGACGACCGCTGACTGCCTCGCCGAGATCAGCGCGGCGGCCAAGGCCGCGCAAGCGGTGGGGCAGCCCGCTCTCGAGACCATCTTCAGCGACGTCTACGCCGAGCTTCCGGCACACCTGCGCGCCCAAGGCGCTGCGGCCTTCGAACTCAAGAGTCGCCTCGGCGACGCAGATGCCGGCGACGGCGCCTTCCCCCTCTAAGACATGGCAAACCTGACTCTTATCGGCGCCGTCAACGACGCCTTGAAGACCGCGATGCGCGGTGACGAAACCGTGCTTCTCTTCGGTGAGGACGTGGGCAAGAAGGGTGGCGTGTTCCTCGCCACCGACGGCCTGCAGGCCGAGTTCGGCAAGGGCCGCTGCTTCGACACGCCACTGTCGGAAGACGGCATCATCGGCACGGCGATTGGCATGGCGATGAACGGGCTGCGGCCCATCGCCGAGATCCAGTTCCAGGACTTCATCTTCCCGGCGTTTGACCAGATCGTGAGCGAGGCTGCGAAGCTGCGCTATCGCTCGGGCGGCCAGTACACAGCGCCGATGGTGATCCGCACTCCTTATGGAGGCGGCATCCGCGGCGGCCTGTATCACAGCCAGTCGGGCGAGGCGTACTTCTGCCACACGCCGGGCCTGAAGGTCGTGATTCCGTCGACTCCGTATGACGCGAAGGGCCTCTTGCTCGCGTCGATCGAGGACCCGGATCCGGTCCTGTTCATGGAGCCGAAAGCGCTGTACCGCGCACTCAAAGGCGAGGTCCCCGAGGGCCACTACACCGTGGATCTGTCGACCTGCCGCACCGTTCGCGAAGGCGACGACGTGACGATCTTCTGCTACGGCGCGATGGTGCCCGTGGTCGAGAAAGCTGCCGCTGATGCCGCCGCAAAAGGTATCTCGGTGCACATCGTCGACCTGCGCACCTTGTTGCCTCTCGACGAGGACGGCGTGGTCGAGGCGGCGAAGAAGACCGGTCGCGTGATCACCGTGACCGAGGCGCCGCGCTTCTGCGGTTATGCCGGCGAGATCAGCGCGATTGTCGCCGAGCGCGCCATCGAATACATGGAGGCTCCCGTGACCCGCGTCACCGGCTTCGACACCCCCTTCCCGAACACCCTCGAGCATCACTACTTGCCAGATGCTCGCCGCGTGATCGACGCCATCGAGAAGGTCATCAACTTTTAATCGACGCCCTCCCCAAGCGTTCCCAGCTCCAACCCCAATCACGCAATGACTCTTGAGTTCAAGCTTCCCGACATCGGCGAAGGCATCGCAGAAGGCGAGATCGTCCAGTGGCTCGTGGCCGAAGGCGACTCCGTTGACGAGCACCAGCCGATCGTCGAGGTGATGACCGACAAGGCCACCGTCGAGGTGCCCTCTCCGGCTGCTGGTACGATTACGAAGTTGCTCGCCGCCGAAGGCGACGTACTGCCGGTGGGGGATGTGATCTTCCACCTTGAGACGGGGGCGGCTACTGCTGCACCCGCGCCCGCTGCCGCGGCTCCGGCACCCGCGCCCGCTGCGGCTGCTGCTCCTGCGGCTCCTGCTCCTGCTCCTGCCGCAGGCGGCGCGACGCTTGAGTTCAAGTTGCCCGACATCGGTGAGGGCATCGCCGAGGGTGAGATCGTGAGCTGGATCGTGCCCGAAGGCACCACGGTCGAAGAGCATCAGCCGATTGTCGAGGTGATGACCGACAAGGCCACCGTCGAGGTGCCCGCGCCCGCCGCGGGCACGGTCACGAAGCAGCTGGTTGCCGAAGGTGACGTGGTCCCCGTTGGGACCGTGATCTTCCACTTGGTAACCGGAGCTGGGGCGCCCGCCGCCGCCGCACCGGCTGCTGCCGCGCCTGCGCCGGCCGCAGCTCAGGCACCCGCCGCCGCACCCGTCGCCGCCGCGCCCATCGCCGCCGCGCCCGTGCGCGCCGCTGGCGAGAAGGTCCTCGCCGTGCCCAGCGCGCGCCGAGTGGCGCGCGAGCTCGGTGTCGACCTCGCGTTCGTCGCCGGCACGGGCCGCAACGGCGTCGTGCGCCGCGCAGACGTCGAGGCCTTCGCGGCCTCCGGCGCGACAGCCGCGCCCGCCACAGCGGCTGCGCCCGTAGCCGCTCCTGCTCCGGCGAAGCAGGTCACCCCGGTCGCGCTCGCGGCCGACGACGCCGCAACGCGTGTCCCGTTCCGCGGCGTGCGCCGCAAGATCGCCGAGGCGATGACGCGCTCGAAGTTTACCGCGACGCACTTCACCGTGGTCGAAGAGCTCGACGTCACGGACCTCGTCACCGCCCGCGCGGCCGCCAAAGCCGTGGGCGCGGAAGAGGGCGTCAACGTGACGTACATGCCCTTCATCATGAAGGCGACCGCCAGCGCGCTTGTGAAGTTCCCGCAGCTGGGCAGCGCGCTTGACGAGACGACTCAAGAGGTCGTGACGTATCACAACCAGCACCTTGGCATCGCGACCGACACCGCGAACGGCCTGATCGTTCCCGTGATCAAGCACGTGGGGCAGAAGGGCATGCTGCAGCTTGCGCACGAGCTCGCCGACCTGGCAGGCCGCACGCGCGAGGGCAAGATCATGCCGGACGAGCTGCGCGGCAGCACGTTCACGATCACCAACGCGGGCAACATCGGCGGCATCCTTGCGACGCCGATCATCAACTTCCCCGAGGTCGCGATTTTGGGTGTGCACCGCATCCAGAAGAAACCCGGCGTGGTCAGTGGCCCGGACGGCGATCAGATTGCCGTGCGCAGCTACATGAACCTGTCGATCAGTGTCGACCACCGCCTCGTCGATGGCGCGGATGCCGTGCGCTTCTTGGTGCACATCAAGCGCCTGCTCGAGACGCCGGCCCTGTTGGCACTGTAGATCGTGACGAACTCGATTCCCTTTCGCCTGATCGGCCCCGACGGCGCGGCGCTTGGCCCTGCGCTGCCCGACCTCGACGATGCACAGCTGCGTGAGCTCTATGTTCACATGGCGCGCGTGCGCGTTGTGGACGAGCGCATGCTGAAGCTGCAGCGCGCGGGGCGCATCGGCTTTGTGGGGTCGACGTTTGGTCAAGAGGCGTCGATGATCGGCCCCGCCGCAGCGCTGACCGGGAACGATTGGTTGTGGTCGGGCTTGCGCGAAGGCGGCGCAGCGCTGATGCGCGGGCTACCGCTTTCGGAGTACATCGCGCAGATGTACTGCAACGCGAACGACAGCGCGAAGGGCCGCCAGATGTGCAACCACTTCCAGCACAAGGGCTCGAACTACCCGAGCTGGTCGAGTGTGATTGGCACGCAGATTCCCCACGGCGTGGGCGCCGCCCTTGCGGCGCAGCGCCTCGGCAAGGACGAAGTGCACGCGATCTTCTTTGGCGATGGCGCGTCGAGCTCGAACGGCTTCCACTCAGGGCTAAACTTCGCCGGCGTCTGGAAGGCACCGTGCGTGTTTGTCTTGATCCACAACGGCTGGGCGATCTCGGTACCGTCCGACGATCAAATGGCTGGCCAAAGCTGGACCGACAAGGCCGAGGCGTACGGCATGCCCGGCGTCGAGGTCGATGGCAACGACGTGCTTGCCTGCTTTGGCGCGATGAAGGAGCTGACCGAGCGCGCGCGTCGCGGCGAGGGTCCGGCCCTGCTTGTCGTGAAGACGTACCGCATGATGGGCCACTCGTCTTCCGACGACCCGACCGTCTACCGCGAAGAGCACGAGGTCGCGCCTTGGCGCGATCGCGACCCGATCGCGCGCTTTGCCGCGTTCCTTGAAGGCCGCGGCATCCTGGCCGAGGGCGAAGCCGCCCGCATCGATGCCGAGTTGACCACCGAGACCGACGCCGAGATCCACATCCAGGAAGACGCGCCGCGCATGCCGCTGCGCTCGCTTGTCGAGGACGTCTATCAAGAGGTCCCGCGCCACCTGCGCGGCCAGTACAACGACTTCATCGAGACCGTGGAACGCCGCGGCGAGGCAAGCCCCGGCGACGGCGCTTTCCCCCTCTGATCCCCACCCCCAAGTTTCCCATGAGCCGCAAGGTTGTCATTATTGGAGCCGGCCCCGCCGGCTATGTCTGTGCTATTCGTCTGGCCCAACTCGGCCAGGAAGTCACCGTCGTTGAAAAGGGTGAGCTCGGGGGCACATGCCTGAACGTGGGCTGCATCCCGTCGAAAGCGCTGATCGCTGCCGGCTCCCTGATGGAGAAGGTCAAGAAGGCCAGCACCATGGGCATCACGGTGCAGGACCTGGCGCTGGACGTCGACACGCTTGTGTCGTGGAAAGAGGGCGTCGTCAAGCGCCTGACCGGCGGCATCGGCGGCCTGTTCAAGCAGCATGGCATCAAGCACGTTGTCGGCGAGGCGAGCTTCGAGAGCCCAACCCGCGTCAAGGTTACCGGCGCGGACGCGCAGTCGATCGACTGCGACGATGTTGTGATCGCGACGGGCTCGATCCCGACCGAGATCCCCGGCTTCGCCTTCGACGAGGATAAGGTCTGGTCGTCGACCGGCGCGCTTGCGCCGAAGCAAATCCCGAAGCACATCGTTGTGATCGGCGGCGGCTACATTGGCCTGGAGCTGGGCATGATGTACCACAAGCTCGGCAGCCAGGTCACCATCCTCGAGGCCACCGGCGGCGCGCTGCCCGGCCAGGATGCGGACTGCATCAAGATCATCGAGCGCTCGATGAAGAAGTCCAAGATCAAGATGCACACAAACGTCTTCGCCAAGGGCTGGAATGAGAAAGACGGTGGGCTCGAGATCCACTTCGAAGACAAGTCCGGTGCAAAGAGCAGCCTCGACTGCGACCAGATCCTGTGCACCGTCGGAAGGCGCCCGTTTGTTGCAGGCCTTGCACTTGAGAAGGCCGGCCTCGCGGTCAACAAGTTCGGTCACGTCGAGACGGACAAGCAGATGCGCACAAGCGTGCCAAACATCTATGCGATCGGCGACATCGCCGGCCAGCCGATGCTGGCGCACAAGGGCTCGAAGGAGGGCCTCGTGGCCGCCGGCGTCATCTCCGGCCAGCCGGAAGAGTACGACGTGAAAGCCGTGCCGGCCGTGATCTTTACCTCGCCCGAGATGGCCGCCGTGGGCCTGAACGAAGCCGAGGCGCAAGAGAAGGGCATCGCCGTCAAGGTGGGCAAGTTCCCCTTCGCAGCCAGTGGCCGCGCGATGAGTCTGATGGAGACTGACGGCTTTGTGAAGATCGTCGCGGACGCCAAGACCGACGAGGTCTTGGGCGTGCAGATGGTCGGCCCCGAGGTCACGGAACTGATCGCCGAGGCCGCGCTCGCGATCGAGTTGGGCGCGACGACGGAAGACATCGGCCGCACGATCCACGCGCACCCGACGCTGCCCGAAGCCATGATGGAGGCGGCCGAGGCCGTCCACAACATGGCCGTGCACATCTACCAAAAGCCGCAAGGCTAGCAGCGCGTTGAAGCCGCTCCTCGAAGTGCGCCGCCTTGGGCGCATGGAGTACACCGCGGCGCATGCCTTGCAACAGGCACAGATCGCCGAGCGACTGTCCATACCGGACGCGCTCGGCGATCTGTCGTTCGCAGCCCCCGACCGGCTGCTGCTTGTCGAGCACGAACCCGTCGTGACCGTCGGCCGCTCGCCGCGCTCGGAAAAGAAGGCCGAACTCGAGGTCTCCTTGCGCGGCACAGGTTGCCCGGTGGTGGAGATCGAGCGCGGCGGCGAGGCCACGTGGCACGGGCCGGGGCAGCTCGTCGCGTACCCGATTCTGTACCTCGCCGAAGGCCATCGCGACCTGCACGCCTATCTGCGCAAGCTGGAAGAGGTCGTGATCCAGACGCTCGCCAAGCTCGGCATCGAAGGCCACCGCGAATCCGGCAAAACCGGCGTGTGGATCGGCGCCAAGAAGGTCGCCTCGATCGGCATCGCCGTGCGCCGCTGGGTCACGTGGCACGGCGCCTCGCTGAACCTAGACAACGACCTCGAGACTTTCCGCCGCTTCCACCCGTGCGGCTTCGACCCGGACGTGATGACCCGCATCGCGGACCACGTTCCGAGTGGCGAGGTCCCGACGATGACCAACCTGGAAGACCTGTTCGAGGCCGCCTTCCGCGAGGTCTTCGGTCAGTAGCGGTACGCGATCGGGCCGCAGTACGATCGCGGGTTTTGCTGTTGCGGTCCGCCCACAGATGGTGACCAACGCACCGCTGTGGGTAGGATCAATGCATGCCACGCGTTCTGACTTGTCTCGCCACATTCGGACTGATTCTTGTGGGCCTTCGTGGGAGTCCTCCGGCGCCCTTGGTTCCGGTAGCGCACAACGGCTTCGCACTGACTCAACTTGTTGTGCAGATCGCGAGCGATGGCAGCGTTGGCATTCGCGGCGGGCCGGTGCGATCGTGCGAGCCCGAGGCCTTGGGGGAGGCCATGCGCACAGCGCGGCAGGCACTGCGCCCCGAAGTGCTTGCGGCGCTCGTGGAGGCGGCCCCGAAATACCAGAAGGACCTCTTCGCCGGTTGGCTGCGCGTACACGTGGATCCCAAGACGCGCTTTGGAGACGTATGGCCGCTCTTCATGGGCCCCGCCAGAGACCATGCCGTCTTTCGGTTTGCTTTCGATCCGACCGGAGCGACCGGAGCACCTGAAGACGCCTCACCAATCTTCGTCGAGATGCCCCATGACTGGGGCGTGCAGTGCTTCGATGACATGGAGTTCGATCCGGCGGTGTGGCTGATCTTGAGCGCAGGCTCGGGCGAGTTTCAGCCCGTCTTTGGGACGATGGCACAGGCCTCCGAGTCGCTTGCGCAAGACCAAGAAGAGCCGGCACGGCAGGCTCGCCGCAAGGGCCTCCGCCATGCCCTCGGCAACTACCAAGGCGGCAAGGTGATGACCGTGGGCGCCTACTACACAACCGCATCCGAAGCACTCGAGGCCTGCGGGGGCATCCGGCCGCACCTTGTCGTCGAAGCGGACGTACCGTGGAAGGAGGTCGAGCCCGTGCTGCGCGCTCTCGCCAAGGACGGGGTCAGCTGGTGGCCGGTCCTCGCCGAGGAGATCTCGATGGTGATCCAGCGCTGACCATACCGTTCATACCGTGCCGGACACATCTCCGCCGGTCACCGGCGGAGATGTGTGCGGCACGGTATGAACGGTCACCGGCGGAGATGTGTCTGGCACGGTATGAACGCATCAACCGTAGCGGCCCTCGATGTAGTCGGCGGTCTTTTGGTGGGTGGGGGTCAGGAACATGTCGTCGGTCTTTGTGTGCTCGATGACCTTGCCGAGCAGCATGAAGATGCACTCGTCGCTGGCGCGGCGCGCCTGCGCCATGTTGTGCGTGACGATCAGGATCGTGAACTCGCCGCGTAGCTCCCAGATGAGGTCCTCGACGGCGGCGGTGGCCTTCGGGTCAAGCGCCGAGCACGGCTCGTCCATCAACAGGACCCTGGGTTTCATCGGAAGCAGGCGCGCGATGCACAGCTTCTGCTGCTCTTCGAGCGAGAGGCTCGTCGCCACTTCGCCCAGACGATCCTTCACGCCGTCCCAGAGGAGCACGCGCTTGAGGGCCTTCTCGACAAGGTCATTTTTGTCCGAGCGGCTGAGCTTCTTATCGCTGTGTAGGCCGTGGCCAAACAGCACGTTGTCGCGGATCGAGATCGGCAGCGCGTTGGGCCGCTGGAACACCATGCCAACTTGCCGGCGCACTTGGATCAGCTCGACGTCGGGGCCCATGACGTCTTCGCCAAAGACCTCGACACTACCCGTCGTACGCACGTAGCTATGGCGCTCGTTGATGCGGTTGATCGAGCGCAAGAACGTGGACTTGCCGCAACCCGACGGCCCGATCAAGGAGGTCACGCGCCCTTGTTTGATCTTCAGGTCGACGTCAAACAGCGCTTGAAAGTCGCCATACCAAAGGCTGAGGCCCTTGGATTCGATCGCGGTGGCTCTGGGTTTAGCCAAAACGTCCCTCCAGGTAGTCGGTCGTGCGCGAGTCCTGGACGTCGCGGGTGAAGAGTGCTTCGGTGTCGCCCACCTCGACGAGCTCGCCGCCAAGGAAGAAGGCCGTGCGGTCGGCAAGTCGGCGCGCTTGGCGCACCAAGTTGCTGACGAGGACTATCGTGAGTTCGCTTTTGAGCTCTTTCAAGACGTCCTCAATGCGCATGGTGGTGACCGGGTCGACAGCGATCGAGAACTCGTCGAGCAAGAGGACCTCGGGTTCTTGCGACAGCGCTCGAGCAATCGTGAGACGCTGCTGCTGCCCGCCCGAAAGCAAGCTGCCGAGCGAAGTGAGTCGGTCCTTCACCTCGTCGAACAAGGCCGCGCGCGTGAGGCATCGCTCGACGATCTCGTCGAGCTGCGCCTTCTTCCTGATGCCACCCAAACGCGGAGCCAGCGCGACGTTGTCGTAGATTGACAGCGGCAAGCCAACCGGGAGCGGGAACACAACCCCGATGCGGCGGCGCAGTGCATAGACGTCGCGCCAGTCGTTGACGTCGAGGCCATCGAAGCGCACCTCGCCCGCCACGTGCATGCCCGGCGTCATCTCGTTCATGCGGTTGAGCGCGCGCAGGAACGATGTCTTGCCGCTGTTCGCTGGACCGATGATGCCGAAGATCTCGTTCTCGTACACATCGAAGCTGGCCGCGTGCAGCGCGACTTGATCGCCGTAGCGGATCGTCAGGTTCTTGATCTCGAGCTTCTTGGCCCGCGCGTCTGGAGCTACCACTTCTTCTGACCTCGAAGGTAGGTGCGGAGGGCGATCGACGCGGCGTTCAGCACCATGACGATCCCGATGAGCGACAGCGCGACGCTGTACGGCAGGCTTGGCGGAACGCCTGGGACTTGCGTCGCGATGATGTACAGGTGTAGCGACATGGCCATCGTCTGGTCGTAGACGCTGGTGGGCAGGAAGGGCAGGAAGAGCGCGGCGCCAGTGAACATGATCGGCGCGGTCTCGCCGACTGTGCGCGAGACCTCGAGGATCACGCCGGTCAGGATGCCGCTGATCGAGTTGGGCAACACGATGCGCCAGATTGTCTGCCAGCGCGTGGCCCCCATGTTCCAGCAGGCTTCACGGAAGGACTGCGGGACGGCCTGCAGAGACTCGCGCGTTGAGACGATCACGACGGGCAACGTCATGACCGCCAGCGTCAGGCTGGCGGCGAGGATGCTGGTGCCGAAGTTGAAGAACAGGACAAACGCGCCGAGGCCGAAGAGCGCGTGCACGATCGAGGGCACACCGGCGAGGTTGATGATCGCCAAGTTGATGGCGCGCGTGAGCCAGTTGTCGCGCGCGTACTCGCTGAGGTAGATCGCGGCCGAGACACCCAGCGGCACCGAGGCGATCAGGGCGACCGCGACGAGCCACAGCGTGCCCACGAGGGCGGGGAAGATGCCCCCCTCGGTCATGTTGTTGCGCGGGTACTCGGTGAAGAACGACAGGGAGATCGTGCCCTGGCTCTTGACTGTGAGCGTGATCAGGATGATGATCACGGGCAGGATCAGCGTGATCGTGACGAGCCCAAACAGGCCGCGGAACAGCCGCTCTCGCAGCCGGTTCTTCTCGTTGAGCGAGGTCGTGGCGAAGGAGGAGCTCATGAGCGCTTCTTCCCGATCTTGAAGCCGCCGCGGACGAAGATGTCAGCCAGCATGTTGATCACGAAGGTGATCAGGAACAGGAAGATGCCGATCGTGAACAGCACCTTGTAATGGGGCGAGCCCTGTGCGGTCTCGCCAAGTTCGGAGGCGATCGTGGCCGTCATCGCGCGCACGGCGTCGAAGGGGCTGTGGGGGATGTTGACCGAGTGGCCGGTGGCCATCAGGACCGCCATCGTCTCACCAAACCCACGGCCGACACCAAGTAGGATGGCCGCGACCAGCCCGTTTTTCGCGGACGGAATCACGACCTTGAAGATCACTTGCCAGCGTGTGGCGCCGAGCGCCTCGGCGGCCTCGCGGTAGCCATCGGGGACGGCCTTCAGCGCGTCCTCGGCAATCGTTGCCATGATCGGCGCCGCCATCAAGCCCAGGATGATCCCCGCGTTCAAAACGTTCAGCCCGACGGGCACGTCGAACAGCTTGATGATCAGGGGGTTCATGATCGAGAGGCCGATGAAGCCCCATACGACCGAGGGAATCGCGGCAAGAAGCTCGACGAGCACCTTGAGCGTCTCGCGGGTCTTGCCGGTGGCGAACTCGCCGATGTAGATCGCCGCACCGAGCGAGAACGGGACGGCGATCAGCATCGCCAAGCCGGTCACGCTTGCCGTTCCTGCGATCAGAGCGAGGATGCCGTAGGTGGGCTCGTCGGACGTGGGGCGCCAGGCCGTTGACGTGAAGAACTCGCCAAGCTTCAGATCGGTCAGCGCGAACCCGAGGCCCTCCTTAGCGACGAAGATGAAGATCGCCATCACCAAGACGATGGCGGAGACACCGGCAATCGACACAACGACTCTGGCGACCTGATCTTGCCACCAGGCAGAGCTGCGCTTGGCCGCGGCCGCTTGGGCTTTTGATGGGAGGGAGCTCATGCGGCTAGGCCTCGTCCTCGTCCCCACGCAGGGTGTTCATCAAGTCCGCGAGGCGCGGTAACAGCTGTTCGTAGACAGCGAGAGGATCGTCGCGGCGCTCGAGCGGCCAGCTAATCAGCGTTGTGTGGTACGGCACGCGGCGCACGTGTTGGTGCACTCCACCGGCAAGGTCGATGATCAGGTCATAGTCACGCAGCACCTTGCGCCGACCAGCGAACTGGCGTGGCTCCTCGTTGACGAGGTCGAGTCCGATCTCCTCGCCGTAGCTGACAAAGCTTGGGTCGACCGCGTCGGCAGCGTCCCATCCAGCGCTCTCGTAGGTGCCCGCCTCGGGGTAGGCCTTGCGCGCGAAGTGTTCGGCGAGCACGCTTGCGCCCGCGTTGCGGCTATCGACGAAGAGGATGTCGAATGTCTTGCGTGGCTTGGCCTCGCCGGTCACGGCGAAGACTGTCTGCTGGCAGACGTTTTTCGCTTGATGCAAGACGCGCTCGAGGCGATTGAAGATCGCCATCAACGCGAAGAGGTCGGGGACCGGACGCGTGCTCGCCTCACCCTCTTTGACGAGGTCGTCGAAGATCTTGTCGAACGTCGTCCCATAGTTCGAGATGGCCTCGTGCGTGCCGCGTGCGAGATCAACGTCCTCTTCTTGAAAGGAACGCAGCGCTTGGCGCAACAGGCGGACTGCGTGCTCGCCAAGCATCTCGATGTCGCGCTGCGTACTGACCGGTGCGGGACCCGACAGCGACAGCGCGGCGCGCGAGATCGTCTCAGCATAGTCGCCGACACGCTCGAGTGTCTGGTTTAGGCGCATCACCGAAGAGATGTAGCGCAGGTGCCCGGCACTCGGGAGGTGCCGGGCCACAAACACATGGCAGCGATGATCAAGATCGGAAGAGAGGCGGTTGGTCGGCAGGTCGCCGAGGATGGTCTCGGTGGCCAGCTGCGTGTCGCGGCTGAGCGCAGCGCGCACACTATTCTCAACCGATTCTGAGACCGCGCGGCTCATCATCTTGACGCGCTTAGCGATGCGCCCGAGGTCCTTCTGCAGGCGTGCTTCGTATCCAGCCATAGTCTCGTGCTCCTTGTCCAGTTTCGTCCTAGCGGGGAAAGAGCAGAGTCTAGTTTGAGGACTTCGCCGGGGCATAGCCCTTCTTCAAGATGATGCCCTGACCGGTGTCACCAAGGATCCAGTCGAGGTACTTCTTGATCGCGCCCTCGGGCTGACCCGCGGTGTACATGAATAGCGGGCGGGCGATCGGGTAGCTGCCATCTGCCGCCGTAGCGACCGACGGCGTGACGGGCGTGCCGTCGGCGTTGACGATGGGCACAAGCCGCACGTGCTCGGTTGCATAGGCGAGGCCGCTGTAGCCGATTGCGCCGGGTGTCTTCTCGCACAGGTCGACGACGTCCTTGGAGCCGTGCATGTCGAGTGAGCCGAGCTTGTAGTCTCCGCCTTTACCCAGGACCGTCTTGCGGAAGTACGCGTACGTGCCGGAGTTGTTCATGCGACTGACGCGGACGATCTCGTCATTGCTGAGCCCGGGGATTGTGACCCCCAGCTGCGACCAGGTCGTGACGTCGCCGTTCTCGCCGTAGATCGAGGCCAGCTGGTCGAGCGTGAGTGACTTGACGGGGTTGTCCTGGTGGACATAGACGGCGAGCGCGTCGTAACCAACGATCCACTCGATCGGGTCGTGGCCGTTGGCGCGCGCGCTCTCTTTCTCGGAGTCCTTCATCTGGCGGCTCGCGTTGGCGATGTCCACCGTACCGTTGATCATCGCGCTGATCCCGGTGCCGGAGCCGCCGCCGTTCACGATGACCGAGACGCTTGGGTCGACCGTGGCGTAGGCCTCGGCCCAAGCTTGTGCGACGTTGACCAGGGTGTCGGAGCCCTTGTTCTCGATCACCGAGCGGGAGCCACCTTCGGCGCGGCCGCAAGAGCTGATCACGAGGGGCAGGAGGAGTGCCATGAGTGCTGTGCTGATGTGTTTCATGCGCTCAGATTGACGTCCGAGTGTGAAGGTCGTGTGAAGGCCGCGTGCAGTGTGTGTGCAAGTCGGAATCGGCGGCCCCAAACGCGGGTCTAGGCCCCTGGAGGATGGTTTTGGTCAAAAACCGACGGCGCACCTAAGTCTGAGGGGAATCTGGCCGAAAGGGGAAGAGTCCTCAGGTCCCCTTCTTCTTTCAATTCCGACCGTGAACGAGTTCGTATTTGGTTTGGCGCCGTATCGCATCTTGCGCCCTGAAATCCCTGCATCGCATCACTTCCTGTTCCGTGAGGAATGGGGAGGCGAGGCGGGATGCGACCGCTTGGTCGAGCTCTTGACGGATGACCAGCACCTGTTCGCAGCGATCAACTGGTTGGCACGGGACCCAAGCCGCGAGGTGCAGACCGCATCGACGGGGCGGACGGCGGCCGAGCTTGTCGACCTGCTCGGTGTCGAGTCTGCACGGGAGGCAGCGGTGGGGCTCGTGCTGTTCCGCGCGTTCCGGATGGGGCGCTCGCCCAAGTTCAACTACGACGAGTTCTGGACCCGCGCTCTGGCGCGGGGCTTAGCAGCGAGGCGTATCGCGAGCATGCTACAGGGCTCGCCGGTTCCGGCATTCCTGTCTAGCTTCTTCTCGGAGTTCGGCCAGGTCGTTCTGGCGGCTAGCAACCCCGAGGGCTACGGCGGGCTGTTGCGCGGCGAAAATGACGAGGCGCTGATCGCACGTGAACGCGGTCTGTTTGGGATCGATCGCAACACGGCCGGTTGGGTCGTCTTGCGCGATGCGGGGATCTCGCGTGCGGTCTTCGGGCCGCTCTTGGCGAAGAGCCGGGACATTCGCTCGAACGGCCAGCCACCGGTCAAGCTGGCTAGCTGGGCGCAAAAGAACTTCAACGTCGGCAATCTGCTCGGCGACATCATCGTGGCCAACGGGCCTGAGCGCGCCGACATCTGGCGCGAGTTCGTGGCTCTGCGGAAAGAGCTCGAGCTGGGCCGCGACGTGCTGAACGCACTCGGCGACCTGATCGTCAACGACTGGTGGGATTGGGGCGATCTCTTGAGCGTCCCGACCCGCACCTTGCCGGGCTTCTCAGAGCTGTCCGATTGGAACGAGCGAAACATCGAGCCGGTGCGCTTCAATCCGACCGGCGGACGGCCGCTGATCGCGCGAACCAATGAGCACGGGCTTGACATCCTCTTCGTTGAGGACAACGCCGTGGTGCGCGAGGGGACCAAGCGGCTGCTCGAGCGCGCGGGCCATCAAATACGCACCGCCGGTGATGGGCGCGAGGCGCTCGAGATCCTGCGCCAGAGCCCGCCGCAAGTTGTGCTGTCGGACTGGCACATGCCGAACATGGATGGCCTCGAGCTCTGCGCACATCTGCGCCGCACCGAGCTCGGCAAGCGCACGTTCTTCATCCTCTTCACTGGCGAGGATGACGAGGACCGCATCGTGACCGCCTACCAGGCGGGCATCAACGACTTCATCGCCAAGCGCAGCCCCTCGGCGATCCTCCTGGCGCGCATCACAGCAGCGCACAACTTCCTGGCGCAGTGGAAACAGGTCGACGAGGACCGCCGCATCATTCGCGCGCATTGTGAACACTCGCGTCGTCAGGCGGCGCGTATGAAAGAGGACTCGTTGACCGACGCGTTGACGGGCCTGCCGAACCGACGTTTCGCGATGGATCGCCTGCGCGACGAGTGGGCGCGTTCCGAACGCGCGGGCCAGACCATGTCCGTCGTGATGATCGACATCGACCACTTCAAGCGCGTCAATGACGATCACGGTCACGACGTGGGAGACTTCGTCTTGCAAGAGGTGGCCGAGATCTTCCGCTCGGTCACGCGTCGCAACGAGGCGGCCTGCCGAATCGGCGGCGAGGAGTTCTTGATCATCTGCAGCGATGCGGATTTGGCGGCCGCGGCAAGCTGCGGAGAGCGCGTGCGCAGCGCGATCGAAGCGCACCACATCAGCTTCGCGGACTTCGATCGCAACGTGACGATCAGTGTTGGAGTCGCGCAGCGGCAAGAATCGCTGGCCGACACCAACGAGCTGTTCAAGGCAGCGGACGAGGCGATCTATCAGGCCAAGGAGACCGGCCGCAACCGGGTCGTCTTGTGGCCGAGCCTCAAACGCGCGCTCTTCGTGGGCGACCGGCTCGCGGGATAGTTGGCCGCCCGAGCCTCCAGTTAGGCCGCGGGGTGAACTTGGTTGGGCGCGTCCATGGCACCCATCTCAAGAGCCGCTTCCGCAAGCTGCAAGAGTGCCGCCGGGGTCTTGGCGACGTGGCTCCGCTCGGCGACACCGGCCGAGACCGTCAGCGCCTCCACGTGCCCCGATAGCCCGATTTTGGCATCCATGATGCCGATGCGTAGGCGGTCGGCAAGCCCTGCAGCGTCGAGCAGGTTCGCACCGGGGCAGAGCAGCAAGAACTTGCCGCTGGCGGTGCACGTGACCACGTCGTCGCGTCGCAGGACTTCCTTAAGGTGCTCGGCCAGTTGGCGCGTGAGGTCTTGACCGATTAACGTGCTCGAGACCTCGGCGATGCCGTCGATCCCAAGCGCAATGACAGAGAGCGGCTTGGACGAGCTTCCGAAAATGCTCGTGAGATGGCTCGTTGCGAACAGGCGGTTCGGAAGGCCTGTCTGGTGATCGCGCTCGGTGTCATCGCCCAATGCTTCGCCTGCGGCCGTCGGCTCTTTTTCGTTGGCAACGCTGGACTGGGCTGCGTGCAGAGACAATGCGGTCTTGACGCGCGCGATGAGTTGGCGCGGATGGAACGGCTTCTGGATGAAGTCATTGGCCTCGGCATCGAACGCCTGCGTGCAGGCGTCGGCTTCATCGCGGCCGGACAGGACGATGACAAAGAGGCTCCGGCCGATCTCGCAGCGGCGCAGTGCGCGGCAGAGGCTGAGACCGTCCATGCCTGGCATCTGCCAGTCGGTGATCAGGATGGCGGGTTGATGTTGCAAGGCAAGCGCGAGGGCCTCTTCGCCCGAGCTCGCCGGCGCGACGCGATGGCCTGCGCGATGCAAGCAGTTCGTGAGGACCTTCAGCGCGATGGGGTCGTTGTCAACGGCGAGGATCAGAGGGCCCTCGGGCTTGGGCGCCGCCGGATCTTCACGCGCCGCGCCCGCCTCGTCCCACGGAGGCAGGGGTTTGATCGCAAGGTCGCTGGCGAGCTCGCGCCACTCGGCCTCGATGTCGGGCATGTGGCCGGCGAGATCGAGCACGTCGATCCCAAGCGCCTCGAGCAAGCTCGTGAGCTCCGCATCTTCTTGCCAAGAGGGCTCGCCCTTGCCAACGTGGTGCGTGCCGAGGTGGTCCGCGGCAATCAAGATCCGGGCGAGGCGGACCTGCGCTGCGGGACCGCCCTCGGGCAGGTGCCGCGCGGCCGCTTCGATCGCGCCGGAGATCAAGCTGGGCATGCCCCAGCCAAGAATCATCCGGGCGGCGACTGCGGCGTGGTCGATCCCCAGTGCCTTTTGCTCGAGCGCAAGCAGCTCGGTGCGCTTGCCATGCCACGATCCCAGGACGCTGGTGTAGACGACGGGGTTGACCGTCGCGAGCGCGAGCCGACCGATGTCCGAGAGCAGGCCGGCGGTGAACGCCTCGGGCGCGAGCGCCGGCTCGATCTCGCGGGCGAGCATGCCGGCGGCCGCTGCCGTGGCGAGCGAGCGCGACCAAAAAGCCGCGTAGTCGAAGCCCTCGCAAATGCCGCTCTGGTTGGACGACACGAGCGTGAACCCGACGGCAATGGACGATACCGAGCGCAGGCCGAGGCGCATCGCCGCCTCTTTCGTGGTCGTAAGCGGCACGCTGCGCGCCTGCGCCGCCGAGTTGGCGACGTGCAGGATGCGCCCCGTCAGCGCGGGGTCCCTTGCTAGGACCTCGGCAACGTCATCGACCGTCGCCGATTCGTCTTGCGTCAAGCTCAGGATCCGCGTGCCGACGCCCGAGGGCGACGGCAGCTTCCCGGTTCGAGCAAGCTCGAGAAAAGCGTCGGACATACGGGCCTAGGCGGGGGGGAGCTCCGACCGCATCTGGATGAGAGCGGCCTTGGCCGCTTCGTAGGCAACGGGTGCCTGCGCGGAGAGCTCCTTGCAGTGCGCCTCTTCACCTGAGCGCGACGAGCTCTCAAGGAGGCGGCTGATCTCGGACAGCGCGAGCGCACCAAGGTAGAACGCGCTGGACTTGAGGCTGTGCGAAGCGCGCGTGAGCGCCTCCCAATCTTCCGCCTCGAGGGCTGTTTCGATCTCGGCGATCAGGCCGGGTGTGTCGGAGAAGAAGAGCTCGGTGAGCTCTTGAACAAGATCCGGGCCACCAAGGTCGAGGAGGTCGACAATGGGGGCGCGGTCAAGGACGGGTTGGTCTTGCATAACGGGAGACGTGGGCTGTGAGGGAAGTGGCCGTGTTTCACTTATCGGATTGATGGGGCTTATGGGTTGAGCGCGTTGCTGTGGAATGTGGACTGGAAATCGATTCGGTAGACTCGTCGCGTGGAAAATCGGCCATTGATGAAGCGCTTGGGGCTTGGGAGCCCCGCTCTGAGGGCTTGGGCGCTGTATGACTGGGCGAACTCGGCCTTCATGACCACGGTTGTGGCGGCGGTCTTTCCGATCTACTTCGCCAAGGTGGCGGCAGCGGGATTCACGCCGGACGAGGCTCAGGGGCGCTTTGCAGCGGCCTCGGCGTTGGCGCTTTTGGCTGTGGCGCTGGTCGCTCCGCCTTTGGGGGGCGTCGCCGACAGGCTCGCGATTCGCAAGCGCTTGCTCTTTGGGTTTGCGGCCCTTGGCAGCTTGGCGTGCGTGGGGCTCTTCTTCGTGGGCGAGGGGGACTGGGTCTGGGCGCTTGTGTTCTTTGGGCTTGGCAACTTCGGCGCCGGGGCCAGCGCGGTGTTCTACGATGCGCTTTTGCCGCACCTCGCGAAGCCCGACGAGGTCGACCGCGCCTCGACCGCGGGGTTTGCATTGGGCTACCTTGGCGGCGGACTGCTGCTTGCGCTGAACCTCGCGTGGATCACGAAGCCCACGTGGTTCGGCCTGCCGGCGGAGGGGACTTTAGGTCCGCGCTTGGCGTTCCTGTCGGTGGCGGTTTGGTGGCTGTTTTTCACCCTGCCCTTGATGCGGCGGGTGCCCGAGCCGCCAGCGCTGGTTGCCTCGGCGCCCACCATTCTGCGCGGCGGGCCGTTTGCCACGGTGCGCGGCACCTTGGCTGAGATCCGCCGCTACCCAGAGGCCTTCAAGATGCTCGTCGCGTTCCTTCTGTACAACGACGGGATCCTGACGATCATCCGCATGGCGACGATCTTTGGTGCCGGGATTGGGCTCTCTTCCAGCCACATGATTCTGGCGCTCTTGCTGGTGCAGTTCGTGGGCATCCCGTGCTCGTTTGTCTTTGGCGCGCTCGCGGGCCGGATCGGTACGAAGCGCGCCGTCATCCTGGCGCTGGGCGTCTATTGCTGCGTCGCGCTGCTTGGGTACTTCATGCGCACGAGCTGGCACTTCTTCGCTCTCGCTGGTCTCGTCGCGCTCGTGCAAGGCGGAGCGCAGGCGCTGTCGCGCTCGCTGTTTGCGAGTCTGGTCCCACGCCAGAAGTCGGCCGAGTTCTTTGGTTTCTTTGCCGTCGGGGAGAAGTTCGCCGGGGTGCTTGGGCCGACGTTGTTCGCCACCGTCGCGCTGACGTCGGGTTCAAGCCGCAGCGCGATGCTGTGGGTGCTGGGCTTCTTTGTTATCGGTGGGGGGCTGCTCTTGCGCGTGAACGTCGCGGCCGGCCGCGAGGCCGCACGTGCAGCCGAGCTGCGGCTCGCTGCTGAGTGAGCTAGCGAAGAAACCAGGGGCTCGACCAAGCGACGCCGGGGCCTTGTTCGACGGCGCGTAGGTAGACGTACTCGCCGGCCTTCAAGTTGTCGAGGCCCAGCGTCGCCAGCGGTAGCTGCGCGGCAAAGTCGGGCGGCGCGTCGGGGGTCTGGCCCATCGCCGCCGCATCGAGCACCTTGACGACTTCGCCCGAGCGGATGACCTCAAGCCGCGTCAGAGGCGCGGTGCCAAACAGGCGCACGTCGACAACCGCATCCGCGCCAAGCGCACTTGTTTGCAGGTCGCGCCCCATCAACTCGCCACCCAGCCGAGCGACCAGCACAATGCGCGGGCCGTTTGTCGCGTAACACGCGCGCGCCTTCAGGCTGGCCTTGACGCCCTCGCGCGTGTTCTCCTCGCTGAACAGCGCCGCCAGCCCGCCGGTGCCCGAGGCCAGCTGCGCCAGCCCCGGGTGCCCGTCGTGGCTGTCGCCGCTGCCGATGAATCCGAGCGTCACACCCGCGTCCAAGACGTCGCGCACGAAGTTGCCTTTCCATGCGCCGCGGATGCGCAGTGGCGCATCCCAAGCCTCGCTGGTGCCGTGGACCGAGCTGACCTCGGTGATCGGCTCGAGCTCGGGGTCCGGCGGGAACGACCAGTTGACCGGCGACGGCGCGCCGGCCGAGTGGTGCGCAAACGTCAGCGCGTTCTCCGTGCGCAGGCGCTCCCACAGCTCGGCCGGGTCGTCGGTCTCGGTTGCAATCGACGAGATCATCGGGCCGTCATCTTCGAAGTACACAACGTGCCGGTGCCCGTGAATCCAGTTGGTCCACTCGAACGCCAAGAGGCTGGTGAAGACTCCCGGCGCGTCGGTGTCCTTCACCGCGCTCTTGATGCGCTGCCAGAGGTCGGGCCGCTGATCCAGGAAGCGCACGCCCCAGTGATCGTGATCGGTCAGGGCGGCGACGTCGAGCGCGGCGACTTCGCGCGCATAGTGGAAGTAGTCCTCGGGCGTGCCCGTGCCGTCGGAGATGTTCGAGTGGCCGTGCAGGTCGGCCCACAGGATCCGCGGCGTGTCCCGCGAGATCAAGAGCGGGTTGCTCATGGCGATCATCGGTGGCGCGTTGCCTTCCGACGCCGAGACCGCGGCCGCGCCGAGGCGCAGCACACCCTCCGGAGCGTCGGGTGTCAGCGTGAGCTCGAAGTGCGCGAGCCCGTGCGCCTCGGCCGTCAAGGCTACGCGCTCGGGCAAGCCGGGCCAGCGCTTGTCGGCCGCTAGCAGCAGCTCGCCTTCGAAGTCGACTCCCGAGCTGCCCGCGCCGTCCAAGACCACCGCGGTGAAGCGCACGGTGTCGCCGGGGCGCGCGGTGCCCGGCCCCGCCAAGCGCAGGCTTGCGGGCGGGCCAGCAAGGACGTCGATCGTGGGCGAGTCTGGCAGCACCGCGCGCACGCCGTCGCCATCCGCATCGACAGCGAACCAGAAGTGCGACTCGCGCTCGGCGTAGCTATCGGCGATGCTGAGCGCGGGCCCGGCGCCGTAGACAAAGCGCAGGCCCTCGCGCGCCTTCAGTGCGCGCCCTTGAATGCGAACGGACAAGAGCTGATTGCCAAGCGCTTCGGTCTCGAGGCGCAGCGGGTCGCCCGACTCGAGCACTCGAGCTGGCGCAACGGTCGTGAAGCCCGGCATCTCTTTGCTCCGCGTCTGCGGCAGGCTCCAGCCCCAGAATGGAGAGACCATCAAGAAGACCAGCCCGCCCTCATCGATGCCCAAGGGGCCGGCTTCAAACTCGAACTCCCAACGGCCACGGTCGCGGGCAGCAATGGTCAAAGGGCCCTTGACAAGTCGAGCCGTGCCGGCCCCGTCACCGGCGTGGCGCTCGGCGCCTAGATCGGCGATGAGCTCGTCGTACGTGGCACGCACGGCGGTCGGAGGGTCCTGCAGACGGCTCGAGACGTCCAGGCCCACGTTCGATTTGGACGTCTCGACGACGGGAACCTCGGGCTCCTGCCCACAAGAGGCAGCGGCGGCAAACACAACGGACCACAACAAGAAGCGCTTCATGGTTGGGGCATGTTAGTCCAAAGGGTTTAATCAGGCCGTGGCTTTTCGATCCCTTGCTGTCGCGTCTCTGGCGCTCCTACTCTGCGCCTCGTGTTCCAGCGGGCCGGAGGCCCCGCGCCCCAACATCTTGCTCGTGACCATCGACACGTTACGCGCGGACCGACTGGGAGCCGAGATGCCGTTCCTCGATCACCTTGAGGCGGACTCTGTTGTTTTCGAGGAGGGGCGCTCGACGACTTCGTGGACGCTGCCCGCGCTGTCGAGCCTGATGACGAGCACGTATTGCTCGACGCACAATGCGACCAAGATGGCGTCCGTTTTGGACGAGTCGTTCACGACCATGGGCGAGCGCTTTCGCGACGCGGGTTACGACACCGCGGGCGTGGCGAGCCACGTGTTCCTGAAGAGGCGCTACGGGCTGTCGCAAGGGTTTGCAAACTACGACACGTCGATGGCGAAGAGCATGACGCGCTCGCACGAGGTGACGTCGTCGCCGGGGATCACGAAGCGCACACTCGCGTGGTTCGACAGCCGCGACCCCGAGGACAAGCGGCCGTTCTTGATGTGGGCGCACTACTTCGATCCGCACGCCGAGTACCTCAAGCACAAGGAGTCCTCAAAGGGCTACAGCATGAAGACCGAGTCGGATCGGTATCGCGGCGAAGTGCGCTTCACAGACGCTTGGTTTGGGCGCCTGATTGCGGGACTCGAGGAGCGCGGACTGGCGGACAGCACGATTGTGGTCGTCGTTGCGGATCACGGTGAGGAGTTCAGCGAGCACGGCTCGACGCGGCATGGTCACGCGCTCTACGACGAGCTTGTGCGTGTGCCGTTTGTGATTCACGTGCCGGGGTCTTTGGGGCCGTATGCGGGCCGTATTCAGCCTGCTCGACTGCGAACGCCGGCAAGCCTAATCGACGTCTTGCCGACTCTGCTCGAGCTTGCGGATGTGGCCACCGATGAAAGTGCGATGGCGGGCCGGAGTCTCGTTCCTCAGATGCTGGGCGAAGCGGCCGTGCCGCGCCCGCTGATGAGCGAGGTCAGCCTTCGCGACGGGCGTTACATGGACACGGTTGTCTTCGGGGGTTGGAAGCTGATCGAGCACCTCGACGGCAAGTGGGAGGGGGACAGCGAGCTGTATCACTTGAGCGAGGATCCCGGCGAGACGCTCGACGTTGCCGCCGAGGAGCCCGAGCGTGTGGCGGAGCTATTAGCTCTTTTGGAGACGATGAAGCGCGACGCAAGGGCGCGTGCGGAGGGCTTCGGCCAGCTCGAAGAGCTGGAGCTTGACGCCGCCGAGCTCCAGCGCTTGGCCGACCTTGGATACACCGAGTCCGATCCGGACGCGCAAGGCCAAGATTAGCCGTGCCACGCCGCGCACTTCCCTGGCTCGTTCTTGGAGTCGTGGCCCTCGCGTGGGGGTATCACGACCTCTTGAGCAGCTACTTCTTGCGCGACGACTTCATGTGGCTCTTCGACGCGGAGACCCAACTCGCGCGCCCGATCGAGTTCCTGACCACGCGCCCGAGTGGGTATTTTCGCCCCTTCGCGAACATGATCTTTGGGCTCGAGCGCGTGGCGTTCGGGCTTGATCCCCGCGGCTACTTCGTTGTGAATATCCTCCTGCACGGGTGGAACGCCTTGTGGCTTGCGATTCTGGTGCGGGCGTTTGGCGGCAGCTTTCGTTTTGCTGGGGCCGCCGGTTTGATCGCGGTCTCATTGACCGCCGCCGCACCTGGGGTTGTGTGGATCTCGGGGCTCGTGTCCGTGCTGGCCGTGGCGATGATTTTACCGGCGTTGTTTTTCTATCACGCTGGCCTGCTAGACGGTCGGCGCGGGGACTTTGCGCTGAGCCTTATGTGCGTTGTGCTGGCCGTGTGTTCGCGCGAGAGCGGCGTGCTGGCCGGGCTCGGGATTTTGGTTCTTGAGGTGCGGCACGCGCACGGGCGCGTCTGGACGTTGGTGAAGAGCCGTGGCTTTTGGACGCGGCTCCTCCCGTTCGCGGTGGCGGGCAGTGTGTACGTGGCGTTGCAGCTGAACTTCCTGCAAGTCGGCGCCGGAACGCGCACGGAGCTGGGCAGTCCCCTTGCTTACGTCGGGAACGTCGTGACGAGCCTGCCCGCACTCCTGCGACCAGAGAAGTGGCGGCTTTGGTTCTCGCTTCCGGGGGGCCTGGCCGTGCTTCTTGGCGCGGCGCTCCTGCTCGGCGTGTTCCGCGGGCGTCGCGGGTTGGTTCTGTGTGCCACCTTGTTTGGACTCTTGCTATTCGCTTTCCTACCTACGTATCCGCTCCTCTCCGATAGCGTGGTGATGGCGAATCGCTATCGCTACGAGGCGTCGTTTGTCGCCGCGCTGATCGTGGCGGCTGGCTTTGATGCGCTGTTCGCGGGGCCGCGTTTTGCGCGACCCTTAGCGTGGCTTGGAGTACGGCGAGCGCTGGCGGGCGCGGCGCTGATTGTGTTCACGACGGCACAGCTCGAAGCGTTGCCGCGCTTTGTGCAGGACGACACGCGCTTCGCCGCTTATGCGGACGCGACTCGCCTGATGTCCGAGCAGCTTGAGCAGCATTTCGGTGAGCAGCTTCGCGCCGCGCACCAGGACCCGGTGCTTGGTGACGTGAAGATCGCGCTCGTGGGTGTGCCCGTTGAAAACTTGCGCCACCTTCGCTGCCAACTGGGCGTCTGGTACGAAGTGCCATTCGAGCGCGTCAACGATGTGCGCTTCGACCTTACCGATGCCGGCGTCAGGCAGAAGCTCGCGACGCAGCGCGCAGGTCTCGTGAAGGAAGTGACCGGCTGCGACGAGGTGTGGGTCTGGTCGTCGGCGGGGCTTGTTCGCGCCGCGGCGCCTCTGCCAGCGATGCGCAAGAACTGGCGGAGGCCAGGCCAGAAGGCAGAGCGTTCGTTCGTTCAGGTCTTGACGCTGCCGCGTCTGGAGGCGCGATGAGTGTGCCCCGCGAAGTGTTGATCGTACGGCTGGGTGCGATCGGCGATGTGACCAATGCCCTGTGCGTTGCCAAGGCGCTGAAGGCGCTGCCCACGCCGCCGAAGATTGGCTGGGTGGTGCATGATCTTGCGGCGCCGCTCTTGGAGAACAACCCGCTAGTCGACCGGGTGCACTTGTGGCCGCGTCGGTTGGGGCTGGGTGGCTTGCGTGGCTGCTTAGCGAGCGTGCGGGCCGAGTCCTACGAGCTTGCGATCGACCTGCAACGAATCTTCAAGAGTGCCGCGTTCGCCCGTTTCGCGGGGACAGGACGCGTTCTTGGTTGGGATCGTGCACGCGCCAAAGAGGGCGCGTGGCTGTTGGCTTCGGAGCGTCTCGCGGCAGGCCATGAGGATGTCCACATGGTCGACTCGTACGGCGAGTTTGCGCGTCACCTTGGCGCCGAGCCGTGCGGACCCAAGGGCGTGCTGGCACTGGATCCCGCTGCTACGGAATTCTGGTTGGCGGAGGCGCAGGGTTGGCACGGTCCAGCCGTTGTGATCAACCTGGGCGCGAGCAAAGCGCCCAACCGTTGGCCTGCCGAGCGCTTCGGGTCCGTTGCGGCCAAGCTTTGCGAGGACGGCTATCAAGTGCTGTTTACTGGCGGCCCGGATGATCGCGCGGCCGCGCGCGACGCGCACGCGATCGCGGGGCCCGGAGCGATCGACTTGACCGGGAAGACGAGCCTGCCCGAGCTCGCGGCGCTCTTGAATCAGGCGCGGCTTTTTGTCGGCTGCGATACGGGGCCGATGCACATGGCGGTGGCGATGGGCTGCCGTGTTCTGGCGCTCTTCGGTCCCGCGAACCCGCTGCGCACCGGGCCCTATGGAAGCGCGCCCGGGTGCCGTGTTCTTCAGCACACGGGCGCACCGGGCGGCTGGCGCGCTGCCCAAACCACACGCATCACCGAAGCCGAGGTCCTCGAGGCCGCGCGCATGATGCTCACCCCTTGACTCGAATTGAAACAGGCGAATCCCATGCAGACCTCCGACTTCTTGGCTCCCGCAAACTTGGCTCGGTGGATCGACGCGATGTGGGAGGACGAGATCATCCCGGCCTTGACCGAGTACATCCGGATCCCCGCGAAGTCCCCGATGTTCGATGCGCGCTGGGTCGAACATGGGCACATCGAGAGCGCCGTGGATCTGACGGTCGAGCGGTGCGGCCGGATCGCGCCGGAGGGAATGGCGATCGAGGTCGTCCGGCTGGAGGGGCGGACACCGCTTGTGCTGATGGAGCTTGCCGCAAGCGAAGGGCTTGAGGACAAGGCGCCCGTGTTGATGTACGGGCACCTGGACAAGCAGCCGGAGATGTCGGGCTGGCGCGAGGGGCTGGGGCCGTGGGAGCCGGTACGCGACGGCGATCGTCTGTACGGACGCGGCGGTGGCGACGACGGCTATGCGGCGTTTGCCTCAACGTGTGCGCTGGCGGCGCTCGCGAAGGCCGAGGTGCCGCGTCGCCGGACCGTGGTGTTGATCGAGGCGTGCGAGGAGAGCGGTAGCTACGACCTGCCGCACTACATCGAAGCGCTTGCTCCGCGCATCGGAACGCCGGACTTGATCGTGTGTTTGGACTCGGGTGCTGGCGACTACGAGCGCTTGTGGAACACGACGTCCCTGCGCGGGATCGCGGGCGGCACGCTGAAGGTCAGCCTGTTGAAGTCGGGCGTTCACTCCGGCGATGCGAGCGGCATCGTGCCGGACTCTTTTCGTGTCGCGCGCGTGTTGTTGTCGCGGCTTGAAGACGAAGCGACGGGCGAGATCATTGCGGATTTCCACGGCGAGATTCCCGAGGGCCGCAAGGTGCAGGCCGCGGCTGCGGGCACGATCTTGGCGGCGAACGTGGCGGGCAAGTTCCCGTTCCGCGAGGGCGCGCATGCTGTGGATGGCGGCCCGGCCGAGCTGATCTTGAACCGCACGTGGCGTCCAGCGCTCTCGATCACAGGGGCTGGCGGGCTGCCGCTGATCGCCGACGCGGGCAACGTGAGCCGGCCAACGACTTCGCTCAAGCTGTCGCTAAGACTGCCACCGGACCTGGACGCCGAGGTCGCGACGGCGCGGCTGAAAGCGCTCTTGGAAACGGACCCGCCCTATGGCGCAAGTGTCGAGTTCTTGCCCGATCCCGCGGGTTCCGGCTGGGATGCGCCGCCGCTAGCGGGCTGGCTGGAGAGCGCGATCAACGCCGGAAGCGAGGCGTTCTTCGGTCCCTCTGCCGCGCATCTTGGCGAGGGTGGCTCGATCCCGTTCATGGGCATGCTGGCCCAGCGTTTCCCCGAGGCGCAGTTCTTGATCACGGGGGTGCTGGGCCCCGAGTCGAACGCCCACGGGCCGAACGAGTTTCTTCACCTGGGGGTCGCAAAGCGCCTGAGTGGCGCGGTCGCTCACGTCCTTGCGGCTTTGGCCTCGCGGTAGAGGCGCGCCTCTTCCTTCTTGATCGCCATGCGCAGATCGGCTGCGGCGAACCCCAGCCGGTCTGCCGCGGCCGCCAACCAGCGCTCTTCGTTGCGGTCGATGTTGCCGTCCGCCAGTGCCAACGCGACGAGCTCGTCGAGCCACGCGCGCGCTTCTGTCGAGTCGACCGGGCCCGCCGGCGGCTCGCTGGCTTGCCACTGATCGAGGCCGAGCTCGGCGGGGGAGAGGCTGTCGATCTCGGAGGGTGTCAGCCCCACGCGGCGTGCGATTCGCGCGAGCGCCGCACGCTCTCGGGGACTGAGTTGGTTGTCGGCACCGGCAAGCGATGCAGCCCAAGTGAGGAGCTGGCGGCTGGCCGGTTTCGCCCCGGCTGGCGCTTGGCCTTGAGCGATGCTGGCGAGCAGCTCGTGGGCCGCGCTCGAGCTTCGCGGCAAGACCTCTTCCAGAAGCCAGTTGTCGCTGCCTCCGCGGCGCGGCTCATCGCACCAGGGGCAGATGTCGCTGAGGTCGCCCGTGTCGACGCCGCCGCAGTTGGGGCAGTGCGCCGTTGTGAACGTGCTCTTCCAGCGCGTTGTCTGGCCCGCGCGCCGTCCGAAGACAAACAGCTCGCGCTCGAGCGAGCGCGGCCCCGCGCCCGCGGCCTTCTGCGCATCATCGCCGAACACCCGCTTGCCGTCCCAGATCACTTCGACCACAGCGCGGTCGCGCTTCTCGCCGGCGGCGATACCGACGGTCTCGACCGAGCCCACTGCCACGTCCACGCGGACCAGGCGCTGCCCTCCGCCTTGCATCCAGCCACCAGCCAGACTCGCCGCCAACGCCTCCGTCGCGACGCCCAGCACGGGCCCGACCTCGCCGCGCTCCTCCGCAAGCCGCAGCCGCCAAAACGCGACCGACGCACGGTCCTCGAACAGCGCCACACTCAGGTCCGAGTCGCGCTGCAAATAGCCAGCCATGCCCGGCGGCAGCGCACCCTTCGCCGACCACACGCTCGACTGCGTGATCTCGCACAAGACCCAGTCGAACTCGCCACTGAGCGCCTCGCAGTCGCACACCGAGCAGCGCGCCGTACGCGCCATCTCCAGCGGCGCCCCGCAGTTCGGGCACTGCCCTTCGATCAGCCCCGGCTTCTGCATCGACTTCGTGCCACGCCGGCGCAGGAACGTCCAGCACTCGGCGAAGTGCGTCTCGGGCAGAGTCGAGCCCGGCACGGTCCCGCCGCCCGTCGCGTCCAACTTCGAGATCGTGCACGCGAATGGGATCCGCACAGTTAGCGACTCAAACGGCCCGTCGGTCTCGACCGCCACGACCGACGGCTGCCCGACTCCTAGCCCCTGCATTCCTTGGCGCCAGCCGGCGCGCTTCTGCTCAGCCACTTGCAGCGAGAAACGCTCATACACCCCGTCCGAAACAAACGGCCGCAAGCCGGTCAGGTCTTGCTCGCACCAGCTTGTCTGCGCTTGGCGAAACGCGACGCCCACGCGCTCGAGAAAGCGGCTCTCGTCGAACGCAGGGTCGACAGCGACCAACGCTTGAGTCGAGACAGGCTTAGGCGTCTCGCGTACGGCGCGCGTCTGGCGAATGGCCCGCCCGCGATGAGCCCGCACGCCTTTCTTGCTGCCCTTTGCTCCGACAATCAAGATGAAGATCAAGAGCGGGATCCCGATCCACGGCATCCGGAACACCAGGTAGTAGATCAGCCAGCCAATGTCGCCACCGCCGCCGCCGAAGCCACCACCGCCGCCACCGCCACCGCCCGAACCAAAACTGCCGCCGCCTCCCGCTTGGGCGATGAAGACAGAGAGACTGAGAAGCATGCTGTTCATGGTTTCTAAACGCTCAGCGCTGGGAAGCTATTCACCCCGCCTTGGTTTTCTATGGACCCCAGCTATTCGGGGACCGGATCGCCGCTCTGGTTTTCGAGGTAGTGAAGCATCACGTATTCTTCGGCCGTGCGCTTCGGCCCGGGGAGCCCGCCCTGGCGCCGCGCTGCGGCCTGCAGGTGGCGCGACAGGAAGAACTCAAACAGGCCCAGGGCTGGATCGCTCAGCGACGTGTCACCGCCCTCCGCACTCCGCTTCAGTTGGTCGAGTTGATCGTGGCCCGTGTCCTCATAGGCCCCAGTCGCCATGCGCTCTTCGATGTCGACCAAGCGCTCGGTGGTTGTGCCAAACAGGAACTCGCGGAACGCGGCCGCCTCTTCTTCGCAGTCGCTCTCTTCCGGTCGCGCCAGCAGGTCGACAAAGCGCTCATCACAGCCGGCCCCAAGCAGTTGGAACATCTCGGTCGTGCCTACGAGCGTCCCGCCCACAACCGTGACGCGCTGCCGCGCATCCCACGTCGCCTGCAGCACCGACAGGTACTTGCCGAGCCCGTGCGTTCCGCCATCCCAGATGTGCAGAAGCGTCATCACGGCCCTCTCGCGCACCTCTCGGTCGATGGTGCCATCGGACGCGATGTTCGTCAGCAGCTCGCCGGCAAGCCGCGTGTAGATGCAGCGGCAAAGATGCCCATCAACGGGCAGTAATAGCCCGCGCGCACGCTCGCGTCCGAGCCCTTCGACACACGCGTAGCGCAGCAGCCGGTAGAAGTTCATCTCGGCCATGATCAGCGTGCGCCCGATGAGAGCGCGCGTCGGCAGGAACATCTCGAAGTTCGAGAGGTCGCTGCGACTCAGCATGTTGATCAAGCTGGAGAGGTCGCGCTTCCGGCTGCCGAGCGCGTGCGTCTCGAACAACGACGGGTACTCGCCAAGCAGGGTGCCGAGCCGGTCGAGCAGCGAGATGTTGCGGTGCACGTTTTCGACGAGGCTGTTGGTGCCCTCGGTCGCGCCGATGGCACACAAAACGTCCGCGATGGTCTCGCGCTCGCCCTCGTCAAAAGGGCCTTCGTCGTGGAAGTCGGGTGGGGGGCAGGCGCTCATGGTGCAGTTGAATCCGCGCTTCCTTTCTAACGCGTGGGACTGTGCGAGGTGCGGGTTTTCGAAGGGAACTTGCGGGCTTACGGCAGCAGGTTCGTGCCTTGCAAGATCCCGGGGACGGGGATGCGGGCGATGCGGGCGAGCGTGGGATACAGATCCCGCGGGTCGACCGCTTCTTGGCGATTGTCTTCGGGGTGACCTTGAGCGCGGATGACAAGCCGCGTCGCGGAGGCCGGGTCGGTGAAGTAGATGGCGACGTCGCTGTCGCCAAGGCGTTGCAGGAAGGCCTCGAGGTCGGCGCTCGAAGCAGACGTCCCCATGTCCGCGACGGCGAACAGGCGACCGCGCTCAAACCCGGCCCTCTCGGCGCGTTGCTCAAGCGCCTGCACCGCATCGGAGTAGGCGTCTTTGATGTCGCCGGGAGTCGCGCACAGCGTCAAGCCGGGACCATCGCCGGGCGCACGGAACTCGTCGAAACCTTGCTCGGTGGCGATGCCACCCGGTGCGGAGAGCCCAAACGCATGCCGACCCGACAGCCGCGCCGCCTCGCCCAGCGTCGGCAGCTCTTGCCAGACTTCCGTCTGGTGATCTTTGTCGAAGCGGCCCGTGAAGACCTCGATGCGCAGGCCCAAATCGAAGGGCGCGGCCAGCGGCGACTTCGCGTGCCGCAGCGGGCCCTCGAAGACGACGCCGGTTTGCAGAAGAGCGGCGTATGTGGGGGCGGCCTCGACCTTTGGCGGCATCCCGGCAAGCACGAGGACGAGGTCGCGCCGGGGAGCGCTCTTGGACAGGCAGCTGATCGCGGCGGTGCCGAGCACAAGCAGCAGGCTGAGTCGTTGCAGATACGTACGCATCGGCCCAGCATAGACCGTGATCCAGCGCCGCGCGCGTGCCACGCAGGGTATCCTCAGCGCATGATGACAAGTTTCAAGGGCGCCATTGGCGCAGGGCTCGTTCTGGTTCTTGCCGGAGCGGCGATGAGCCAGGGACAGACCGAGCGCCTTTATAAGGAAGGCGAAGCGGTCGCGCTCGCGTGGTCGGGGATGCGGTTGGGGTTGGCCACTCCGGCCGGCGTTTCGATCGCGGACTTTGGCGAGGACGGCATGGAGAAGGGCGGCGGTTTCTTGCCGCTGTTTGCGCCGACGGGTGGCTGTTTGCCGCTGCTGGCCTCGAACGGCGATTTCCTCGCGGGCGCGACGCGCGCGGGTGAGGTTGTGGTCTGGGATCTGGCGAGTCGGCGTGAAGTCGGCCGCCGCTCGGGCGGGCCAAGCCTGGCGGGCGCGAGCGACGCGCTTGTCCTGGCTCTCGCCCCAAGTGGGATGCAGTTCTACCTGGGCGATGGTCAGACGGATCTGTTCCGAGTGGGGCTCGACTCGCCGCTGCCGCAGCCGGTTGGGTATCCGGGCCCGGGTCAGGTCTTGGCGCTCGGCTTTGACGCGGCGGGGCAGCTGCGCGCGCTGCCGAGTCGTTGGGCGTGGTCGCCATCAACGGGCGCTTGGACGGAGGCGGCCGGCCTCGACTTTCTTCACGCGGACGGGCGCAACAAGTTGGCGATTGCACCGGGTGCGGACTTGGTTGCGACGTATCGGCACGAGCGGCCGATGCTGCTTCGGTGCGCGTCGGGCGAGCTTGTCGATCTGGGTTATCGCGAGGCGATGGACTTGGCTTTGGACCCCGCCGGGGACCTAGCGCTGGTCAGCTTCCCCGGTGCGGAAGGTCAGACGGGGTACGGGCCTGGGGTCGTCAGCGACGAGCCGCTTCTGGGCAGCCTTGAGAGCTTCGATCCAAAAACGGGCGCGCGCCTCGCGCAACTTCCGCGCGAGGGCGCGGTGCTGTCGCCGGCGGAAGCTGTAGGGCACCGGACGCTCGGCCTTGGGCTGAGGATGGCGGCTCTGGGTGATGGGCGCTTTGCGACGGTGGACTTCGTGGACCACAAGGGCGAGCCCAGCCTGTTCTTGCGGATTCGCGGACGCGATCTTGTGGCGACGAGCGAGCTGGCTTTGGACACGGGCACGTGGCCGCTGCACCTCGCCACCGGCGGTGGACTGCTAGCCATCGCTTACGAAGAGGCGACGGTCGATGTGTTTGACATCGCGACGTTGTCGGGTGAGTCCACGCCTCTGATCAGCCTGCCGATCTCGGCGCAGGCGGACCCCACGGGGCAGCATGTTCCCGCTCCGCGTGATGTTTTTGCGATCGCGCGCGATGGCAACCTGCTGGCGATGACTGGGCCGAGCGGCACGGTCTTCTTCGCGAATCCGCGCACGGGTTGGCCGCATCAGGTGGTCAGCGTGAACGTGCCCAAGGGCGCGGGAAGGCCGCGTAGCGCACGTTTCGAGGCCGACGGCGGCCTGACGCTTGTGACCGAGGATGTGGACACCGACGGCGAGGCACTGGGTCTCTTCGAGCGCACGCTCGATGCCACGCAGACGCGCTGGAGTGAGCCCACGCGGGTCGCCGCTGTTGGCCAGGTCTCGGCCGACACGAAGGTGCGCGTCGAGCTGCGCCACGGTAGCCGCGGGAACCTCGACGTCTATCGCGGTGCGATTGCAAGCGGCTCGCTGCTGGGGCAGCTTGTCTCGCGCACCGAAGTTGTGGGCACGGCCGTGGACGCGATTGCGATCTCGGCCGACGGCAAGCTTGCGTGGGCGCAGGCTGGCCATGTGATGCACATCGCGACTCAAGACGGGGAGCCCGATGCGCCGCGTTAGGAGCCTTTTCTTCGCCGCGGCTCTGTGCGTTTCGTGCGCGCCGTCGAGCGCGCCGAAGTCGGTGCTGCTAATTACGCTCGACACGACGCGGGCGGACCGCATCGGCTGCTACGGTCGGCCGAACGCGGGCACTGACAACATCGACGCGCTTGCGGCGCGCGGGCTCTTTTTCGAGCGCGCGTTGACGCCGGTGCCGCTGACACTGCCGGCGCATGCGTCGCTGATGACCGCGAGCCCGCCGCCCTATCACGGCGTGCGCGACAACGGATTGTTCGTCGTGGACGAACGCCTCGAGACGCTGGCCGAGCGCTTGCGCGCGGAGGGTCTCACGACGGCGGCATTCATTAGCGCGTTCCCGCTCGAGTCGCAGTTTGGGCTCGATCAAGGGTTTGCTGTGTACGACGAGCAGTCCCTTAGCTCGGTCTCAGCAGAGACGATGCACGAGCGCCGCGGCGACGAAGTCGTTTCGAGCGCGCTCGCGTGGCTGGGCAACCTGGAAGACGACGAGCCGTTTTTCTTGTGGGTGCATCTGTTCGATCCCCACTTTCCCTACGCACCGCCCGCGCCATTCGACGAGCGTTTCCGCGGCGATGCCTATCAAGGCGAGATCGCGTTTGCGGACAGCCAAGTCGGGCGCTTGTTTGAGGCGCTTGACCGCGCGGGGCGCACGGACTCGACGCTTGTTGCCGTGACGGCGGACCACGGCGAGAGCTTGGGCGAGTTCGGCGAGGTCAGCCACGGTCACTTGCTTTACGACGGGACGCAGCACATCCCGATGGTGCTGGCCGGGCCCGGCGTGCCCGCCGTGGGCGCCGTGGGGGGCTCGGTTGGGCTTGTGGATCTCGCGCCGACTTTGCTCGAGCTCTTGGGGCTTGAGCCGGGCGCCTTCACGTCGCATGGCGGGCGCTCGTTGGCCGCGGACTTAGCCAGCGCGCAGGTTCCCGCAGCGCCGGTGTATTTGGAGTCGATCTACCCGCGCCTTCACGACGGCTGGAGCGAGCTGTACGGCATCGAGTCCGCCGGGTGGAAGTACGTGGTTGCCCCTGGCGCTCAGTCGGAAGACGGCGCTCCGGCGGCCGAGCTGTTTGACCTTCGAAGTGGCGAGACCCGCGACTTGATCGCCACCGAACCCGCACGCGCGGCGAAGCTTGCGGCCATGTTGACCGGCCTGCGCAAGTCGTTGACGGCGGCGCCACCGTTTGCCTCGCGGCCCGGCTTGACAAGCGACGGGAGCGGCTCCGATGCTCTCGCCGCGCTTGAGAGCCTTGGCTACGTTGGACTTGACCTCGAGGCGGTGGCCACCGACTTGCCCGGCCTCGATCCGCGCCGCGTGATTCACGCTGCCGTCGCCGCCAACCATTTGCGCTCGTACCTCGAGCGGAAGGACCTGGTGCATGCCGACGCCAAGCTGACCGAGATCGAAGCCCTGGACCCAGACGGCATCCTGGCCGCGGAGAGCCGCGCCCTCTTGGCGCTCGCGCGCGGGGACCTCGATGCGGCCCTTCTGTCCCTGACCCGAGCCACCGACCTGGCCCCCGGCCGCCGCGGCTTGTGGCAACGACGAGCCGAAGTGGAGCGCTCCAAAGGCGACCTGGTAGCTGCCCTGCAAAGCGCCCACAAGGCCTACACTCTTGCGCCCCCGACCGAGAGGATTAAGGTCCTCTGGAGCCAGCTCGAGCGAGAAGCCGAGGCCAGCCAGGACATCGAAGTCCAAGCCGCGTTCCACGCTTTGGAAGAGGCGACTCAGTCGTCATCAAGCCCCCCCCGATAGAATCATGAACCAACCCCACGCACTTCGTGAAGTTCCCTTCATGGGAGTCATCTTCGTTGTCGCGGAGGCCGTCAAGCGCGGCTTCTACAATGGCAACCCCGACTGGTCGAACCTCGGCCAAGGACAGCCCGAGGTGGGCGCGATGGCGGGCGCACCTGCGCGTATCTCGAGCGTCGAGATCCTGCCCGAGGATCACGCGTACGGACCGCTTGAAGGAACGGAAGAGCTACGCCGCGCGGTCGCCGACGACTACAACCGTCGCTACCGCCAAGGCAAGGCGAGCCAGTACGGTCCCGAGAACGTCGCGATCGCCCAGGGCGGGCGGCTGTGCCTCACGCGCGCGATGGCGGCGCTCGACGACGTCACCGTCGGCTACCAGCTGCCCGACTACACGGCGTACGAGGACATGTTCAACACGCACCTCGCGCGGTTGCATCCGCACCCGGTGATGACACGCGAAAAGGACGGCTTCCGTCTGACGCCCGAGTCGTTCGAGAACGCGATTGAGGAGACCGACCTAGCGGCGTTTGTGGTCTCGAACCCGTGCAACCCGACGGGGAACGCGATCGCGGGGGACGAGCTTGCCGCGCTCCTCCAAAAAGCGCGCAAGCATGGCGTGACCATGTTCATGGACGAGTTCTACAGCCACTTCATCTACGAGACGCCTGCGGGCGGCGGTGACGCGGTGGCAGCGGATGGGCCGGTCTCCTGCGCCTCGTTCGTCGAGGATGTGAACAAGGATCCCGTGCTGATCTTCGACGGCCTGACGAAGAACCACCGCTACCCCGGCTGGCGGCTTGGCTGGGTTGTGGGGCCGCCGCACATGGTCGAGGGCCTCGCGCGCACGGCGAGTGCGATCGACGGCGGACCGAGCCGCATCGCGCAGCGCGCCGCGCTCGCCGCGCTCGAGCCTGCGCGCGCCGATCAAGAGACCACGGCCCTGCGCGAGGTGTTCGTCGAGAAGCGCAACTTGATGGTCCATCGCCTGAAGGCGATGGGCATCCGCTTCGCCGCGGAGCCGACCTCGACCTTCTACTGCTGGGCTTGCCTCGATCAGCTGCCCGCGCCGCTGAACGCCGCGATGGACTTCTTCTGGAAGGCGCTCGACCACCAGGTGATGACGGTGCCCGGCGCGTTCTTTGACGTGAACCCGGGCAAGCGCCGCAGCGGGCCGTCGCCTTACAAGCAGTGGATGCGCTTCAGCTTCGGGCCCGACATGCAGAACATGGTGCAAGGGCTTGATCGCCTCGAGGCGATGATCGCTGCCGCGCGGTAGCCCGCATCTCTGTCAAAAGGGAGGGGCCGGGCACCACTAGGTGCCCGGCCCCTCCCTTTTGCTTACGAGGCCGTGCGTCCGATCAGTTGATCGCGAGCAGCTCGACGTCGAAGATCAGCGTGGCCTTGGCCGGGATGACCGGCGGGCGTCCGGCCGCGCCATAGGCCAGCTCGAAGGGGATGACCAACTTGCGCTTGCCACCGACCTTCATCGAGCCCACGCCTTCGGTCCAGCCCGCGATGACCTGGTTCAAACCGAACGTGGCCGGCTGGCCGCGGTCGACGGACGAGTCGAACTTGGTGCCGTCGAGGAGCCAGCCCGAGTAGTGCACGGTGACCTGCGCACTCTCGTCGGCGGGGACCGCGCCGGCGCCCTCGACGATCTCGGCGTACATCAGGCCGGACTCGGTGGTGGTCCAGTCGGTCGTGACGGCGTCGCCGTGCTCGATCCACGGGAGGCTCTCTTGGCTGGCGACCTTGCCGGTAGCCATCGAGACGATCACGCGGATGTGCCCCTCGTCGCCATAGGTGTCGACGGTGTACTGGCCGGACGCGACCGTTGCGCTAGCGGCAAGGCCACCCGTCGCGGCTTCGGCGGCTTGGATCGCCTGGCCAATCTTGGTCGTGGCGCTCTGCAGGCTGCTTGCCATCGCGTCGGGTTTGGCGGGCAAGGTCTCGTAGTCGGCGGTCATTGGGGAGGGGCTGGTCAGGAGGTTCGTGGTGGACAGGCCCGCCACGGAGAGGGCGGCAATCGTGAGGCCGATAAGGAGCTTGTTGGTCATGGCTTGTGCTGGGGAGTTGGGGAGTGGTTGCTGATGGCAGGGCGCAAAGTGTAGCGGGTAACAGCCTGGCTACGAAAGTACGCGATCCAAGTGAGCGTCGAGTTCCGGCGCGACTTGATTCCAGTGAAAGCGGTCGGTCGCGGTGATCAAGGCCTTTCGAGGATCTTCGGAGGTCTGGATTTGCATCGCGGCTGCGATCACAGCGTCGGCGATCGCGGCCGGGTTGCGGCCGGGATCATAGAGCAGTGGCTGGCACCGCAGCTGTGCGGGGAGGAGCTCGGGATAGGCGAGGTCGGCCGGCAAGACCGGCATCAGCCCGCGGCGCAGAGCCTCGAGCGTGGCGAGCCCGAAGAACTCGTGGTGGGCCGTCGAGACAGAGATGTGCCCGGCGTCCAGGCAGGCGACGTAGTCCGCGCGCGAGGCGACATGCGCGCTACCCAGGATGCGGTCTTGGAAGCGCTCTTCGATTTCGGCGAGCGCGGGGGGATTCGTGCGGAAGCGCTGCCCTAGGAGGCGCAGCTTGAAGTCGAAGCCGCGCTCCTCGAGCGCGTCGAGCGCGCTTGCAAAAACCTCGGGCGCCTTGTCGTACTCCCACCGGTGATTCCAGACCAAGACGGGCGCCTCGCCGGCGGCGAGTGGTGTGGGCGCGCCGGGCGCAAGATCGGTCCCGATGCCGGTGACAAACGACTTGGCTTGCAGCTGCGCGCACAATGCCGCGGCGTCGACTTCGGGCGCCTTGGTGAGGAGCTCAGCGGTGGCGTCCAGGAACGCCGAGCGGTGAAAGTCCGAGTTGAACACGACCCGCTGCGCGGCAAGCGCACTGTGGATGTTCGTGAGACCGTGGTGCACGTCGCGCCGCTCGCCGTCGCGCAGCGGGTAGGTCAGTTGGTTCTCGTGGAAGTAGACCACGACCGGGATTCCGCGCAACGCGGTGGGCAGAAGCGCAAGCAGCTCGGCGAGGCCGAGGTAGTCCGACACGAATAGCGCGTCGGGCTTGCGCTCGGCGACTTGGCTCGCAAGCGCCAAGGATGCGGTGCGCATGCGCCACTTCCAGTGGCGTGCCGGCATCAAGAGCAGCTCGACCTCGTGGGCTGAGTGCGCCGCATAGCCCTCCAAGAACGAGCGATGCGACCCGGCGGCAAACGGCTCGATAGCGAGGACTTTCACAGCTACCAGCGTGTCGGCTCGTAGTCCTTCAGGAACTGGCCCCAGCAGTGCTCGCCGGTGTTGAAGCCGGTGAAGATTGGGTCGACGACACGCGCTGCGCCGTCGACCGAATCGAGCGGCGGGGCGAAGCGCTGGCCGGTCTCTTTCTCGACTGTCTTGGCAAACGGGTCCTCGTCCGTAACCCAGCCGGTATCGACGCTGTTCATGTGGATGCCGTCCTTCGCGTAGTCCGCCGCCGACGTGCGCGTCATCATGTTCAGCGCGGCCTTCGCCATGTTCGTGTGGGGGTGGCGCGTGGTCTTGAAAGTGCGGTAGAACTGGCCCTCCATCGCCGAGACGTTGACGATGTGCTTGTCGCGCGTGGGCACAGCCAGCATCAAGGGCTTGAGCCTGGCGTTAAGAACAAACGGCGCGATCGAGTTCACCAGCTGCACTTCAAGCAGCTCGACCGTCGAGACCTCGTCGAGCTCGAGCCGCCATGAGTTCTTGGTCCTGAGATCCAGCTGCTGGCCTTCACCGTCGCGCATGTCCGTGGGGAAGAGGTGCGCTTGATCGGCCTCGCCCAGCAGGTCGAGCTGACTGAGCGCGGCCGCGCTCTTCGCCTCGCCGAGCGAGACCAGCGCATGCTCTTCGCTTATTGACGGCAGCAGCCTGCGCAGCTTGGCGGGCAGCGCGTCCGGGTCCTCGCCCAGCGCCATCTCTTCGTAGTACGCCGGGGGCCGGCGCACGGTCTGGCAGGCGTTGTGAATCAGGAAGTCCAGCCGCTCTTCGCGCTCGACAAGCTCGGCGCAGAATGCCTCGACGGTCGGCGTGTGGCGCAGGTCAAGCGCATGGAACTCCAGCCGCTCGCTCCAGCTGTCGAAGTCGTCTTCCTTCGCAAAGCGGTTCGCGGCATTGCACGTGAAGCGCGTCGTGGCGATCACGCGCGCACCGGCGCGCAACAGGAACAAGACGATCTCGTAGCCGATCTTCACACGCGAGCCGGTCACAAGCGCGACGCGCCCGCTGAGGTCCGCTGACTGCACACGCTTGTGCCAGTTCAAGGCCGCGCACTTGGGGCACATCGAGTCGTAGTGGTGGTGCAGTTCCGTGTAGTCTTCCTTGCAGACGTAACACGCACGTGGCTCGGCGAGCTCGCGCACACGGCCGTCCTTGTTGCGCGCGGTGGCTTGGCGTTCGAGGAGCGCGCGATCTTCGGCCGAGATGTCGAGCGCACGCGGCGCCTTCGGGAACGCAAGCGCCCGCTTCAATGCGCGGTTGCTGGTCGCCTCGAGTGCCGCGTCGTCGCGCACGCGATCGTCGCGCTTTGCGACACGCCGGCGCGTGCGCGCTTGGCGCCGGCGCTGAAGCCGATCCGGCAGCGCGACTTTGCCCGCAGCGGCGCGCAGCCGCAACAGATCCTCGCCCTGCACGCGGGCGAGCAATTCTGGATCCTGGGCCAGGGCCTCAAGCCACGCAAGATGGGCATCAAGGCCTCGATCGGCCGGCTCGTTGGTCTCATTCGCAGTCATAACGCCGGGGGAGAGTACGCGCTCAGCACCACCTTGCCCAGGCCTGGGAATGGCTCCATCTGACATCTCAAGCTCGATCGCGTGCTCTGCCGAAACAGTGCGCGGAGACATCGACCCCGCTTATGACACCCCTGCACTCACAAAGCAAAGCCTCCACGGCAAAAGAAGAGGTCTCACAGGCCTTTGTTCGCATCGTTCTGTGCGTGTCGTTCGCAGGGGTTGTCCTCTGGCTGCGGCAAAGCTCTGAGTCCGGAGCAGCACAGTTCACAGCCTCGCTAGAGATCCTTTGCGGCTACACCGTGGCCAGCTTTGGATGGCTGTACTGGGTCAAGACTCAGCCAAATCGGTTCGCCTGGCGTCGCACGATTGCCATCGCCGCCGATCTTGGCTTGACGATGCTTGGCATGCAGCTGATGGGCCACGCCGGGGCGTGGATCTACCCGGCGTTCCTGTGGATCATGATCGGGAACGGTGTGCGTTTCGGGCAGCGCGCACTGCTTGTGGCGACAGGCCTCGGAACAGTTGCGTTTGGCGCTTTGATCGTCACGAACCCCGAGTGGCGCGCGATGGGCAATGCCGCCGTCGGTATGTGGGCGGGTGCGATGTTCATCCCCCTGATGTTCTTCAAGGTCACGCAGCGGACGCACGCGTTGACCGTTCGTTTGGGCGAGGAGCTTCAGCGCTCAGAAGATGCCGCCAAGGCGAAGGGTGAGTTCCTCGCGAACATGAGCCACGAGATCCGCACGCCGATGAACGGCGTGATCGGCATGACCGAGCTGCTGCTCAGTACGGACCTCGGGCGCGAGCAGCGCGAGTTCGCCGAGGTCATTCGCTCGAGCGGCGACTCGCTGCTCAGTCTGATCAACGACATCTTGGACTTCTCGAAGATCGAGGCGGGCAAGCTGGACATCGAGCATGTCGAGTTCGATCTGCACAAGACGCTTGACGAGATGAACGATGTGCTGGCTCTGCGAGCACACGAGAGTGACCTCGGCTACGCGTGTGTGGTGCAGCCCGATGTGCCGGCGCGCATGATCGGCGATCCTCTACGGCTTCGGCAGGTCTTGACGAACCTGATCGGCAACGCGGTCAAGTTCACCAAGTCGGGCGACGTGGGGATTCGCGTGACCTGCATCGAGACTGACGAGGACTTGGTGCTGCGCTTCGAAGTCAGCGATACGGGGATCGGGATTCAAAAGGACACGCAGGCCTCGCTCTTCGAGGCCTTCACGCAAGCCGACGCCTCGACCACACGCCAGTACGGCGGGACGGGTTTGGGTTTGGCGATCTCGAAGCAGCTCGTCGAGCTGCTCGGGGGCGAGATCGGTGTCGAGAGCGTGCCTGGCGAAGGCTCGACGTTTTGGTTCACGGCGCGCTTCGGTCGCGTTGAAGCGCGCCGCATGCTTCCCGCGATCCTGAAAGAGCACGGCCTGCCGCGCGTTTTGATCGTGGACAAGAGCGCGATCACGCACGAGTCGCTGGCGGCCATTCTTGGCACGTGGGGACTGCCCTTTGAGAAGGCGAGTCTGGGGGAGGAGGCGCTCTTCAAGCTGCGCGCTGCACGCGACCGGGGGCGGCCTTTTGACTTGATGCTGCTGGATCGCGGCAGCGTGAACTCCAGCGATTGCAAGTTGACGCGGCTCGCTGACACGGAAGGCCTGACGGACTTGATCACGATTCTCCTGCTTCCGATCGGCGTGGCTGCCAACGCCGAGCGCTTGCGCGCGGCAGGCTTTGCGACAACGGTCTCAAAACCGGTGAAGCCGTCGAGCCTGCTCGACACCATCGTGACGGCCATGGCGAAGAGCGCGTTACACTCCCTCGCGGCCCCGCACCGCGAAGAGCCAGCGCCCCCCGCGCCGCTCCCCACCCTTCAAAAGGATGGGCCACGCATCCTCTTGGTTGAAGACAACGCGGTGAACCGCACGCTCGCTTTGGCCGTGCTGAAGAAGTACGGATACACCGCTGACGTTGCCGAGGATGGCGCGCTCGCGCTTGAGAAGCTGCGCCAGCGGCACTACGGCTTGGTGTTGATGGACTGCCAGATGCCCGTGCTGGATGGGTACGAGGCGACGCGCCAGATTCGCAGTGGGACCTCGGGCGTGATGGACCCCAGCATTCCGATCCTGGCGATGACCGCGAATGCGATGCAGGGCGACCGCGAGAAGTGCCTCGCGGAGGGCATGGACGACTACCTCTCGAAGCCGATTCGCCCCGCCGAGCTTCAGGCGAAGCTCGGCGAGTGGCTCGCGCCCAAGACGACTCGCAGCGACGGGCTGTAACGCCTACTGAATCGGGGCCGTGAGGCGTGCCAGCTTCACAAGCGATCGGAAGGCTAGCGAGCGCTCCTCGATGTGCGTTAGGTCGAGCTCTTTGCTGGCCTCAAAGTCCGCCGTCAGCATCGCCGCGACCTCGGAAGCGAAGCTGTGGTTGTGGCAGACCAGACTCAGCTCGAAGTTCAAACGGAACGAGCGGTTGTCGAGGTTGGCGGTCCCTACGCAGGCGATGTCGCTATCGACCAGCACGACCTTTTGGTGCAGGAAACCCGGCTGGTAGCGGAAGACACGCACGCCGGTCGCGTGCAGCTCTTCGATGTACGAAAACGACGACAGGTAGACAAGCAGGTGGTCCGGCTTGGACGGCAGCAGCACGCGCACGTCAACGCCGCGCAAGGCGGCAAGCTTGAGCGCTTGCACGACGCTTCCATCAGGCACGAAGTAGGGGCTTGTGATCCAGACGCGCTCCTTGCTGCTCTGGATCAGGTGCAAGAAGAACAGCTCGGCCGTGTCGAGTGTGTCGGCCGGGCCGCTTGCGATCGCCAGCGCGTGAATGCCGCCGCCGGTCACGCGCACCGGGTTCCACGAGAGCAGGGGTACGGTCTTCGTGGCCCAATGCCAATCCTCTAAGAACGATAACTGCACGCCAAGCACCGCCGGCCCCTCGAGCTTCATGTGCGTGTCGCGCCACGGGCCGAAGTTCGGGTCCTTGCCCATGTACTCGTCGCCGACGTTGTGGCCGCCGACCCACGCCGCCTTGCCGTCGGTGATCACGACCTTGCGGTGGTTGCGGAAGTTGACCTGGAAGCGGTTCGTCTTGCCGCGCGTGGTGTGGAACGAGCGCACGTCGATGCCCGCCGCGCGCAGCTCTTCCAAGTAGCTCCCCGGGAGCGCGTGGCTGCCGATCTCATCAAACAGGAACAGCACCCGCACGCCGCGCTTCGCGCACGCGATCAGACGCCGCTTGAGCTCACCACCAAGCTCGTCGTCGTGCACGATGAAGAACTGCACAAGCACGTAGTCGCGCGCGGCCTCGAGCCCCTCGAAGATCGACGCAAACGTCGCCTTGCCGTTGATCAAGAGCTCGGCTCGGTTGCCACGCGTGAAGGGCAGCTTCGCCAGCCGCTCGAGCGCGGCAAGGCGCGGCACCTCGTCCTCGCAGTTCGAGCGCAGCTCGCCAAGCGCATGCGCGACATCACTGGCCACGCTCGTCAACCCGTCGTCGCCTTCCCGCCGCGCTTGTGTGTAGCCAACGAACTTGCGCCGCCCAAAGATGGCGTACATCGGCAACGCGATGAACGGCTGCAGGATCAGCGACACGACCCACGCGGCGGCGCCCTGTGGCGTGCGCGTGAACAGAAGCGCTCGCCACGCGCAGTACAGCCCCACGAGCTCGACCAGCGGAACAAGCACCGCAATGGTGATCTCAACCGGAGTCCAAAGCGCAAGCATGCCGACGAGTGTAGTAAAGTGCGCGCCATGGAGACCGCCCCGACCCAATCGGCACGCCCCGCACGCTATGTGATCACGGGCGGGCCCTTCTCGGGCAAGACGTCCCTAGTGCGCGCGCTTGCCGCAAAGGGCTTCGCAACGGTGCCCGAGGCCGCGATCGAGGTGATCGAGGACCTCACCCACGAGTTCGGGCTCGACGGCCAAGCGGCCTGGCGCGCTGAGCACCGCGAGGAGTTCCAAGAGCGCATCATCCAAAAGCAGCTCGTGCTCGAGGAGCGCGAGCACGCCGCCGGCCCCCTGTTCCTGGACCGCGGCCGCCTCGACGGCGTCGCCTACTGCCACGTCTACCAGAGCGAGGTCCCCACGTCCCTCGCCTTCGCCTGCAGCAACCTGCCCTACGACAAGGTCTTCCTGCTCGACACCCTCACCGCATTCGAGGGCCGAGCCAACAGCGGCCGCACCAGCGACCGCGCCCGCTCGCTCGCGATCCGAGACGCCCTGCGCAAGGTCTACACCGACCGCGGCCTGGACCCCATCGACGTCCCCGAGATGCCCCTCGTCGAGCGCGTCGACTGGGTGATGGCCCACCTCAAAGACTGAGGGGGTAACGTAGGTCGCCATAACGTACGGAGCCAGGCTCAAAAGTGAACACTTTGGCGAAGAAGGGGGCTGCCCAAGGCAGCCCCCTTCTTCGCCAAAGTGTTCACTTTTGAGCCTGGCTCCGTACGTTACCCCAGCGCCTTCTTGAACAGGTCGCCGAGGTTCAGCTTGCCGGCGTTTTCGTTTTTGCCGCCCAGGGCGCGGTCGATGTCTTCGGCGGCGACCGAGTCTTCCGAGCCGATCAGGGCGCCGCGGCTATCGAGGCGCGACAGCGAGATGCGCTCGGCCGACGGGTCGATCGACTGGATGCGGACCGAGAGCTCCTCGTTCAAGCTCAGCGCGTCGCTGGCTTTGTTGAGGCGCGTCTTGGCGCCGATCTGGCTGACGTGCAAGAGGCCTTCGACGCCGTCTTCGATCTCGACAAACGCGCCGAAGTCCATCAGGCGCACGACCTTGCCGGGCACGACCTGGTCGATCTGGTAGCGGTGCGTCAGCGTGTCCCAAGGATCTTCCTCGAGCTGCTTCATACCGAGGCCGATCTTCTTGCCGCCTTCCTTGATCTCGAGCACCATCACCCGGACCTCTTGGCCGGTCGCGAGGACCTCGTTGATATCCTCGACGCGCTTGCGGCTGATGTTGGAGATGTGCAGCAGGCCTTCGACGCCGCCGATGTCGACAAACGCGCCAAACGACTCGATGCGCATGACCTTGCCGGCCTTGACGTCGCCGGCTGTGATCGAGCTCATGGTCTCTTCACGGGCCTCGTCGCGCTCGACCAGCATGGCCTTCTTGCGCGACAGGACGACGCGCTTCTTCGACATGTCGAGCTCGAGCACGACCGCCACAACGTTCTGGCCGACGAAGCTCGAGAGATCCTCGATGCGGGCCAGGTCGACGTGGCTAGCCGGCATGAACGCCGACACGGGGCCGATGGAGAGCTCGAGGCCGCCCGAGTTGCTACCGGTGACGGTCGCCTTGACCTGCGCGCCTTCGTACAGGTCGTTGTAGGCCGCGACCACGCGCGCTTGGCGACGGGACAGGCGCCAGAGGCCGTCCTTGTCCATGCCGTGCGTGCTGAACTCGAACGTGTCGCCCACCTTGGGCTCTTCGTCGAACTCGTCGATCGAGATCACGCCTTGCAGGCGCGGGCCAAGCTCGACAAACACGTCGGTGCCCGAGATGCCCTCGATCACGCCCGTCTTAAGGTCGCCGCCGCCCTTGCGAGCGGGGCCCTTGGTCTCGGGCAGGTCGAGATCTTGAAGGTTGATGTCGGCGAGAGACTTCTCGATCTCGTCGTTGAGCGAATCGGGGGAGGACATAGCTAGAGGAAGGCTGAGGGACTACTTGAGTTGTTCCCAGTACTCGGCGGGCATGTCGTGGGCGATCTTCAGAGCGCCGTTGGCACCACCGTACATGGGCTCCTCGATACGCTGGACGTGGCCGCCGCCCAGCTGCTCGTGCATCTGGGCTTCGATGGCCGTATCCAGGCCCCGGATCTGGCTGCCGCCGCCCGCGAGCAAAACGCGGTTCTTCAAGCGGTCCTGGAATTCCGGGTCAAAGGAGGCGATCAGTTTACCCAAGCCCTCGACAATCGGGGGCACGATCATGCGGCAAGACTCGCGCAGGGCGTCTGTGACGTCGAAAGGGGTGGGTTTCCCGTTCACGGGGAAGTTCACAACGGCCGGCTCCATGGCATCGTTGACCGAGCCGTAGCGCTCTTTCGCTTCCTTCACCATGCGTGCCGAGAAGGTGGCGCCCTCGCAGGTCTCGCGCAGGCGCCTTGTGAATTCGGCGTCGATGAAGTCGCCGCTGGTGGTCAGCGTCAGCTGGTCGGCCTCTTCCGGCATCGTGCCGTGCATGCGGCACAGGTCGACGGTGCCGGCGCCGATGTCGATCACCAAGACGTCGTCCAGGTAGTCGAGCCCGTACGCCACCGCGAACGGCTCGGAGCACAGCATGACCGAGTCGACGGACTCGCACGCGGCCTTCAGGATCGCTTCCTTGTTATGGATCGACGCCTCGGCGGGCGCGCCGATGACGGCGTAGATCAGCTCGTCCTTGCGCGGCTTGGCGGCGCGGATGATCTGGGCGATCAGGTCGGCGGCGGCGCGCAGGTTGCCCTCCTTGTCGCCCTTGCCTTCGGACGAGTCCTCGCCGTCCTTGATCACACCCGCGGCAAGCGGACGGTACAGGTCCAGCGAGAGGCGCTTCTCGAGCGCGTGGTCGCCGTACAGCACGTCGGTGCCAAGCAATTTTCGGGCGACGACGTCTTTCGGGTAACCGACGAACGACGAGAGCGTCTCGCGCTCGCCATTGCTGGCCGAGACGGACGTCCGCGAGGTGCCGAGGTCGATGCCGAGGTAGAGAACGCCGTGGTCTTTGTTGGAGTCGGTCATGGCTAGGCCTTGTTGGGTGCCTGACAGGGAGCGGGCCGGGGGTTAGGTAGCGTCTTCGCCTTGCAAGCGCTGCATGCGCAGGTTTGCATCGAAGATCGCCTTGAGTAGATCGCGCTTGTGTTCGACTTGAGCTTCGCCGGCGTCGATGCCTTGCACGCCGCGGTACACCGACGCAACGCCATCGTCGCCGCCGGTGCTCAGCACGAGGCGCAGACGCTCTTCGGTGCGTTCGAGCATGGCGCCAAGTTTTGCGACGCGGCGCTCGAGCAAGTCGGTGCGCTCATCGCCCGAGGCCGACGCGAAGCGCTCTTCGAGCTCGTCGAGCACGCGCCCAAGAAGACCTTGCGCGAGGTCCGAAGGACCATCGCCAGCAAGCGCGCGGCGCAGCGTCTCGGCCAAGAGGGCATCGTTGCCGCTGGGCACCGACTCGGGCTCGGTGGGGACCGGGCTGGCGGGCTCGGCGGGCGCGGGCGCGGCCTCTTTCGTGTGAATCTGGAAGCGATCGCCGCCGGCGGCAAGCGCCTGGTCGAGCGCGCTTGTGGCGCCGCTCATCATCTCTTCGAAACCCGCGTAACCCGCGTCCGAATGGGCGAGGCCAATGCTTGCCGTGATGCGCAGCGTGCGGCCGTCGGTGTCGAAGGTCAGCCCGCGCGAGCCCGAGACCAAGCGGCCCGCGAGCTGTGCTGCGTGCTCGGCCTGAATGTGCGGCACCGCGGCGATGATGTGGTTGCCAAACGGGAAGCCGAGCAAGTCGCTGGCGCGGGTCTTGGAGCGCAAGAGACCGTTGACGGCGGTCAGGATCTCGAGCTTCGACTCTTCACCGTACAGATCGTGCAGGTACCCGATGCGGTCAACCGCGATGCGCAGCATGCACAGCGGGGTCTTGAAGCGCACCGAGCGATCGAACTCGGCCGCCATCAGGATGCGGATCTCGTCAGGCGTGAAGAGCGCGCCTTGGCTGTGGGGCTGGAAGTTGGACATAGGGACCCCGCTTGTATCGGCACGGGCGGTCTGTTGCCTGACGGGAACCCCGAGGAACCCGAGCGAACAGGCGGGCAATCATAGGTGCTTTGGGCGCTCGAGCAACGGGGTGGGGGATTCTTGTGCGAATCGGCGCGGGCAGAAGCTGCTAACGTAGCGCCCATGAGCACCTACCTTGTCCTTGGTTTGGGCCTGCAGGGAACTGCCGCAGCCCATGATTTGATCACCCACGGCGGGGCGACGCGCCTGATCCTGGTCGACTCCGACGGGCCGCGGCTCGCCGCCGCGAAAGCGCGGCTTGCGGCCCTGACGAACTTCGCCGCGCTCGAGGCGCATGAGATCGCCGTTTCTACGGAATCATCCGGCGCGCCGGCCGCGCTTGTTGAGGCGTTCGCCGCGGCCGATTTGGCGATGAACTGCCTGCCGTATCGCTTCTCAGAGGCGATGACCGCGCTGGCTCTCGATGCGGGCTGCCACATCGCCGACCTCGGTGGAAATACCGCCATCGTGCGCCGGCAACTGGCCATGGCGGCCGCGCACCCGCGCGGCAAGGACACCGCGGTGCTGCCCGACTGCGGCCTGATGCCGGGCATGGGCAACCTGTTCGTCGCCCACGCCGTCCGCGAGCTCGGCGCCTGCGATTCCGTCCACGTGCGCTGCGGGGGGCTGATGAGCGAGCCGTCGGGGCCGCTTGGCTACGCGCTCCTCTTTAACGTGTACGGCCTGATCAACGAGTACTTCGGCCAGGCCCAAGTCCTGCGCGCAGGCAAGGTGGTCGAGACCGCGACCTTCGGCGAGCTCGAGGACATCGAGATCGATTTCGAACATCGAGGTCTTCCCGCCCGGCCCTGCGAGGCGTTCATCACCTCGGGCGGCCTCTCGACGACGCCGTGGACCTTTGCGGACAAGATCGGCGAGCTGGACTACAAGACCGTGCGCTACCGCGGCCACCACGAGAAGTTCAAGCTGCTGCTCGATCTCGGGCTGCTTGGCGAGGAAGCAATCGACTTGCCGCGCGGCGGCAGCGCCGTGCCGCGCGACGTCTTGGCGGCGGCTCTGACACGCACCTTGACCGTGCCCGACGTCGACGACCTCGCCTTCCTGCGCTGCACGGCGAGGGCTGGCGACCGCACCCTCGAGCTCGAGATGTTCGACCGCAAGAGTGAGGCCACCGGCTTCACCGCCATGGAGCGCACGACCGCGTACTCGGCGACCGCGTGCCTCGCGGGCGTCCTGACCGGCCACACGCGCCCGGCCGCGGGCCCGATCGAGACGGCCGTGGACACGGCGTGGTACCTGGAGGCGCTAGGCGTGCGCGGGATCGAGGTTGTGGTTACGGCGTGACCACCAGCGGCACGGTGCCCGTTGCGGCGGTGACCTGCGGGCCGGCTAGGGTGACGGCGGCGTGGTCGGCTCGCAGACCGGCGAGGCCGACGAGGGCAGCGGGGGGCAAGACGAGGGCGGCCGTGGCCTGACCGTTTGCGTCGAGGAGGCCGAGCGTGTTGACGAACGGCGCTTGGTTGGCTGAGAGCAGCGTCTGGGTTGTGTAGGCGTCGGGGTTCAGCGGGATGGTGATGCCGCCGATCGCGAGGCCGGGGGAGGTGCCCGAGATGGTGCCGATGACGAGGTAGAGCTCGCCCGCGTGGGCGGGGCCGAGGTCGAGGCTCATGGTTTGGACGCCGCCGGTGGCTTCCGAGAGGCTGGCGAGGTCGACGGTCAGGGACTCGGCCCCGCGCTCAAAGGCGCCCATGTCGACGAGCGGCGCTGTGCCGAAGCCCGTGTCCGGGGTGGGGTCGTCTTGGGCGCGGCCGCCGCCGCCGAGGTCGAGCAGGGTGTCTGCCGCAACGAGGTCGTTGCGGCCCGCGTCAAGGCACGGCGAACTCGCGGACAGATGCAGGTCACCCGAGGGAGCCGGGTTGACAAACTGCGGGTTCGTGTCGATGCAGCCGGGCAGCTTGGACGGATTGATCGGGTCCTCGCCCGGGGCGTGCGGGGCGAAGATGGTCTCGACGCAGCTGTAGGCGAGATCGAAGTCGCCGCCAAGTTGCTCTTTCCAGCCGCCCGCGATCTCGGGGTGCGTGGCGTGGTTGTTCCAGAGGATGGAGTTGTCGATCACGAAGCTCGAGCCGTTCCATGCATAGGCGCCCGCGTACTTCTTCGCGTCGTTGTTCGTGAAGGTGCTATTGGAGATGTCGACGACGATGTTCTGAAACGAGTAGGCCAAGAGGCCGCCCCCGTAGCCGCCGTTTTCGGGGTAGGGGTCGTTGGGCGTCGTGAAGGCCTCGTTGTCATCGAAGACCGTGTTGATGATGGTCGACGTGCCCCAAGTCATCATGCCGCCGCCGTAGTTCGCGCGGTTGCGGCGGAAGATGCAGTCACGCACGGTGATGCCCGCAGTGGATGCAGACAGGCCTCCGCCGTAGGTCTTGTGCGCGCTGACAGCGTAGGGCTGGCGGGACTCGTTGTCTTCGAACAGGCAGTCCGAGATGGCGGCTTGCGTGTTCGTCGAGAAGTAGGCGCCGGCGCCCGACGCGTTCGTGATGCCAGCCGAGGCGACGTTGCGCGCGAACTCGCAGCGGCGAATCGTCGGCTGGCTTGCGCCTCCGACGTACAGGCCGCCGCCATTGTTCAGGTAGGCGTAGTTCTCGAGGAAGTGGCAGTCCTCGATCAGCGGGCTCGAGTCAAGGATGTACGCGCCTCCGCCAGGCCCCCAGGCAGCCTCGTTGTGCAAGAAGGTCAGGTTGCGCAGCGTGGGCGAGGCGTTCACGCAATAGATGCCGCTGCCGACCATGAGCTCGGAGCCCGCCGGCGTTCCGCCCGGGCCGGTATGGCCGCTCGCCAGCGTGAAGCCGTCGACGATCGTCGTCTGCCCAATGCCGGTGGCCTTCAGGATGTGGCCCGAGTTCGACGTGTTGATGTTCCAGCCGACGTACCAGCCCACCCCGCTGCCGACGATGTCGTCATGCCCGATGTCGCCCGACAGCGTCGTCAGGTTCAGGTCCCAATCGCGCTGCGCGAGGTTGGTCTCGCCGCCCGCGAAGCCGCCGTACAGGGCGACGGCATCCTTCAGCACAAAGCTAACGGCGGCATCGGTGGGCGAGGGCGTGTAGATACCCGCGGCGACCCAGATCTCATCGCCGCCTTGCGCGGCACCTAGCGCGGCCTGCAGGTCCGTGAAGGCGTCGCTCCAAGAAGCACCCGTCGCCGCGCCCGTGGCCGAGCCGTCCACAAAGAGCGTCCCCGCCTCAGCCAGGCTGAAAGGGCAGGCGAACATGGCGAGCGTGAGGGCGGCGTGTCGGATCGTCATAGCTTGATTCAAAGGGAATGGCGGGTCTTTGGGACTAGGGGGGAGCGCACCGGCCGTGAGATACATCCCCCAAGGGAAAACTCGCCCAACTAAGGCTGAATCGTCATCGCTAGGCCGGAGGTCATCGCGAGCTCGTTTTGGAATCCAGGTCCATAGAAGAACGCCTGGCAGTAGAAGCTCATGCCGGCTGTGCCCGCCGGGATCGTGACGGGGATTTGAATCTGGCTGGAGCCGCCACTGAGGGGCAAGCTGAGGAGCGGTGTTGTGCCCGAGAACGACTGGCTCGGGTCGATCAAGAGCGTGCCGCCAAGGAAGCCAGCGATGTCCGCCGGGGCGGCCGAGATCATCAGGAAGCCGCCGCTGCCCGGTGTGAAGAGCGGTGTCTTCAAGGTCTCGACGACTACGGTCGCACCGACCGCGGGTGCGCCGCGCAAGTACAGGTCGATGGAGTTCGCGCCGCCCGGTACGCCGTACCGGCGCATGCCCGTTGTGGCGGCTTGGTCGAAGACCGAGTGGCCCACCGAGAACTCGCCCGCTTGCAGCGTGCCGCGCGGCTCGCCATAGGCGCTCAGGCTGGGCTCGCCTTTGATGTAGTGCTTCTGGCTCCACGCCGTGCCGCTGTTCTCAAACAGGTACGCCGCGCCGGTGCGGTCGGGAGTCGGGAAGCCCTTGAAGTCCTGGTAGGGCGAGTCGATGCCATCGGTCATGCCGCGCTCGAACGCAGCTACCACAAGGACCTGTTGACCAAACACCGCAAGCGACGAGCCGAAGGCCTCGTTCGCGTCCGTGTTCGAGGCCTTGAAGTAGGCCGTCTGCGCCCACGTGCTGCCCGTGCGCTCGAACGCGTAGGCCGCGCCCGAGTCGGGCGCGCTCTCGTCAAGCTGGTCGCCGTCCACGCCTTGCGCCGCGCTGCGTTCGTGCGTTGTGCTGATCGCGACAAGGTCGCCGTTGATCGCGGCCTGTTCGCCGAAGCGATCTTCCTTGCTGGGGTTCGACGGCTTGATGTAGGCCTGTTGCGACCACACTCCCGCGGTGCGCGTGAAGACGTAGGCGGCACCCGAGTTGCTCTTGCCATTAGCACCCTCGAACACGTTGACGCCGGGGATCTGGTTGTCCTCGCCGGTGGCGGTCACAACAAGCGTGTCGCCCGAGAGCGCGACGGCCGTCCCGAAGTTGTCGCCGGCCTCGGCGTTCGAGGCCTTGACGTAGTCGCTCTGCACCCAGGTCGTGCCCGTGCGCTGGAAGATGTACGCCGCGCCCACGGACTCGGCCGAGTTGTCCAAGTCGTTCCCGTTCAAGCCGGTCGATGCGCTGTCTTCGAAGGCGCTGCCGATCGCGATCGTGTCCCCAGACAAGGTGACCGCTTCGCCGAAGCGGTCGAGCAGGTTCGTGTTCGAGGCCTTGAGATACGCCTGTTGAGACCACGTCGTGCCGACGCGCACGAAGACGTACGCGGCGCCCGCCTCGAACGTTGAGTTGTTGAGCTCATCCCCATTGACGCCGGTCGCATCCGAGTCGTCGTGCGGCGCTCCGATCAGCAGCGTATCGCCATCGAGCGCAGCTGTCGCATTCAGGAAGTCGCCCAGATCTCCCGGCGCGGCGATGAACGCTTCTTCGGCCCACGTGCCCGCACTGCGCGTCATCACGCGGAAGCCGGTCAAGCTGAAGCCGACGATGACCTCGAGCACCGCAGTGTCGGCGTCCATGGCGAGGATCTTGCCGGGCAGATCGGCCGACTGATAGGTGAACGTCGAGGCCGGTGCCTGGCCGAGCGCTTGGGGCGCAGGCAGCGCGAGGGCGACGGCGGCGAGGAGCGAAGAGGCGCGCAAGAGAGTCATGGGGAACCGGGGCAGTGGGAAGGTCGTGCGAGGGCCAGTTCCCTGAACCTAGCAGAACATTTGATCCTCGGGTCTGATTTCACAGGAACCGAAAACAGCCCCTCCCCAGGGCCCCGTGCGACTCAATCTTCGTCGAAGAAGTCGAGCTTGTCGAAGGGCATCACGACGGCGGTCACGATGTTCATGAGGTGGCTCACGACGCGCTTGAGATAGCGGTAGGCAAGGGCCGCCGCGGCGAGGGAGCCATCGCCCTCGGTGCTGCGGATGATCTCCTCGGTGCGCTTATCGCACAGCTGGCAGAATTGGCTCGCCTCGGCGATGAAGTCGCGGGCGGCATCGGCATCCTCCGAGCGGTAGATGTTCTTGGCGCGCACCAGCATGCGCGACGCCTGGCCTCTGAGCTCGAGAAGCGCGGGCAGGGCATCGCTCGGAAGAGGCCGCCCAATAGCCGCGATGTCGAAGATATTCTTGCCCTAGTCGCCGATGCGCTAGGCGTCTTTGACAAGGCTGATCCAGACCAGGTCGCCGGCGACCGCAGCGCGGCCGTTGAGCGCGGCGTGCGTGAGGACACGGCGACGGATGCGGCGCCCGTTCTTGTTGATCCGGATGTCGGTCTTCCAGATGTCATCCTTGACGGCATCGGTGTCGGCACCGGCAAGCACGCAGTTCGAAGCCGCGTCGAAGATGTGCCGTCCGTCGTCCAGCATCTCTTCGAAGAGGGACAGGATCTCCTTGGAGCCGTTCGCGGACTCTTGGATGCGTTTGAGCCAGTTGAACATAGGCTTAGTCGAAGAAGTAGATCAAGGAAAGGGGGAGGGCAATGAAGGTCACCACGACGTACAGGGTGACCCAGATCTTGTTGCGCACAGCCTGCACCCCGAGGAGGCGCGCCATAGAAATGGGGATGCGTCTGATGCGTGGGATCGGATAGATCAAGACCGTGGCCGAGACGTTGAACAGGACGTGCACGAGCGCAATCTCGAGGCCGGCGGCGCCGGTTGCAAACGAGGCGAGCAGCGCGGTGACAGTCGTGCCGAGGTTCGCGCCGAGCATCACGGGGAAGGCGTTCTCAAGCGACAGAATGCCACCCGCGCAGAGCGGCACCAGCAACGAGGTGGTGATGCTCGAGGATTGCACCGCCATCGTGATCACGGTGCCGATCGCAATGGCGATGATCCCCGAGCGCTTGAGCGCGGCGTTGAGCGACTTCTCGGCCTTGTCGGCGATGACGACGCGCATCGTCTTCGTGATCGCGGTTAGCGAGAAGAAGATGGCAACAAGGCCGATGATCAAGGTGACCACGCCGGCCGGCGTGCCACTGAGCCCCATCACATTGGTGATGAAGTCGTTGATGTGATGCGTGGCGAACCCGACGGCGACCTTGATCGGGCTCTTGAACGAGTCGCCATCGCTCGAGCCCACGAGGCCCGCCGACGTCAGGGCCTCGGTGATGCTGTGCGCCGCGGTCGAGAGGAAGCCCGTCCATAGCTGCAGCGGTAGGAAGATGATGACCGCGAACAGGTTGAAGAAGTCGTGGACGGTGGCCGCAGCGAAGGCGCGCCGGAAGTGCGCCTTGCGCCCAACGCTGCCCAGTGAGACGAGCGTGTTGGTAATCGTCGTGCCCATGGTCGCGCCCATGATCATGGGCACGGCGGCAACGACACCCATCGTGCCCGAGCCCACGAGCGCAACGATCGTGGACGTCGTTACCTAGGACGACTGCACGAGCACGGTGCAGAGGATCCCGACGGCCAACGCGGCGAACGGATTCGAGATGCCATCGAACATGCCCTCGGCCGCGCCCGAGCCCATCATCTTGATCCCGCCCGACAGCAGCTCGATCGCGACGAGGAACACGTACAGAAGGACGAGCAGCAGCCCAAGCCGCGGAAGGATCGCGAGCTTCTTGGAGGCAGGATTGGGACTTGCGTCGGTGGACACCGAAGGGGGGGACGAGGTAAGGAACTCGTTCGACGGGGAGTCTAGCAACACACTGGCGGATTCCTACTGCCCAGAGTCGCCGTCCGTGGGGAACCGCGTGCAAGGGGCCGGCCCTTTGGGAATACTTGTGCTGGGCCTTCGCAGGAAAGGCCACACGTCGGAGCCGCGGAGCCACGAGATGCCACCGCCCGAACCGTATCTATTCAAGCCCTCAAGCTCGAGCTGACTCTGGTTCTCCGATTGGTAACGCCTTCGGTGACGGACCGCTTGCTGCGCAGGGCTTCGAGGTCATTCATCCATGTCCATCGTTTCCGCGCCCGCTTACTTGTCCCCGCTTCTTGGCATCGCCGCCTTCGTCCTTATTGGTTGCGCTGGAAGCGGAGTCGCGCCAAGCGCCGACCAAGGTGCCTCTGCTAGCCTCTTTTCCCATCTGGACCGCGACGGCGATGGGCGCGTTGCGGCATTCGAAGGCGCCGAGGCGTTGATGTTCCTGACGACCGAGGCGGATGCCGATCGCGATGGCGCGCTCTCTGCGGCCGAGCTGAGCGCGTTCCTGGAAGACGCCGCCGCTTCCGACCGCGCCGAGCGCGAAGACCTGTTTGCCGAGTTCGATGCCGACGGAGACGGCCGCTTGACCGCGGAAGAGCTTCCCGGCGAGCTGGCCGCGATCGTGCCGGTCGCGGACCTCGATGGCACCGGTTCGCTGTCGCTTGCGGAGCTCTTGGCGACGGACGCCTTCGACGATCCGCGCTACTTCTTCGAAGGCGAGCTGCTGGAATTCCTGGGCGAGGTCGACGCCGACGGTGACGGCGCGTTTGCCTTGGCCGACATGCCGGCTGATGCTCAGGCTGAGTTCGCAGAGCAGTTCGCAGAGCTCGACGTGAACGCGGATGGGTTTGTCGACAAGGCCGAGCTGATGGCGCTCGCGGAAGAGGACCTGCGCGGCGCGACGTTCGTCGTCGACGGCACCGATGCGGTGATGACCGGGGTGATTGGGCCGGGGAGTCCGGGGCGCGTGCTCGAGCTGATCCTCGAGCATCCCGAGGTCGCGCGCATCGTCATGGTGAACGTCCCTGGCTCGATCGACGATGACGCCAACGTGCGCGCGGCGCGGCTCGTGCGGCGCGCGGGCCTCGCGACGTTTGTGCCCGCGGATGGCGAGGTCGCGTCGGGCGGCACGGACTTCTTCCAAGCCGGTGTCGTGCGCACGTGCGGGGCGGGCGCGCGCTTTGGAGTTCACTCGTGGGCCGGCCCGGGCATCGAGGGGAAGGACGTGCCGCGGGACGATTCGCAGCATCAGATGTACTTGGACTTCTACCGCGAGATGGGGATCCCGGACGAGTTCTATTGGTACACGCTGGAGGCCGCATCTGCGGACGGGATCCATTGGATGACGGAAGAGGAGCTCGAGCGTTTTGACATGCTGACGGAGTGACTCCTCTAGCTGGTGAGCCGGCGCGCAGTGCCCGGTGGCACAATGGGGGCATGGCAAGGCAGGTGAAAAGTCCGCGGGCGTCCGCGGCGGTGATGTTGACCCGCGGGACGGGTGCGGCGCTCGAGGTGTACTTCGTGAAGCGCTCGGAGAAGCTGCGCTTCTTCGGGGGCTCGTGGGCGTTCCCCGGTGGCGTCGTGGATGCGATGGACGCCGAGCTTGTGGGCGATGCTGCGGCCGATGGCGAGCGGGCGCTGATGGCGTGCGGGCTGCGCGAGCTGTTCGAGGAGACGGGGGTATTGGGGGGGGCGCTTGCCGGAATGGAGCTGGCGGAGCGCGAGGACTTCCGGCGCGAGCTCGGGCAGCGTGGGGGGCCGACCGAGGGCGCGGCGCAGCGCTGGCGCGAGCTGTGCGGCGAGGCCGCATCGAACGGCAGCTTGCTCGAGGGCCTGCGACCGATGGGCAAGATCACAACGCCGGGGTTTCGGCCGCTGCGTTACGCGACTCTGTTTTTGCACGCAGAACTGCCGGCCGGTGAGGCCGCGACGATCCTTCCAGGCGAGCTCGACGAAGGCTGCTTTCTGCGGCCGGCGGACGTCGTGGACGAGTGGAAGCGCGGCGAGCGCGACGTCGTGCCGCCCGTGTTGTTCATCTTGGAAATGCTAGCCGTCGAGCTGGAAAAGGGCGCCGGTCTGGAGGGCTTCTTTCGAGCCGCCGATGACGCGATGAAGGCGATTCAGGCGGGCCGGCTGCACGCGGCGTACACGTCGCCGGGTGTGTTGGCGGCGCCGCTCTTGACACCGACGCTGCCGCCCGCCGCGACGACGAACTGCTACTTGGTGGGCACCGACCGCGTGTTCGTGATCGACCCGGGCGCGTACGACGAGTCCGAGCGCGAGCGGCTATTCGATACGCTCGACCGTTGGCAGGCGGATGGGCGCGAAGTCGCGGGCGTCCTGTTGACGCATCAGCACGGCGATCACGTCGGCGCGGTCTCGGCGACCTGCGCCCGCTACGGCGCGCCGCTGTTTGCGCACGCGGCGACGCTGGCCGCGCTCGACGCGCGCTGGTGTGAAGCGGGCACGCCGAGCGAGGCAAGCACGGTCCTCGAGGCCGGCGTGTCGGTGCGGCCGCTGGGCCCGCGGCCGGCGCGGAGCGTCGCGATCGACGAGGGTTTCGTGTTCGACCTGGGCGCCTCGCCGGACGGCCGCGCGGGCTGGCAGCTAGTGGCTCGGCACACCCCTGGGCATGCGCGCGGGCACTTGGTGTTTGTCGACGAGCGCCACCGCGCGTTCATCGTGGGGGACATGGTCTCAACGGTGTCGACGATCGTGATCGACCCGCCCGAAGGCGACTTGGCCGTGTACCTCGCGAGCCTCGAGCGGCTGCTCGAGTTGGGCGGCGACGACGTCGAGTGGAGGCTGCTACCCGCGCATGGTCCGTGGACCTCGAAAGGGGCCGCGCTCGTGCGCCGCTACCTCGCGCACCGCGCCGAGCGCGAGGCCTCGCTGCTGCGCGCGCTCGAGCGCGGGTTGCGCACGGCGGACGAGCTCGTGGCGTTTGTCTACGCGGATACGGACGAGCGCCTCTGGCCGCTCGCGAAGCGCTCGCTAGCCGCGGGTATCGGAAAGCTCGGTCAAGAAGACCGGCTCCCGATCGGCTTCGCCTAGCTTCGCAGCCCCCGAATCGAAGGATCCAAACCCGCCGCTTGACCGATGTCAAGCGGCACTCGCCGCGGGCCAGGCAAGGCTCGGTACTCGGACCTTCGCACCCTAGATTGAGACTCGGAAATCGTTCTCCGAGAGCCTACATCTATGTCCACAAGCGGAATCGTGATCGTCCTCGACCGGCAGCCTGAAAAGGCTGCCGAAGCCGTGCTGTGGCTAAGAGCTCAAGAGGACCTCGAGTTAGGCCTTGCGCCCGCCGAGTTCCCCGAGCGCTTGCCCGCGGTCCTGGACGGGCTGACCTCTGAGACCGCGCGCGACCGGCTTCTCGAGCTGGAGTCGCATCCCTCGATCCAAAAGATCGACGTCATCCACGTGGGCTTCGACGAAGCCGACGAGCTGCCCAAGAACCCCTTTGACCGAACCGGTCGGCGCTCCGCCGCTCGGCGAACCCAATCCTAGAGTCACCCGATGAAACTCAACCGCCGTAACTTCATCAAGGCCGCCGCCATGTCGGCCGCCACAGCCGCCGCCGCCAAGGGCGCCGTAGCCTCGCCCGTCGAGCCGGCCCTCAGCCCCAAGCCCCATCCGGTTCTCGACCCGGTCGATGGCGAGATCACCTACCACAAAGCACCGTGTCGTTTCTGCGGAACGGGCTGCCACGTGAAGGTCGGCGTCAAGAACGACCGCATCGTCTCGGTGACCGGCGACGAGCTGGCCGAGGTCAACAAGGGGCTCTTGTGCGTCAAGGGCTACCACGTGGGCGAGATCCTGTACGGGCGCGATCGCTTGACGACGCCGCTCTTGAAGAAGGGCGGCAAACAGGTGCCGATTAGCTGGGACGAGGCCATCGACGTGATCGCGAAGCGCATCATGAAGAACCCCGCGAGCTTCGGCTACTACGGCTCGGGTCAGTGGACCGTCGCTGAGGGCTACATTGCGAACAAGTTCACCAAGGGTGGCCTGTCGAACAACAACGTCGACCCGAACGCGCGCCTGTGCATGGCGTCGGCCGTGACTGGCTTCTTGGCGACCTACGGGGTGGACGAGCCGGCCTCGTGCTATGACGACCTCGACGAGTGCGACGTGGTCATCACCTGGGGCAACAACCCCGCCGAGATGCACCCGGTTCTGATGAGCCGCATCGTCGACCGCAACGTGCGCAAGAAGCACGTCAAGATCATCGACATCGGAACTCGCCGAACACGCACGACCGACTTCGCCGATCACTTCCTGAACTTCCGCCCGCAGACCGACCTCGCGATCCTGATGGGCCTGATGTACGTGCTTGTGCAGAACGATCAGGTCGATCGAGACTTCGTCGAGAAGCACTGCAACTTCCGCAAGAACACCGAAGTGCCCAGCCTGTTTGGCGAGGCGCAGACGTACGAGGAATTCGTCACGGCGCTCGAGCCCTACACACCCGAGTACGTGGAAGAGCTCTCCGGCGTTTCGGCCGACGACATCCGCATGCTTGCGGGCATGTTCGGCGACCCGAAGCTGAAGATCGTCAGCCTGTGGTGCATGGGCGCGAACCAGCACACGCGCGGCACCGCGGTCAACAGCTTGATCCACGCGGTGCACTTGCTTTCCGGCCACTGGGGCAAGCCCGGCGACGGTCCGCAGAGCCTGACCGGTCAGCCGTCCGCATGCGGCACGGCCCGCGAAGTCGGCTGCCTGGCGCACCTGCTTCCCGGCGGTCGCTTGATCAAGGTGGACGCGCACCGCGCCGACGCGGAAGAGCGTTGGAACCTGCCGGCTGGTCGCATCAGCCCGACTCCCGGCACGCACACCGTCAAGATGTTCGGTGAGTTCTGCACGGAAGGCGGCTCGGTCGACACGATCTGGGTGCAGGTCTCGAACCCCGCGCAGTCGCTGCCGAACTCGGACAAGCTGTTCTTCGCGAAGGACGACTGCACCGACAAGTTCCTGATCGTCTCCGACGTGTACCCGACCGCGACCACGCGCGAAGCCGACCTGGTCCTGCCCGCCGCTCTGTGGGTTGAGAAGAACGGCATCTTCGGGAACTCCGAGCGCCGCACGCAACAGTGGTTCCGCATGGTGATGCCACCCGAGGGAGCTCGCGACGATGTCTGGCAGACGCTAGCCGTCGCGCGCCGTCTTTATGACCTGGGCTTCGAAGGCATGAAGGACAAGGACGGCAAGTTCCTGTTCCCGATATATGACGAGGCCGGCAACGAAGTCGAGGCGTGGAAGTGGGAGCACTTCTACGACGTCAACGTCGACAAGCAGCTGTACGAGGAGTATCGCGGCTTCACCTTCATGAAGCACAAGAACGTCGCTCCGTACGACGCACTTGTCGCCACGCGCGGCATGCGCTGGCCGGTGGTCGAGCAGCCCGATGGCTCGTTCCGCGAGACGCGCTGGCGCTTCGCCGAGTTCGATGATCCCTACGTCGCCGAGGGCGCGGGCATCGACTTCTACCACTCGAAGACAAACGACGGCAAGGCGCAAGTCTGGTCGCACCCCTACGAGGCACCGCCCGAGATGCCCGACGGCACGTACCCCTACTGGTTGTGCACGGGCCGCGTGGTCGAGCAGTGGCACACGGGCACGATGACCGACCGCGTCCCGCAGCTGCACGCGGCGATGCCCGGCGGTTACGTCGAGCTGAACCCGACCGATGCGCGCGAGAAGGGCATCGCCGACGGTGACCCCGTGCGCCTCAAGACACGCCGCGGCGAGCTGGTTCTACCGGCAAGCGTGGGCGGCCGTGGCGAGCCGCCGCGCGGTTCGGTGTTTGTGCCGTTCTTTGACGAGGATCTCTTGATCAACAAGCTGACTCTCGACGCGGTGGATCCGTTCTCGAAACAGCCCGACTACAAGAAGTGCGCTGTCGACGTCTCGAAAGTCGTCGAGGAGTAGAGCCATGAAGGGAATCTACCTAATCGCAGCCAGCTTGGTTGCCACAGCAAGCATCGCTTGCGTGAGTGCGAAGGGCGACAAGCCCGCGCCTGCGCCGGCCAGTCCCGAGGCGTCTTTGGTCGTTGCGGAAGCGGTACCCGAAGTGCCCGTCGCCGCCGAACCAGCCGACTGCGCGGACGATCCGAACTGCGTCGTCGAGGCGTGGCGGAGCGTGTCCGAGGAGGACCTCGAAGAGGCGCCGCCGGCACCGACGGTTGTGACCGAGGCGCCGGTTTCTGTCGCCCCGGTCGCGCCCGTGGCGCAAGCTGTGCCTGTGGCGCAAGTCGCGTCCGTGGCGCAAGTCGCGTCCGTGGCGCAAGTCGCGCCCGCTGCCGAAGAGCCGATGAAGGTCGTGCACGAGGCCGTGGGCTCGCCTGCGGGAACGTCGGCGGGTGCTCTGACTTTCAGGGACAACGCCGAGTCGCGCGTGCGCCTCTTGTCGCAGCCGACGCCTCCGAACGCCGGCACGATGGGGCGCTATGACGTGTCCAAGAACCGTGCGGCTGATCGCGAGGCTTCGCTCGCGGCGCGTGCGGTCCTGCGCGCGTTCGAGGGGGCCCCGCCAGCGATGCCCCACTCGGCGAACTACTCGTCGCGCTCGAAGACCTGCCTCGACTGCCACCTGGACGGGATGACGATCGGCAAGCGCGTGGCGCACGCGGTTCCGCATCCCGTCATGGCGAACTGCCAGCAGTGCCACGTCGAGCAGGAGAACAAGCTGTACGACGAGCTCTTGACGCCAAGCAACAGCTTCGAAGGCCAGTTCTTCGATCGCAAGGGCGAGGTCTCGATCGGTGGCGCGCCGCCGATGATGCCGCACGGCACGTTCATGCGCACGAAGTGCCTCTCCTGTCACGGCGAGTTTGGCTACCCCGGTCTGCGGACTCCGCACCCCGATCGCCAGAACTGCCTGCAGTGCCACATCACCGCGATGCCGAAGTAGGCAGCCTCTAGTGCACTCCGAAAGGCACCCGGACCCGCCGCGGGTCCGGGTGCCGCTTTAATCGGAGCCCGGATCCGCGCTCGGGTCCGGACGCCGCATTAATCGGAGCCCGGATCCGCGCTTGGGTCCGGGTGCCGCTTTATAGGGTGTCCGGATCCTGGGGAGCTTGCGGAGGAGTCGCCTTCACGGTCTTTCGGGGCAACCGTTCAAGAAGTTGGGGCTCCTGTCCACGCGACACGCAGACTCTGCGATCATGCACGCAATGCCATGAAGTCTCTCCCCGTACTCGATCAACGCCAGCGTCCGCTCGGCAGCCTGCGCCTGTCCGTCACCGACCGCTGCAACCTGCGCTGCGGCTACTGCATGCCCGGCGAGGACTACACGTGGATGCCGTCGAAGGACCTGTTGTCATTCGAGGAGCTCCGGCGTTTGAGCGCGGTCTTCGCGGACCTCGGTGCGACGAAACTGCGCTTGACCGGCGGCGAGCCGCTGCTGCGCAAGAACCTCGAGGTGCTGGTCAAGCTGCTGGTGGACTTGGGCCGCTTTGAAGACGTCGCGATGACGACCAACGCGCTGGGTCTTGCGGCGAAAGCTCATGCGTTGAAGGCGGCCGGCCTCACGCGCTTGACGGTCAGTCTGGATTCGCTGAAGCGCGAGAAGGTCTTGGCGATGTCGGGGCGCGATGCGCTTGAGCGTGTCTTGGCCGGACTCGACGCGGCCGATGCTGCGGGCTTCCGTGGCACGAAGCTCGACACGGTGGCGATGCGCGGCTTCAACGACGACGAGCTGCCTGCGCTCCTGGCCTTTGGCAAGCAGCGAGGCATCGAGGTGCGCTTCATCGAGTACATGGACGTGCTCGGCGCCGTCGACTGGGCAGCCGAGAAGGTCATTTCGCGGCGCGAGATGCTGGCCGAGATCAGCAAGGCCGTTGGCGCCGACGTGCTGCCGTTTGGTAAGCAAGGCACCGCGCCCGCCGCGCGCTTTGAGCTAGGCGCGGGAGCAGAGCTCGATGGCGTCGATCTTGCGGGTTACGTGTTTGGCATCATCGCCTCGACGACCGAGCCGTTCTGCGCGGCGTGCGATCGCTCGCGCGTGACGGCGGATGGGCGTTGGTATCAGTGCTTATATGCTCGCGAGGGGAGTGACCTGCGCGGGCCGCTTCGCGATGGGGCGACGGATGCGGAGCTGCGGGGTTTGCTCTCGGAGTCTTGGTCGGTACGCGCGGCGCGGGGCGCGGAAGAGAGGCTCGATGAAGTCGAGCGGGGGGCTGCGGCGCACCGCGACGAGCTGTCGGCGGACCACCACCTCGAAATGCACAAGCGCGGAGGGTGACGCGAGTCGAGAGGGGGTCCGAGTGCGCGTCGCGGCGGCCTCTGGCCGGCCGCTCCAAGCG
>Ga0316206_1000089_pt1 | contig 180637 bp, 179 predicted proteins | sample 6monthpyrite_MG_FD_204942 | JGI IMG/M metagenome (GOLD analysis project Ga0316206, IMG submission 204942) | Microbial mat bacterial communities from mineral coupon in-situ incubated in ocean water Damariscotta River, Maine, United States -... | ecosystem: Environmental > Aquatic > Marine >... | reverse complement strand
ATCGTAAGGAATATATTTTGCCATATTCACGACTCCGTGTGAGATGAGTCATTATATCAAAATATTTTAATTAATTTTAGGTTTTTCTACAGCCTCAACGTTTGGATAAGCGGCAATTTACCGTGAGTAAAACGAGCGGTGAATTGTCCGAGAGAGCGATAGCGAACGGCTTAATGCCCTTGTTAGGTTTTTTGATTATTTTCAATTTCGTACTCATGATATTTTACAAATAATACAAACAATATAAACGTAATTATTAGCAAAGACAATTTTACAAGTAGTAGTGTATTTTCTGGCCACCCACCAATACTTATAATTAACCAAAATGGCACAACTATAAATTTTAGGGCTGAATTCCACTTTTTACTTTTTTTGCTAAAAATAAGTAGAACACCACATGATGGACAATGAATATTTATTTTACTTAAATGATACCACTTATTTGTTTTTTCAATCCTTTGCTTTGCATTCCAAAATTTATGGTTACATTTAGGGCATATGGATTTGAACATTTATAAACCTAACAGTATATTAGACAGAATTCTGTCTTTTCAGATATAGGCAGAATTCTGTCTATTTATTTTACGGTTTTTACTAAAATGCCATTTTATCGTATTAAATTCAAGATGTTATTTCATTTTTTCTTAAATATTGATTTGTAGGAGTAAGAAGGTTACTAAATAACCAAAACTTTCATCTACTACTATTCATTTTTCTATATACTTAATTTACACGGCTTCTTAAACTCTCCCTTGTTATTTTTATATGTTATATCGCTTACCTGTTACGTTTATATTTATACATAGTGGATAATAGTTGTAAATTATTTTCATGTTCACGACATATAAGTTATATATCGTCAAGAGATAATTGTTGCCGAACAAGACTACAGAAGTAATCTCTAGCAATTGTAAGGACTAAAAGAGGCTACATCTCACAACTATATCCAGCCTTGATTTTTTTCGCCTATCTACAATATATTTTTTTCAACAAACTTCAGCATAATAAAATAACGTACTGTACTGATATCAATTTTATTATCAGCAGTTACCTTACCTTGTATTTTTTCCAAACGAAGTTGTATTTTGACATCCCCGCCTGTATTACTTTGCGTTAATGTTAGCTTGACTTTATTCGCCGGGGTTATCATATTCACTTTTTTATCTCTTAACTCACGAACGACATTCGCTATATCATACTCAATCTGTTCTCCGTCATCTATCTGAATAATAATACTTTTATTGTCACCGGTTAACTTAAGAACTTTGTTTTTTCCATTATATTTGAATTTATATAGCTTTATTTGGGCCTTGGTTTTAGTGTATAAATAACCGCGACCAATGAAATCATAACCGGCTACATTCATCATGACCTTATTTAAATTGGTATTGCCAGCACCATAGGTAAAATTATTTACTGGTTTAATATTTTCTTTGTTCCAGCGATTCAAATAATCAACACCCATTAAGCCAACAAGTTCTTTACCGCCTCTTCTGCGTTTTGTGGTTATTTCATCTATTTCAGATTCAGACAGTAAAGTTTTAAACCAGGGCTTGATTCTTTTAAAGCGATTTTCATTAACGGTTAAATAATCTGCTATTGAACTTATCGTTTTACGCTCGGAAAAAGAAAGGTCACCTTTAAGTTTTACTGCTTGCCCCTTTACGAGTAATTTATTTTTTATTAACACCGATTCAAACCGACTGATCTGACTGTTGACCGACATTTCAACAGCTCCCCAGGGACCAAACGATGCAAAGAAGGCCAGAACGGCAAACAGGACAGGGACATATTTAATATGAAAACGGTCTTTTTTTATTACTGTTAGTAATGTAACCAGCGAGAACCATATGCCCAATAAAACGACTGCATAACGCGACTCAGTAATACCGTAATTGTTAATTCGTACCCCAATGGCGACGCCTAGCAAAATAATCGGCACAATCAACGCGTAGTAATAGTATTTATCGAATAGCACCAGTAAACGGGTGCCGTCATTTCGAATCGGGTAAACAAGGAGCTTGGTTAAAATGCCAATACTACCAAAAGCAGTAATAACCCAACCCAGGTTGCCACGTGGTAGTTCCCACTGGATAATAATTTTAAAAAAGTAGGCATACAAAATAGCCATATAGGCCCACATCAATGGCACCAGAATATAGTTGGTAATAAAACTTATTCCCTTGGGGAAACTGCAATTCTCTTCTTTAAAATCAAATTCTTTGGCGATGTTGGCTAACAAGTAGACGGTGAAAAGTACTCCCCAGCTCATCACCCATATATCTGCATATAACTTCGAGTATATTTTAACTTCGAATAAATACCCGATACTTAATAAACTTAAGGATACCCCTGCACCCAAAACAATTGTTGCTACAACAGCAAAAAATACCGCCACTCCCGTTTTATAATTAAAGTACCAGAATGAAGCCTGGGTACTTTCGCGGTTAATATAAGGTGCAATTAGTAAACTCGTGGTAAGTGCTAAAGAGAAAAAGAGGTAGGTTGATGCGGTTTTTTCAATAAACACTGTCCAGACGAACAGAACAATGACGGCCAATACAATTACCACACCCATAGTATATTTAGTAACTGACCATTTCTCGCCTTCAACCAGAAGCTTGAGTGAAGTTAATCCAATTGTTGCAAAAATTAATGTTGAATAAATTTTCACAAGATTACTTTTGCTGATCAGCTCAACATGGTGAACCATCAGTAGAGCAAAGAACGTTGCACCGAATGCGCAAAGTAATACCAGGGGGAAACGTAAAAATGTTTCTTTTACAAAGGGTATAACACTCCCCCAATTTCTTAAATTAAATAGCATCCTGGATTCCTTATTAAAGTCTGTTTTTAGCTCTTTCTATCTATCCAATATTCAATACTAACAAGCGGCTTGTTTATTTCCACAACTATATGCACTGACTACTATATACTTTAGCTATGAAAGGTCGAAATATGGGGCGTTATCGCCCACCCGCTGCAATAAAATCGCCGTATGTCACCACGGAGGGTTATACCTGCCTGCAAAAAGAATTGCAGCAGCTTTGGGTGCGCCGCAAGGATGTCACCATGCACTTATCAGCGGCGGCGGCTGAGGGGGATCGCTCGGAAAATGCCGAATATATTTATCGCAAAAAAGAGCTACGTGAAATTGATTACCGAATCCGTTATTTGCAAAAACGTCTACCGGATCTAACCGTTGTAGACCGAATTCCCGATAACCCCGAGCAGGTTTTTTTTGGTGCCTGGGTGACTCTGGAAGATGATGATGGCAAAGAAGTCACTTACCGTATTGTGGGCCCCGATGAGCTTAATCCCAAGCTCGGCTATATAAGCATTGACTCACCCATGGCAAGGGCATTACTCAAGAAACATACCAACGAAGATGTAAATGTTTTGACTCCACAGGGTGAAATTAACTACCTGATCTTGAACGTAAAATACTAATAACATCATGATTATCAACTACTTAACCCGGCTAAAGTCTTTCTGAAAAGGTGTCGATAATCACATTAGTTAAAGGCTTATGCGGGGTGAGCCTGACGTTCTAACTGAAGGGGTCGTGTATGAAATCTGATAATCTTTATGGCTTGGAATCAAAACCTAAAACGCTACGACAATGGCTAATGAAACATGACACATTGGTACTCATTGTCTTTATTGTTGCGACTATTTCAATATTTTATATTCCATAAATACCACTTAATTTATGCTTAATATGGGATGCTGAAGAGCATCCTTTTTTTTGCCTGTCTAATTCAAATCTGACTACACACCCCACTTCAATACCCTGCCTGGCCTTCATACGCCTTATATCTACACAAAATTTACGCTAAAATGGCGCCACTTCTAACGCTGTGCCTTCAGCGCTTAATGACTTTGGATACCTTATGAATTTACATGAATACCAAGCGAAACACCTGTTTGCCAAATACGGTATGCCGGTTCCCAACAGCCGTGTTATCTCTACGGTGAGTGAAGCCGAATCCGCTTTGCATGATATGGAGATTTCACACTGGGTGGTTAAAGCCCAGGTACATGCCGGAGGGCGCGGTAAAGCGGGTGGTGTAAAAGTTACGGCTGATAAAAAAGAAGTGATGGATTTTGTGTACAACATGCTTGGCACTAATCTGGTTACTTACCAAACCGACGCTAAAGGTCAGCCGGTCAATCAGATTTTAATTGAAGAAGCCTGTGAGATTGAACAAGAACTTTATCTTGGCGTTGTTATAGACCGTGCCTTGCAACAAGTTGTCATTATGGCCTCCACCGAAGGCGGCATGGAAATTGAAAAAGTTGCCGAAGCCACTCCTGAGAAAATTTTAAAAGCCGCCATTCATCCCATGACCGGCTTGCAACCGTTTCAGGCACGCGACCTTGCCTTTGGTTTAGGCTTACAGGGTGAGCAAATTAAACAGTTTTCCAAACTTTTAACCGGCCTGGCGGATTTATTTATTAGCAATGATTTAAGTCTGGTTGAAATTAACCCCCTGGTCATCACTAAAGCTGGGGACTTACTGTGTCTGGATGGAAAGATCACCATTGATGATAATGCCTTGTATCGCCACCCTAAATTCAAAGCCAAACAAGATGTTACTCAGGAAGATGAGCGTGAGCATCGCGCTAAAGAATGGGATTTAAATTACATTTCATTAGATGGCCAAATTGGTTGCATGGTCAACGGTGCTGGCCTGGCCATGGCGACCATGGATTTAATTAAACTCAACGGCGCAGAGCCGGCAAATTTTTTAGACGTTGGCGGCACCGCAACCAAAGAACGGGTTGCCGAAGCGTTTAAAATTATTTTATCCGATGAAAAAGTAAAAGGTATTTTAGTGAATATTTTTGGCGGTATTGTACGTTGCGACATGATTGCAGAAGGCATTATTGGTGCGCTACAGGAAGTTGAAATTAATGTTCCGGTCGTCGTGCGTTTGGAAGGCAATAAAGCCAAACAAGGCTTAGAGCTTTTACAAAACAGCAACGTTAAAGTGGTTGCCGTACAAGGCCTGCAACAAGCAACCAAAAAAATTGTTGCCCTCGTCGGAACCGGCGTAGGGAGTGCAGCATGAGTGTACTTGTTAATAAAGATACCAAAGTAATTTGTCAGGGTTTCACCGGCAAGCAAGGCCTGTTTCATTCCGAGCAAGCGATTGAATACGGCACTAAAATGGTCGGCGGTGTTACACCGGGTAAAGGCGGCCAAACGGCATTGGGCTTACCGGTTTTTAATACGGTTAAAAATGCAGTAGCCGAAACCCAGGCCGATGCGTCGATTATTTTTGTCCCTGCACCGTTTTGTAAAGACGCTATTCTTGAAGCCGTGGATGCAGGGATTAAATTAATTGTCTGTATTACCGAAGGCATTCCAACTCTAGACATGCTTGAGGCTGTGCGTGTTGTACGTGAAGCGGGTTCACGCTTAATCGGCCCAAACTGCCCCGGTATTATTACCCCCGGAGAATGTAAAATTGGCATTATGCCTGGTTACATTCATCAAAAGGGTAAAATAGGTATTGTGTCACGCTCGGGTACCTTAACCTATGAAGCGGTTAATCAAACCACCGAACTTGGTTTTGGTCAGAGTACCTGTATTGGTATTGGTGGCGATCCGATCCCCGGCACTAACTTTATTGATTGCCTGGAATTATTTGAAAACGACCCACAAACCGAAGCGATTTTAATGGTCGGTGAAATTGGCGGCACCGCCGAAGAAGAAGCGGCTGAATATATTAAATCCAATGTAACCAAACCCGTCGCGGCCTTTATTGCCGGCGCATCCGCTCCGAAAGGTAAGCGCATGGGGCATGCCGGAGCTATTATTGCCGGCGGTAAAGGTACCGCAAGTGAGAAATTTGCCGCTCTTGAAGCGGCAGGTGTTGTAACAGCTAAATCACCGAGTGAATTGGGTGTAGCAATGCAGCAAGCGATTAACAGTAAATAATACCGATTTATAATAAGCGAATATGTCGTTAATATGAATGCCAAAACTGTAACTAAAGACCAACATACTTGCCCCTGGTGTGGCACTGAACCTATTTATGTTAAGTACCATAATACCGAATGGGGCGTACCAGTCTATAACGACCGCAAGTTATTCGAAAAGCTTATTCTCGAAGGCGCACAAGCAGGCTTAAGCTGGATTACGATTTTAAAAAAACGTGCTCACTACCGCAAAGTCTTTGACAAGTTTAAACCGGAAATCATTGCCCGCTATGACAAACGTAAAATCGAAGCCTTGCTAAATGATGCCGGCATTGTACGCAACCGCTTAAAAGTAGAGGGTACGGTAAAAAATGCCCGCGCCTATTTAGAATTACGTGAACACCAGGGCAAGCTCAGCGATTTTGTCTGGGATTTTGTTGATGGCACTCCGATTATTAATAAATGGAAAACCCATAGCCAGTTACCGGCAACCACCGACATTTCATATGCAATGAGTAAAGCATTAAAGCAGCGTGGCTTTACTTTTGTGGGGCCCACGATCTGTTATTCCTTTATGCAATCAATGGGCTTGGTCAACGACCACACCACCGACTGTTTTCGCTATAAAGAAATTAATAAACTTATTAAAGACCAGAAAAAGTGAAACTATTTTATGGATTTTGAAAGCTTCCAGGACGACAAACTCGAACTCAACGCAGAAGAGTTACGTCAGACACTCAATATAGAATCGGGTAAATGTAACTGGAAAGAAATTCAGGTTCAGTTTGCGCGTGGCATGGTTGTGGTTATTGATGCAAGTCTGAGCCTTATTGATGTTGCCGAGAATTTTATAAAAGATGACAAAGCCAGCATTGAAACGTGGATGAATAATAAGAAAATCTGGCGCGCCATGGATGATGATGCGAAACGCTGGGTTGCTGAAGACCCGATCTTTTGGGCCGTCGTCGTTCCACCGTGGGTGCTGGTTCAGGAAACAGGCAATGAATCATAACGCCAGATCGGCTTGAACAAATCGTTATAACACGAATTACAGTATTTTATACGCAACTTCGTTTAATACGGTTCCCGACATACTCTTTGTTTGTCCTTCATGAAAGATAACCCCGCCGAGTTGTTCAGCCACTTTTCTGCTTGCAATATTGTCTTTATCACAGGGATAGACCAAATGAATAAAAGAGATATTATCCCGGAGCCATCCTACTAAATGACTCATAGCTTCCTGACCATAGTGATTTCCGTGCGCGCTTTTCTTTAGCCAAATACCTAGTATCGGCTCATCGGGGTTAGGTTGGCCGTGTACTCCACAAACGCCTAGAAATTCTCCAGTCTGCCTGTCTAAGATGACAAGAATAATGTCGGTTCCTTGATCCATTTTTAGTAAGCTGGTATTTATGAAGGTATCAATCTCCTGTATGTTTTCAGGTGTTGCAGGAATCATATAACGTGTGATTTCATCGGTGAACTCACTAAATATAATTTCAGAATATTTACGAGTAATTGAAACTAATTGGACTCGAGTACCATCAATCTGAATAGATTTAAAATTTAGCTCGGATTTAACTTGCATTGTATAAGGCTTAGCGAAAACCACACACCTCTTGGCCACTTTGTCCAGCATATACACTACCAATAGAAGGGTTTTCTCTAAGTAACCCTACGATTTTTGTATAATCTTTTTCAGAAACTGATTCGGAAAACTTAATGGCTACTGAACCATTCTTTCTTATATTATATGAAGCTTTTTCAGAAAGAGTATTTTCGAATAATACACCAGAGACAATAGCGTCTGATTTACTTTGAGCTATCATTTCTTCTTTGGTTAATACATTATTTTCAGCGCAACCATAAAATAATCCTAGAGCAAGAAGTAATGTAAACGTTTTTAATTTCATAAATTGACTTCTGTATTTAAGTTAAGGGGGTTGTCTACTTTAGAAATATTACACCTGCAATTGTTTTACTTGAACCTAATTTATACCTTATTGCAAAGAGTGACCGGGCTTCGGGACCATTTAAAAATATTTATTCATTTTCTTATTGTAGAAGTTTAATTATCACTGCGGCACTACAAACCCCATTCTCCGAGCTGTTTTAAAATCTTTATCCGCCTCAATAATCAAGCCCTTGCCACTATAAGCCTGACTACGTAAATAATAGGCGGTAGCTAATGTTCCCTTTTCATTTTTGTGAATAATGTTATTTATTAATTTCAGGGCGTCATCGTATTTTTTATTTTGAATCAAAGCGCTGGCTAAATTAAGTTGGCTATTTATGTTTTCAGGTTGCAGTGCGACTGCTTTCATTAAAGATTTCAAACCGCTTTCAGCTTTGCTATTTAACATTAGAGAACTACCTAATAGTTTATGTGCTCGCCAATATTCCTCATCAAGCCCGACTGCCTTTTGTCCATAAACTACCGCCAATGGAATTTGCCCCATATCAATTTGCACTTCACCCATTAATACAAACATACCGGAATAAGTTTTACATTGCTCAATAGCTTTAAATAAATCATTTTCCAATTGAGTTAATTTTTTTATTCGATTCTGGTCTGTAATAGCATAGTACTGCTTATCTAATTTGTTAAAGATAGTTTGGCATTCGGCTGCGAATGTAATAATTGGAGTTAGTGTAAAAATGAATACTAAAATTATCATTCTTATAGAGATCATAACTAATCCAGTTAAGCTGCTTGTTGAATGTATTTAAGTTTGCCACCACATTGACGACACAAATATTGCGCTTGTTCTTGTTGAATTTTATTATGCCGGCGCGTAGTTATTTCAAATTCCATACAGCCGCAAGTATATGTATGACGTTTGTGTGCGCGCGTAGGAATACCGTCTAAAGAGTAAGAATAGGTTCGTTTGGGTTCAACGCCAAATTTGAGCATTAAATCCTTCCACTGCACACCATGGGGTCGTATATTTCGCAGACCATACACCAGATCAGTAATATAATGTGCCACTTCATGCGGAATGGTTTCATTCATATTTTCTTCATGATGTTTTGCGAAATGGTAGGGATTGAAACGAATGATTCTATGATTCCGCGAGACTCGATACATGCCTGCTGCACGGCCTTTTAAGTCGAACACAACTTCTATCGGGGGGAAATTTTTTTCAAAAAGGTGATTTGCGCAGTCAATATAATCATCGACTAATGTGATGATTTCGTTTTGAACAACTTCGTTAATTGGCGTAACAATCGACATGGAGGCAGTATATCGCGTTGACTAGATATTGCTAGCCGTCCTTCTCCGAATTGTCACTTTTCTTTGGCTTTGCAATTTTGTGGCTATAACAGTATTACTATCCATTTCACTGATTACAGTTTCACCATCATTTTAATTAGTTTCAATAACAACGATAGGGTCGGTGAATAATTTTGAATTGGGTATCAGTATAATTTTCCCGTCACTCTTAAGGCGAGTATAACGTAAGTCAATAGACACGACTTCACCTTCAAAACCTGAAATTACTATCGTATTGCCAAGAATGAATGGCCGATATAGTAATATCAGAACGCCGGATAATAGGTTAGAGATGGTATCCTTTAGTGCAAAGCCCAGTGCAAAACCAGTTAAACCCAATCCCGCAACCAGGGCGGAAATATTAATCCCTAATGTTCCAAGCGCTGTGACAAAGCCCAGTATTATGAGTGTGATTTTACTGGTACGGGCAAATAGTGAAGATAGATTACTATCAAATTTCAATCGTGCGCCGGCTTTAATAATGGCAACCTGTGCTACTTTTGAAATAATGTAGAATATAATAATAATCGCAATAACACCGACCACTCTAGGCAACCACTGTGTTGCTTCTATCAATAATGATTCCATTAATTCCTGCATTTAATAACTCATATTTTTCTATTCTGGATGTAATTTTATCAACCCTTTCCCCAGAATGATATCACCGTTAACTAAATGGGATATCAATGACTTAAATCTTTAAAGAATATACTTCTAAGGCCGATAATAATCTCTAATTCACCTTATATTTGGCCTGTAATTTGATTGATTTTCTATATAAATATGAATTTCCCATTAGGCTGAGTATCTTTTTTGGTGCTTTTACTTTCTTTGCTCTTTGGGAGTCGCTCGTCCCTTGCCGAGAATTAAAGGTTAACAAACCCAGGCGCTGGCTGAATAATTTAGGGCTGATTGTCACGAGTACTATTGTTGTTCGTATTATTATCCCTGCAGCAGCGATTGGCACTGCATATTTAGTTGAACAAAATAGCTGGGGGTTTGCCAATTACTTTGCTATGGATTATGTGCTCAAAGCAATACTCACTTTTGTTTTGCTTGATTTAACGATTTATTTTCAGCATCTATTCTTTCATGTTTTACCCATTCTCTGGCGTTTTCACCGGGTTCATCATTCAGATCTGGATTGCGATGTGACAACCGGACTACGCTTTCATCCCGTTGAAATACTATTATCTATTGTGATTAAAAGCACTGCCATTATTATCTTAGGTGCCCCGGTTATAACTGTGATTATTTTTGAAGTTATCCTCAATTTTATGTCTATGTTTACTCACTCCAATGTTTATATGAATAAAAAATTTGAACACGTTTTACGCTGGTTTGTAACGACGCCAGATATGCATCGTATTCATCATTCAAATATTGAAAACGAGGCTAATAGTAACTTCACTTTTTTTATTTCTTTATGGGACCGGGTTTTTGGCACTTATCTTGAATCGCCACTAAAGGGTCATTTGAACATGTCACTTGGCTTAAGACGTATTACTGATACAAAATATTTAAATTATCTCGACTTGGTGATGATGCCTTTCCGTAGAGCCGTTCGTGGATATGCCATTAACCATAGAGACACTGTAAATGCAGACAAGTTGAAAAAAATTAATACTCAGCTTACACGCGAAATTGAAATTAAAGAGAAACAGGCTAATGAGTTGATCTTTGCTCGAGATCTGGCGGAGAAGTCTAATGAAACAAAATCCAAGTTTATCTCCAATATCACTCATGAACTCCGTACTCCAATGCATGCTATACAGAGTTATGCCAATTTTGGTGTTAAGCGAATTGAAACTGAATCTCTCGATAAACTCTTAAAATATTTCACACAGATTAAGTCTAGCGGAGATCGTTTACTAATCTTAATTGATAACCTACTTGATTTATCCAAACTTGAGTCAGGGACACTAACAATTCATAAGGTCAATGCTAACCTCATAGACATCATTAATACTTGCATTAATGAACAAGCTGCAATACTGGAAGAACGAGGTCTAACAGTAAAAGTTAACATTCTTTCTCAGGCAACAACTGCAGTATTCGATACAACTCTAATTGGTCAAGTCATTACTAACTTACTGTCCAATGCAATTAAATTTTCACCGTCTAATTCATTAATTGACATAAAGGTCTTTGCTCAACTAAATAATACTGAAAATAAACCTATGTTATATTTCTCAATTCAAGATGAAGGAGTCGGAATACCCAATAGCGAATTATATGATATTTTTGACAGTTTTAATCAAAGTAGTCGAACCGAGACTGGGGCAGGAGGAACAGGGCTGGGGTTAGCCATATCAAAAAACATTATAAATTCTCATCAAGGTGATATTTGGGCTGAAAATAATGTCAGTAACACTGGCGCCATATTCACCTTTGCCATTCCGATAAATTAAATTATTTAATAAAGATTATAATTTTCTCCTTAATTATTCTAAAACCTGACTCTTCATATCTGGTACAATTCCTTTAAACACCATTAGCAATGAGTTAAGACATGAGTACTGAAAAAGAATTACTAACACGCAGCAAATCGAAATGTGAATTATGCAGTGCGACTGAAAACCTGACTGTTTACGAAATCCCGCCACAAGCAAATAATACAGCTGATAACTGTATTTTAGTTTGTAACACTTGTCTGGAATACATTGCAAAAACCGATAAGGTTGACGCAAATCACTGGCGTTGTCTAAATGACAGCATGTGGAGCCAGGTACCTGCTGTACAGGTTATGGCCTGGCGAATATTATCGCGACTTAAGTCGGAATCCTGGACACAAGATTTGCTCGATATGCTTTACCTGGATGACGATACCTTGGCCTGGGCCAAAGCGAATGGCGATGGTGCAAGTGATAATGCTAGCGATCAAGACCCGATTACTCATCTCGATAGCAATGGTGCTGTACTCAGCGCGGGGGACACCGTTACCCTTACCAAAGATTTAAATGTAAAAGGGGCTAACTTTACTGCCAAGCGTGGAACGGCTGTGCGCAATATCTCTCTTGTTGCAGATAACCCTGAACATATTGAAGGCAAAGTCGAAGGCCAACAAATTGTCATTCTTACCAAGTTTGTCAAGAAGTCTAATTAATATAACTCCGTTGCATTTCAAAGTACTCCGCAAAAAATATATAGTCCATCCTGTAACCTACTGACATAACGCTGTCAGTAGGGTCTTGTTACGCTGTTATTTCCAAATACAATCAAGGAGATAACAATGGAACAAGCAATGATACAGCACGGCGCTTTTAGCTGGAATGAACTCATGACGACCGATGTTGGTGCTGCCAAAAAATTCTATGGCGAACTATTCGGCTGGAGCATGCAAGACATGCCTACGTGTGACATGGGCTATACCATGGCAAAAGTGGGTGACAAAGAAGCTGCGGGTATTATGGGAATTCCACCAGATTTCAAGCATTTACCACCCGCATGGAGCGCTTATGTCACGGTTGATGATGTGGATAAACAAGCTGCAAAAGCTGAGACCTTAGGCGGAAAGATTATACTCCCTGCACAAGATATTCCAGAGGTTGGACGTTTTGCCGTGATCAGTGATCCACAAGGTGCTATTCTCAGCATTATCACTTATTTCACAAAAGACTAAAGCTATGACGAATCCGTACTTCACTTCCAGGACAATGACATTTTTGAAAACTCTTGCCAATAACAATGATCGCGAGTGGTTTAATGCACATAAACAGGATTATGAAGATACGGTTCGCACTCCGAGTTTAAACTTTATTTCAGATTTTTCTGATGAACTCATGATGATATCCCCCCACTTTCAGGCAAAAGCTAAGAAAGTGGGAGGGTCACTTATGCGCATCTACCGTGATGTACGCTTTAGTAAAGAAAAAATACCTTATAAAACCAATATCGGAATTCAGTTTAGACATGAGCGCGCCAAAGACGTACATTCACCGGGTTTTTACGTCCACATTGAACCGGGAAACTGTTTTATAGGCGCAGGGATCTGGCGACCTGACTCAGATTCACTTGGTGGTATTCGTGACTGGATATGTGAAAAGGAATCCTTGTGGCTGGAAGTTACCAACGATAAAAGATTTACCAAACACTTTACTCTAAGTGGCGACTCGCTGATAAGGCCACCACGAGGTTACGATAAAGAACATCCTTTAATCGAAGATTTAAAACGCAAAGACTTTATAGCCATTGCACCGGTTAGTAATAAATTTGTACTGGATGAATCTTTTCGCGACGATGTTTTCAGTTATTTTTCAGAAGCTGATAGTTACATGCAGTTTTTATGTGATGCGTTAGAGTTAAGATACTAAATCACTCAAAATAACAGACCTTTTAATTATTCAGACTTTCATAATTTTAGACATTCAAAATGCGCCGCGCTGACCGACTCTTTCAAATAGTACAAAACTTACACCATGAGCGTGTTATCACCGCGCACGCGCTCGCAGAAAATCTCGAAGTATCCGAACGCACTATTTATAGAGACATGCAGGATTTAAGTCTCTCTGGTGTACCGATTACCGGTGAAGCCGGTCAAGGCTATCGCCTACTGCGTGGTTTTCAATTACCCCCACTAATGTTTAATGAAGAAGAAATAGAGGCCTTACTACTTGGTGCCCGAATGGTGCGCGCCTGGACTGATAAAGGTCTGGCGAAAGCGGCGCACCAGGCCTTGCAAAAAATTGAACACGTTATTCCGGAAAAATTAAAACCACTGCTCGAAAGAAACGAAATGATCGTTCCTGATTTTCCAATGGAAGGACAGGCTAGTGAGCAATTACAAACTGTACGGCAGGCTATACGCAAGCAACATAAAATAATACTCAATTATACTCGCGCAGATGGTCAAGATTCACAACGCACCATCCATCCATTAGGGTTGTTTTATTGGGGTAAGGTTTGGACGGTCGTAGGCTGGTGTGAACTGCGTGGTGCATTTAGACACTTTCGACTTGACCGAATGTCAGCTTGTACTCAAAGTGACGTGTTATTTGAGTTAATTGAAGGCAGAACGCTTCAAGATTATCTAGATATGGAGTGCGATGATTTTTAGTGCGCGTCTCTTTGTACGCGCACTTATGCCTGAGTTTGCATAGCAAACGCGGCGTTAAGCAAACTAGCACAACAGCTAATGCGAGAGCGCGCACTTATTTAGTATCAGTTTCTTTATACTACTGACACTTATGTTTACTTTTGCCTGAGTAAGCAAATCGAGCTCGGCTTGTACCAGGTTACCCGTCACTAAAAATCCTAATTAAACAGTACTAAACTTTCGATAATAAATATTAAGGCACTAAAAATTCACTACTTGCAAAGTCAATGACATTACCAGTGGTATCGTATGACAACACTGTAGTGATATAAGTGTTACCACTAACTAATGATTTTGCAGAGGTACCACCATTGGCGTATGTCAATGATGACGGCAAACTTGTACCTTTTCCATAAGCATCTTTTTCCCACATTAGACAACCACTGATGCCACCACCATTAATTAAACATGTTTTATCAAAGACATTTAGTTTCAATGCGTCCGATGAAGTTGCTGTCAATTTAAAACTAAATATCGCTTAAATGGGTTTATTAGATCAACGCTAAGAGTCGTCGTACCATTCGCAATTTTAAAAATCGAAAAATCACCATTGCCGGCAAAAGTATACTTACAAATAGGTCCAGTTCCAAAACTAAAATCCTGTGAACCACCAGTACGTGTCCATGTACCAACATAGCCAGATGAACTTGAACTGACAGAAATGAAGGTACCATCTGACTGAGTACCATCAATATCGCCAGTCCAGGTGCCGCTAAATGAACTTCCCGTTTTCGCGCCCGAGAGTTGCCCTGTATCAAAAGAACCAAGACACCCTACATAAGAAAAAAAGAATTCACCGGTAAAACTGGTATCAGCATCGGGCAAATATAAATACAACACACCTGGGGGTTGGGTCGTTCTTATCTGCAATTGAGCTTTCAGTATAGTAACCAATATATAATTCAGATTGGCTGGGTTTGGGAGTAACCGGTACGGTCGGTTGAGGGGTAGCAGCAGGAGTACTTCCGCCACCGCCACCACACGAGGACAAAAATAAAATAACTATAAATATACCTATATTTAATATGACTTTCCCCATCTTCATCAAGCTCCTTTTTATTTTTCTGCATCATTATAATTTATAGCGTTACAGTGAATTCATACCATGGTCACAAATTTGGAACTTACAACTTAGTAAAAAATACCACGCCATCTTAACAACCCTAAGCGGTGAGAATTACAGCCATTTTTACTCCATTTATTACTATTGCATAAATTATTTTTGTAATACATCTGTAACATAAATAACATACTATCGTAGCCTCTTATTTATCTTAATTTGTTGGGGAAACTAATGGTAATTTTCAAACGTATTACACTGGTCGGTTTTATTGTAACTTTATTCACCTTGGTGGTGGGTTGTGCATCAAACCCTGCTACAAAATCTGCTGTTTCTGCTGCGCCAGTTGAAAAGCTCACTATTTATGAAGTACACAAAGATGGTCGAATTCATGTTTTTTATGATAAGAAATTATTTAAAGAATTTATGCAATTAGGCGAAACATCATTCCGGCTTACTAAAATTGCAGCAGGCCCTAACCGTGAAACAATTGTTTTCGGGTTAACTAAAAAGGATAAAAAACTTCGCCACCCTGTTCCGGCCATCGAACTCTATTCCGGCAAGTTAAAGCAAGATAATATATATGCTGAAATGCACAAACATGGCCGCATCTACGTATTCAATAACTTTAAAGACATGGAAACTGTGCGCTCATTTGGTCATCCAAATTTTATGTTTTCACAAATTTCTGCCGGCCCAAACCATGAGACTGTCGTTTATGTATTAAATAAGGGAAATAAAAAGAAACGTCCGGATGCGTTAATTGCAGAGTTCAAAGAACACAACTCTTAATAAATCTCCGCCTTAAAGGGTTAGAGTATACAGTACCTAACCCTTTTTTTAGTGGCCGTTGTTTTTTTGTACGGCCACTTATTTACTACCCGTTTTTTTATCTTTATGGGTAGTTATGATGTTTTTTGATGTTTTTCTCTCAGATTAGAACCCAAACTATTTTCGTGTATTTAACTGCAGCCACTTATTTAGTGTCAGTTTCTTTGCAACACTGATACTTATGATCACTTATGCCTGAGAGAGCAACGCGAAGAGCCTGCCCCACGAAGTGCTTTGGGTACGCGGCGTGTACCAGGTTACCTCGCAGATAAAAACCTAATATAAAGTACTGGATTCCTCGGCAAATTGCTCCTGCATCGCCTAAAGCGCCTATTTTTGGTGCCCTGCCTTCGCACGTCCATGTGCTTGCGTTTCCGCGGGAATGACAACAAAGCCTTCTTAAAATTTTTTCTAACTTATGATCTTTATTATACTTTCCATGTACGTATTTATAACTGTTTTATAATAGCCACTGCCAATAATACTTGTGCATAAAAACTCACAAAATATATAACCACCCGTAATACCGGTATGCCTAGACTAAATACGATGTAATGCGCTAAACGTGAAAAGAAATACAGAGCACATGCAAAGGCTGTGCTTTCGTTATTTATTCCCAAGATTTGAATGATTAAAACAAGCGGAACAAATATAATCAGATTTTCAACTGCATTTTCATGTGCAGCCATCATCCGCACTGCCCATTGTGCTTTTGGTCCAGCATCGGGTTCCGGGTTCCATAATGCTTTACCGAGGCCTTCTTCGTATAATCTATTTAGTATGTATGGCAGCCATAAGATTCCTGACAGTGCGACTGTTAGTGTAAGCCAGTAAAGTTCTGTTGTTACAAGTACATTTTGCATTTTATTATCTCCTTATTTTATGGTAGTAATATTTATTGACTGAAATTGGGGTGCTAAGTAGACGCCGAGTACCCAAAGCACTTCGTGGGGCAGGCTCTTCGCGTTGCTCTCTCAGGCATAAGTGCGCGCTCTCGCATTAGCTGTTGTGCTAGTTTGCTTAACGCCGCGTTTGCTATGCAAACTCAGGCATAAGTGCGCGTACAGGAGACGCGCACTAAACATTCATTATTGCATTCTGATAACGTTTTAATAACTCAGGATCTTCTATTGAGCCATGATGATGAACTTGTTTCCAATCATCACCAAAAAGTTTATAAATTCGGCTGGTTCTTATTTTCAAGCCTAACTGTACTTCGCCGGTATCCAGCGAACCTCGTTCTCTTCCTTCTGCATAGAAAACCCCATCAAATAAATGGAAGTTAAAATCGTGGTACTCAACATAGACTTTAGCCTCTCCACCCATTATTTTGTCATAACCCTCTTTTACTGCATTCCAGTTACGCCGAATGCCGCCAATGGGGTTACTCATGGCAATCGCATACTGCTTCGCCCAGTTATTTGCCGCGGCTTCGGCATTGCGTGCATTAAAAGCTTTATAAAAATTAATCAGCGCATTGATAGGGTGGTTGGTATCTTCAACCGTCTCTTGCCCGGTTATTATTTTTGGAATCTTCATAGTCGCCTCATTGCTGTATATACAACTAAGTCCTTAAAAGCCTAATCCGCTAACGTAATCGGGTTAGTCTAATAATTTCGCTGCCGATTTAATTTGTTTAACAACTTTATCGAATTGCGTCACGCCAAGTTGCTTTTGCATTTTTTTATACAAGCCATCACCAATTTTGTCTAACTTAATAGCCAACTGCTTTCCTTTTGCGGTAGCTACCAGACTATTTTGACGCCCATCCGCTGTGCCCTGTTTTACAATTAAACCTTTCTCAATCAGGATGTTAGTAAATCGGGTAATGGTGGATTTTTCTAGCTGTAATTGTTCTGCAATATCTTTTTGCATAAGGTTAGGCTCGGCTGCCACCAGCCGCAACATATATGCATGCGGCGCTGACAGGCCAACTTCCTGATAGGCGGCATCCCAAATACGGTTTAGCTTACGGACAAACCCATTGCTATTAAAAAAAAGACATCGTTCAAACATACACTGAGTATAGAGCAATAAAGTTGTACGTACAACTTAATTATCGGAATATATTACATCATTGTCATTGCGAGATGATATTAAGATTACCGCGCACTTGAATATATCCTTGGCTCGCAATGACTTTCTATTTTATATATTTAGAAAAGGCATTACCGAAATGAATATAATAACAGCGATACTAAAAATATAGACTATAAAACGTAGCGGACTCTCGCGTAGATTGCTTAATAGAGTGGGCGCATAACCGGTATGCCGGAGTTCTGCATACTCATCATGAAAACGTTGGCTGCGTTGTTGTTGATAGTTATCAAGCAGCTCAATACTGGTTTGGTAGTCTGAATCTTCATTCAACCAAATTCCGGCCATTCCTATTCCCCAATTTCCGGCATTAGTTTCATAAAATGAAATATCATTCTGTTCCAGAAGTTCACGTATATCTTGTGCTTCATCTAAAGGAACATCGCGGAGTTTGAATATGAGTTTGGCCATGAGAATACTGTATCTTGTTAGTAAAAAAAATAACTTATAGCAGATTATAATACGGTATATATTTACTCCTTTCGTCATACCCGTGACGACGGGTATCCAGAGAATTATAAAAAATCTGTTTTATAGTACTGGATTCCCGCCGTCACGGGTATGACGACCGTTGTATTCTAATTACAGACACTTAATTATCATACCCAAGATTCGGCGACAACCAGCGCTCTGCCTCGGAAAATGTCATTCCTTTACGTTTAGCGTAGTCTTCAACCTGTTCTCTATTGATTGTACCAACACCAAAGTAGCTTGATTCAGGGTGACTAAAGTACCAACCACTCACAGAAGATGCCGGCCACATGGCATAACTTTCAGTTAAGGATATGCCACTATTTTTTTCTGCATCGAGAAGCTCCCAGAGTTTGGGTTTTTCGGTATGGTCGGGGCAGGATGGATAACCCGGTGCAGGACGTACACCACGGTAGTCTTCTTTAACCAGGCGTTCGTTATTAAAGTCTTTATCTTTAAAGGCTATTGCAGGTGACCATTGTTCATTATCTTTAGAAGCCGAATAACCCCAGTTTATATGCCGGACACGTTGATGCATTTGTTCAGCAAAGGCTTCGGCAAAGCGATCGGCTAATGCTTTTAACATGATGGACTGATAATCATCATGATCTTTTTCAAAGCGTTCGATGTGCTCGTCGATACCAATGCCCGCGGTGACAGCAAAGCCACCGACATAATCTGGTTTGCCGCTGTCTTTTGGTGCAACAAAATCGGCATTACAACGATTCGGTTTACCCGGCGGACGTTCGGTTTGTTGACGAAGATGGTTAAGAGTAACTGCAACTTTGCTACGCGTTTCATCCGTATACACTTCTATGTCATCGTCATTCACACTGTTGGCCGGAAACAACCCAACAACGGCACGGGCTTTTAACCAACGCTCATCAATAATTTGCTTCAACATTGCTTGCGCATCGGCAAATAATTTTTTCGCTTCAACACCTTTTTCGGCATCATCCAGTATTTTTGGATAACTACCTTTTAATTCCCAGGTATGGAAGAACGGTGTCCAATCAATAAACGGAACAAGGTACTCCAATGGCATATCATCAAAAATTTGCACACCCTTTATCTTTGGAACAGGTGGGGTGTATTGAGTCCAATCTATTTTTAATTTTCTTTCACGCGCTTGTTCCAGCGATAACCAGTTAATTTTGGCGCGCCGACCCGCATGCGCAATACGCACCTGGTCGTATTCTTCGTGTGTTTCTTTTACAAATTCATCTTTAAAGTCAACACTAATGAGTTTTTGTGCAACGCCTACGGCACGTGATGCATCTTTCACCCATACCGTTGGACCGTGATAGTGTTGTTCAATCTTCACTGCAGTATGTGCTTTGGATGTTGTTGCGCCACCAATCATTAATGGCAAGTCCATACCCAGACGTTCCATTTCCTTTGCCATATGCACCATTTCATCTAATGATGGTGTTATCAACCCGGACAGCCCAATTATATCGACGCCTTCGGCTTTGGCCGCTTCGAGTATTTTAGCCGCCGGCACCATTACACCAAGGTCAACGACTTCAAAATTATTACATTGCAGCACTACGCCCACAATGTTTTTACCAATATCATGCACGTCACCTTTGACAGTGGCCATTAATATTTTTCCATTGGAACGCGCGCCATCTTGTTTTTCTGCTTCTATATACGGCAGCAAATGCGCCACTGCTTTTTTCATTACGCGTGCTGACTTAACCACTTGCGGCAAAAACATTTTACCATCGCCGAATAAATCACCGACGACGTTCATACCATCCATGAGTGGACCTTCAATGACTTCAATCGGGCGACTAAACTGGGTACGCGCTTCTTCGGTGTCTTCAGTTACATAGCTATCGACACCTTTTACCAATGCATGTTCCAGACGTTTGGCAACAGGCCAATCACGCCATTCTAAATCTTCTACTTTGACACGGGCGCTTCCATCACCTGCATATTTACTTGCAAGGTCCAGTAAACGTTCGGTTGCTTCGTCAGTTTTATTCAGCACCACATTTTCAACAGCGTTACGCAGCTCTTCTGGCAAGTCATCATAAACGGCTAGCTGACTGGCATTAACAATGCCCATGGTCATGCCTGCTTTAATTGCATAATATAAAAACACTGCATGAATTGCTTCGCGAACCGGGTTATTACCGCGGAATGAGAACGATACATTCGATACACCGCCACTTATTAATGCATGAGGTAAATTGTTTTTTATCTCGCGAGTCGCTTCGATAAAATCTACGCCATAATTGTTGTGTTCTTCTATACCAGTTGCGATTGCAAAAATATTCGGGTCGAAAATAATATCTTGTGGTGGAAATTCAACTTGCTCTACTAAAATTTTGTACGCTCGCGCACAGATTTCAATTTTTCGTGTTTTGGTATCGGCTTGACCTTCTTCGTCAAAAGCCATCACGATGATTGCAGCACCATAACGCCGACACAGTTTGGCCTGATGAATAAAGTTTTCTTCACCTTCTTTTAAACTAATCGAGTTAACAATGCCTTTACCCTGAATACATTTTAAACCTTCTTCAAGGATTGGCCATTTTGAAGAATCGATCATAACCGGAACACGCGAAATATCCGGCTCACTTGCAATCAAGTTTAAAAATGTTTTCATTGCCGCCTGGCCGTCTAACATACCTTCGTCCATGTTAACGTCAATAATTTGCGCGCCATTTTCTACTTGCTCACGCGCGACACTTAAGGCTTCGTCATAATTTTCTTCAAGTATTAAACGCTTAAATTTGGCAGAACCTGTTACATTGGTACGCTCACCTACGTTTACAAATAATGAATCTTCGGTAATGTTGCAAGGCTCTAAGCCGGCAAGGCGCGTAGTGAAATCTTCTTCTTTCGGTTGGCGTGGCGGGTATTTTGCAACGGCGTCCGCTATCGCTCTAATGAATGCGGGGCTGGTACCACAACAACCACCAATAATATTTATAAAACCACTCTTGGCCCACTCTTCAATTTCTGCCGCCATTTGCTCGGGCGTTTCATCATACTCGCCAAATTCATTCGGCAAGCCAGCATTGGGATGGGTATTAATATGGCAATTAGCAATGCCGGCTATTTCTTCCACGTACTGGCGCAATTCAGTTGCACCGAGTGCACAGTTAAAACCAAAACTAATGGGCTTAACATGTCGGAGTGAATTATAAAATGCTTCGGCTGTTTGGCCAGATAAGGTTCGACCTGATGCATCAGTAATCGTACCTGAAATCATAATCGGTAATCGAGTACCGGTATTCTCAAAATATTCTTCAATGGCAAATAACGCAGCTTTTGCATTTAAGGTATCGAAAATCGTTTCAACAAGTAAAATATCACAGCCACCTTCAACCATGCCTTTAGTTGCTTCCAGATACGTTTCGCGTAAATCATCAAAGGTGATATTTCTAAAACCCGGGCTATTAACATCGGGGCTTAATGATGCGGTGCGATTCGTTGGGCCTAACACGCCAGCAACAAAGCGCGGTTTCTCTGGCGTAGAATATTCATCGCATACTTCACGTGCAATGCGTGCTGCTTCAAAGTTAAGTTCGTAAACCAACTCTGCCATGTCATAGTCTGCCATTGATACGTTATTGGAATTGAATGTATTGGTTTCAATAATGTCTGCACCGGCATCTAAATAGGCGGCATGAATATCATGAATAATTTTTGGCTGGGTCAACGTTAATAGGTCGTTATTTCCCTTTAAATCACTGGGGTAATCAGCAAAGCGCTCGCCACGATAGTCTTCTTCTTCAAGTTGGTAGGTTTGGATCATGGTGCCCATTGCACCATCTAATACAAGAATACGTTGCTTGAGGGCTTGTTCTAATTTGCTAATAGTCTGACTCATATAGGCTCTTTTTCTTTTGTAACGGTTAAATACGATAGTTTAACACGCTTGACCACCTTGGACTATTATAGTGAGATGGAACTGGATATAAATAGAGGTGTTATTTAAACGAGGAGAGGCTATTGCTGGTTTATCCAGCTTTTAAGGTCATCAGCTTCACGGTTGATATAATCCGAATCTTTAAATGCTTGTCCCATTAAACTTATACCCTGAGTACAAGTTAGTACATGCAGTGCATGATGGAGAGATTTTTCCGTACTATAATCCAGGATCATAAATTGTTCGATTAACCAGTCGCGAAATAACGCAATCATTTCGGTGGCATCATTATAGTTTATATTTTTCATCTTAATTAATTCAGAACACACTGAACCGACGGGGCATCCGTATTTAATTATATTGTCTTGATGGCCAACGATCATATCGACGTATTTTAATAGCCGATCTTGTGCCGACGGAATATTTACAGACCACTCTTGCAGCATTTTACTAATACCAAGTTTTCTATTTTCAATGACCGCAGCAAGAATATCGTCCTTGGTTTTGAAGTGATAATAAAAATTACCGCGTGAAATGCCAACGGCTTTGGAAATATCTGAAAACGAAGTATTGTTAAAGCCCTGCCGATAAAATAAATCATCGGCAGTTGATACAATTTTCTCTCGTATTGTTTCGGCTTTGCATATCATATTTTAGATTATATCTTACTCATGCCATGGCTGCTTCAACTTCCATAAATGGATAGTCGATATAACCAACTTCATCACCACCATAGAATGTTGCAGGATTCGGCTTATTTAATGCAGCTCCCAATTTAAAACGTTTTACCAGGTCAGGATTCGCTATATATAAAGCACCAAATGCTATACTGTCTGCGCTACCTTGTGCGATCGCCTGTTGTGCCTTGTCGTAGTTATAGGCAAAATTAGCCATATAATGTCCGCCAAAATTATTTTTAAGTACCTGGTAATCCAGCTTCTTTGAACCATCCACCATGTTACCTTCGAGGACATGCAGGTACGCAAGGCCAAGCTCACCGAGTTGCTGGGTAACATATTCAAATAGTGCTTGCGGGTTGGAATCGGAAATACTGTTAAACGCATTTTCCGGTGACAACCGTACCCCAACATGCGCCGCATCCCAGGCATACATTACCGTGCCAAGAACTTCACCTAAAAATCGATAGCGGTTTTCAAAACTTCCACCATATTCATCTTTGCGCTGGTTTGATCCGTCTCGTAAAAACTGATCGATTAAATAGCCATTGGCTGCATGCACTTCCACTCCGTCAAAACCAGCAGTCTTGGCATTTTCAGTTGCGACTTTGTATTGTTCAAGTATTGCTTTAATTTCATCTCGCTCTAAAGCATGCGGTTCTACATAGGCTTGCATACCCTCATAGGTAACGGCCTCACCTTCCGGCTTAATTGCTGAAGGCGCAACGGGTAGAGCATTATTAGGCTGTAACGAAGGATGAGAAATTCTTCCCACGTGCCAGAGTTGTAATACTATTTTGCCACCCTCTTTATGCACTGCATCGGTTACTTTTTTCCAACCGGCGACTTGCTCGGCGCTATGAATGCCTGGCGTATTGGGATAACCGACACCCTGCGGTGACACCTGTGTAGCTTCAGTAATAATCAAACCGGCAGTCGCCCGCTGACGATAATACTCCACATTCATTGCTTGTGGCACATTGCCCGGAGCCGCCCGGTTTCGGGTTAGTGGCGCCATAATTATTCGATTGGTGAGGTTGATTGCACCTATTTTATCAGGTGAAAACAAGTCTACATCCTTTTTAACGTTATTCATCAATGCGTTACTCCATAAGTTATAAAATTGCCAATATTTAGGATTGCTGTCCTAGAATGTAAGTTAAAATAGGTCATGCGTCCTAATAAGTCAAGGCATTGCTCTTAATAGACTTACTTTTTCCCCTGTAATCTCTGGTTTACGATGATTGCCTACCGTGGTGCAAAAGAAATTATTTTAGCCTCTATCCCAGAAGCAAAATTTGAAGCAATATGGCTACCCTTTTGCTCCCTCAGCTTAAGTGCATTCAAAATAAAGGTTATAATCTTTTCTTTTTTATCAACACTGTTATCTCTTGTCACGGCAGCAACCTCTACGACAAATATCTATGGTACAAGCTGTATTCATAGTAGCACTAGCGAACTGCATAGCTGCTAGTAGTCAGCCTACAAAATACAACAGTTATTGATTACTTTCTTGATTCAATCTATACAAAAAACTTACGGCCTGATGAAGTTGGCTACACAATATTTGAAGTATTATTGAATATAATTGAGTAAAAATTAATGCCCGTTGATAGTCTAAAAGCGAGCTCAAGACAAAACTTTTTTATAGTTAACCTAACTTTCAATTAGTGTTACTCTATCGCACATGCCACGTGATTACGCAAAAACACCTCGCCCTAAGCACCCCAACAGTACTCCAGGTTGGGCATGGCTGCTTGCTGGCCTGGCAATTGGCTTGTTTGTTGCCTTATTGGTGTATATTAATGATTTTACGCCAACAAAAAATAAATCGGCGGTAACGGATGCTTTTAGCAGTATTGTCAATACAACCAGTAATAATGTTAAACAATTAAAGCAACAAGCAGATACTGCAACGACCAAACCGTCTGACTCTAAATCAACAAATACTAAACCACGTTTCGATTTTTATACTATTCTGCCCGAGCTTGAAGTCACCGTGCCGGATAATGAATTACAAGTACCGGTAAAAAAAGATAAAACTGGCAAAATAACCAGTAAACCGACTTCACCCCTTATGTTACAGGCCGGGTCATTCCGGCGCTATGAAGCAGCAGATAAATTAAAAGCGACTTTGGCACTACAAGGGATTAGTGCGAAAATTCAGATTATTACCAAGAGTGACGGTGACAAATGGCACCGCGTACAAGTGGGCCCCATTAATGACTTGAATATTCTAAATCAAACCCGGCACCAACTTAAAAAAATCGGCATTGCGACTATCGTTGTAAAACAAAAGACTTAGGCCTTCCTCCTTGCAAAAGATATAAAAAGCTCATGCCATATATTGTTGCTATTATTTTTGTTATTACCCTACTCTACGGTTCTCAATGGTGGGTCAAATACACGCTTAACCGCTATGCAAATTCACTCGAACATTTACAAGGAACCGGTGGCGAACTTGCCCGGCACTTGCTAGATAGGTTTGAGATGCATGATGTTAAAGTTGAAATTGACGATCGTGGCGACCATTACGATCCAACAGATAAAGCCGTTAGATTAAGTAGCGATAATTTTAATAAAAAATCTCTCACCGCCATTGCCGTAGCCGCACATGAAGTGGGGCATGCGATTCAACATCATCGTAAAGAACCATTATTACAACTTCGTACTCGTTTAGTGAAAGTTGCCGCTGTCAGTGAAAAACTCGGTTCACTTGCTTTTATCCTTATGCCAATTGTAGTCGGGATTACACGCGTACCACATTTAAGTCTGGTGATGATAGGTATTGTGATTATAAGTATGTCGGTTGCCGTTATAGTACATCTTGTAACATTACCTGTAGAGTGGGATGCCAGCTTTGGTAAAGCACTACCAATACTTGCACAGGGCTATATTAAAGAAGATGAATTAATTGCGGTTAATAAAGTGTTGCGTGCTGCGGCTTTAACTTATGTAGCAGCATCGTTAGCCGGGGTGTTGAATCTGTGGCGGTGGTTGGCGCTTTTTCGAAGGTAAATTAACTCAAAGATAAAACCCACTTAAAGATATAACAAACTTAGCTTATAAAAACATTACTTGTTACAGTATGTCTGCTTAAATTGCTATCGACACCAATAGGTAACTTCTCTTTGAGCATGTAGCTCTGTTTTTTTTCGTTGCGCGTCAGTAAGGATAACTTTTTTACCATTGCTATCTTTATTATATAAATATCGAGAACGTTGGTAGCGACTTAATTCTTTCTGCGCTTTTTTACAATTATTTTCTATCTTCTTATTGTGCTTCTCTAATTTTTCGCGCTTTTTCTTTTCATCTTCTCGCTGGCGCTTCGTTGCCTCTAAAAATTCTTTTTCTTTTTTTAATCTATCCGCAATAATTTGTTTTCTGGATTTAACTGTTCCATCTTCATTAAGCTCGACTTCTTTTTTTACCGGGCGTTTTATTCCACTAGCTTTTTCACCGCAGGGGACGGAAGTAAAATTAATAACGCCATCACTATCCTTACATTTATATATTTCTGCTTGAACAGTATTTGTTAATAGTAAAATAACATTTACTATTAGCAAATACTGTATAGATATCGTTCTCATAGCTTCAGACTCTATTTATTATTTAATTTTAAAATTATTAAATATTATTTAACCGCATGCAAACGATCTATTGTTAAACGTTGACGTTCATCAAACAAATGTCTTGCTCCTATCCACACAGCTATAAGTGTAGCAAAACCTGATGCCGCTGTTATCATAAACATTATTAAAATTTGATATTTTACTGCTTCAGCAGGTGGTGTTCCGCCTAGAATCTGACCACTCATCATGCCGGGCAAATTGACTAAACCTGCTGCAGCCATCGCATTTACAATCGGGAATAATCCAATACGAATACTTTGCCTTGCAATATCTTGAATCGACTCGCGCCACGACTGCCCCAGAGCCAATCGCGCTTCAATTATCATTCGCTGTTGCCAGGCGGTTTTAGTGAGACTTTCCAGAGATAAGGCAGATGCCGTCATGGTGTTGCCAATGATCATTCCCATTAAGGGGATAGCGTATTGAGGGGTATACCAAGGTGTATTGTTAACAACCAGAGTTAATACAAAAATACCGACCACAAACGAAGAAATAAATACCGAAACTGTTCCAATGCCATAGCCCCACAGACCCTTAAAACGCCGCGATTGACGCGCCATAATTTCGCGGCCAGCAACCAATAACATCACTGTCCACATGCCAGCAATCCAGATAAATGATTCCTGCGCAAATAACCATTTTAAAACAAAACCAATCAGCAGTAACTGCACGACTGTGCGTAATGCTGCAACGGCAATAAGCTGCGTCATTTTTAATTGCATGACGTATGACAATACTGCCATTATAAGAACCAAACTTGCAGCTAGGCTTAAATCAAGTACACTTAAGCTAACAACATTCATGTTATTACCTCAACTAATTCGCACTGCTTTATTTCAAACTGGCGTTGAGAAACACGCTTCTTTTGCGCGCTATTATGACTTACCCAAATAATACTGCACTGAGTCTGCTGTTGATATTGTTTAAAGATATCTTCAACTTGACTGGCATTTTCATTATCTAAATTTGCTGTGGGTTCATCCAATAATAAAACTGCAGGCTCATTAGCTAGCAAACGAATAATGGCAAGGCGTTGGCGTTCGCCTGTAGAACAGCGCATGACATCCCAGTTCATTACATCCAAACTAAAACCAATTGCATTTAAGAACGCTTCGATTTTACTACTTAGCGGTGTTTTAAAATGCTCGCCTATCGTGTCAAACCACCACTGGCTCTCTGCTGCAAAATATGCAACCTGCTTGCGCCATCCATTAGCAACAATGTCTTTTGCATTTATCTCATTAAGATAACAGTCACCTTGATGAGGAATTAAATCTGCAATAGCACGCAATAATAGTGACTTGCCCGCACCCGATTCACCTGAAAAACTCATGGTCTCGTTTCGCTTTAATTCTAAATTAATCGGTTTAAGATTATGACAACTAAAATTAATGAGCTTTAAGTGGGTTTGCTGTATCATCTGGCTATATTAAATAAGTAATAAATTGATATTCAACTCTACCATTTTTTTTATCATTAATCTTTTTTGGAGAACCTTCTATGAGCGCACCTGACTGCCCGCAAAAATACCCTTATATCGAAAATCTGGAAGCCGGTGACTATTATTGGTGTAGTTGTGGAAAATCCAGGACTCAACCATTCTGTGATGGTTCGCATAAAGGCACCGAGTTCAGCCCGGTAAAATTTACTTTGACTGAAAATAAAGACGTCTATCTTTGTGGTTGTAAACAAACTGCTGACGCGCCTTTTTGTGATGGTGTGCATAATAAACTTTAGTGCGCGTTTCCTGTACGCGCACTTATGCCTGAGAGAGCAAAGCGAACTCGGCGTCGACCAAGCTACCCATAAAATAAAGAAACGGGTAGTATATGAGTGGCTATAAAAACGAATAAACTTGTACTCGCAGCATAAGATGCTGCATAAGTGGCTGTAAAAAACTAAACATACAGCCACTAAAAAAGGGCAGCCACTTGGCTGCCCTTCTCTAGTTAATTAACTTCGGTATTTAAACCCAGTTAATTACATACCTGAACCACGTGAACCGGTGAATTCCGGGTAAGCTTCCATACCGCATTCGCCAATATCACAGCCTTCGTATTCTTCTTCTTCACTAACACGAACACCCATAATGGCTTTAATCGCTAACCAAACAATCAGGCTGGTAACAAATACCCAAACAAAGATTGTTACCAGACCCGCAGTCTGAGCACTAAATGTTGCCCCAGTGTTTGTAAGCGGCACGGCTAATAAACCCCACATACCAACAACACCATGAACCGAAATCGCACCGACTGGATCATCAATCTTCAATTTATCTAAAGTGATAATTGAGAACACCACTAATGCGCCACCGGCACCACCAATTAAAGTCGCAGCTAATGCAGAGGGTGTATCAGGACCGGCAGTAATCGCAACCAGACCGGCTAATGCACCGTTTAATGCCATGGTTAAATCCGCTTTACCAAACAACATGCGCGCAACAATTAATGCGACAATCACACCACCAGCAGCGGCAGCATTGGTATTTAAGAACACCATCGCAACAGTATTGGAACTTGCAATATCACCTAGTTTTAAAACCGAACCACCATTAAAGCCGAACCAACCCATCCATAAAATGAATGTGCCGAGAGTCGCCATTGGTAAGTTAGCACCAGGAATAGCATTGATTTGACCATTAGGACCGTACTTGCCTTTACGTGCACCAAGAACCAGAACACCTGCTAATGCAGCAGCAGCACCGGCTAAATGCACAATACCTGAACCAGCAAAATCAGAGAAGCCCATATCGCCTAAGCTATACATACCGAAAACAGAACCACTACCCCAAGTCCAGAAACCTTCCATTGGGTAGATGAAGCCGGTCATGACAACAGCAAAGACCATAAACGCCCAAAGCTTCATTCGCTCTGCAACCGCACCCGATACAATTGACATTGCAGTGGCGACGAATACAACCTGGAAGAAAAAGTCAGAGGCCTTAGAGTAAACCGAATCACCACCAAACTTGTTTTCAGCAGAAGCGGCTAATGCATCTTTTACTAGGCTGTCTCCACCGGCAATACCTTCTAAGAAAATACCGCCGCCATACATAATTTCATAACCGCAAATCATGTACATAGTACAAGCTATGGCATACAACACAACGTTTTTAGTTAGGATTTCTGTGGTGTTTTTAGCACGAACCAACCCTGCTTCGAGCATGGCAAACCCTGCTGCCATCCACATTACCAACGCACCCATTACTAAAAAGTAAAACGTGTCCATGGCATATTGTAATTCAAAAATTTGATTTTCCATTAAATCTCTCCCCTACCCTTATAATGCTTCTTCGCCAGATTCACCCGTACGAATACGAATAACCTGTTCGACAGTTGAGACAAAGATTTTGCCATCGCCAATTTTCCCGGAGTTCGCTGATTTTTGAATCGACTCCAGAACCTGGTCAAGCATGTCATCTTTAATTACAGCTTCAATTTTTACTTTTGGTAAAAAATCCACCACATATTCCGCGCCACGGTATAACTCAGTGTGACCTTTTTGACGTCCAAATCCTTTAACTTCTGTAACAGTGATGCCCTGAACTCCAATTTCAGATAAGGCTTCACGTACATCGTCAAGTTTGAACGGTTTAATAATCGCTGAAACCAGTTTCATCGTTATGTATCTCCGCTAGGTTGTTATAATTAAAATGTTCTTTCGTAATACTGCCTTTTTATATTGCATGAGGTATGCCAATGTAAATAAACGTTTAATTATCAATAACTAAGGAGATAATCTAACTATTTTGCGCTACTTAACGCACAATTATGGTGCGCAACTTCTTCCTGTGGACCACAAGCTCGCACTTAAATGGTGCAGATTCATTGGCATTTTCCATTTTACGGGCAAAAAAAAACCTGCCAGTTTTACACTGTGCAGGCCTTTTTTAGTGGCAATTAATTGGTATTAAAGATCAAATTTCCTCTTCACCGTTACAAAGAATTCAGTATCTTTACTTGATCTCAAATTTGAACTGCCATTGCTAGTATCCGTGCCGTCTTCAGTCGTCAAAGACAAACTCACATCAAAATCTATGACTTTCTTACTTGCTTCAACTTTAAAGTCATTAAAGCTGCTGCCCCGATCAGGTGAAGTTCGTCCATAATGAAAACTCAGTAATACATCGTCAATCAACTCGAGATCCAGGCCAACATCTACATAGTTATAATCGTTTGGATTGTTCGACTCATCTGAACCATTGTAGTAAGTGATATTTGCAGGTCCCCAGTCGAAGCCGACGTAGAACTCTCTTGCGCCCTTACTAAAGGCACTATCCGTATATTCATAGATGATATAACCCACATCAAGACCAAAATCATCCCAACTATGTGCCCAACCACCATAAAGGTCGACCTCTAGACCACTGCCGGTGTTACTCCCGGCTCCTTTCACTGTCGAACCCCAGGCACCAAGATAAAACTCACTTTCATGCGTGAAGTCGATGCCGCCTTGTGCCGCGATACCGTCATCTGATTGAGTTTGGCCTCGGAAAACATAATTACTGGTAATAGCGGCATTGGCAGTAAGCGATTGCTCTGCCGATGCGAGCGGTAAGGCACTAAAGTAGCCTAATAAGGCTGCTATTGTAATTGCAGGGAGTGATTGTAAAAATGGTTTGGCCATGGAGTGCTCCAGTTGATTATTATTGAACATGTTGGATTAAGCCATACTACCAAAACAAGAGCCTGCGATGAAAATTATTTTCTTAAATTAAGAAAAAATATTCTCACGCAGGTTTTATCTGTTAATAAATTGTTACATCTAAGTTGCTAGTTAGCAGGGTATCCCTGCCCGTTTGTCATACCCGTAACAGGGCTATCCTGATATAGAAAAAGCCTATTTTTACAGTACTGAATTTTCCGCCTTCGCGGGAATGACAAAAGAAGTAAGAATGCGCTTAGAAGGTTTTGTTCCAGCTAACATTCACTTTAATATTGTCATTGCTAATATCGGTGTTGCTCACTTTAAAACTCAATTCGCCTTTACTAATGGTCGCACTATAATCGTTATAATCGGTTCGACCTGCTCGATCAAAACTATAAATACCGAGGTGTGCAGTTAGCAGGTATTTATCCGGCAAATCAAAGTCAGCGGCGCCTTCCAAATAAATATCAGACTCGTTAATGTCCAACGATATTTTAGCGCTGTAGTTTTTATAACGCGCACCGGCAAAAGTTTCGGTGAAATCATCCTGGCCACTATTCCCTATATATTGATAAGTAATAAATCCGGCATCAAAATCAAATTCTCCGAATTTATTCGTATAGCCACCGTAAATATCCAGTTCGGTATCGTTTGTCACATTTGAAGTCCAGGCACCGAAATAGAAATTTTTATTAATTGTATAGTCAGCACCACCTTGAATTGCAGCTTGATCGTTCGTTTGGCTCACTCCACGCCAAATATAATTGGATGTTGCGGTTAAATTAGTTGAGATTGAGCCGGCCCAAATAGACGCGGAAGTGATTGATAAGGCTACAAATAACCCGGATTGAACAGCAGAATGCCATCGTTTCATAATATTCCTCTTTCACACAGTGTGTTTTAAGTTTAAACTTTTATTTTTAATGATAACTTTCGTCAGAGTTTAACAAGAGTCGTTATTCTATCTTGTGACTCAACGCTGATTATGCACAAAACTTGTGCATAAGACCATTCCAGGAGTCGCTAATGTCTTTTGATTTTAATCCATTCTCTAAAGCTGTGCTGGATAACCTCCAGGAAAAAATTCCTAACGGGATTACCTCTGGATTACAGGGTTTACAATCTGATTTTGAACACAACCTGCGTGCTGCCATTGAAGCTAACTTAAAAAAACTCAATCTGGTTACACGAGAAGAATTTGATATTCAGCAACAGGTATTACTCCGCACTCGGGAAAAACTCGAAGTCTTAGAGGCTAAAGTTGCGGAACTCGAAGGACAAAAATAGAACTATTAATAGAATAATACAATCAGCGTAGCCCGGATACAGCCCATTCTTAATGGGCGAAATCCGGGAATGAATCGCCAGCGAACAACAGCATATCCCGGATTACGCTACGCTTCATCCGGGCTACATATAATAGATTTCTGCCTATGCGGGAATAACGGATTTAAATCTTAAAGGTAAGGATACCTATGTCACTCGCAATTGTTTATAGCCGCGCCCAAACCGGCATTGATGCCCCACTGGTTAGTGTTGAAGTACATTTATCTAATGGCCTTCCCGGCTTATCCATTGTTGGCTTACCGGAAACCGAAGTTAAAGAAAGCAAAGACCGGGTACGTGCTGCGATTCTTAATTCGCAATTTGATTTTCCCGCCAGACGCATCACCATTAATCTTGCTCCAGCAGACTTGCCTAAAGAAGGCGGGCGTTTTGACCTTGCGATTGCATTAGGAATTTTAGCGGCATCCGAACAAATCCCGTCTGACAATCTGGAGCACTTTGAATTTATTGGTGAGCTTGCTCTAAGCGGTGAGCTGCGCGGAATTCGCGGTGTACTCCCTGCTGCGATTCAATCTTCACGCGCCAGGCGCAGTTTATTTGTTGCTACCGCCAATGCCGATGAAGCCGCACTGGTAAGCGATGCGACTGTTTTTGCCGCCAAACATTTATTGAATGTTTGCGCGCATCTCACTAAACAATGTCTGCAACAAGCGCATGTACAATCACTTTCCACTACACCTATACATTTAAACTCCAACACCACCAACAACCTCAATGAAATTACCGCGCAACATCACGCGAAACGTGCCCTTGAAATTTCCGCAGCGGGTGGACATAGCTTGTTAATGATCGGCCCACCGGGTTCGGGGAAAACAATGTTAGCCAGTCGTCTACCTGGCATTCTTCCACCGATGACTGAAGCGGAAGCACTTGAATCCGCAGCCATACAATCAATTAGTCATACAGGTTTTGATTATACGCAATGGATGCAACGCCCGTTTCGCTCGCCTCACCACACTGCATCGGGTGTTGCATTGGTGGGTGGTGGCTCACAACCACGACCCGGTGAAATTTCTTTGGCACATAATGGTGTGGTTTTTTTAGATGAACTGCCTTTCCTCTACTATTAGCACTAGATCTTCCAATATTCAATAAAACTTTCTATATCATTGATATATATACTTATATTTACTGAAAAAGGCGCAATAATTGCGAGATTGCTCCCAATCCGGTAATCATTGCTTGAATACTGGAATTATCAATAGTTGTTATGAATGAGAGTAAAATCAAATGCTTAGAGAATTTCTAATATTCAACATTGACAGGCTCATTTATTGCGCTATTATTGCATTAAATGCGTGAAACGCGCATTAAATACCATTATCGCGCATTCAATGCGGCGCGATTAATGGAACATCCAACTACAATAAATTATATGTCTACACTTTAAGTATGCCTAAAACCGTTAAATTACGTGTTATTTCAAATAATCTTAAGGAACTCCGCCTTCCAGAAATAGATGCCGAGTTGTTTCATGATATGTTGGATGCTTGGCAAATCCGCCGCTTAGGTTCATTGAGACACGCTAAAAAAAGCGTCAGCCGAGACATTTTGATTGTCTTTGACTTTGTTCGATTTTCTAACAAAGCACCCTGGACATGGAGCGAAGACGACTTTGAAAAATGGTGCCACGAATTAGGCCTCATCCGCCGCTTAGCAGTTTCCTCTCAACGACACTACCAAAGTGTCATCCGTAACTTCTTAAGATACATACTAGAAAATGTTCGCTTTCGTAATGAAGTTCAACGTTTGTATGGTATTACCATTACACAGATTTGCCATCGTGATAATTGCATTCCCCATGTAGACGAAAGAGAGATGTCTATTGAGCGTCGTGCACTAACGTATGATGAAATTGATAGTTTCTTTCTAACAATTGACGAAATGATAGATGAAGCAAAACGTTTTGGTATGAAAGACTTTCGTCCTCTACAACGAGATAAAGCGCTCTTCTATACCATGTACATTGGTGGACTAAGGATCTCTGAGACACAAACACTCGACTTTGATTCATTTAGAGAAAATGCAAAAATTCCTGAATTCGGTAAATTTGGTTTTATTAGTATTTGGGGTAAAGGTTCTAGAGGCAGTGGGCCGCGTCACCGTCTTGTTCCAATTGATCACCCAACATTACCTCCAACTCTCCAATGGTATATAAATTATATAAGGCCACATTTTATGCGTAAGGCTGATCCAAATGAATTTGCTTTATTTATATCTGAACGTGGAAATCGAATATGTATATCAACCATTGAAGCACGTTTCCAAAAAATTTTAGGCCGAGCCAACTTATCAGGTCAACATTTAACGCCACATTCATTACGTCACAGTTCAGTAACACATGGAGCACTTCTTTTAAGTAGTGAAGCAGTACGGCGTAAACATGGACATACATATCAATCCACAACTCAAGGTTATATGCATATTCCAGATGAATATGTCCGTGATGAATTTGATAAATCCACACGTCATCTATTAGATCGCGTAAAGAAAACATATAGCAAGAAAGATAATAACGAGGAGTAATCGTTATGGCTAATAAAAAAACCACACCTAAACTTGAATGGCGTCTTCCAGAATTAATGGGGCGACGTCGCATATCAACGGCAACCGAGTTAAAAAGACGACTCGATAAGCTTGATGTAAATATTACAAGTTCCCAACTTGCAAGAATTATTAACTCGGAACCACTTAGAATTAGTGCTGAATTATTATGGGGGTTAACCTTAGTTCTTGAATGCACAATAGATGATTTACTTTATAACCCTGATTTGCCTAAATCTATTTATGATAAAAAAATATCAAGTAATAATCCATCACTTAAAACTGCTGAAGCATACAAAGAAAGAAAAAGAGAGCTACCCGATGAAAATCCCGAAAACATCTTGGGCCCTAAACTTTCATCTTATCCAAAATCGGCTACATAGTATTAACTTCAGAGTAAATATAATACTATGCCAAGGATTCCAAATACTATTTGTAGTGAATGTAACGGAGTAATGCCGAAAGCACGTGCAGTCTATAATAAGTTGGCGTATTGCAGTCCGTGCTATTATAAAATCTTTGAATCGGTTGACTGCGAACATTGTGGTCTACCTATGCGCACACCCCATGGGAAAAAACCCGCCGTTTGTAAACACTGCAAAACTAAAAATCGATCATGTATCCGATGTAATAAACCAGTACCACGTGCAGCTCTTATAGTTGATAAAGGGGCAGTTTGCCCTTCATGTGCTCGATTTTTTAAAGAGCCAAAAACCTGCCCAAATTGCGGGCATATAACTCATCATCTTGCACGCGACATAAAAAATGGCTTTAATGAGCCTGTCTGTGAGCGCTGTCGCCGTAAAGATCACATAACTTGTGCAGACTGCGGAAAAAATCGTCGCGCATTCAGTACCAACCATGCCGGTAAATCCATTTGTGCAAAATGTAGTGATTTAAAAGGCGTTCCTTATATTTGCCCTACCTGTCACCGCCCAGGTCGTCGACACAGCAACACAAGATGTGATCGGTGTTATTGGATGGAGTCAGTTGGTAAGCGATTTGACTCTGTCATTGATTCACTACCTAATAACTGGGTGAGAAAAGAATTCAAACATTTTTTTGACGACTTGTTTAACTATTATAGGCCAAAAGCTATGTCTATAAGACTTAAAAAATATTCTTCATTTTTTTGCTTAATTGCAGAACATTTTAATTCGCGAGATGAACTCAGCTATGAATCTTTAGTCACTATTTTTGGAGGGCGAAAAATTAAAAGTAATACTATTATAATGAATTATTTTTTTCAACATGGTTTAATTAAAGAGCTAAGTATAGAAAAACGTGATGATATAATTCAACGGGCACGTCAATTAAACGTTATTAAAAAAGCTAAAAATACGTGGTACTACTCACTTCTAATAGACTATAAAAACTATCAATTAACTATTGCATCTCGTTATAAACAACGTGGGTGGAAAGGAAAGAAACGTCGTTTATACCCTACAACTATTACAGGTTCACTAAGTGCATCTAGAGCTTTCCTAGAATTTATTACTGAACTTGGCATCAATGACATTAGACGAGTAACTCAAGCAGAACTGGATAAATTCTCAAATTACAAGTCAGGCTACCTGAGTTCTATACGTAGTTTTATCTTGTACCTAAACCGTATCGTCAAACTGTTTCAACCATTAAAAATTGAACGTCCATTATCTGCAATTCCGCCTGATGCATTTCTAAGCCCTGATAAATCAGATTTGCTTTTATCCTCTTGGTTATCTGCCGGTGAAGATATATCACGACAAGCATTAATATGTTCACTAATACTCCTTTACGCTCAAAATGTTCAAAAAATTGTAGAATTAAAGCTAAGTGATATTCTACAAAATGAAGAAGGCTTATACAAAATCGCATTTGGAAAAACAGAAATAAATCTTAATTCAGATGTATGCGAACTACTTAATCGATATTTAAAAGTAAGGCGTACCCTGAATGTAATGGAACAAGAATGGGAGAACCCCTATCTTTTTCCCGGTAGCATGAAAGGTAGTCATTTATCAAATGTAACCGCGTGTGGCTATCTAAAAAAATATGATGTTACAGCAAAACAACTTTTTGCAACATGTATATTAAACTCGTACCTGAGCGGCATACGACAACCCAAAGTATTGGTAAAAGCACTTGGAATTTCATTAAAATCTGCTATGAAATACTACAATGCATTTGATCCTCGCTTAGTCGATGAAATTAATTCGAAATTTCACTCCCATGAATGAAGCTTGGTGGTTATATTGCATTGAATGCAAAGGAGGTGGTATCTACGTTGGCATCACAAAGGATGTATCCCTTCGATTTAAGCAACATAAAAATGGAAGAGGAGCACTCTATACAAAATTAAATCCCCCGGTATCTTTACTCTGTAAAAGAGCTTTTCCCTCTCGAAAAGAGGCACATCAAGTCGAATTAAAATTAAAAAAAATGAATAGAAATGTGAAATGTAAATTTATTCGTCAAATCATATTGGAAGAAAACTATTCATCAGATAGAATTTCTTGAAGCCTATCATAAGCACTATCAGAATAAATACCAATCACGATGATCTTGTTATCTAAATTAGAAAGTTTAATGTCATTTTCATCATCCGATAATACAACAAAACTATTATTTTTTAATGGGGTCTCATCTTCTAGTGACGAAAAGGTGAATCTTATATCATTAATGCATTTTACTGTTGAGTCTTCAGTTACACCGAATGTTCTACATGTTTTAAAATAAATTCGTACATCATCATTTTTGTCATTATAAAGAACGAAATCAAAAAACAACTCTCTATTTTCTTTATCAGAAATAATTCTATTAACATAAAAGTCACTTCTGTTACTCAATTCGCTTAGCACAAATAAACGTTTAATATATCTATCGAAATCATTATCAACAAATTTATCGTATAGATAGTCAATAGGACTCAAGGAATACTTATCATCTATCTCAATTGAAAACTCATCAGACACTTTAAAGTATGGGTTAAAGTTTTCGAGCCTATCTAAAACTGCCCATTTTTCATTTAGATCAGAACTATCGCCTATCACTGCTTCAAACCATTTTACCCATTCATCATAAACCCATGAATCATTAATAGTATTTTCAGATAAAAAAGACTCGAACTTATAACGATTAATATCTTCACGATCACGACCTAATAGTCTAGCATGAGTTTTATTACTTCTTCCGATGACAATAATTCCAATATTTTTAGGTTCATTCCTATCAGGATTATCAATGTACTTTAACAATCTATATTTACAAATCATTAACTATTTTATCATTATATTTATTAAAGATAGCATCAAGATTATCTCTTCTTACTTTTAGCGCATTCGCTAAACTTGACTGTATTTTTGGACTTACTTTGCTAAATAATTTTCCATAGCGACATGCTTCATCAATATATTCATCATCTAACTTACTAATTCTTTTTAACCATTTTTTAATATCAATAGTCGTTATAAGTTTATAAAATGGATGATTATTTGAAATAAGTTCTAATGATCGTAGACTCTGTATGCTTTTTGTTGGCGTGTTATCTATATTGAGTAATGCATGGCTATGGTCAAAAAGAATGAATAGTGGATAAAATTGTGTATAAAGGCTTGCCTTTATATTATTAGCTCTATCCCAGTTACCAATCCATATATCAAATATGACTGTTGCAGCCACATGTTCAGGGTATTTTTTTGAAACCTCTTCAAAATATCTATCATGCAGATCTGGTAATGATATACCTGGTGATGCCACCTCTAAACTTGCATATATTTTGCTATCGCCAAGTTCAACCAATACACCATCGGCAACTGGTATATTCAATGATTGCGCTAAACGAAGAGCAACATATTCATTATATACGCAGTGGGGTGATTCAGAACCATCAAATTTTAAAATAGCCTCAAGGCTAGCCTGTATAGGCTGAGTAAGCCCAGTTACTTTTTTATTTCGTAATGCTCTTATTTTGTAAGTTACGATATTTTTTTTAATCAGCATTATGATATTTCATTTAAATTGAATTCCCATTTGTTGTTTACACTGAACTAGTAACTCCGCTATCGCAGCATAACCTAACGCCTTACCAAGTGAAGTCTGAAGGATCTCTCTTGCTAGTCCAGAGGTATTATCTATACCATATTTAACCTCAGAAATTGTTTTTGAAATTTTATCTTTAGTTTTGTCTTTTAATCCACAAAGCAAACCTAAGTAGCCAAATATTTCTCAAAATATTCAACTCATTTTGACTTATCTGTTGATACCGCAGGCGTATCGACATTACTTTCCTCTGTATCCCTATAAATTCCATAGGTCCCTGAAGCACACACAGATTCCAAACCTCAAAAGTGCGTCAATCTAAATATGACGGAATTTATCAAAGGATTCCCTCCATCGTACCCATATGTATTTAAGCCATCGTCAAATCCAATCGCATCAAACTGAACAAATCGGTAGTCGAAGGCTCATAATCACGATAGTAACTATAAACTGAACGAGACTACTCATACTCATAGTTATCTATTAAAAATAAACAGTTACAACTCAATTAAGTTATGATCGAAAAAAATTTCTAATACACAATCCACAAAAATACTTTTCTAAATTTCCGATAATGCCTTATTAAATAACAAGCTCGTATACTTAAAACAAGCCATCACTCCATAAATTTATAATGTGTTATTAAATAACTGAATTATTTCGTATCACTTGCATACCCAATAGATTTTCTTAGGAGGGGCAGCATGAATTTCTCACAATTTTCAGTGATCTTTATAGAGCCATTTTTTGATAACTCTACGTTCCCTTTATATTTTGGTGTAATAAAAGAACAACGAATCCTGTCAATTATGTACTTCTTTTTACCTAATATGTCTGGTATTCCATTCCTTATATCTTGAGCGCTTCTAAAAATAACCTTTGCAGTACCTTTATTAGCTACATTAATCCCTGAACATTCAATATAATTTACTTTAGTAGATCCAATTTTCTTTTCTAAATAGCCAAGCCATTTGATAGGATCAGTATGTATATCCGTGACAGTCATATCTAAGTTTGAAAATTCAGTGATTTTATTTAAAAATGGTCTTAACAGCCTTGGGGGGTTATTTAACTCTATGCTTGGGAAATCATGTTTTTTGGAAAGAATAAAACTTACTATATTATAATTAATTCTATTTGAACTTATTATTTCACCATATGGATCTTGAATCTTATCTTTAATAATGATTTTTTGAATAAACTTACCTTCTATTGTATCTCTCACATTTCGAGATAATATAAAACCATCATTCCGTTCTTTCGAAAACTGATAAGAAAGCATTTCTTCTGATATCAATCGAAAGGGAATATTCCAATCGACATAAAGCCACTTAACTGCTTTCATTGTCGTCCTCGGTTGCACTGCCATATTTTTCTTTTACTTCGTCAAATGCAGTTAATGATGCTGATTCAATTTTTCTTACGAATGTTGAATTTTCAATCTTTGTTGCTGTTCGCTTATTAAGATAGTGACCTTCTTCTTTATTAAATTCATATATACCTCTAACTGAATAATTAAATTCTGTACATAAAGATTGATTTGAAAATCGGGCTTCAAACTCTACCTTTTCTCTTCCTACACCGTCATTTACGGCTGTCCATGTTATTTTAGATATATAGAAATTTTCTTTGTGTAGCTGGTTAAAGCCTGATGAGTTTAGAACTCTATCTCCATCTAATACAGCTTTCCTTATGTAACCAGCAACTTTCTCACTGACACCCTCAGCATCATCACTATCTTGATCATTTGTATTATCATAAATACCGACCTGTGTTACATCGTCAAATTTATATTCTGGTATAGAGTTAATTAATTTTTGAAAAAAGTAGCTCCTAGCTTCTGGCAGAGAAAATGCTTCAAGCGAAACAACATGTTCAATAACGTCCTCATCTTTTAATGCTATTAGTGATTTTTTCAAATGCTCTGTGATCTCATCACTAACTCCTGATACTGGACGTCGAATGACTAACTGTTCATTTTCCACATGTAATTCAATATCACATAATTCATTATTTTTTTGCTTTAATTCGGTTTTAGTATAATCAACATCAGTATAACTAACAGATACAATCGTTGTATCACCATTCTGTCTAATACTAAAACTTTCTCCTAGTTCCTCACGTTCTTTGCACATACTAGTGTATGCTTTTTTAACCTCATCATTTGAAACTTTGGTTTCTAAAATATTACTTGTTGATCTTCTTTTTCTGCTCTTGCTTTCTACAGCATCACCTATTTTTTGTATATCAAAATGATCATGGGTAAACCGAGAAACATAACGAATTAAATCTTCTTTAGCTACATCAGCTGATACTAAAATTCCTCTTGATCTTAAAAACTTCATGAGAATTGGTTTTGTAATTTTTGAATTATGCAATATATCAAATATATTTTTATCTGTAGCATAATAAATAGATGGTCCGTGTTTACTAGTCATCACGCATACCTATTTCCAATGGATTAAAAGATGGTATTACTTGAGTCAAGCTCTCGACCGTTAATGAAAATATCCGTTGTTCTCTAGCCTCATCTGCTCCCCAGGTATTTAAATAAGCATGCTTAGCTTTATCAAAATTATTTTTTGCAGTTAAAACTGGATCAACTAATTTTATCCTAATAGGCGCATCGCCTAACAATAATTGGTAATGTGATAACGTATCAATAAAATAAATAAATTCATCTACCGTATCACCATCTTTTTTATAGTAAATCAAATATCCATCATCGACGTTACCCGCCTTTTTATGCTTAATAATAATCCATGGAGACATAAGTGTTTCAATAGTTGCCGGTTGTCCCCATTCACTTCCGTGCCTTTTCGACAATGTTTGATCCGGGTAGTAATAACCAAATTCAGTTACATCTGGAAGCATTTTATCTGCAATCTGGCTTTTAATATCAATCGTTATTTTATTAAGTGTACGGATATCTGCAGGACCAAAAACACATAGCCTATTTTCTTCCGAAATATGTAAGCTATTAAGACTTACCGGATTTAAAATTTTGCTAGTAAAATCTTTATCGTATTCATTATCGTGGTTAAATATAAATAATAAACCAATAATTTCAATAGGTGAGGCATCATCTAAAATATAAATATCTTGCCAGTCAGTAGATATATTTGCACATTCCACACTTTTACTTAATGACTGCAACGAAGAACGTATTTTATTACTGTTAACCGTTCCTTCTTGATAACTTTTTAAATCAGTATTTAGATATATAGTTTTACCTAAATACGGATCAGAATAATAAAAAACAACATCCGTTGGATGTGTTTTCTTATCGTGTATATCAGTTACACATGGCCAATTTATATCTTGGGATGTTCTTATATTCCATTTGAATAACTTAAAAATATCTTTTGAAATTATTTTGGCAAGCTCTTCAATATTACCAGTCTCAGCCATCCGTTATCACCTATACAATATTTATATTTTTTAAATTTTGCTAATCATACAAACTAGCTTACGTTATAAATCGTAATTCTATTTTCTATAAATGAGCTTACTAAAACAGAGCTTGGGGAAGGCTCTATATTTGTTATGTAACCATTCATTAGTTACTTATTATCCGCTCTTTTGGGGGAATGAAAGTATTGATATCAAATTACCACATTTGGCAATAATTGTGTAGAAAAACCCTAGTTTTTGTAGTTAAGTTAGAGGTCTTTTTGTAATTCCCAGCTAATATAGCTAATGGATAACCAGCTCGCCAAAAATTGTGACTAAAAAAGGAAAAACATGCAATTTTTTCTGGCTGGGAGTGGGTATTAAAAAGGATATTTTAATTATAAATGGCAAGAAAAGGCCCAAGCATGCCAAACCTCAAAGAAAATAAAAGTACAATAAAACACCTATCAAAATAAAAAATATTACAAGTAGCCATTGCAAGGAAAAATATTTTGATTTTTTCTTTTGTATTCCCTCTTGACCATATATAGACCTAAGAACTGTTTCGACGCGTTTCTTAATATCTAATCGATATTTTTCGTTTTCTTTCAAAGCATTTATCTGATCTGAGTCCCATTTTTCAGTGTCTGAATACTCCATCCATTCAGCCACACGACATAGTGCCCCTTGTAATCTTAAATTGTAATCAAATTGCTCAAGAAATTTCGGATTCGAAACACTCGTAGGATTTACAATCCTTAGTTTTAAATTTTTATTTCGAACCATTGCATTGGATATTCGGTTGTTAATATGAGGATCTCCAAATCCATAACCAATAATTGTTAACTCATCTATCTCATCCAATACATCATCAAAAATTTTTAATTTCTCTTCTCCTTTTTTAGTATTAGTGGTTTTGCTGTATTTTTTACCACCAGTAAGCATCGACTTACTAATAATATCGAGTTGTCCTTCACTGTTAGTAATAACACGGGATTTCCCTGATGGAATTTTTTTTCCGTGATGAAAATAGGCCATATTTTCAATTCTCCTAAAATCATGAATTAACTCAGAAGAATTATTTTTTTTCAGTGATTGATTACATATAATAGACTTATCCTTATAATCAAGCTCACTTAACCCACCATGCAGCTTAATTAAATTTATTCCATATTCATTTTTATGAAAGCCTAGGGTATCTTTATCTAAATTAGCTCCCTCAGAATAGGTGAAGTTAATGACATCATTCATTTTTTGATTACTTACAGGAAATGAAATATTTTTAATATCACCGTAAGTTATTGGTATATTAAGATCAACAGCAAGACATTCCATATAAAGATCATGATTCAATGTAAATATCCAGGTTTCTTTATCTGAAAGTAAACTACTCAACTTTGAATGCCATTGTTTATTCCTAGCATACAAAACAGAGTAAGACTCATCTTGATAAATAGACAAAATTGAATGAACAATGTCATAAAAAATGCTAAACAAGTAATGATATGAATCTTTATCAGATTGATTTTTGCTGCTTGAATCCCCAAGTTTTTGTAATTCCGAAAACAGCTCTTCGTAATTACTTTCATTTCTTTTTTTATACTCAAGCAATAGACCAAGACCTTCTAATATAGCCTCTTTATTAATTGGTCTATCTTCTGAATATGGACTATTTTTTGATAATACTACAGCTAATGATCTTACATTTCTTTTATTGAAAAGTCCTAGAAAGACCTCTGTCAACTCTTTCCCTAACGGCATGCCAAAGTCATATGAAAACCCAGCACCTACTAAAAGACCTTTTTGCATACTATCTCAATATACCGTTAACTTTGCATTATTAGCTATCGGTCACGCCGTACTGATATTTTCTGAGCTCAATCTCTTCATCTGCTCGCTTACGTTCAAACTCAGCATCATGCTTAAGGTTTTCAATATATTTAGTAGCAAATATATTTACCTTTTTATTATCGTATTCGAGCCATGGTAATATTTCATTCGCTTTTCTTTCATATGCGTCAGCTAAACCGTACTCCCCTCTAACCACACCTGTAGAACTTAAAGCAACCATAACTTCTCGGTTAAGGCCATCATCTTCTGGAAGTACTTTAACTACCTCAATACAAACAGGGTGTACGAATACTTGACCTTTATAATTTCTTAAAACAGCCAAAACAAATAAAATATTATTTCTTTGTTCCGTTTTTACCAATTTAATTAGTTCACTCTCTAACTCAGAAGAAAAACCAGGAAAGATATTACCTAGAAGTTTTGCTCCCTTATATATAAACATCCCATAATTGTCATCAAACCAAGACCTGGTAATTTGGACTATACTAGCTGCATCTTTGGATAAGGGTTCACCTAATTTATGGAATTTGAACGGAATAGCATTATAGTCTCTTCTACTCTCTCTTTCTTTCTCCTTATCAAGTCGTTCACCAAAGTACGTCATTACTCTCTTAGGATTTTTTTCGGCAATCAAACAAAGTATTTCTTCACCATGATAATCTACATCTTTCATAGAGACTAAGTTTTTAATTATTGCTTCTATAGCATCATCGCTTAGCACATCGAACAATGCTTTTCTATTTCTCTTAAACCATACATCATTAATCCATCTTGTACTTCCAAGTTTAGAAAGCTCATTAACCGCAGGTATAATGTACGAGTTTAGAATAACGCCATTATCATTTTCAAAACTGTTAGAAACAACAGCTACTATCATAGATAAAACATCCTCATCCATTAACTCTACAGCCTTTGAAAAAATAACAGATAACAACTCTTCATCTAACTCGTCTATCGATAGAAATAACTTACAACAAGAGTATAAGTTTTTTTCTTCATTTACCCATAATTTCATTAATACACGAAGTTCTTCTTTTGAACTAGAGAGCCACAACCCCCTCATTATAGAAATTAAAACTGGCGCTAATTCCTCATCGTTTTCAACAAGGAAGGCTAGCATAAGTTTTGATTGCGTCTGTGCAAGATGGTCTATGAATGTATAAAAGCTTGGGAAAGTGGCCAGATCACTTGAATCTGTTTTAATATATTCAAGTATTCTATTACCCCACTCATTAAAATTAGAACCACTAACAGAATTAGCTCTTACGACTACTCTTTCTTCACGTTCCTTATCTAGTTGATACATCATGTCATCAGAATTCTTTAAGCTTTCCCAGCTGCCAAATACACCTTCATATCCAATCAGATCTCTGTATATTTGATATTCTTCATTACTTTTAATCTCTTGTTCTATTTCAAGTGCAGCAGAAGCAACTTCATCATTCATAGCGTGATAATACTGCCAGTAAGAATCGTATTCAATTTTTTGGATGATCTGAAGTTTTTCACTTTGAATTAAAGATTTATAAAAATTTAAAACCTCAAGTGAGTTTATTGAAATCATATTCAATGTGTCATCACTAATTTCAGCTTGAGAATATATGCTCGTTGCTTCCTGAAATATACCAAGAAGATTTTTTTTCCAAGACACATCATCTTTTAGAAGATAAATTCGTTTTAATAGAATCAAAGTTCTTTGACGTAAATCATTAACATCAGAATTTGATGGAATAGCACCACTTTTAATTACCACCTCTTGATAATTCCATGTATGACTACTAATATTTGATGATAAAAAGTGATGCAGCATTAAAAATATAGATTCAGAATTATCTCGCACACAATCATCAGAAAGCATTTCAATTTTTTCTAATAATTTTAACTGCGGACTAACACCGATTTTATTGAATACATTTAAATAAATTTCCGCAATCTTCTCAATCTCTCCTAATGCTGATTTACTAACAAGACTATTGTCATGAAGGCAAAGAACAAACAGTGTATCTTCAACTATCTCCTGTGTTAAATATCGAAGTTGAGAAAGCACCTCGATTGCTTTTACTTGTAATGATGCATTTGAATAGTAATCATCCCTGTGTGATTCATCAGGCACTTCGAGTGAAAGTGTATCAAGGCGTTTTATTAATGCTGCCACGTCCTTGCTTGCTTTATCAGGCACTCTAAATATAAAAATCTCAAGGAGCTCTAAAGTATTAAGTATATCCACATAAACATTTGATTCTGTAATAATAGGTCGCAATTTCTCATATTCTTTCGCAAGAAGAACCCCAGCTTTTTCACCTTCTGTTTTCGAGAGATTAGATAACACTTGGTTTTTCACATTATTACTCATCACCAACTTCTCCCAATAGAGTTTCGGCATCATCTATACGATTCATACCAACGGTTTCTATCAATTTCGTATTAACTGGAAATATTCGGTTAGCAAATGACTTCAAAATATTCTCCGCAATCAACCAATTCAAATTAGAAGTTATAGCAACCTGTTCAAATTCATTATTTAAGCGTGCAATATTGCCAATAACTAGTGTTGAATTTATAGGTCCAGCCCAATAAATAATGCTTAAAATCATTCGTCTTATTTCAGTATCATCTTCTGTAACACGATCCAAAATATCTGATACATCATCATTCGATAATAAGGCATCTAAATTTGGCTTCACGACCTCATCATCTGTTTTTGCTTCTGATTGCTTATCACTAACTTTCCCATACAGCTCATCTAACAAGTCTAATAAGTTAGCATGGCTGCCATCATCTAAAATGCTGTAAGATATGATATCTATGCCTTTACTGTCTTTATAGAATTGGCATTCGGTTTTATCTATATCGCCAATTAATGCATAAATGCCATCAACATTACCGTCATATAAACTTTTTAGCTCTTCTAATATCAAATCAACATCACGGTCATTCAAACCTACACCTATCATTACAACGTCTCTTGATTTCATCAGGGTTTTAAGCGTATCTTTTACAGTTTTATTATTATGAATTAAGTTCGCATAATCTTCAGATGTAAGAACAATACTTTTAGGTGTACCTATATCACCATGAAATTTATATATAAAATTAGTTGCGGTATTGATTTGTATATCTGCCAATTTTTTAGTGTTGTTGCTCAACACCATGTCAATGGGGTTATCAGGGGTAGCTTGAATAATTGCATCTTCAATTAACGTATCGTAATTTGTCGTGATAAAACAATTCAAGCCGAAAGATAGTATTAATTTATGAATTTCTTGAGGCTCTGCTTGTTTAAAAACATCCTGAGTTTGAAAAAACTCCGTCCTTTCATCTTCCGTTATTTGGTTATCAAGTAATCCGGCGGCATGTTCATATTTTTCGTTCCTGATTGCCTCATTCGCAGCAACAACTTCCTTATTAAGTTTTTCGCAATATTCAGAAAATGAAACAAGTAAATCACGCCAGCTCGGGAGATTGGCACCACACGAAACTCCCGATCCTATAAATAGAATTGTATCTGGTTTGCTTAACGCTTTAATGAGTTTATCTATTGGTTCCATGCACAATCCATCAGTATTCCGGAAAATATAATCGATGTGCTTTCAATGCTCATATATTTATAATTCACCACAATTATTTAATTTGATATTGGTAGTTGAAATTTCCTGTCTACAAACGGAAAATGAGCGAATTCTATTTTTCAACTCCAACAATACTGATAACCTCGGTTTATTCTTCGAATGGTTTTTCCTTATGTATGCAGCTTGCTCACCTGTAAGGGTTGTCTCAACTAGAATCCTTTCAAAAGAATGTGGCTGTATTTCACTTCTTTCAATTGAAATAAATCGACCGACTGTTCCTCCCCATATTAAGTTTACTGAAATACCCTGTATTTCTACTGGAAATGGAGATTGATTTGCGACCTCCATCCAGATTCTTGAATCAGGTATTTCACCGCAGTTTACAACTAAGCCGTCGTGCTCACTGTTAATAGTTATTCGCATCATTTCTGCGAGTTTCTTTCGTGTGTAATACCAACGTAAAACAAAGGGGAAGATGTAACTAAAAAATTTCATAATAATATTACCGATTAATTCCATATGTATTCTTCTTCTGATTCATGACATTAAATATGATGACGATGCATAACAATATATGATTATTCAAGAGTCGACTATAACTGAATAAGCGAATTATAGCTCGACAAATTAAGCGAATAGTGCTACAACATAATAAGCGAATATTAACACCTCATCAAATGCGAATTACAGGTATAAAGGTCATGGCTAAACCATCGGAAAAACTAGCAGAATCTCTTGAGGTACTACATCAACTTCAAGAGCAGGGCACTATTGCCATACGGTCTGCCGATTTAACACGTACCCATCGAGAACGCCTCTGTAAGAATGGTTTTCTACAAGAGGTGATAAAAGGCTGGTATATTCCCGCTCGTCCTGATGAAACCGTCGGAGAAAGTACGGCATGGTATGCCGCATTTTGGCCATTTTGCGTCGCCTATCTTGGGCACCTAAAAGACAAAAACTGGTGCCTTTCACCTGAACAATCCCTTTCCTTACATGCAGAGAATTGGACGGTACCTAAGCAACTTTTAGTACGAGCAACAAAAGCACGCAATAACATCACCGACTTACCCCATGGTACGTCACTGCTCGATGTTCGCGCAGCACTACCCAATAGCAAAGATATTGTCCTAAAAGACGGGCTGCATCTATTCTCACTGCCAGCTGCTTTAACTGCCTGTGCACCAGGTTTTTTCAAACAAAACCCGACCGATATGCGCGCAGCACTCGCCATCGTGCGTGATGCGTCCGAAGTATTGAATCAATTACTCGAAGGTGGCCACAGTACCATTGCTGGGAGGCTCGCAGGTGCCTTTAGAAATATTGGTCGAGATCGTATTGCAGATGAGATTATCAATACCATGCGTTCAGCAGGTTATGAAGTTCGTGAGAATGATCCTTTTGAAACACAAATTCCAACTGCACTTTCTGCACGGGAACAATCTCCTTACGTTAACCGTATCCGTTTAATGTGGCATGCAATGCGAACGGATGTTATCCAACGATTTCCTGTTGCTCTTGGGCTTCCAAAAGATATTAAGAAATACCTTAAGGTTGTCGAAGATATTTACACCACAGATGCTTATCACTCTTTATCGATTGAAGGCTACCGTGTAAGTTTAGAGTTGATTGAACAGGTTCGCAGTGGCAACTGGAACCCTGATATTAATAAAGATGACCGTGAACACCATAATGCATTAGCGGCACGCGGTTATTGGCAAGCCTATCAACAAGTCCGTGATAGTGTTGAGAAAGTATTGCAAGGAGAAAACGCGGGGGCAGTCGCGGATGACACCCATCGAGATTGGTATCGTGAAATGTTTACGCCTGGTGTAACAGCAGGTATTTTACAACCTGCTGATCTTGCGGGTTACCGTAACGCGCCAGTTTATATACGTCGATCAATGCATGTACCACCGAGCTGCGAAGCAGTACGTGATGCCATGCCTGCACTTTTTGATTTACTCCGTGAAGAAACGGAAGCCTCCGTGCGCGTAGTACTCGGACATTTTATTTTCGTATACATACATCCTTATATGGATGGTAATGGCCGTATGGGACGTTTCTTGATGAATACAATGTTAGCAAGTGGAGGCTATCCATGGACGGTTGTCCCTGTAGAAAAACGTGATAGTTATATGGCAGCACTGGAAGAAGCGAGCGTTAACCAAAACATCATACCCTTTACTGAGTTTTTAGCGCACCTTGTTGATGATGGGTTAAAAGGAAAAGCAACACCAACTCTCCCAAGATGACGAAGCACTTGGCTTCCATCAACATTTTGAGATGTTTGTGTTTGAATTCTTCACTGGTGATTCAATGCGACTATTCATTTCAATGAATACATTAAAACAATTATAACGTTTAGACTTAAATAATTAAGCTAAGCCTTTCCTCAACTCGTAACCAATATACATTGCAAAAAGATATGCCACACCGTACTGTATTAAAAGAACAGTAGATAAAGTTCCCCATAGTTGGATAAGAGTAAGCACTGAAGGTGAAAATTCAAAAGCTGCGTAAACGGTGAGAACAAGAGGTAGCAAAAGAGCTAAATAACCACGCCGTTGAAGCCTGCGCTTAAACTCAGGAAAAAGCTGTTTCGCAACAAACTCATAAGAAAAAATTTTATAGAACGGATATGTCTTCATTCACTTGATCTCCTTGTGACCTATAAAAGTCATATGGCTTTTTAAATCAAATTCAAGACTAATTAAAAAATAACTGTAAAATTGGGTAACAATTACTCTACAGTCCAGCCGGATGCGTTGCCGCATGCACTCGTTTGAGTTCTATAATCGCAACATGGGTATAAATCTCAGTTGATGATAAATTCTCATGCCCCAACATCACTTGTATAAATCTAATATCAGCTCCATTATTCAACATATGTGTCGCCATTGCATGACGAAACAAATGACACGAACCACGTTTATTTAAGCCGCAGGCATTCATATATTTTTTAACCAAATCAGAAATACGATTCTTCAAAAATGCTTCACCGTAGTCAGTTAAAAAGATATTACCTGGATCATTATCTCTAACTAATTTTGGCCTTACTTCCATTAAATATTTCTCAAGCCAAAGACACGCTCTTTTTCCAATCGGAATTACACGATCTTTTTGCCACTTACCACCAATGACCATTAACGTACTTTCATCTTCGTCAAAGTCTTGAATACGTAATCCAACCAGTTCCATTCGACGAATACCCGTTGAATATAATGTTTCCATTATGGCCCGGTCACGGATACCAGAATCACCAAAAATACTCGTATGGTTTAACAAGGTATTAATTTCATCAACAGATAAAATGTTTTTAGGTAGACGTTTAGGCACACGTGGCAATTGAAAATCGGCAGCAGGATTGTAAAGAATATAATTTTCCTGACTAAGCCATTTAAAAAAAGCTTTAAGTGGCACCAGATGACTATGCTGAGTACTAAAGCTTAAGGGTTGACCATCGACTTTACGATAGTTAAACAAATATCGATTGTATTGTTCTAACACCTTCTTTGTCACATCTTGTGGTGTATTGCGTATTACGATTGAATTGACCACCTAGTCTGGTGGGGGGTGATTAGTGGATCCATTTTAGACTGACCACGGATTTGCTAATGACCAAAAGTGAGATTTAATAGATTATTTCTCGGTAATGTTTAGTTTTTACAGATTTCTTAAAAGACTAGCTAATTTTCTAAATTCGGGAGATCCTCGGATATTTTTTGACTTACCATCTTGGTGTAATTCCCAAATGGGTTTTAATGAGTCAATTGAAAAACATTTTTCGGAAATGAAAAGACAGTCAGGAGTTAATGGCTTCTTTTGAGGTAATAAGTTGTATTGTTTTATTAATTCAAAAATATGCAGTGCATATTCCACACCGAATTGACCACCTTTATTTTAACCGCTGACCACCAAATCCAGTGAACGCTGACCAGCAATTTGCTACTGACCATTCAAGCAAAATTGAAACTATACAGTTAAAATCAAATATAAGGAGAAAACGGCTATGCCATGGCTAAAACATCTATTAATAGCTTGAGTAATTCGACCTCCATATAGACATTTTTATGCTAGAATAAAGACACGTCAAATAAATAGATTTGGAGCTATAAATGTTTATCGATAGCCATAAAGAAACTTAGAAATCCCCTCAAATAAATCAGGATACTTACACTATATTTGAAGTGTAAGATTTGCAGCGCGTGGACTGCACCAAATAACCACGATGTTGAAAAAAATTGACCTTCTAAACCGGTAAAGGTTAACCACCTTACTGGTATTGACCACTATTCTAAAGACTTCCTCGCTTTAAAACACTTTGTAGACACGTTTTTCAAATGGTTTATGATTAACCATGAGGTGTCCGATGAGAAATAAAACAACCAAAAAATTGGCAGATGAAATACTTAACAGTATCCAATTTATGGTGGATGCCCATATGCATCATCCAAAGACAGAAAAGGATACGGTTCGGTTTTGGGACAATAAGACACCCTATATTATTCATCCTACATGGTGTGCCATGACCTTGCTCACCGAAACCACTTTACCGGAAGCGTTACGCTTTGATGGCTACCAAGTCTTGCTGTGGCATGATATTTTAGAAGACACCACGATGTCTAATCTGCCTGATGGTACATCAAATACAGTCTGTCATTATGTCCAGGAGATGACATTTACTAGTTTCAGTGAAGAAGTTGAAAATATCTGGTCAAAGAATAAAGAAATTCAATTATTTAAACTGTATGACAAAACATCAAATTTGCTTGATGGCACCTGGATGAATGACAAGAAACGGATCCAATATGTCGAGTTTACTTTACAGCTAATGGACAGCGTTCAAGCAGAATACGGTGACCTGAATATTGTAAAAATTGCAAAAAGCTTTGTTTGAAATTCCTAATCTTTAGGCCGAGAATGTCCAATATTAATCAGTATAGCCGTATACAAATTTACAAGAGCTTTTATCTATAAGGTTTTTTAATATTCCTGTGTTGATAATAGAAGTAGCTACTGTGGGGATATATTTATATTTTTCATATCATAGACACTAAGAAAAATTGGTGTCAGGGAGAAGCATTATAAACGGCTACTCTCTGGTGTTAACGCTTTTAGTATATGTGGCAGGTGTTTATTCTTTGCGACTGTAGCTTGATAAATGCGACTGAAATCAATAATTCATTTTATACAACGAATAAGATTATTACGGTTACTGAGAATAATTCGTTACGAAAAATTATTTTAGAACACAAAAACACAACACGCTATGTCTTAACCTGACATAGCCAGAATATACATAGCTGTAGAAGGCCAAGTAAATAATTAAAGGGAAAATAATTAAAGGGAAGGCCATAAATACGACAATAACAAAAGTCGCAACTATTGGTGAAAAAACACCTCCAAATTGAAAAAACTTGAATCCATCTTGAAGAAGATTGAAATACACATTTGCCTGCGTCAAATCATTAAATATAAGAAGTAGAGCATAACCAATGATTATCAATAAAATAAATGCATAAAACATCATATACAAAAAAATTCCGGTTTTAATTAAAAACTCTAAAAAAGGAACAACACGCGTGTAATTTCCTCTTAAACGGTCATACTCATCGGAATCAAAAAGCACATTATTGGAACTTGCCCGACACACTATGTCATATAAGTCAGTATACAAAGCCAATAGAGAGCAATTACTCAAAGAGTCATTCAGCATTAATCCTTTACGCAAAAGCTTCCAGTGAAAACGTATGAGTAGGGATAACCCTGAAAGACCAGCAAGTAAAATAGTTATTTTTGTCCCATCCACTGAACTTATCCTTATTATTTTTATGCAGTGAAGCAAGCCATTTAAGTTAATATGCCGCTAAATATATGGGGGGCGCAACACAGATTTTCTTTCAGTGCCATTAATAATCAAAGCAGATGTGTTAAAATACCCTTGATATGGGAAGTCTTCAGTTTTTATTGGTATATTTCCAACATCTGATAAAGGTAAACCGCTTCCACAATTTACAACCGACTTCATTTTAAGGGAAACTAATCTTTTACAAAGATATGCTTTAGCGCTATCAATGTTACGCTTGATAAAATTAAAGGTAGGAATTTTAATATCACGGGTGATTTCATCATCATTCATAAAATCAAAGTCAGTCACTAATTTTTTAGTGCTTTTAGGGTCATTAAAATTAAATACAACCTTATGGGGAGCCTTTTCAGATGATTTTATTTTAAATCGTGACTCATCGGAAATAAGACAGTTGTAATGACAATTACGTATATCATCTAGTAATGTGTACTTAATTGAAATTTGATTAGAATATTTTAAGAACTGAAATATCCGTGCGAATTTTTTATCTTTTAATTCTATCTTTTCTTTAAGAAGAAAAATGGCCTTTCTACTTTGCTTCCCATTTAACCAGCGTTCAAGAGCGTACCTTAGAACTGGCGTTCCATAGGTTAGCGAATCTAAGTCTGTTGTAAGGATTCTTAAGGTATCTTGGCTTTCTTCGATAAGCTTCTGTAACGCATATATATTTAACAGCTCATTTCTTGAGACATCTTCAATAACAATGTCAGTATTGCTCTTATTATAGATACTTTGATTTATTTGATTTTTGAGTGCCATAAAATCAAGATTTTCACCAAACGAAAACTTCTTAAAAACGCTATCAATACCCATATACTTTTCTCAAACAACCAAATTATGCTTTATGTTATTTCTTGATTGACGCAAAAATTATAAATTAATTAACAAGCCCCAGATAAGGACTACCCAGATATTGCCACCCTAAAAACTACAGAGTATAGCAAATCATAGCTAAGTTATACAAAAACACCTCTATAATCGGGGAAAATTGTACTTAATTCATCTAATTGTGACGAATTGTTACTTTCTATACAAAGCTCCGTAAAATACCGTTGACGCGATAGTTTAGCCCAAGAAATTAATTTAAAACACACCCTATTGAAATAGGGTAAGCATCTGTTTTCTATAGGTATATATGGGGTTTTAGTCGGAAATATCAAGGTAATGAACCGAAAAATTACTATCAAGCTTAAGACGAATATTGTCGCAGCCTCCCGCTTTATTGTCCGCATCACGACCAATTTTATTACTATCTGTAAAACACGCAGCGTCATCACGGTCTGTACGGTAAACACTTCCACGTGAAGCCATTTCATCGACAACAATTTGGTCTGGTAATGTAATGCCGCTATATTTTTTAGGTCCTGAAGATATGATATAGGTTGATGCTTGTACCGCATTGAGGAATCCCCGTCGAGATGAGGTTCGACTACCGTGATGACCTGCAATTAAAACATCTGATCTCAATTGTCGCCCACAGCAAGCCAAGAGTAATCCTTCGATTGAATCATCCTCTGGTGTACCGTTACTCCAGCTGCCCCGACTCCCAGCATCAGCATCTCCCATAAATAAGATACGATGCTTACCTAAATCTATTCTAACAACTAAACTATTATCATTGTAGCTTCTGTGTTGTTGACCGCTAGCGTGCAGAAAACGCATCGTTGCATTTTTACCTAGAATAATAACTTGTTCATCAATTTGGTTTCCATGATTGATGGGAATACTGAGTGCGCTTTTAGGCGTTTTACTACATTCTTTACCACTATCATCAGGAAAAAATATATTATGAACACCGTGATTATACTTAGCTGTATGATACGTTATGTTTTTATTCGCGACGGTCTTAATAAATTTCCGATATACACAGGTGTTATTTATTGCGCCTGAATCCCATACATCACCAACTTCGAAGTTAGTAATGATGTCCGGTAATAATTGAACATGGTCTCGATGAGGATGACTCAGAATAACATGGTTAATCCGATTTAAATTGGGATACGCAGCAGCCAAAAAAGCACTCAGTCGATTGTTACTCCCTATGGCTAAATCATCGTTACTACCTCCATCATAAAGTAAAGAAAAATCATCACCTTTGACTAACACGGCCAATCCAGTTCCAACATCGATAACATCAATGGTAAAGGAAGCCATGGAAGTTGCGACTAGTGTATCCGCAATAAGAGTGGACCAGGCTTTGCTAACATAGGCAGACTGACCGTTACTTTGTCGTACTTCATACCAATAAGGAACGGAACTAATATATTCCAACTGTTCCCCCACTTTCATTTGGCCTATGTATTGACTTTGTGCGGTCGGTCCTTCTCTTAGAGAGATATTTTTCTGTACACGTTCGGATGGCGTTACCCAATCCGCTTGTACATATGAGGTCATCTGCAATAAGTAAACAAAGATAATAATGTTAAGACGTAATTTCACAAACACCTCCATAACTATAAATCACTACATTATTCAGGAATATTTTTCTAATGTTTTTCAAGTATTATTTTGTACCTATAATTATTTACCCAAGAAGTTATAAATAAACTTTATTGACGTTTCACTTGCCAGTTTATCAGAAAATACATCGTCATAATTTTGACTGTGATACAGGTCTAAGGAAAGCTTGTCATTAATTGGGTACTTCAAACCAATCGTATATTTGAACGTACCATTAAATTTTTTCTCCTCAACACTTGTCGGTGTTGTTATTTTTTCTCTAATACTTTCAAGACCAAATTTTGCATAGGGTTCAAAGATTGAAGGTGATTTAATCGTTATATTAGCTAACTCAATCCCAAATTTTTCAGTATCAGATTGTGTTGTGCCAATTTTTTTTTCCTTGTACTCACCATATATTTTAGCATTAAGCTGAACTTCTAAATCAACACTCTTAATATTGTAAACATGAATCGTATGGCCATAAGTTGTCCCATAAGACGATGAAGAGCTACTTAAGTCATCACTAACAATATAACTTATACTAAGTTCGCTCTTTTTAACTTCTTTCTCTTTAACTTTTTTTTCCTCTTCATGTGCTGATACTTCATAAAGGTTAAAAGAAAAAAAGGGGAGAATAAGGAGCGGGGAAATATATTTAAATTTCATAATTTTCACCATCGTTAAATATTAATAATTTTAGAATAATTAGTTCAATATTAAACAAATTTCATGATACGTATTGAACAATACGTGTTCCATCATTTACGTTGTGACTTTGGAAAATACATCCCTGCATATATTTTTATATAATTATGCTTGTACAAGAATTCCCATAAAATAAATGTGAAATATTACCAGTTTGTTTTGATTGGTTACTTTTAATACAGAAGATGTTTAAGTTTTAAGCAGTTTTAGTTCATAAAATCTAATATCATAGCAAATAACTATGCTATAAAATTAACGCAATAGCCTGTATGGTATAACTTAACATCACGCATTAAATACAACCCCAATAAGTAATATTGTAAAAAGCAGACCAATATTGCAATATCCCAGTAGGAATTCGAACGGCGCGTATTAGAAGTATTAAGAGAACCGATTGAGTCAGGAAAAATAGTGATCTCGCGTGCCGCACGCCAGGCAGAATTCCCTGCAAAGTTTCAACTCATCGCCGCAATGAATCCATGTCCGTGTGGTTACTTTGGCCATAGTAATGGCCGGTGTCGCTGTACACCAGATCAGATCCTGCGTTATCGCAATAAAATATCAGGCCCGTTACTGGATCGCATTGACATGCACATTGATGTTCCTGCTTTACCAATAAAAGATTTAAGTGCCATTAATAACAATAATGAAGAATCCAGTGAAACGGTACAAGTACGCGTGAGTAATGCACGAGCTACCCAGATAAAACGAACTCAATGTCCGAATAGTCAACTGAATAATTCTAACATTAAGCAATACTGTCAACTCTCTAAACAGGATGCTTCGCTACTGGAAAAGGCCATTGAAAAATTAGGCTTGTCTGCACGCGCGTATCAACGCATCTTGAAGGTTGCACGCACGATTGCCGATTTGGAAAATGAAGAACAGATTAATACCAAAATTATTTCAGAGGCGATTTCGTATCGACGTTTAGATAGAGCTGTTATTTAAACTAGTACTCGAATAATTAGCAATTCTTCGCAGTCTCGCTTTAGCTAAATATCAAGTATCCGTTACCAATACTTCTTCACCACGTGAGCCTTCTAATACTGCTGCACTTAATACCATCAAACCGCCCACAATTTCATAAAGCTTTAAATCTGTATGGGTAATCAATGCAACCGATATAACAGCCACAACTAGCTCCATAACAATAATAATAGCTGAACGCCCGGCTTCCATTTGCGTAACACCCCATTGTGTTCCAAGGGTAATTAAGGTTAACCAGAAAGCACCATATACCATCGCTATTGAAATAGAGCCATTATTCAGAGCTGCTGGTGTTGCAAAACTTGCTAGTGAAATGCCTATAATCACTGCTCCACCAATAAACACAGATGATATTTTACTCATCACTGGAAGATCCTGAGTAAAACGGAATAAAATATTTGTGGCTGCAAAACCCATTCCTGAAGCAATCGCTAAACCGTCAACCCAGGTTATGCCTTGCCAGCTTGTGGACCACACATCAAGTATCAAAAAAGCACCCGATAGACAAATAAACACAGAAATTACACGAATAGAATCAATTTTTTCTTTTAAAAATAACCAACCCCCAAGCACACTCCACACAGGTAACAAGTAGAAGAGAATCATCACCCGTATTACATCACCGTAAAACAAGGCAGCCTGAAATGCAGTGTTAGCAAACCCACCCGCCACTGCGATAGCAAGCATGAAACCAATGCTTATTTTCCATAACGCATATTGTTTATAAAGCCATGGAAGTAAAAAAACTGCACCAGAAGTAAATGCGATAAATATCATATGCATACTATCCAAACCCATATCATTCATAGCTTTAATAGGTAGCCAGGTTAATCCCCAGCCAACAGAGCTCATGAACAATACAATTACAGCAATACGTGATTTCATTTTTGTGGCTCTTTATTCATAATGTTTTGGGAAAGGATGACACTGACGGAAAAATTCAATGTCGTGATTAGGCCAAATCTGCGCTTTGTTTTGCTTAGCTATCAGTTTCAGTTTACGAATACTTTCTATCGCCATAGCTTCATGATTATGCCAGCACAAACCCGGAGCAATTTCATCGCGTATATTTTCCTGTAAATCTGCTGCATCACCGGCTAACAATATTGGCGGGCCTTTTGGCAACTCAATCAACATGGACATATGCCCCGCTGTATGCCCTGGCGATTCTATTGCACGAACACCCGGCACTAAATTATATTCACATGATTGCAGTCGCCAATTAAATTCACCACTAAAGTCATCTGCAAAATAAGCTTCATCCGCTGGCTGCCGAGCCGCTAACATTTCAGATTGGTGTACATGAATTTCTGCATGAGACATGTCTTTTAATCCACCGCCATGATCAAAATGTAAATGCCCAATAAAAACAACATCCACATCAATCGGTAGCAGGCCTAATTGTGCGAGTCGGTTTTCCAGCTTTTGACCTTCAGACATTTCAGGTGGCCCGAAGGAAAAGGCTTCGTTCTCATAATAGTGCAGGCGTTTAAGTGGGTCGTTGATCTTATTATAATCACAACCCACATCATATAAAATTCTGCCATTATCAGTTTCAATTAAATAAGCAAGAATAGGTGCTTCAATAATCGTCCCCTGCCCACGGTTACGCGTTGATAATGTTTTGTCATATCGATGAGTACCGGTCAGTAGCGGCCAGAATTTTTTTACTTGTGTCATAGTTAATGCGCCGTTAAAAATGAAACGCCATCAACACCAATGAAATTATCTTCAAGCTGTTTTGCTGGAAAATTGATAGCATCCACGTTTAAAACGCGTTGTATGCGAAATCGATGATAACTTTTTAACAATGATCTAAATGATAGAATTTGGCTATCGTCAGCACTATAAAGCTCCGCATGAAGATTTGGCAATTGATGCCAGGGACGCCCCGGTTGTTCATGATGTGCATTATGATAGGGGAAATTAAGTACTAATAAATTCAGCCAAGGATATTTAACAGATATTAAATTTGAATACGTATTACTTTCTTCAAAACTTCGATCCAAGCGTTTTTTTTCAGAATTTCTAGACTGGTCAAGTGTTTCGAAAAGCTCATACGTATGTTGATGTACATCCATAAAGCGCATCACAGTAAGAAACAATAGATATGCAATAGGATATAAAAATATAATCATTGAATTTATATTGATAAGATAAATAAAGAGCAGCGTTCTAATTAACAATACGAAGACAACTCGAAATCGTCGATGATGTCGTGCAGTTTTAGTGAAAGGCAGGATGATCACCAGTGCATGCATGATTACTTCCATTGCTGGTATGTACAACCATTCTAAAAAATGTATAGCTTTAACAAGTCCTGGATAGTGTATTATTTTAGTGCGATAGTCAAAGGAGACAATATCAGCTTTATCTGTATGATGTCTCATATGTTTATAGCGTACATCGTCATAATGACTGTAACTGGCGCCACAAATCCATAACAAAAATTCACCTAACCAGCGATGATAACAATTCTCTCGAAATATATTGTTATGCGCACACTCATGTATTAAATAGGCAGCAATAATCATTGCATGCGTAAAAAATAATAAGCCTAAAATATTTAATGTTAAGCCTGAAACAAGCATGAGTATCAAGCCGCCTACATATGCTGCTACCACGTAACCCATTGCCAATAAATTTGGACCGAGAGAACCTGCATATCTAAAAATATTTTGCATGTAATAATAACCAACGGGGCGTCCCGCAGAATAAACCTAATACTATGGGCCGTCCCACAGTACTTCGTGATTAAAAATCATAAAGTCGCCAGGTATTGTTTCCAGCCACCGAGGTTGCTTATCTCTTTTGCGCCTTCCACAGCATAGCCTTCACATATAAAGCCCGGTAACCATCGACCATCCAGAGTTTCAACCTTTCCTATACCTAACGGCCCAGGAATACCTGCAACGAAACTACCGAACTCGGCTTTTGGTAACTGCCATATTTCAATATCAATTGCTTTACCATTATCTTCATCACGCACAAGTCCTGGCCGAGGTAATGCGCCTTCAATAACAAACATTCTGTATTTTTTTGAGGATGTCGTTTTTTCTTGAACCAGCCCGCCTCGCTCAACTAACTGCCAGTTAAGTGCCAGCCCATCAAGATGTGCGCCACAAACTATAATGTGGATCGCATCTGAAAACGAAATACTCTTTGTCGTTGTTAAAGGTAGAGCGAGATCCATATTACCGAGTTTCAGTTTTTTGAATTGCTGCCATTTATTGGCGTAAGACAACAATTTTCTATCTTTCATACAGGTACTGACCAGACTAATACCCCATGGCAATCCATTTTCCAAAAAACCGACGGGGATAGCGACGGATGCACAGTCGAGCAGATTCATAAAGTTAGTGTAATAACCCAGATTACTATTAAGCCTAATAGGGTTTGCATTTACTTCATCGATTGTATAAATAGTGCCTGCCGTTGGTGTTACAAGAAAATCAAAATCAGCCAGAATTTGTTTTGCTTGTACACGATACATTTGCATTTTATATTCAGCCTTAAATGCATCGGTCGCTGCTTTACTTTCACCACTACCAATTATTGTTTTAATAACGGGTAATAATTCATCCGCCTGCTGAGTAATAATTTTTTCTATTGCAACATAGCGTTCTGCCACCCAGGGGCCTTCGTAGAGTAGCAGGGCTGCTTCTAGAAATGGAGTAAAATCCAGAACTTTTTTTATACCGCCAAGTTCCTGCATTTCAGTGACGCTTTGTGCAAATAATTTCTGTGCCGATATATTGCCAAAAAATTCCAACTGGTCATCTTGTGGCACGGCAAAGGTAAACCCTTCTTCGGGTGTGCCATAGTGTCGGTGATTATTATCGAATCTATTCTCTCTAGCATACTGATCCTCAACATCATAAACCGCCGCTTGTTCAAAAACCGCATTTGCATCATCCGTTGTTAATGCGAAAATACTGACACAATCCAGACTACGGCAAGCCGGCACCACACCTGTCATACTTAATAAACCTTTAGATGGTTTTAAACCGACAAGATTATTAAATGATGCTGGAACACGACCCGAACCTGCTGTATCCGTGCCTAATGAAAAACTGACTAAACCTTGTGATACCGCGACTGAAGAGCCTGCACTGGAGCCGCCCGAAATATACTCTTTATTAAATGAATTTTTACATGCCCCCCATGGTTCAGGGGAACGCGTACCCACCAGTCCCGTTGCAAATTGATCCATGTTTGTTTTACCAATAGGAATAGCTCCGGCGTTTATCAATTGACTAACAACAAATGCTGATTTTTCCGGTGTATAGGCAAAACCCGGACAAGCTGCCGTTGTTTCTATACCCGCCAGATCAATATTATCTTTGATCGCAAAAGGAATACCGTACAAGGGTAAATTATCAATATTTTTATTCTCTAAATTATACAGATATGGTATTAGCTCTTCTCTGCTTAATAAACGAATCCAGATATTATAATCGCTAAACTGTTTGCAACGTTGCAATATTTTTTCGATAATCTGCGTCGGTGTTAGCGTATTTTTTTTATATGCGTCATGTAAGTGACTAATCGACAAATTCATTATTAACTCTCTTCTAAAATTAGTAAGGTTTGACCAGAATTTATTTGGCTGCCTTCATTACGGTTAACGGCATATACCCTACCTGCATGTGGAGCAGTTATTTCAATCTCCATTTTCATAGATTCAACAACGACCAATGCTTGATCTTTTTCAATAACATCACCTTCTTCGACTAAAACCTTCCAGACACTACCCGCCACCGGGCTTTCTATAGCAAAACAAGTATCAGGCAAGGCTTCTACTTCACCTATACTGCTGGCGATATCCTGAGCTGAGTTAAAATTGATCTGGCCTGATTCAATCCAGCGCTGTAACTCTGCATCAAAGGCTTTTTCACGCCTATCAGTAAATTGCTTGATATCCTTTTCATTTTCTCTAAGCGAATCAAGATAGTCTTTCAAATTAAAACGCGTCTCTTCAATCTTGATACTGTAGCGACCTTTAGGAAAATCTTGACGAATTTTCTTCAACTCATCAGCACTGACTTCATAAAATTTTAACTGATCGAAAAATCGCAATAACCAAGGCTGGGTAAATTCTTTAGTTTTGTTATAACGATTCCACATTTGTAACGTACGCCCAACAAACTGATACCCTCCTGGGCCTTCCATTCCATACACGCACATATATGAGCCACCAATACCAACAGAATTTTCAGCTGTCCACGTTCGCGCAGGATTATACTTTGTCGTGACCAAACGATGTCTGGGATCAATAGGGGTTGCTACAGGTGCTCCCAGATAAACATCACCAAGCCCCATTACCAAATAACTGGCATCGAATACAATATCTTTAACTTGTTGTATGTTATCAAGGCCATTGATACGTCTTATAAATTCAATGTTACTCGGGCACCAGGGTGCATCTTTACGGACAGACTGCATATACTTGTCAATAGCTTCACGACAAGCATCATCATTCCAGCTAAGCGGTATATGAACTACACGAGCAGGCACATCCAGGCCATCTATATTTTTTGTTATATTTATTCCACTATCAACAATACTAATCAAATCATCCAGCGAAATAATCTGACTATCATAATGAATCTGTAACGAACGAATACCCGGGGTTAGTTCCATTACACCTTTTTCAGGATTGTCTTGCATCCACAGCATTAAAGCATGTACGCGAAAACGTAATTCAATATCAAGTTTAATTGTACCAAACTCAACTAATAAATATTTATCGCCTGAAGGACGATAAACAATTTGTACTCCGTATTGCTTCTCGTCTATAGATTTTATAATAGGTGTAGTAATGAGTGCAGGAGATATGTCTTTCTGAATATTAACCAGTGCCACTATTGAGTCTAACTGGGCTTTTTCAGCACTAACGGCATCTTCAATTGTTACTGGAATAAAGTTTATTTTATCACCAGCTTTTAATTGCCCAAGTTTCCACAGATCTGCTGATATCACGGTCGCCGGACAAACAAAGCCCCCTAAAGAAGGTCCATCGGGTCCCAAAATTACTGGCATATCTCCAGTGAAATCGACTGTACCAATAGCGTAAGCATTATCATGAATGTTCGATGGATGCATACCGGCTTCACCGCCATCACTTCTTGCCCACTCTGGTTTCGGCCCGATTAACCTGACTCCGGTTCGGCTAGAGTTATAATGAACCTCCCAATCCGAATCAAAAAAGATTTTTATATCGGTATCCGTAAAAAAATCAGGTGCACCATGCGGCCCATAAATAACTCTTAATTGCCATGAATTCTTTATTTCCGGAGTTAACTCTATCGGTAAACTATTATTATTTACACTCACGTTAAGCTTCTTGAAATGTAAAACATCACCTGCGCGAATAGCACGACCTGCGTGCCCACCAAATTGCCCTAGAGTAAAGGTTGATTTTGAACCAAGATACTCTGGACACTTGATACCTTCTTTAATACACAAATATGCACGTGCGCCAGCCGAGCGAGTTTTACCAATTTTTAAAGCCTGGCCGGCTTTTACATTAATCACCTGCCAAAAAGAAAGCACCTCGTCACCTAAGTGTGCCTCCATAGTGGCACCCGTTAATGCAATTTGTGTATCACTATTAAATCGTAAACTGGGGCCATTAAGAGTAATCTCCATACCTGCTGCATTGACAGGATTTCCCAGTAGTCGATTGCCTAAATTGAATGAGTATTGATCAAAGGGGCCTGAAGGTGGCACTCCAACATCCCAATAACCAGTACGTGCCGGATAATCTTGTATTGTGGTTAATGTGCCTGAGCTTATAATATCAATCGAGCAAGGTTGCGTAGTAAAACCATTCAAGAAACGTGTAAATATTTCACCTTTTGTAAATACTGTTGTCTTTAAAATCTCACGCACATAGCTAATGTTTGTCTCAATACCGTAGAGGCTGGTTTTTTCCAGAGCCGCATCCAATTCTTTTATAGCGCTTTCTCGATCGTCAGCAAGCGCAATTATTTTTGCCAGCATCGGGTCAAATAAAGGTGATACTTCTATCCCCGTTTCCAGCCAGTGGTCGATACGTAAATTTTCTTTTTCTGGAAACGACACTTCACTCAATAGGCCGGCACATGGCTGAAAATATTTGTTAGGATCTTCAGCATAGACTCGTGCCTGAATAGCGTGCCCCGATAGTTTTAAACGAGATTCAAGAACATCAAGATCATCAAGCTTGTTCGCTGCCAGTTTAATCATCCATTCAACCAGGTCAATATTAAAAATTTGTTCTGTAACACCGTGCTCGACTTGTAATCGCGTGTTAACTTCCAGAAAGTAAAATTGATTTAATTTTTGATCGTAAACAAACTCAACCGTACCCGCACTACGATAATTAACCGCTTTTGACAAACGTACGGCTGTTTCATGTAATTCTTTTCTAACAGAGTCTGGAATGTTAGGCGCTGGAGCTTCTTCAATGACTTTTTGATTTCGACGTTGTGTTGAACAATCACGCTCACCAATAGCTATTGCATTACCATTACCATCACCAAATACTTGCACTTCAATGTGACGCGCATATTCAATAAATTTTTCAATGAAAACACCGCTATTAGAAAAGTTATTCTCACTTAAACGCCGTACGGAATCATAGAATTTCTCCAGTTCATCTTTATCCCAGCAAAGCTGCATTCCAATCCCGCCACCACCTGCTGTGCTTTTTAACATAACGGGATAGCCTATCTCACTGGCCGCCATAACTGCTTCATCAACCGTGTCGAGTAAGCCTGTACCGGGCAATAGAGGAATATTATTAGCTTCGGCCAATTGACGTGCAGTATGTTTTAAACCGAAGGATTTCATTTGCGCTGGTGTTGGACCGATGAATGCAATACCATTTTCTTCGCAGCGTTTCACGAAGTCCGGATTTTCGCTTAAAAAACCATATCCAGGATGTACAGCATGCGCGCCTGTTTTTTTAATAATTTCGAAAATCTTATCCTGATTTAAATATGTATCTGCGGCACGTCCTTCGCCAAGCGAAAATGATTCATCCGCATGTTGTACATGCAAGGAGTCAATATCCGCTTCATTATAGATTGCAACGGACTGACAACCCATCTGCTTTAATGTGCGGATTATTCGAGTTGCAATTGCACCTCGATTAGCAATAAGAACTTTGGTAAACATAATTATTTCATCATTATGTGGCAGGACGTCCTACCGTTATACAAGCTTATACCGGGGCCGTCCCGCTATAATATTCTGACTACAGAATTAATTAACTAGTCCCATATCAGTATTTCAACTGGCGTTGGGTTATAACCATTACAAGGGTTATTTAATTGCGGGCAGTTTGATATTAATACAATGGTATCCATGAAAGCTTTCATTTCTACATATTTCCCGCTTGCGGATATACCGTCTTCAAAAGTTAGTCTGCCCTCTTTGGTAACAGGGACATTCATAAAAAAGTTTATATTATGTGTAATGTCACGCTTTGTCATTCCAAACTGTTCGTTCTCAGCAATAGCCAGCATCCAACTATCACGACAGGCATGCATGCACTTTTTTTCTAAAGCATAACGCACCGTATTACTTTCCGTAGCACAGGCTCCACCCAGTGTATCGTGACGACCACATGTATCCGCCACGATTTCTAACATAACATTTGACTCGTTTGATAAAAGTCTGGTACCTGCCGTTAAATACACATTAGCCTGTTCACGTATAGTATCCACTGCGCTGTATCGCTCACTCGGGTCATTCGCATTGTAAAATAAAGTATCTGCAGCCTGATTTCCTTCAAGGTCAAGAATACGAAATGTTTGTCCCTGGTTGACCACCTTTATAAAGTAGTCACCTGCAGCAATATTTTCTCGAAAGATGGCTTGCTCTGCTATCAATGTACTTTCTTTAATCATAACAACAGCCTCCGCCTAAATGAAATATTTCATTATTTTTAAATCCACGTTTATTTTCTTCATGTGAAATTAAACAAAAATCATCTTCCGCCACAGGCATTGCCTGAATAATTTTATAACTAATAGGTTTTTTCGGGTATTCTTTTTCGTTACTTAATGGATGTGGACAGGTATGCAACAAAACCAGAGTATCCATTTCAAAGCGCAGTGCTATCGAATCACCTGATCTAGAATTGTTTTCAATATATTTCAGGTTACCTTCTTCATCAACGCCAACCGCACTGAATAAGTTGAGATTAGCGGCCATATCCTTTTTACCAAGGCCATATTTAGCCAGTTCGATTAAAAAACTATCATATCCATTTTGATTCCAATCGTTATGGAATTCCTGATAGGTTTTTTCCCCCCATTTTTCCTTGATGATTTTTTTGGTAGTATTGCCACACACTGTTTCATGCCAGCCAATTGTATCATCTATGATAGAACAAAAAATTCGCCCCATATCTGAATACAAGCAATTACCTTTTGTTAGTTTGAATGTATGCTGACACTTTAATGTATCCGGTGCATTATATCGTTCGAGTAAGTTATCCGGATTATAAAATAACATACCGACATTTGCGCCACCGAGATCATCAGTAAGTTTAAGGATAGTGCCTTTGCGCATATACAATGACCAGTGGCATGCTGCGGCTATTCTATCTTCGTATAACACCGAACCTATTGCAGTAGTCGAATTTTTTGACACCATTGTCATTTTAATATCCTATAATTAAGTAATACTCTTCCAACGTTGGAAAATTTTTATTTTTTATAAAGTTATTCAGTCTATTTAATCCAATGGTAATGGGTGTACCGGCGGCAATATGGCTGTCGACATTTGTAACTGGCCAACGACAACTCCACGGCATGCCTGCATTTTATCAGCGATCAATTTTAATTTAAAAGCAGGCCCTTGAACTAAAATGACCTCCATAGTCTTTGCATGCATCAAATGAACGTGTAATGAACTAATTACTTCATTAACATATTCATGCTGTAAATCAGCCAATTGTTTTTGTAGACCCGGCGTTGTATGATCGTAAACCAGATTTATTGTACCGGCCATTATTTCATCACCGTATTTACACCGATGTTCGGTGATCTCCTGATGAATCATGTTCACCAGTGCTTGTGAGCGACTTTCGAAGCCGCGATCTTCAACCATTTGATCCATTTCTTTTAATATGTCCTCGGGTAAAGATATACTGATTCTACTTACACACTGTTTATTAATATTTTTCATATAATTAAAAGTTAACTTTAATAAACACTCTCAACGTCGTTATTCACATTGACCATACGTACCATATTCAAATGATCCTTATTTATACCAGTATCTTCTTCAGGTGGATGAATCAATTCTTCAAGTCGTTTTTTGGTTGCTAAAAATTCAGGACTCAATAATTGCTCCGTTGAACGCGGTTGTGGCACAGCTACTTCGATCAACTCTTGCACTTCGCCTGGATGTGCTTTTAATACCAGTACCCGATCAGCAAGGTAAATAGCTTCATCTAAATCATGGGTTATAAATAAAATAGTAACATCGATGTTTTTCCATATTTCATGTAAATAGCCTTGCATTTTACTGCGAGTTTGAGCATCTAATGCACCAAATGGCTCGTCCATTAATAGAATTCGCGGCTGATTTGCCAATGCTCTTGCAATTGCTACACGCTGCTTCATACCACCTGATAACTGATGTGGATAAGCATTCGTAAACTTGGTTAATCCTACCAGATCAATCCATTGCAAAGCCTCCCGCTCAGAAGCAAGTTTTCCCTGCCCGGACATTTCAAGTCCAAACATCACATTCTTTTTAACGGTCAACCAGGGAAATAGCGTATACCCCTGAAATACCATACCTCGATCAAGGCCTGGCCCATGTACGGGTTTATCGTCTAGCAATACTTCACCTGATGATGGTGATTCAAGCCCGGCGAGGATCCGAATTAATGTTGATTTACCGCAACCAGAGGGACCAATAACACAAACAAACTCACGTTTATAGGTTTCAAAACTAATGTCTTTTAGGGCGATGACTTTTCCCTGTGGTGACTCAAACTCTTTATGCAAGTTTTTTACCTGTAAAGTCACTGGACGTTTTTTCATACGCTCAAAACGGTCTTTAACCTCAGGACTCTGTTCACGGTAATCGGGTAAATCCAGATGACTCATCATTTCTACCTTTAATATGTATTAGCGATTCAGGATTTCGTCAAGCCTCTTTCCCAGGGAAAGAGTTTTTTTCCAAGCATAGCCAAAATAATATCAGTCGATAAACCAATCACACCAATAATAAAAATAGCGGCATAAACGTTTTCAAAATTTTTGTAACGTGCCTGCTGGGTGATAAACCAGGTAATACCGGAACTGCTACCAATCAATTCAGCAACGATCAGATATGTCCATGCCCATCCAAGCAGGATACGCAGATCTTTATATAAGTGAGTAATAATTCCAGGCACGACTACTCGGAATAATAATGATAGGCGTTTAGCGCCTAGTGTCATTGCTGCTTCCAATAAAGCAGGATCAAGTTTGCGTGTGGTGTTAGATATTATTAATATTTGTTGAAAAAAAGTACCTAAAAAAATAATCGCGATCTTCGGTGCTTCATGGATACCCAAGATGGCAACCGCCAACGCTCCGAAAGCTGGCGCAGGAAGATAACGGAAAAATTCTATAAACGGTTCAAATAGTTTAGAAAATACATCATAGGTTCCTGCTAAAATACCTAACGGAACACCAAAAATAGAAGAGATAAGAAAACCCCAAAATATTACTTGAATACTGTCCCATAAACTCTCGTGCAGCCACTTTTCATTACGTCTTTTCGGCTCCGTAGTAAACGCGGTATAAAATGCTATGGCAACTTCATGTGGTGCTGGTAAATAAATTGGATTAGCAGGATTTCCCTGCGGCTTCACTTTTGATTGGCTAACCATAGTCTTGACTTCCTTGTCAAAAACATCATGATCAACCAGCATGCCTTTGCTAAAATAACTAACTTCTCCAACATTTGTTATTTCAACTTTTGGATGCCAAACAAAAGGCGCATAACTAATCAGACTCCAGATAGCCAGAGGTAAAATAAAACTGAATATTGTAAAAATGATACGTTGCTTTGTATCCAGTATTTTACCGGCTGAAAATACTTTTAAATTTATCATAAACACTTATTTATCGAAGTCCGACTAATCAATTACATACCTAGTGTTAAGGAAGGATCTATATATGATTCAACATCAAGCGGCGTTGCGTAGACCTTATTCGCTACGTTAAAATCATCCGCTATCTGTGTCGATCCATAAATTGATTTATATCCATTAGCTTTCTTAAAAAACTCTTTAGCTTCTTTTAAAGTTAGTATTTTTGTTCCCTTAAGAAAGGTTTTATATTTCGCAGGTTTCACACCAACACGTGAAGCCATAATTATAACCGCATCATCAAACGTTGATGGATCGTTAATATAATCAACAATGCGATACCAGACTTTCATAACTTTTTTCCAGTCAGCTTTGCGTTTTGCATAACTTTGTGGTGAAACCGCATATAGGTCATAAATCAAGCCAGGTTCGTCTTTACTGGTATAAATAGCTTTAGAACCAGGCACCTGTTTTAGTGCGATACCGGAACTTGGCTGCCAGGCTACGATGGCATCTACATCACCTGAAGCTAATACCTGAGGCGTTTCATTAGTCGGCACGTTCACCAACTCAACATCCGCTTCAGTCATACCGTTTTTTTCCAGAGCATTGAGTAATAACAAATGACTAACAAAACCTACTTCAACGCCAACTTTCTTTCCTTTTAGTTGCTTGATAGAAGTAATACCTGGCTTGCCAATGATCATGTCATTCCCATTACTGTAATCATTCATCAAAATCATAATGCCTTTAGCACCTGTTGCAGCAGTCACCAGAGTATCGCCATTCGTCATCCCAACAGCATCCAGTTTACCCGCAGCAAAAGCATCCATGGACGCAACGTAATCGAACCATTCAAATTTAACCTCAACACCAGCCTCTTTAAACCAACCTTTTTCTATAGCCACTTCCCAGGCAACCCAGCCTGGCCAATCGCTATAGCCAATTTTTAAGGGTGCCGCTATCGTGTTACTTAAAAAAGTAAGCATCAAAACAGCTGTAAGATATTTAGATATATATTTAATAATTTTTTTCATTTAATGCTCCCAGTATTACAAAAAAGATAAATAGTATTACTCTACTTGCAATCACTATGCCATGGGGCTAGCTTACTTTAACTTATTGTTATTTATGGAAATAAAATCTTAACTACATATCTGAGTAATTTTTTTGCGCACAAGGAATGAACATAAATAAAAGACACGCATTATTTTAGGTCACAAATATTTATCCCTACTTATAATTTTTAAAGTGGTAATACTATTGTTAGACTATAAATCAACTATTTCGTTATCTATGACTCCACGCGGTACTTATGTTATGAAGTTACAGTTATTTAAAACAATGTGGGGCTTTGATGGCTCAATCGACGTAGCTATTGAACAGCTACTATTCGCTGACATGGATGGTCTCGAAGGTCCGGCACCTGAGTCCATTACTGCTCAACAAGATATGTCAACATTACTACAAACGAATAAGCTTTCTTATATTGCGGAAATTACGACGGCAGGATCCTACGTGCCTGATCGTCATGCCACTGTACAACAACATCTCGACTCACTTGAAATTAAATTACAACATAGCACCAAACTTAAACCGTTGTTTATTACTTGTCTTGGTGGTTGTGATGCCTGGCCTGAAAATAAGAGTATGGATTTTTTTCGACGTGCTATCGAACTGACTAATCAATATGATTCCGTGATTAGTTTTGAAACCCACCGAAGTCGCTCTCTTTTTAATCCATGGGTAACACAACGTATTGTTGAACAAATACCTGATATTAAATTGACTGTCGACTTTAGTCACTGGTGTGTAGTCTGCGAACGTTTAATGGATACTGAAATTGATGTGATTCACGCTATTGCAAATAACGTCCAGCACATCCATGCACGTGTTGGCTATGCTCAAGGCCCACAAGTACCGGATCCTCGCGCACCGGAATATGAGTACGCTTTACATGCTCATCAACGCTGGTGGGAAATCATCTGGCAGTCACAACAAAAAAGAAATTTTAAAACAACAACCATGACGCCTGAATTTGGTCCTGATGGTTATTTGCATGAATTACCATATACACGAAAACCCGTTGCTGATTTATGGGAACTCAATAGCTGGATGGCAGAGAAAGAAAAGCTACACTTCAAAAATTTTGTAACCATTAATATAAATCACTAGAATATTTTTATATATATCAAATAAAGCTGCTAACTTTATTCGTTTCATTATTTCTAAAATGAAGAAAAAATTAATTCTATAATAATTCCTGAGATATTTCATATTATCGGCTTGACAGAGCCGTGTAATAAAATATATATGATTTATCTCAATGCTGCTTTTGCTTCGAACTTTCATTTGGAATCCCATCAATTGGGCATTCAGCTGTACCCACTGTAGAACGGGTGAGTTTCTCAACATTTTCTTTTGCTTGTTGTGGATCAGTAACCCATGTCTTATAAAATTCAAACGGACATTCTGCGACGCCTTCACTACCTTCACCTGAATTTATTTTACCAGTATAACCACGGTGTAAAAGCTTGAATAAATGATTTTGTGATTGCCAGGTTTTACGGGCATCACGTATCTGTGAAGTTGATAACTCCGCATACTGAATACCATATTCTTCTTCACCACATTCACCCAAAGTACGTCCATCAAAACCAACAATAGCTGAATGTCCAAAGTAAGAATAAACACCATCAAATCCGGTTGCGTTTGCAACGGCTACGTACGTGTTATTCATCCAGGCCATCGCTTTCGCAACAATCACCTGCTGTTCTTTCGATGGGTACATGTAACCCTGACAACGAACAATTAATTCAGCACCTTTCATTGCGCAGTCGCGCCAAATTTCAGGATAATTACCATCATCACAAATAATCAAACTGACCATTAAACCTTTTGGCCCTTCCGACACATAGGTAGACTCACCTGGATACCAACCTTCTATCGGACACCATGGAATAATCTTACGATATTTTTGTACGATCTCGCCTTCGTTATCCATCAGTATTAAGGTGTTATAAGGGGCTTTATTAGGATGGTCTTCATGGCGTTCACCTGTTAATGAGAAAACACCCCAGGTATTCGCTTTTTTACACGCCGCTGCGAAAATATCAGTTTCATCACCAGGTATTGTAGATGCCGTTTCATACATTTCTTTTGCATCGTACATAATGCCATGAGTGCTATATTCAGGAAAAATAATCAGGTCCATACCAGGTAAACCCTGCTTAATCCCAACGATCATATCAGCAATTTTTCTGGCGTTATCTAAAACTTCCGCTTTGCTGTGCAAGCGCGGCATTTTATAATTAACGACAGCAACACCGACCGTATCGTTACTTGATGATATATCACCATGTCTCATTTTTTACTCCAAATACAATTTATTTACACTGATAAATACTTACTTATCTGAGCAGTATCAACATTTTCTCTTAAGTCTTCATGAATAAAATTCCCTTTATCAATAACAATCAATCTATCTGCAATAGCCAACGTAAAACTCAGCACCTGCTCAGATACTATAATCGTAATATCACGGAGTTTTTTAATCTCATTTAAAATATTTGCAATATCTTTAATAATAGATGGCTGAATACCTTCTGTAGGCTCATCTAGCAATAAAATTTTTGGATTGGTTACCAATGCACGCGCTATTGCTAATTGCTGTTGTTGACCACCAGACAAATTACCACCCTTACGATGACGCATCTCCCTTAACACTGGAAATAATGCGTAAATATCATCAGGGATATTTTTTAAACCAGAAACTTGCATTCCTGTTTCAATATTTTCTTGTACTGTTAATGTAGGGAAGATCATTCTTCCTTGCGGCACATACGCAATGCCATTTCCAACACGCTGATAACTCTCATTACTTGTTACATCTTTACCATCAATTTTAATATTGCCTTTTCCTGCCTCAAGAATACCAATAAGTGATTTAAATAAAGTGGTTTTCCCCATCCCATTGCGGCCCATTATTGCAAGTGTTTCGTTCTTTTTAGCATTAAAATTAATACCATGAATAACTTCACTTTGCCCATAACTTACATGTAAATCTGATACTTCAAGCACAATAAATACTCCTCTGCCTATATCTAATGGCCTAAATAAACTTCTATTACTTCTGGATTGTTTTGAATGGTTTGCATATTACCTTCGGCAAGAATCTTTCCCTGGTGCAACACTGTTACTTTGTGTGCAATTTTAGCTACAAATTCCATGTCGTGTTCTATCACAAGCACTGAACGCCCTTTACATATTCTGGTTAACAGCTCTGCAGTTTGTTCTCGTTCTTTAACACTCATTCCGGCTACAGGTTCATCCAACATTAACAACTCGGGATCCTGAATAAGTAACATGCCTATTTCAAGCCACTGTTTTTGACCATGACTAAGTAGAGCAGATTCCATATCAAGAAAGTCTTCAAGAAAAATTTCTTTTGCTACTTCCTTGATACGATTATCAACTTCTTCGGTACATTTAAAAGTAAGCGAACCAAATACGCCTCGGCCTCTTGGAAATGAAACTTCAAGGTTGTCATATACTGACAAATTTTCATAAATAGAGGGGGTTTGAAACTTACGTCCGACACCTGCTTGTACAATTTCGTGTTCCGCAAGTTTTGTCAGTTCTTTATTTTTAAACTTAATGCTTCCTTCAGTTGATTTTGTTTTCCCACAAATCAAATCCAAAACCGTTGTTTTCCCTGCACCATTGGGCCCAATTACAACCCGAAGCTCATTTTTATCTATATAAAGATTTAATCCATCTACAGCTTTAAATCCATCAAAAGATACGGTCAAGTCTTCAATGGCCAAAGTGAAATCTGTACTACTCATTATCTTAACTCCCTGAAGTACAATTATTTATTTAATGCGTTAAGCTTTAGAATACGTTTATTTTCAATAAAAGATTTAATGACACTAAAGCATTGCAATTTTTTAATACAACTTGTCGCCTTATAACCATACTTTTCCCATAGTCCTGCCAGGCCATTTGGAAAAAACATAACAACCGCAATAAATAATCCACCCATTAGAAATAGCCATACTTCTGGAAACGTTTCAGAAAAGATTGTTTTACCAAAGTTAACCAACAGGGTTCCATAAACAACACCTATCAATGACATTCTTCCACCGACTGCAGCAAAAATAACCATTTCAATTGATGGCACAATACCGACGAATGATGGTGACATAAAGCCAACTTGTAGTGTAAACATCGCGCCACCAATAGCCGAGATCATTGCTGAAAGACTAAATACAAAGATTTTAAAATTTGACACATCATAACCTGAGAACCTGACTCGATCTTCCTTGTCTTTCATCGCCAATAGCAAGCGACCAAATTTACTGGTAAGCACAAATCTACTCAAAAAGATCACGCCAAACAATAGCAATGCATTTATGAAATAGAGAATATACTTTGATGAATCATCTCGAATATCCCAACCATGTAATGTCTTTAAATCCGTAATACCATTAATACCACCTGTGTAACCTTGCTGACCCACGATTAACACGGTTAGGATTAGTGCGATAATTTGCGTTATAATTGCAAAGTACACACCGCCGACTCGTCGCTTAAACATTGAATAACCAATGATGAAGGCAAATATTGATGGTATTAAAATTACGGCTAGTACTGTAAAACTAAAACTATCAAATAGGTTCCAAAACCAGGGTAACTCCGTTAACTGATTCCAGTCCATAAAATCAGGAATACCTGGTGTTGTTTGTATTTTGGTACTAATAGGATCCGATGCTTCAAGCTTTAAAAACATAGCCATACAATACCCACCCAAACCAAAAAATACCCCTTGGCCTAAACTTAATATTCCTCCATAGCCCCAGAGTAATACCAGACTTACAGCCGCAAATGCATAGGTGAGATATTTTCCGACTAAATTTAAGCGAAACAAATCTAAACTAAGCGGCAAAACGATAAGTATTAAAGCCGCAAGAATGGCTATACCTATCATGCCGTTCTTTCCACCCAATAATCTTTCATATATAAAATTCATTTTTTCTCCTAACGCGTTTACTTGCGTACTTTACTTGCGAACAATCCTTCCGGACGCAGCATCAAGAAAATAACAATGGTAAGTAATGTGATTACTTTGGCCATTGAACCACTTATAAAGAATTCTAAAATGGACTGACCTTGTGCTATGGAGAACGCTGAGGCAATCGTGCCAAACAAACTGCCTGCACCACCAAATACCACTACCATAAAGGTATCTACAATATACAGTGAACCCGTAGTTGGACCTGTTGAAGCTATTGTTGTAAATGCTGCGCCGGCAATACCAGCAATACCACAACCTAATGCAAACGTAAGACGATCAACTTTTTTTGTATTGATCCCCACTGCACCACTCATTACTCTGTTTTGAGTAGTGGCTCGTACGCGCAGGCCCCAACTCGATCTATACATCAAAATAAATACACCGAAGGTTACTGCAGCGGTTAATCCAAGTACAAATAAACCGTTAAGCGGTATATCAATCGTTTCTGTTGGTTGGTATGAACCTAGCAGCCACTCCGGTAAAGTTGGACTTACTTCTCTCGCTCCAAAAATTGAACGGAATGATTGCTGCATAATTAAACTTAAACCCCACGTCGCTAAAAGCGTATCAAGTGGTCTTTTATAGAGGTGCCGAATAAGTACAAACTCGGCCAAATAACCTAAGGCACCCGCAATAATAAAAGATAAAATAATTGCAAAAAGAAAATAGTATTGAACAAATCCCGGAAAATATTTTTCACTCATTGCAGACAACAAGTATGTTGTATAAGCGCCCACAGCCATGAACTCACCATGAGCCATATTAATAACACCCATTTGCCCAAATATAATTGCCAGTCCCAGTGCCATAAGTAAAAGAACACTAAACAAACTGAAACCAGCAAAGCCCTGCATTGCTAAAATGGATAACAATTCTTGTGATGTATACTCGCCCATTTCACTTACTCCGCAGCATTTCTTTAAATTCAGTTAAGTTGCTAATTAGAAATTGTAATTTTTATTCTTTTGATAGGCTGACCAAAATGGCCAGCCTTTACTTACTCAAAAGGTGTTATTGTTATACCTATTGATAACCTTTAGGGAATGGATTTGGCTCAATTAGGCCAGATTCAAACACAACTGTTGCCTGCCCATCTTTATTCCATTTACCTACGCGAGTTTTACTCCATAAGTGATGATTAGGATGCAGTTTCACATAACCCTCAGGTGCTGTTTTTAATTCGATGCCTGCTGTCTCAGAAACTTTAACAACTTTATCAACATCAAAACTACCCGCTTTCTCTACCGCAGCTTTCCATAACCATGGTCCAAGATAGGCAGCTTGAGTTACGTCACCCATTACACTATCTGCACCGTGCATTGCCTTGAATGCCTTAACAAATTTTTCGTTATTGGGATTTTTCTGACTTTGAAAATACTTCATTACTGAATAGAATCCTTCCAGGTTTTGTCCTCCAATTCCAAGTACTTCATCTTCTGTTACAGACAAGGTTAGCAATGTTTGTTTTTTACCCGTAATGCCAGCCGCTTTAAGTTGTTTAAACCACGCAACATTACTACCACCAACGACAGCAGCATAAATTACATCAGGTTTTTTTAAGCGAATTTTGTTAATAGTAGAACCGAACTGTGTATTTCCTAATGGTTTATAATCTTCACCAACGACTTTACCACCGAGAACGTTCTCAATGTGCTTACGCGCAATTTTCATGGAAGTACGTGGCCAAATATAATCAGAACCAATTAGATAAAATGTTTTTGCTTTTTTCTCTTTTTTAACCCAGTCCAAACCAGCAAGAATTTGTTGTGTCGCTTCCTGACCGGTGTAGATAACATTATGTGACTGCTCAAGACCTTCATAAAATGTTGGGTAGTACAACAATCCATTTTCTTTTTCGAATACAGGTAATGCTGCTTTTCGTGACGCAGATGTCCAGCAACCAAAGACTGCAGCCACTTTATCTTTAACTAATAGTTTACGTGACTTTTCTGCAAAGGTAGGCCAATCACTTGCACCATCTTCTTGAATGATTTTTATCTGACGTCCTAAAATACCTCCCGATTCATTGATTTGTTTAATCGCTAATTTTTCAGCTTCTTGCGCTCCGGTTTCACTTATAGCCATAGTTCCAGTTAATGAATGTAGAATACCTACTGTCACAGTTTTATCTGTTACTGCAAGCCCAGTGCTATTAACACTGGCAGCTGCAGAGATACTTAAATTTGCCGCCATGGATACGCCAATCACGACACCAATAATATTTCGCCATTTAGATAATGCAAATTTATATTTCATTTTTCCTAACCCTCTTACACAACAAATTATTTCATCTTCAAGAAAATACTTAATGTCTGAATAATTACTTACACAGTAATCAAGCGCCTAAATACCTTGTTTGCAACGTACATGCCAAAAATTTATATTGTATTTTTTATTTATAACAAGTTTATAAAAATCATTGTTATAGCCAATGAAAACGTAGCTAGTGACTTAGTACAAATAAGCTCAAAGATACTAAACTTAATAACCTTTTAATTATTTCGCCCTATTTATGGGCGAAGCTAATTAGTTATTGCATATATTTAGTGCACACAACAAATAAATTACTTTTAAAGTAGACATGAAAACGTCGAACAAAAAAATCATGTTCGACGTTAACAAAATAACAACAAGGTTATTTTGGAGGGAATTAATATATTATAGAATCATCCTAACATCCATGGTCGTGTTCCTTCTCTTATCTGCTGAAAGACTCCTTTATTCTTTTCTTCATGTTCACAATTACTATGATTGCATTCATGCTGTCTTGTTACCCTTATAGGCTCGTATATAGCACGTTCATTACGCTCTCTTACGATTCGCTCATTCTTTTTTAATATCTGTAACTGAGGCGCTGAAAGTTTGCGTGGCGATGGTGCATTACATTCTGGACACACTCTTAAAGGTGAATATTCTGCTAATGTTAATATTTCATGGAATTCAACTTCACATTTAGGGCATTCATATTCGTAAATCGGCATTGGTCTTCTCCTACTCTATAATAGATATTGGAAACTGATACTTGCCAATACCAGTTCCCATCTGCTGTATAACCTGGCTTTTATTAACTTGTTTTGGCAAGGTCTGTACCTGGCTCAATAATTATTGATGGCCCTTCTGCTTTAATATTAATATCTCCGTCAAATATTTCTGTAGGTAACCATAAAGTTGCGCAGGCATTAGGAATATCAACAATACCGCTTATATGCCCTTCAACTGGTGCTGTCCCTAAAATGGCATAGGCTTGTTCACCGGTATAACCGTGTAGTTTTAGATGTTCAATCGCATTCAGACAAGCCTGACGATATGCTACATGTGCATCAAGATAATGTTGCTCGCCATATTCATCAACAGAGATTCCTTCAAAGATGAGATAGTTACTATAACGAGGCTCCATTGGGCTTGGTTTAAATATAGGATTCTTAACATTGTATTTTTTCATACCGCCCTTTACGAGGCCTACACGAATGTCAAGATAACCAGCCATTTCTATTGCGCCACAAAATGTAATTTCACCATCACCTTGTGAGAAATGTATATCACCCATTGATAGTCCACCGTCTTTAACATAAACAGGGAAATATACCCGCGAACCCCGAGACAGGTTTTTAATATCACAATTACCACCATGTTCACGCGGCGGGACAGTTCGCGCACCTTCCTTAGCGGCTTCTGCTGCCTTTTCTGGTTTCATCCGCCCCATTACAGCTGTATCTGCATAAGGTAAGGCTGCTAATGGTGGTACACGCTCGGGATCTGTCGCAACTAATCCACCCTCACGTTCATTCCACACATCCAGTAATTCTTTTGACGGCAAACATCCAATTAAACCAGGATGCATAATGCCAGCAAACTCTACACCTGGAATATGACGTGAAGATGCATAGATACCGTGAAAGTCCCAGCACGCTTTATTTGCCTCAGGATAATGTTCAGTTAAAAATCCACCGCCATTTTCTTTGGCAAATAAGCCGGTAAAACCCCAATCAAATTCTTTAAGTACGCCAACATCCAGTATATCTACAACCATTAAGTCGCCGGGCTCTGCTCCTTCAACACCAATTGGACCGCTTAAATAATGCACCTGTGTTAAATCCACATCTCGTATATCGTCTGCACAGTCATCATTTTTTATTTGTCCACCTGTCCAGTCCAAGCACTCAACTCGAAATTCATCGCCTGGCTTAACCATTGTCACCATAGGAATATCAGGATGCCAACGATTATGTATTACACCGTCCTGCTCATTAGCAGGTTTAGTCACATCGATTTTTATAATTGTTTCCATCTTGTTACCCCTTCATTTAATTAAATATTTATAAATATAAATAACTAAGCAATTATCAGAGTGACTTAAAACAATGTTCTAACTATGAATTGCCTTACTTGAAGTTTTTTTCAAATAACACTTCACCCTGACACACCAGCATATTTTTATTAATTGCAAAGCATATGCCAGCTACAATAATTAATAGAAAACAATAACTTAAATTTTTAATTCTATTTGCGAGGGCATTAATAGTGCAGAATTATTTTTAAGCGCACCAATAACTATCGTTTTTTTTTAATTTCTATAAGGGGAATATGAAAAAACATCTAAAGTGATGTTTATAAATAAATGCCTAAATAACATCCAGGATGAAATATTTAACTATGATAAAGAAGATGAACTACAGGAGAAACAGGTAAAATTTTTTGCGGGATATTAGTTGATAGTTGTATCTAAAGTATTATTTAAACCGTTAAATACTTCTGTATCAATTCATCAGATAGAGCTGTCATTTCACCATTTGCAACATTACGTCCGCGATCCATGATGACAAAATGTTTTCCTACCCGACGAGCAAACGGTAATTTTTGTTCGACTAACAGGACGGTAATATTTTCTTCTTCATTCAACTTAATAATAATATCACCAATCTGCTGCACGATATTAGGCTGAATACCCTCAGTAGGTTCATCCAGTAATAATATTTTAGGGTTCAATGTTAAGGCGCGGCCAATGGCGAGTTGTTGTTGCTGACCGCCGGATAAATCACCACCACGGCGATGTAACATATCTTTTAGTACCGGAAACAATTTAAAAATACGTTCGGGTATACGCCTGGTGCTTTTTCCAATAACCGATAGACCAACCTGTAGGTTTTCTTCGACGGTAAGTTGGCCAAAGATATCGCGGCCTTGTGGCACGTAGCCTATGCCTAACTTGGCACGTACTTCAGCAGGTTTATCACTTATAAGCGTTCCATTAAATACAATGTTACCCGATTTTATTGGCAATAAACCCATTACAGATTTCAATAGCGTAGTCTTACCCACACCGTTGCGCCCCATTAAACAAATACAACTCCCTTGAGGAATTTTAACTGAGACATCCCATAAGGTATGGCTCTCTCCATAAAATTGATTGGCATTTTTAATTGAGAGCATATTTGTAGCCCTTATCTTGTCGGCCTTTATTCACCTAAATACACCTCAATAACTTTTGGATTGTTTTGCACTTCATCCATTGTGCCTTCTGCGAGTACGGAGCCTTCATGTAATACCGTTACGGTGCTGGCAAGGGAGCGCACAAAATCCATATCATGCTCAACCACCACCACAGAATGCTTGCCAGCCAGGCTTTTTAATAACTCGGCGGTTTTGTCCATTTCCTGGTGGGTCATGCCTGCAACCGGTTCATCCACTAATAACACGCGCGGATTTTGCATTAATAACATACCTATTTCTAACCACTGTTTCTGCCCGTGTGATAATTGTGCGGCGGTTTCATAAACAAGAGCTTTTAAACCGATAGTGTCGGCAACTTCATTTATACGATCGTGTTGTTGTGAAGATACTTTTGCAAATAATGTTGGCCAGACATGTTTGTCTTCCGCCATTGCTAACTCTAAATTTTCAAAAATAGTATGCTGTGGGAAAATGGTTGGTTTTTGGAATTTGCGTCCTATACCTGCATGTGCAATTTCATATTCACTCATGCGTGTAAGATCCATAGTTTGTCCGAAAAAAGCGCTACCGAAATCTGGTTGTGTCTTACCAGTGATTACATCCATCATAGTGGTTTTACCGGCGCCATTCGGGCCAATGATACAACGTAGTTCACCGTCGTTAATATATAAGGTTAAATCGTTAAGTGCTTTAAAGCCATCAAAGCTCACACTGATATTTTCCAGATATAAAATTGGTCCATGCGATGCATCAATCTCACCGGGTACAACCGCGCGTCGTCCCGTAAATGGCATGCGTTTTTGTTCCACAAAATCAAAAACCTTGTCGCGGCGCATTAATTCTCTGAGTTTATCTAGCTCGCCCATCAGTTTTTATTCTCGTTATTTTGTTGGAGTTTTTTACGGAATTGATTCCATACGCCAACAATACCTTTCGGCATAAAAATAGTGACTATTAAAAATAAGCCACCCAGTGCAAACAACCAGATTTCAGGGAATGCCGCAGTTAAATACGATTTAGAATAATTAACCACCACTGCACCAAGTGCTGCACCGTATAACGTTGCTCTGCCACCAATGGCTACCCAAACGACAAGTTCAATTGAGTTAAGTGGCGAGAATTCACCGGGATTAATAATACCAACTTGTGGCACAAACAAAGCACCTGCAACACCTGCTATGACAGCGGACAAAACAAAAATCCAGAGTTTAAAACTTTCGACTTTGTAACCAATAAAGCGGGTTCGATCTTCTGCGTCACGAATTGCCACAACGACACGCCCTAGCTTGGAGGTAATTACAAAGCGACTAAGTAGATAGGTGAGGATTAAAAATAATGCACTCAGAAAAAATAAAGTTGCGCGAGTTGTATCGGCCTGCAGATCATAGCCTAGAATATCTTTAAAATCGGTTAGACCATTGTTACCACCGAAACCTAATTCATTCATAAAAAAGGCTAGTAGCAAAGCATAAGTGAGTGCCTGGGTGATTATAGATAAGTACACACCCGTAACCCGTGCACGAAAAGCAAGCCAGCCAAAGACTAGCGCTAATAACCCCGGTACAACGATAACCATGAGCATCGCGAACCAGAACATATCAAACCCTTGCCAGTACCACGGTAGCTCGGTCCAGTTTAAAAACACCATAAAGTCGGGTAAGTTCGCGTTGCCATATACACCACGCTCACCAATTTGGCGCATCAGATACATACCCATGGCATAACCGCCAAGCGCAAAGAAGGCTGCATGGCCTAAGCTTAATATTCCGCAAAATCCCCACACCAAATCGAGAGCAATGGCGAGCATGGCATAACTCAAATATTTACCTAATAAAGTAACGGTATAGGTTGGTACATGAAAAAATGAATCCGCTGGCACTAATAAATTTAACACCGGAACGACAAGCATTATTACCAGCAATATACTTACAAAGGTTTTGCCACCTTTATCATTTTGCAAAAAATCGACGATGAAAGATTGTCTTGCCATATTAGTCTTCCACCCCACGGCCTTTTTTCGGGAACAATCCACGCGGTTTCTTTTGTATAAATAAAATTATAAAGATAAGTACTAATATTTTAGCCAATACGGCACCTGCCCAGGGCTCCAGGAATTTATTAAATACACCTAAAGACATTGCCCCTACAAATGTACCGAGTAAATTACCAACTCCACCAAACACCACAACCATGAAGGAATCAATAATATAACCTTGCCCAAGGTTTGGCCCTACATTGGTTAATTGACTCAATGCCACACCCGCTATACCGGCTATACCCGAGCCTAATCCAAAAGTCATTGCGTCAACCCATTCAGATTTAATCCCCATCGCTTTTGCCATGGTACGGTTTTGAGAAACAGCACGGACCTGTAATCCGAGACGGGTCTTTTTCAATATCAACATCAACAATAACAAAACGACAATAGCAAATATAAAAATATACAGACGGTTATAGGTTATCGCAAATATACTATTAATCTCGAGTGAACCACTCATAAAGGCTGGCGTTTCAACCGCCTGATTGGTCGGACCAAAAATTGTCCGCACCATTTGCTGCAATATTAGACTAATACCAAAAGTCGCAAGCAAGGTCTCTAATGGTCGGCCGTATAAGTGTCTTATTACAAATCGTTCTATCGCCACACCAAATAAACCGGCAACTATAAATGCTAGAGGTATAGAGATAAAAACAGAAGCTCCTATATAATTCGGCAGCATTTGCTGCACAACATAGGTTGTATAAGCTCCGAGCATCATTAACTCACCATGAGCCATATTGATTACACCCATTACACCAAATGTAATTGCCAGCCCTACAGCAATCAGCAGTAATACAGATCCTAAACTTAAACCATAAACCAGGTTTTCCAAAAAACTAAACATACTGATTTTTGAATCAATTTTTTTAAGTGAATCTTCGGCGGCTTTTTTAATGGCTGGGTCTTCTGTTACTGCAATTATTTCTTTTAACTTAACTTTTACTTCTGGAATCACACTCTTTGATAATGCTTCAACTGCATTTAATTGAATAATTTTATCTGTAGAATTCAAATCCCAGACCGACAGGCCAACGTCAATGAGCTCTCTAATCGACTCGTTTTTTTCTTTTATATTGAGCTCTTTTAATATTTCAACGGTATCTTCATCTACATTTTTAAGTAATTCCTTAACAGCTTTTTTTCTTACACTATCATCGGGACTTTTAATTCTTAAATGTGCAATATAATTACGTAATTCACGCCGTAATTTATTATTGACTCTAACTTTTTTTAATTCGTGTTTCGCAAAAATCCCTAGCGCCTTATTATTTACTACCGAGATAACTTTATAACCGTCATTTGTCTCCGATATAAAGCCGAGCTGCTTAGACTCTTTAATAAAATAAAGTTTACTATTCAACATATTCTGAAAAACCGGCAATACACGCAAGTCATCCATATTTGAAAGCTGTTCGATTACATGACCACGCTCAGATAAACTACCCGTGGTCAGTTGCGATGCCGTTTCTTCAAATGAACCTGCAACCGAAGCTTTATTTTCCTCAGCCGAATACACTGCGCTTGCTCCTGAAAGAAACATGCAACAAATCATCATTGCTTGAGTTAATCGGTTTATAAAATTCATTATATTTATTTTTTATTTTTAATGAAGATAAATCATACCATGAGTTAACGCGATATTATCTATTTACAATATACTGGTTTAAAAATAAATCCCGACTAAACGATGTCTAATCGGGATTAATGGTGTACCTAACCTTACTATAAAACTGTTATTTGAAATTTTGTCCTGAACATTTTTTAGTTTTAGTATTGTAGTTACCGCATTTGAGTTCTACCCAATCAGAAATAACATCTTTACTGCCTGGAAGATGGTCTGACCATGCGTCACCTGGAACAGTGCCCTTTGTTTGCCAGACTGTTTCAAACTGGCCGTCTTCCTGGATTTCACCAATTAGAACCGGTTTGGTTAAGTGATGGTTGGGTAACATTTTCGCAGTTCCACCTGTTAAGTTTGGCACTGTAATACCAATCATCGCTTTTTCAACTTTATCGACATCCGTTGTTTTAGCTTTAGTAACCGCTTTAGCCCACATGTTGAAACCAATATAAGTTGCTTCCATTGGATCGTTGGTTACGCGTTTTTTGTTTTTAATAAACGCTTGCCATTTTTTGATGAAAGCTGCGTTTTCTTTATTATCAACACTCATGAAATAATTCCATGCTGCCAGATGACCTACAAGTGGCTTAGTATCAATACCAGAAAGCTCTTCTTCACCAACCGAGAAGGCAACGACTGGAATTTTCTCAGCAGAAATACCCTGGTTGCCTAACTCTTTATAAAATGGAACGTTCGCATCACCATTGATAGTCGATACAACCGCTGTTTTCTTGCCTTTAGAGCCAAACTTTTTAATATCGGATACGATACTCTGCCAATCAGAATGTCCGAATGGCGTGTAGTTAATCATGATATCTTCGGCTTTAACACCTTTTGATTTTAAGTAAGCTTCTAAAATTTTATTTGTAGTACGTGGGTAAACGTAATCAGTACCGGCCAGTACCCAACGCTTCACTTTGATATCATTCATTAAATAATCAACGGCAGGTATTGCTTGCTGATTTGGCGCCGCACCTGTGTAGAAAACATTTTTCGAGGATTCTTCGCCTTCGTATTGTACGGGGTAGAACAACATGCCGTTTAATTCTTCAAATACGGGTAATACTGATTTACGTGATACTGACGTCCAGCAACCAAATACTACATCAACTTTATTTTTTTGTAACAATTCACGTGCTTTTTCTGCGAATAATGGCCAATTTGATGCAGGATCAACAACTACTGCTTCTAATTTCTTACCGAGTAATCCACCTTTTTTGTTTTGTTCATCTATCATCATTAAAACAGTATCTTTTAATGTAGTTTCACTTATCGCCATAGTCCCCGATAAAGAATGTAATACACCTACTTTGATTGTGTCTCCTGCTTGTACCGAAAGTGAAAGCCCAAGCGTTGTCGTAATGACCAAGGCTGAACTCGCAATTTTTTTGATCCAGTTACTCATTGTTGTTTTCCTTATAATTATTTTAGCTAGAAGATATATAAAGGCCGGTATTTCTAGTAGCTTATCTACAAAAATACCAGCCACTTATATTTCTTACATTTTTTAAGAATAACTAAGGGTATTAGAAACCGTATGTTACGCCTACTACCATAGAATCTTCATATTCCGTACCTGTACGGTCTTCACCAGCAAAAGTATATTGCACATAAGCATCTGCGCCCGTTTTGCCAATTGGCTTGGATGCCGTTACATTTAAATGACGGAATCCACTACTACTAGTAGTTGTGCTACCAATTTTTGAGCTATCGCCTTTATCATAAGTATAATAGCCATAATCTAAAGCTAATGTAATATCTTGCGGTAAGCTTGTAGACCAACCCGCTTTCCAATAAACATCTCCCGCATTACCCCACCAACCATCTTGCAATAAGTATTGAGCACCAACATAGAAATCACCCATTGTTAATTTACCTGTTGCTTCTAACAAATCTGAATCATCAACACCAACATATATATATTGAATTAAACCAACATCCCAACCAATGTCTTTGCCAATTTTTCCTGAGTAACCACCATAGAAATCATTCTCAAAACCCTTTTCATTTGTTTGAGCATCAGCAGTTGCTTCATAGTTATAGCTCAAGCTAGAGAACCACCACCCTGCATACCAACCAGAATCGTCACTGGTCCAATCTGAACCACCTTGAATAGCAGTACCGGTATTTTCTTCAAAAATACCACGTAATAAATACTTCGAGTGGATCCCAATGTTATAAGATGTTTCTGCCTGAACCGCCGTTGAAACTGAGAACATACTGCCTACAGTCATTGCGCCAGCCAAAGCAATTGATGCAATATTTAATTTTTTCATTTTATAGCTCCAAAAGTTAATTTATCGTTTTTCTTCTCCAAACTTAGGCCTCTCCCAAGCTTACGTAAAAAAGCAAATTGAAAATTTACTAATGTCTATTCAGCAAACACTGTGCCAACATGAAAAACATATAATTAACAAAAGGTTAGCCCAATACGACATTTGTAATGAAATTGCAATGAGCTTTGTTGGTGCGGACGCACCGAAGAGCCGCACTAAATAAGTGCGGGTAGTATTATTGCTTCGTTATTACGCTAACATCCCCTCTTTCTTTATGAACTCAATTATCTTTTCCAAGCCCTCACTGGTTTTCATGTTACTGAAGACAAAAGGACGCTCACCACGCATTCTTTTCGTATCCTGCTCCATCACTTCCAGGGATGCACCAACATGAGGCGCCAGGTCTATTTTATTAATAATAAGTAAGTCAGACTTGGTGATACCGGGGCCACCTTTGCGTGGAATTTTTTCGCCTGCCGACACATCAATTACGTAAAGCGTTAAATCGGAAAGCTCCGGGCTAAACGTTGCGCTTAAGTTATCCCCGCCACTTTCTATAATGACCATATCGAGTTGGCCAAAGCGTTGAGTCAATGTATTGATTGCAGAAAGATTCATAGATGCATCTTCTCGAATAGCGGTATGCGGACAGCCACCTGTTTCAACGCCCATAATCCTGTCTTCTGATAGTGCTTCATTTCGGGTAAGGAACTGCGCATCTTCTTTTGTGTATATGTCATTGGTTACTACGGCAAGTTGATAGTTGTCGCGCATTTTTTTACATATGGCTTCCACCAATGCAGTTTTACCTGAACCAACAGGACCACCGACACCTAAGCGTAATGTTTTTGAATTCACTATTTTTTCCTTTCTCTTTTTTTAAGTACTAACTCTTAAAAGCGTAAACCTTTAACCTTTCATCCCGAACAATAAAAAACATATGGTCATTACGAGCCAATTATATACTGGCGCCCAATGACGGATTTTTTATAATTCAATATTTAACAATTAACATTATTGCTGCAGGTACCGCGTTTCGCTTAACATTAACTTACTTTCATTCTCTGTATTATCAAACTAACTATTTAAGAACGAAACAACCGTGAATATTGTTGTTCATGTAACGCACTCGCCATGACTTGCCCGGGGCAGGTACGGCCAATATTATCGTCAGCGATTTCTAAACCGGTTGTAACTGCTTTATTCATTATCGGCATTAATGATTGTAAAAGTGTTTGCCCTTGAGTCTGGCCCAGGGGAATCACTTTCATTGCAGCAGCAACCTGGTTCTCGCACCATGACCAGGCATACCCTAACGCCAGGTCTGCAATTGGAATCTGCCAGTGTTGACCAGCCAGGGCAAACATGAGCGGGTAACTGCATTTTGGATGTTGTTGCCAGGCTTTCGCTTGCTCTATACCAATGTCTGTTAACAGGCGCGCTAACGAATCACCTATTTGCTGATCTTCCAATAACAGCTCATTGGTTTCTCGCGAAGCCGATAAATAAGCAGACCAGTATTCTATCTTACTTTGGTCACTCATATTCCAGGCAGTATAAAGACGCTGCATGACAGGTATGTCGAGATAGGCAATGTTATTTTTTAATATTCCACCTATCCAATCCAAACAGCTTTTTTCATCTGTAACCCATTCGCATTCAATCGCGTATTCCAAACCTTGTGAATAAGCATACGCACCAATCGGCAACGCCGGACTGATCAAGCGCCATAATTGCAGCATTGAAGTCTTTGCATGTTTATCCATGATGATTATGATCGTTTAAGTCATGCGAATGAGTATTATGTGAATGGCCGCCATGATAAGCGCCTACTTCAGGTTCAAATGCTGCCGACTCATGTTTTACCTTTAAGCCAAACCCTTGCACCATTTCATCGAGCACATGATCTTTTAGATAACGCACCCACGTATCACTTACCTGAAGTGAAACGTGACGGTTACCCAAATGATATGCGGCACGTGCTAAGTCATGAGCATTTTCACAAGCGATGGTACTGACGTCTTCTTTTGCAGAAATGATTCTGACGACTTGACCATCTTTAGATTTTAAACAGTCACCGCCACGCAGTACCGAACCTCGTTCAATTGAAATACCGGCAGCGTTGCCATTATTTAGTTGGGCACGGAATCGACTTTTTTGACGTTTTTCAAACGGCAACGTTAAGGTTAATTTAACAGCAGCATGGGTATGCGGAATAACTTCTTCAAACATTAATACTTCTGACATAATTGCCTGCCTGACAAAATCCTGTATTTATAACTGAACATTTTTGTCCTCGTCATTCCCGCCCAGGCGGAAATGACGAGGACAAAAATTTATAATTCTCACCTAAAATAAAAAATAGCGTTGTGCTAATGGCAATGTTACAGCAGGTTCGCAGGTTAACAATTCACCATCGGCTTTTACTTCATAGGTTTGTGGATCGACACTGATAGTTGGCATGTAATCATTATGAATCATATCCTTTTTAGTAATATTGCGTGTGTTCTTAACCGCAACCACTTTTTTATTTAAACCCAGTTGATCATTTACGCCAGCGTCCACGGCTGCTTGCGACATAAAACTCACACATGTATTACTTAATGCTTTCCCATATGCGCCAAACATCGGTCGATAATGCACCGGTTGTGGTGTGGGTATTGAGGCATTGGGATCGCCCATCGGCGCTGCCGCAATCATACCGCCTTTCATAATTAATGATGGCTTGACACCAAAGAAAGCCGGCTTCCATAAAACCAGGTCGGCTAACTTGCCAACCGCAATAGAACCGACGGTATGAGATATGCCATGGGTAATTGCAGGGTTGATAGTGTACTTTGCGATGTAACGTTTAACTCGCGTATTATCATTTCGATTACTATCACCTTTGCCATTACTATCACTCAGGGCGCCACGTTGAACTTTCATTTTATGGGCTGTTTGCCAGGTGCGGATAATGACTTCGCCGACACGCCCCATGGCTTGTGAATCCGATGCGATCATACTGAAGGCACCGAGGTCATGCAGTATATCTTCTGCGGCAATCGTTTCACGACGAATCCGTGACTCTGCAAAAGCCACATCTTCCGGAATACTGGCATCCAGGTGATGACACACCATGAGCATATCTAAATGTTCATCAATGGTGTTGATTGTATAAGGGCGAGTAGGATTGGTTGATGAGGGTAAAACATTGAGCTCGCCACAGGCTTTTATAATATCCGGGGCATGGCCGCCACCCGCGCCTTCGGTATGGTAAGTATGAATAGCACGGCCTTTAAATGCTTTAATCGTATCTTCGACAAAACCGGATTCATTCAAGGTGTCGGTATGAATCGCGACTTGTACATCCATTGCTTCGGCAACATTTAAACAGTTATCAATCGATGACGGAGTGGTACCCCAGTCTTCGTGCAGTTTTAAACCCATTACACCTGCGGCAACTTGTTCTTCGAGTGCTTCAGGTAAACTCGCATTACCTTTGCCCAATAACCCAAAGTTCATCGGCATTACATCCAGTGCTTCATACATGCGATGAATATTCCATGGGCCCGGAGTACAGGTGGTTGCATTGGTGCCGGTTGCCGGGCCAGTACCACCACCGATCATTGTTGTGATACCCGACATTAGGGCTTCTTCAACTTGTTGTGGACAAATAAAATGAATGTGCGCATCAATACCACCGGCCGTTACGATTTGACCTTCTCCGGCAATCGCTTCGGTACCCGGGCCAATGACAATATCAACATTCGGTTGTACGTCAGGATTGCCAGCTTTACCGATGCCACTGATTAATCCGTTTTTAATTCCTATATCTGCTTTGATGATGCCCCAGTGGTCTACAATTAGTGCATTAGTAATAACAACATCGACCACATCTTTCGCAGTACGCTGACTTTGTCCCATACCATCACGGACAACCTTACCGCCACCAAACTTAACTTCATCCCCGTAAAACGTTTTGTCTGCTTCGACTTCAATAATCAGTTCAGTATCGCCAAGGCGTATCCGGTCACCTGTAGTGGGGCCAAACATTTCGGCATAAGCGCGTTTATCAATTGTACTCATGCTATACCTCCATCCGGACTGTTTGAGGTATTCAACGGGCCCATTACTTTTGCATTGAAACCATAAATGATTCTGTCACCGGCATATTCAACTAATTCTACTTCGCGCATTTGCCCGGGTTCGAAACGAACCGCGGTGCCTGCAGCAATATTGAGTCGGTAGCCTTTAGTTGCATCTCGATTAAAATCCAGAGCGGCATTCACTTCATAAAAATGATAATGTGAGCCGACCTGAATTGGCCGGTCACCGGTATTGGATACTTCTATAGAAACTGTTGCACGACCTGCATTTAAGGTGATTTCGCCATCATCAATAAAATATTCACCGGGTATCATAGCGCTCTCCTTATTGAATGGGGTTATGAACAGTGACAAGTTTAGTGCCATCCGGGAAGGTAGCTTCAACCTGCACATCATGAATCATATCGGCAATACCCTCCATGACATCGTCAGCTGATAATAGCGTCGTACCATACGACATGAGTTCGGCAACCGTTTTACCATCTCGCGCTCCTTCCATAATCGCGGCTGAAATAAAAGCGATAGACTCCGGATAATTAAGTTTCAATCCTCTATCTTTACGCCGCTCGGCAAGTAGTGCCGCGGTAAATAATAAGAGCTTATCTTTTTCGCGGGGTGATAATTCCATAACGCTGTCCTTTCTTTAGAATGCTACTATTTATTTCAGATGTCAGGTTGACCAGATGCGGGGAGCGCAGCTTTTTTTTCGCAAGAGTTGTGGCCGGGTAGCTGACCAGCACTCCGTTAATAACCCAAGAGCTTCACGTGCATGATAACCAAAATAGCGTATCAATAACAAATCACCGCGGAGTGTAAAGCTGACTATTCGTTGTTCACTATGTTGTTGTAATTTTTCAATGTCGTCAATGTTAAATTTTTGTAATGAGCATGGCAAAGTCACCAGCATTGTCGCCATTACCGGAAAACGATTCAAGCCCCATGGAGCGGCAAGGATATCGGAGTCTGAGTCAATAATATTTCTGTCTATATATAAAGGAATTCCATTACGCTTCACGCTGATTTTTTGTTGTATAAACCCATTATTAAAATATTCATTGCCCGCAGGTCGGCCATAACAATTTATTTCCCAACAGATTAAGTGTGCATCCTCTTCTAAATCAAATTCCGTATGTATTGATGCATTACAGCCATTATAAAAAATGGTTTCCTGGGGCAACCATTCAAGAACGGCCATGTTTTTAATTTTTATAGTTTGACTTAAGCGTGCTTGCGAATTCTTACTTCTATAGAATTTGGTCGCTGCAGGCATGGTAATCAAGGCATGTGATGCGGGATGCATGACGACGTCCAACTCTAAAATATCGCCACCCACAATACCACCGGGAGGATGAATCAAATAACTATGGCAGACATCGTGTTCCGGGTAAAATGGTTTTTGAATTACCAAAGGACCTTTATGTAAGCGATGTGACAAGACCGTTTTTTGCCCGGAGTGCTTATACTCCAGTTCAAGGCGTGCATGCCAGTTGTCAGGACTTACGTTTAAATCAGTTTTATTAGTTTGCTTTACAGCTGGTGATAGGCCATTCATAGTTTTTTATTATAAATCAGAAACTATAAGTTTTACATCGAAAGAAAGAGTAAGTAAACTAATAATTACTGCATCGATACTAAAGATCGATATTTCGACTGATCAAATTAAGCTTGTTTCCACTTTTCCTCAATCAACCATTTTTCTAATTCTTTTGCTGGAAGGGCTCGACTCATATGGAAACCTTGTCCAGTATTACATTTATAATTTTTTAGCATGGTATATATTACTTCACTTACAATACCTTCAGCTACTACGCAATAGCCAAGATTGTGAGCTAACTCAATGGTTGATTTTACAATAACGCTATTATCGTTGTCCGTATCCATATTCATCACAAATGCCTTATCAATTTTTATTTCATTAACGGGTAATGACCTTAAATAGGCCAATGAGGAATAACCGGTACCATAATCATCGATACTTAAGTTAACCCCTAATGACGATAAACGATTAAGTGTATTCATTGACGTTATTGGATCCTGCATAGTAGAACCCTCGGTTACCTCGAATATAATATAACCCGGGTTGACACGATATTTTTCCAAATTCTGCTTAACATTATCCACGAGCGTCTTATCACTTAGATCATGGGTTGAAAGGTTAATGGATATACTCAAGTCAATGCCCGAACTAGCCCATTGAGCCCATTGCTGCATTGCTGTTTCAATTACCCAAATAGTTACTAACCTTATCGTACCGGTTTTTTCTGACATGGGTATAAAACTATCAGGGAAAATCACCCCAAGTTGCGGGTGATTCCAACGGATAAGTGCTTCACAGCCGGTGACAACATCATTGCTTAAATCGATTTTTGGCTGATAAAAAAGGGTCAGCTCATTATTATTAATTCCAGCTTTCAATTCCGTCATTAAATTCAGTCGATACCTTGTTACACTATCGAAGGTCAGGTTGTAAATCATAAAATCTTTATGCTTTTCACGCGCGTGGTACAACGCAATATTCGCATGTTGAATTAAATCATCAGGCGTATTCCCGTGATCAGGAAAATATGATACTCCTGCGCGGATAACAATATCGAACATAATCTCGGGCAAATCGATCGGCTCCAATAAACTGGCGGCACAACGACCAATGACCTTATCGATGTCATTTAATGTTTGAAATATGGGAACGATAATGGCAAACATATCATCACCAATACGAGATAAAGCTGTGCCACTGGTCGCATCTTGAATAATCGATACGGTATCTGATACTCTTATTATTTTTCTTAACCTGGTAGTGATCTTTCGGAATAGTTCGTTATATGTTGCATGCCCGATAATGTTTTTAATTTCATGGTGATTATCAAAGCCAATGACAATAACAGCCACTTTAGTTTTATTGCGCATACTCACAGTGATTAACTGCAACAGTCTATCTTCAAATAAATATCTGTTCGGCAAGCCGGTTACGCCGTCATGTGTAAGATTTTTCTGTAATTTTTGCTCGGCCTCTTCTTGTTTTTGAACGGCGTTCATTAAATTATTTGTTTGCTCGTTTACAACATCATTAAGTGAATTGTTCTTTAAAATTAATTCTTTATAGAAGGAGCTCATAGCGACAATTGAGTTAGTTCTGGCTAGCAGCTCAAAATGGTCAAAGGGTTTACAAATATAATCTTTTGCACCGTGTTGCAATACTCTTACTTTTAAATCTACTTCATCGACATCTGTCACAATAATAACAGGCAGATATTCGGCATTACATTTTTCTTTCAAGTCCGTTATAACCGAGAAGCCATCTTTATCCGGCATATTTAAATCAAGCAATAACACATCAGGATTATGCTCTATGAACAGAGCAACAGCGTCATTTGGATTTTGCGATATGATGATATTTTCATATCCAGCATCCAGAAGTATAAATTTAATGAGCTCAAGCGTATCCTCCGAGTCATCGATAGCTAATATTACTGCGTTTTTATTTTCAGCCGTTAAATTCATAGTCATTTACTTTAATAGCTTTTTTTACAGGCCTGATATCCCCAAACCTAGATATAAATTATCGGCACGCCAAGCCATAACTTAATCTATTATTTAACACTGATTTCACCAACAACTTCCACAATGGTCGTTAAGTCTCTGAAATTCATGTATTTTATTTACATTTTTATTATCGCTTTAAATAGACATAATAGAAAACAGGAATTACAACGAGGGTGAGAAGAGTTGAGATTAAGATTCCTGCAATAAGAGAAATCGCCAGACCGTTAAAAATAGGGTCATCTAAAATAAAGAATGCGCCCATCATCGCGGCTAATCCGGTTAAAACGATTGGCTTGGCTCGCACAGCCCCGGCACGTATGACAGCTTCTTCGTCTGACATACCTTCACTTATTTGTTGATTAATAAAGTCGACTAATAATATTGAATTCCGGACAATAATCCCGGCAAGTGCAATCATTCCGATCATAGATGTAGCAGTGAACTGGGAGCCGAGTAGAGCATGCCCTGGAATTACTCCAATTACTGTCAAAGGAATCGGTGCCATAATAATAATTGGAACAAGGTATGATTTGAACTGCGCGACCACTAGCAAATAAATCATCAACAAGCCTATCGAGTAGGCAATCCCCATATCACGAAAAGTGTCATATGTGATTTGCCATTCACCATCCCATTTTAAGCCATATTCATATGGGTTTTCAGGTTGACTAAGTAACGACTGTGATATTGGCTTACCATATGCTATCGGCTTTTCTTTTAAAACTGAATACATTGCCGCCATGTTATAAAGCGGACTATCCAGTTCGCCTGCAGCATCGCCGGTGACATAAACAACAGGAAGCAGATCTTTGTGATAAATAGCATGTTCACGTGTTGTTTTATTTACGTTGATTAAGTCTTGAAGAGCGATGAGCTTTCCTGAACGATTTCTAACTTTAAGCATAAGAATATCTTCGATTCGCTCTTTGTCTTTTACTGAATTTTCTAATCGTATTGGCAGAGGATACTTAACTTTACCGGTATGCAAATAACTACTATCGTCACCATTGAGCGCTGTCGCAATTGCATCGACGACATCTGCCTGTGATACTTCCCACAAAGCCGTTTTATGTTGGTCAACACTAAGCACAATTTTATCTGCATTGGCTTCTATACTGTCATCAACATCAACAACGTCTTCGGTGCTTTCAAAGACACTGCGTATTTTTTTCGCGACAGCTAATTGCCCGGTGTGATCCAATCCATAAATTTCAGCAACCAGTGGAGAAAAAACCGGAGGGCCTGGTGGTACTTCGACTATTTTTATATTCGCGTTATAAGGTTTACCAATACGTTGTAATGGCTCACGAATTGCAGATGCTATCTGGTGGCTTTTTAAATTCCGGTGCTTTTTATCAACAAGATTAATTTGTATGTCACCAACATTTGCACCCTGACGCAAATAATATTGCCTTACCAAACCATTAAAATTAATTGGCGCAGCTGTACCAGCATAGAATTGATAATTATCAACTTCAGGAATAGTCTTAATATATTCGCCTAATTCAGTTAAAACACGGTTAGTTTGTTCTAATGTTGTACCCTCCGGCATATCAACAATTATCTGAAACTCTGATTTATTATCAAATGGTAACATTTTTAATACCACTAACTTTAGCGGCACCAATCCTACCGACAATACAAATAATAAAATGATGCTAATGAGTAATTTAAACCGATTTGATTTGGCCTTATCTCCTGATAAAAAAGGGCCTATATAGCGTTTAAAAAAGTCATATAACTTTTCATTGTTATCGTTGCTATGATCGGCGTGTTTTAATAATTTATTTGATAACCAGGGCGTAACGATAAAGGCAACAAGTAAAGAGATAATCATACCTATTGATGCATTAATTGGAATAGGACTCATATACGGGCCCATTAATCCGGTAACAAATGCCATCGGCAATAATGCTGCAATCACTGTAAAGGTTGCTAATATTGTTGGCCCACCTACTTCATCAACTGCTATGGGAATAGAATCTTTTAGCTTATGAATTCCCAAAAGCATATGTCGGTGGATATTTTCAACCACCACAATTGCATCGTCGACCAAAATACCGATTGAAAAAATAAGCGCAAAAAGTGAAACGCGATTTAAAGTAAAGCCCCATGCCCATGAAGCAAATAATGTCATGGCCAGGGTAATAATAACCGCCAAACCAACAATCACAGCTTCGCGCTTGCCTAATGCAAACAACACTAATACGACAACGGATAATGTTGCAAAGACGAGTTTCTGAATTAATTTTTGTGCTTTGACATTAGCCGTCTCACCATAATTCCGGGTTATATTTACATGCACATTAGCAGGTATAAAAATACCTTTGAGCTGTTCAACTCTTTGAATAATGGCATTCGATACTTCAACCGCATTTACGCCCGGTTGTTTCGCGACAGCAACCGTTACAGCCGGATAGTTTGCGACTTTATTACTATACCGGGTAATCTGTTTTGTTTGCTCCGCAGAACGATCAACCTTTGCAACATCGCGTAAATACACTGGTTTACCTTGATGCACGCCTACAATTAAGTCTTGCAACTCCTCAACCGTTGTTAAGAAACGTCCTGCTTGAACCGTCAGCTCGGTATTTTTGGAAATAGTATGGCCAATTGGTTTGGTGACATTACTCATAGTAAGAGCCTGACGCAACTCGGATATTGATAAATTATAGCCGGCCAGTGCTGCACTGTTGAGTTCAACATGCACAATATCTTTTTGTCCTCCTACAGTATAAATATCACGTGTACCTTTAACACGTTTTAATTCTGTTTCAATGGAGTGAGCCACTTTTAGTAAATCATAACTTCCGGAATATTCATCCTCGCTCCAGAGTGTTAATGATACGATAGGAACATCATCAATACCTTTGGGTTTAATAAGTGGCAATCCTACACCCAGATTTTTTGGCAACCAATCTTGCTTGGAATAAAAAGCATTATATAAACGCACGATGGCCTGTGTTCGGTCTTCGCCGACTTTAAACTGTACCGTTAAAATAGACATACCTGGTTGTGAGACGGAATATATATGTTTAACACCTTCCAACTCCGATAATATTTGTTCTGCTGGTGAACTGACTAATTGCTCTACCTCAACAGCTGAAGCGCCATAGAAAGGAATAAATACATTGGCAAAGGTAACATTTATTTGTGGTTCTTCTTCGCGAGGCGTTACCAGTATGGCAAATATACCCAGTAAAAAGCCAACTAATGCAAGTAAAGGTGTAATTTGAGATTCCAGGAATATCTTCGCTATACGACCTGATATCCCTAATGAGCTTTTATCTGATGACGGCTCCATTGCTATGGCTCTTTGTTTTTTTGTTGTTGAATTAAACCAACCGCTTTTATTGGATCAGTCAAAATCATTTCACCTTCTGACAAACCCGCTAAGACTTTAATTTCGTCCTGGTTAATCGCACGCCCTAAGCGTATTTGTCTGAAACTGATTAAACCACTTTTTTGCATAACATATACAGCCGTCACTTCACCGCGATAACCAACCGCTTGCCTGGGAATAATTAAAGCTGTTTCGTTACCAATCGTAATGCTCGCCTTGGTGTACATGCCAGGATATATTTTGTAATCACCAGCAGGTAAATGCAGCCTTGCCGTAAAGGTATGACTCATTGGGTCGGCATAGGGACTTATCGACATTGACACGACATTAACCGCCTCATCCCGGCTCTCACCCAGATACACTTTTGCTTGATTATATTTTCTTACATTATGAATAACGGACTGTGGTAACTCTACCGTTGCCCGTAATATTTCCAGTGATAAGCCCGTCATTAAAGCTTGACCAATATTGGCTAATTCACCAACTTCCACATGCCGCTTAACAACTATCCCACTATAAGGCGCCCGTATTATGGTATTACTTAAAGTTTCATTTGCTTGCACTAGTACTGCACGCATACTTTTTAATCGAGCATCTGCTTTTTCCAGTACTGATTTAGCGACGAGTCTTTTTGCATAAATTTCCTGAGTCCGTTTAAATTCGGATTGTGCTTCATCGGCTTGTGCCTTAGCTGCTTTCACTGCGGCACGTTGTTCACGGTCACGAAATCGAACCAGCACATCCCCTTTTTTAACGTAGTCATCGACATCAAAGGGAATTTCGAGAATTCGGCCACGTACCTGTGACGCTACAGTCGCTTTATTTACAGCTTCAATTAACGCATCTAAAAAACGTATCGTTGGAATCGTTTGCAGACTAACCCGGTACGTAGTTGGCTTTTCTTCCGCATGCACACCCGCTGAAAAAGCCACTATCTGTAAGCTGAAAATGAAGCCAATAAGAATCCGCTTTGCTATTTTATTATTCATGATGAACTCTTGTGAATAGGTTTTAATCTGAAATGAACGCCAATATAATGATTACCGCTATGATATATCATATTCCTTATATTTAATATTTCAATAACTGAATGATAGACTGGTTAGGAGAAATGAGTAAAATTACTTGTTTTCTTCGCTGTACTTATACATTTTAATGGATCGGATATCTATATTTTATAATTAAGCTCAGTTACTTAAAGGTTGTAACACACCAATTTTCTATGATATTGCGGGTTTCTTCTGGTTTTTCTGTTAATAACCAATGATCCGCATCGACTACCTCTATCTGGGCTAAAGGAAAACGACTGATGATTTTTCTTGTTTCATCAAAGGAGGAAATACTTGCCCCACCTGACAATAGTACCAGTACCGGGACATTAATTGTTTCAAGTTCAGGTAAGGGCTGAATAACTTCGTTAATATCTTGTAAGTAATTTGCTAAAGGAATGTATTTAAAATCTGCAAAAGGATTCGTGTACAAATCGGCAATACTCAATTGTGGATTATTCGCTAAGGTTTCACGTGTACTTTCATCCAGTGCACGTAAATCCCGTTTTGGTATTTGCCAGCGCTTTAACCCTATTTTATTTAAACTACGTAAAAATAAACGCAATGTTATGAGCACGCGCCGGTAGCGTTTCGCCTGGCTCAGGCGACCATGTAAATTTTGCGGAAAGACGGGGTCAATGAGTATTAGGCCTCGCGTCCTTTCTGGAAACCGATTCGCATAAGTAATTCCTACCTGAGCGCCTAGACTATGCCCCATAAATATAGACTGTTGATAACGTTCAGTTTGCATAACCAGATTGAGATCATCGATCCATGTGTTACGTGAATACTCGCCACGGTACATAGACTCGCCATGGCCGCGTAAATCGACTCTCAAAAGATCCCAGGTTTGTTTTAGGTCAGTGTATTCAATAAATTCACTGAAGCGGGTGCAATTACTTGCAAGACCATGGATTAGTGTTATAAGTGGTTTTAATTGTTGCTGGCGTGAAAGTCGATAACCAATAGTAGCGCCTTTGCTGGCTTTTATCTGGAATTGAGTCTCGATATCTGACTGTGTCACTTAGTATCATCCTGAAACAGTTTATTAAAAGCTTGAACCCAAGCGTAAATAAAACTGGTCTTCCCCTATAGCACTATCAGTACCATGTGCATAACCTAAAGTGATTCTAACCACGGTATTATAGCCAAAGATGGTATCAGCATATAATTCCATGCCTGTACCGGTATAATACTTTTTCTGTCCATTACTGTTCCAGGCTGCGCCACGATCGACAAAAACAGCACCCGATAAATTTTGCAAGCCAATCGGAGGGGTCATCGCGACACGCTCTAAACGCCAGATAGGAAAACGATATTCAATAGTTGCCAGGTTCATTTGTTGCCCGCGTAATTCTGCGCGACCTTCTGCATAACCACGCAAATTATATTCGCGTCGGTTAAATGGAGAAGAGGCTAATGTTGATGCCAGTAAACCAGGTTCGAAATTGGTATTATTACTACCTCCTAACTCAAATGGTCTGGTATTATCTTCACCTTGTCCTTTAACAGCACGTAACGCTAAAACATGTGCTCCACCTAAACGAATATATTCACGCCAATCGGCGGTTACGACGTTACCTGAATAATCGCTATTTCCTATTCGGTCGCTATCCTCAACGACAAACTGCAGCACACGCCCTTCTGCGCGGCTCACTGACTTAGGGTGAAAGCTGGTATTATTGTAAACGATGGCTGCGCCAAGAAGATTATCAACAACGTCTGTACCGGCGTTAATGCCAGTATTTTTTCGCCACGCCGTGTCTTCTGTATCTTTAACCACCGCCGCGTGAAAAGACAATCGGTCACTTAAAGACAAGATTGGTACAATCGCTTCAGCCTGTAAAATATTATGATTCCTTACCCGGACTAAATTACCGTTTTGATCAACCGATGATTTATTGTTATGCGAAGCATGTAATTTCAGAGTTGGGTACCAACCATCATAGATATAGTCGACAGCACCTAACCAATCAGAATAGTTTGAGTCATAATCTATATACGAAAGAGATAAGCCATAAATATGTTTTGTCAGAACATCCCAGCTATACGTGAAAGCACCAATTTGATAATAATCGTCGGTGACGGCAATGATAGGATGATACCAACGCGGCACGATACTCTGTGCTGCTGAATACTCTTTAACAGGACCCGTTTCTATTTGTGGAGGTACTTGTTTAGCGATTGCGGTAGTGGCTTTTTTAGCAACGGGAACATCACGAGTTTCGTTTATTGCCAGTTTAAAGATATCAAAACCGGCTGCACTGTAACCTACATAAAATAATTCTTTTTCATTAGCAGCCTGGGCCGGATAAAAACCACCACCGACCAGGTCGGTTAAGCTTTCAGTTTTACCGGATGCCACATCTAAACGTAAAATATTGTAGATACCCCCATTATCCGAACTGTATAAAATTTTACTACCATCAGCAGAATAAACAGGTGTTGTTTCAATTGCATCATCTTGTGTAACAAAGTGCCATTGCTTGGTTGCTATATCAAAGGTTTCTAAATTCCAGCCAGTTGCTGTTCTGAACACCGCTGCAATCAACTTGTTTTCTTTTGATGACCAATCGATAGATGAAACAACTTCTGCATCTTTACCTTTCCACAATGTTTCTATGTACTGGCCTTTAGCATCTAACAAATGTAACTCGTTTTTTGCCATTCCATTTTTAACCGCAACCATCTGTTTGCCATCGCTACTCCAGGACACTTCTCTATACCGTGCACATTTCGTTAGACGGGTTTCATTTCCGGTTTTCAAATCAATATGAAAAAGATCAAAATATAAAGCAGCATTTCGACAGAGCTCAGGTTTCGCAATAATAAGACCGGCAGTTTCGTGCACATCAAATCGTGCCGTGAATCTAACTTCGGCGATGACTTTCGGCTCTTGATAATCGCCGGTTTTTTTTGCAGGGAGGATTTTTTCCTTTTGAGAGCCGTCATCTCGAGTTGGCTGGATAACCTCTGGCTCCTGGTAACCTCCCCCCTCTTTCGGATGAATAACCTTTAAAGTTCTGTTTTTATCTGCATTGTAATCAACATAAAAAATATCACCATTATCTAACATTTTTAGTGGACTGGTAAAATAGCCGTCAGTGGTAATATTCTCACCAATAAGTTCTCCGCGCTTGTTGATCGCTTTCCATTGCGGCGCATACTTGTCCTGCATCGCAACTTCAAACTCATCCCACAAGGTATACAGATCTTTTCCTACGGTATATCTCGCATTTGAATTCAAGCGCCACGGAATAATATTGTTGGAATAATTTTCGACAAGCTCTATAATTTTATTCTTGCCGTACTTCTGTTCGATAAACTGAAAGAAATGTACTCCATATAAATAACGTGATGTATTTAATGGCCACTCGGTGACGGACGGAACATTAACGTGCGCTAAAGCTTTAAAATTATCTTTGGTCTCCATACGCATCAACATATCAAAGTAACTACTCTGACCACGACCAAGACCACGTTTTTTATCGGTTTCAATATACGTCGCTAAACCTTCAATTATCCAGGCAGGTTGATAGGCATTGGGAAACGCGGTGAAAAAGGGAAAAATATACGCGGCACGGCCAAATATTTTGCGCATTGCAGAAGCAGCGCCAGTGGCTTTATCCAAATGCAAAATATGCAGGTACTCATGACGGATAACCGTCTCTAACCAGTCTGAATTATCTTCAAGGCTATTGACACTATCAGGGCCAGAGAGATAGATACCGGTTCGATTTGTTGGAAACGGTGTAGCCCAGCCATTCGAAACATCATACTCATCGGTTAGAATTAAATCGGTCTTATCGGCAGGCGACCACTTTATCAGCAGGCTCAATTCTGCATGAATTTCTTCGGCTATCGCCAGGCTGCGCCGTGCCAGTAATTCTTCACCTGTATAAAAATGGCAGCGAAAATGTTTGGACTCTAGTGTGTACCAATCCAGAGAATAATCATGGACGACTGCAGCGGTTGTGGCTGTGGAACTGACCATTAGGGTACTGAACAAGGCTAAAAACAAGAAATACTTATAAAATAAGCTACTACGACCCATACGTTAATCCCTGAACTCGAATATTTAACTGGCGAATTAATTATACTATTTGAGAATAAGCGACTAAGCCCACACTCCGCCACCTTAGTGCATACTTTTAATATATGAACATATCATTACAGGCTGATTTCTGCAATTTAGTTATATTATTTTGCAACTTTCGGAGTTGTCAATATCGACCCCGCGCCCAGACTCCTTTACACTAATGGCTCACGAAATTTTCCAGAACTCTGTCACCTCAAATTGAGCGTCCATGCTGCAACAACTCAATAGTACCCAACGATCCGCTGTAAAATGTATTGATGAACCTTGCCTTGTACTGGCAGGTGCCGGCAGTGGTAAAACCCGGGTAATTACCTTTAAAATTGCCTACCTGATTAAAGAATGCGGTTATCCTGCTAATGCTATTGCAGCGGTGACATTTACCAATAAGTCTGCTCGCGAAATGAAGCAACGTGTTACCGGCTTAATGACCAAGCAAGAAATCAAAGGTTTACGCGTATCCACCTTTCATACTTTGGGCTTAAGCATAATCAAACATTCCTTAGCAGCACTTGGGCTTAAAACCGGCTTCTCGATTTACGATAATACCGATAGCTTAAGTTTAGTACGTGAATTAATGCGCAAAACATTTTCTGACCCCAAGAATCAAGCGGAAATGGCGCTTAATCAAATCGATCGCTGGAAAAATGCTTTTGTCACACCGGAAAACGCCCGACAACTTTCCATCGGTGACGAACATGCTAGTGTTGCGGCCGCTATTTACGAGCAATATAACCATCACTTACGTACGTATAATGCTGTCGATTTTAATGACTTGATAATGCTGCCTGTATTGCTCTTACGCACGAACGAAGATGCCAGAGATTACTGGCAACAAAAAATTCGCTACTTACTGGTTGATGAATACCAGGATACCAATACCACTCAATACGAACTGGTAAAACTGATCGTCGGCGCTAAAAGCGCCTTAACCGTGGTAGGCGATGATGATCAGTCCATATATGCCTGGCGGGGAGCCCAACCTGAAAATCTCCTTAACCTGAGTTCGGACTACCCTAATTTGAACGTCATTAAGCTTGAACAAAATTATCGCTCCACTGGCTGCATTTTAAAAGCCGCCAACACGCTAATACAAAATAACCCGCATGTGTTTGAAAAGAAGCTATGGAGTGATCTTGGTTTTGGGGAACAGATCCGCATCTTACCCTGCGCGAACGAAGACATAGAAGCCGAACAAATTACAGCTGAAATTTTACATCACAAATTTCAATACGGCACGGGTTTTAAAGACTATGCGTTACTGTATCGCGGCAACCATCAGTCGCGGCTATTTGAGCGTGCTTTACGCGAAAACAATATTCCGTATTATCTCAGCGGTGGTATCTCGTTTTTTTCCTACACTGAAATTAAAGACCTCCTGTCTTATTTACGCTTAATTGCAAACCCGGATGATGACAATGCCTTTATCCGTATTGTTAACACTCCCCGACGCGAAATTGGCCCCAGTACCCTGGAAGCACTAAATGATTTTGCCTCTCAATATAATCACAGTTTGTTCAGTGCCAGTTTTGAAAGCTGTATTACCACCCAATTAAAAAAACGCGCCCAGGAAAATTTACACGATTTCGCGAAATGGATATTAGATGTTACACATACCGCTGAAAATGATTCTCCGGTTGCCGCTATTAAACGGGTCATTCAAGATACCGATTATGAAAAATGGCTAACTGATACCGCCAAAGATGAAATGGTCGCAATTCGAAAAATTGCTAACGTCAATGAGTTAGTCGATTGGGTGAGCAAGCTCCACACAAAAAATCCTGAAGCGAGCCTACATGACATTATTACCAAGCTCACCCTCATTGATACCCTCGATCGCAGTGAAGATGACGATATCGGTGATAACATATCACTCATGACCTTACATGCGGCCAAGGGTCTGGAATTCCCGCATGTTTTTTTAGTCGGCATGGAAGAAGAAATACTGCCGCATCGAACCAGTATCGAAGAAGATAATATCGAAGAGGAGCGCCGGCTCGCTTACGTAGGCATTACACGTGCAAAAACAACACTGACGCTCAGCTTTGCCAAACAACGCAAGCGTTACGGTGAAATAGTGGACTGTGAACCGAGCCGTTTTATAGACGAACTACCGGATGATGACTTACACTGGTTAGGCTCAACCTCCAAGCTCAGTAAACAAGAACAAAAACAAAAAGGCCAAATGCACTTTTCAAGTTTGCGAGCCCTTGTTTCGAGTGATTAAGGTGTCTGGTAATGAATTAGTCCAGATGACGTTGATTATAACTCGCTAGCAAAACACTAACTCGCAAAATTCGAACCATCAAACCATCCATAAAAAAAACCGCTCCTAAAAACTAAGGAACGGCCTTCTTATAATACAATCAATCTGTTTTTTACTAGCAAATGGATATCGCCAGATAAAAATTATTTAGATTGTGAAACCATATAATCAATAACACCCTTTATCGCATCTTCACTTAGGCTAGAGCCACCTTTAGGTGGCATCCCTTTAAAGCCGCCAATCGCATGTGTATACAGTGTCGATTTGCCTTGTGCAATTCGTGCTTTCCACGCACCTTTATCACCCAACTTAGGTGCACCAGCCGCGCCAGTACCATGGCAGGCAAAACAACTCGCTTGATATGAATCTTTCGGACTTGCCACAGCCACGACTTCGACCACAGGTGCACCAACGGTAACCTGTGCTACAGGCTTGATGCGTTCATTGACGGCTTCAGTCACCATCGTATCTTGAGCTATCTCATCCGAACCAATTAAATTAGCAAGAATAACCATTAAGATTAAAAAACCGAATAATGCACCAACAATACCAATTAAATAATTTACAAATTGACTGTCTTTCATAACTATCTCAAACCTTCATCATCATTAATATTATAAATATCAGTAACTTAGTAAAAACTATCTACCAATTAAAATTCTGCCCGAAGTATAACGAGAAACCCCCTTTTTCGCCAGCCAATAACCCTGATTCAGCGCTAGAATTATCCATGCCCTGAACAGTCTTTTTAATAGCTATCCTGTACCAACACCTATTATATAAACTACATCTCTGCGATATTTATCCTTTTTTATAGCAGCGTGGTTAAGATACTTCATTGCTTCACTCATGTTTGACTTCGAGATTCACAATTCACATTGAGTAATGTCGATAGTGATAAAGGTGATAAAGGTGATAAAGGTGATAAAGGTGATAAAGGTGATAAAGGTGATAAAGGTGATAAATATTATCCGAAAAATCGTTATGAAATTTAGATACACTTTCTTTTGATGAAGAAGGTGCATTTTCAATCCATTGGCTTTTATTTAATCTATTACTTATTGTTAAGGGGGGGTGTAGGTTAACTGGTAGATGTTTTCAGCGCATTTATAATTTCATCGATGTCTTTTAGTAATTTTACTGAATAAATACAAGAGCGTAACTTATTATTTCTCCGCCAAGTTACTTAATCAAAATATAGTACTCTAGCTAGCTGATTTTAAAACCTCGGGTGGAATAAATCTACTATCAATAACGTTTACAATTGTTAACCGTATACGCAAAAAAACGCAAGTTCAACGTATAACCGGATATAACAAATTACGTGGGTCAAGTAAAAATGTGACCATGCAACTTAGGAAAAACTCCAGGCCGGCAAGTAAATTAAAAAAAATCTGAATACCTATTCATTGCAAAAATTTCCCTTCCCCTTGTATGTAATAGTACTAGTATGAATCAATCTGTCAAAATGGCATATTACAGAATTAAAAGTTTATAAGTATAATTGCATTTAGTTTTCAATAGCCCATTGAACAAGCCTATCGTCAATATAGACTGGCATCCTATATATTAAAATATACCGGGGAACTGAACCATGAAATCAATAATGATTATAGTTGCTAATAGTAGCCGAGCTCGAATTTTCTCTACTGATTCTCCAAGCTCACCTTTACAGGAAATAGAAACCATCTCTCATCCGGAAGGCCGTATGCATGAGCAGGATATGCTGAGTGACTCACCAGGGAAAATGTCAGGTGCTGGCAAAGGTAGCAGTCATGCTTTTCAAGACAAAACCGAACCAAAACAACAAGAAGTAATTGACTTTGCCAAACGAATATCTGTCTATCTGGAAAGTGCACGCACCTCTGAAAAAATCATCAGTTTAATCATTGTTGCTGCTCCAGCATTTCTGGGTGAACTGCGTAAACATATGTCCGCGGAATTAAATGAAATGGTTGCTTTTGAGCTAGATAAAAACCTCACTCAACATAGTATAGATGATATAAGAAACCATCTTCCAAAATACTTAACCCATTAAGAGTTAATTTTTACAATGACTTACAGTATAAGAGTTCGCTGCGATTTAAAGTTTATAAGTTAAGCGAAATTTAATTCACTGAAAGCTCGTTTCATCATCACCTATAATTTTAATGAAACTCTATACTGAAACGCCCTACCCTCGTGCAGGAGCGTTTACAGCAACGCTCCATTAATATTGAATAAGTCAAACACAATAATACCCATCAAATCTAACCAGTGTACCTATTTATTTTATTGTTAGCTGCTATCTCGCAATTAAATGAGTTTTTTATCTAAACTTACTTGGTGTTTTCATTAATGCCGTTATACTTAAAAACTATATTAGATATATTGGTACAGTATGGCAGAACATCGCGACACGCTCGAAGATCTTAATAAACAGATATCGTTACGCGAAAAAATACTCGCGGCTCATAAATCTGTTAGTGAAATTTTTCCTTTTATAGCCCGTATCGCTATAGCCCTATATGACTCAGAAACTAAGGTACTTAAAACCTATTTACACAGCAGTGGCGAGGACAGTCCTCTGGATAACTATCAGGCACTGCTCGATGATGCCCCATCCCTGAAAGCCATTCTTGAAAAAGGTTTGCCACGCGTAGCAAATAACCTACTTACCTTTGAGGATGGTCAACATGAGCATACTAAACGCATTGGTCGACAGGGGTATGCTGCCAGCTATACATTGCCTATGTTTAATAATGGTGCGTTTATCGGCTTTATCTTTTTTAATGCCAATGAAAAAAATGTTTTTACCGAAAGCGTACTACGCCAAATAGATATTTATGCTCACATGATCTCGTTAACGGTTATTAACGAGTTAACCTCCATCCATACTTTAGCAGCTGCGGTTAAAACCACTGGCAACATTACTCATGTACGTGATCCTGAAACGGGAAGCCATCTTGATCGCATGTCCCGTTATAGTCGTCTCATCGCAACTACACTGGCTGCGAAATACAATTTAGATGATACTTATATTGAACATATTTTTATGTTTTCACCTTTACATGATATTGGAAAAATAGGCATACCCGACAATATTCTTCTGAAGCCAGCAGCGCTCGATCCAGCTGAAACAATTATAATGCATTCACACGCACGCAAAGGACGCGAAATGATCGATGAGCTGCTTAACAACTTCGGCCTGGAGAATATCGAATATATAAATATACTTCGCAATATCGCTGAGTTTCATCACGAAGCCGTTAATGGCAGTGGCTACCCGTCAGGGATAACAGGAAATAATATTCCGATAGAAGCCCGCATTGTAGCCGTTGCAGATGTTTTTGATGCGCTGACTAGTGCACGTCCATATAAAGAAGCCTGGAGTAATCACAAAGCGATTCAGACGATTAAAAAGCTATCTGGAGAAACGCTTGATCAAGACTGTGTAAATGCACTAATCGAAAACATTGCTCAAATTGAACTTATTCAAAAACAGTTTGGTGAAAATACTTATGGGTAAACAACTACCCATTAAAACCGCTTTCACCTCTTAGTAACTCTATGTCATTTACGACAGAATGCTTAAAGTATCTTTTTCTGCTGCCGCTATTAAGCATATAGAGTATGTGTAAAATATGGTGCGCCTGAATTAATCCTAGTATATCTAAGAATTACCAATATCAGTATGCGTTACACTCACACTATAAAACGCTTATATTTCATTATTCTTTTTAGTTTTATCTCCAATGTCTGTTATGCCGATATTGAAATTCGGTTTGGACTATACACATCAGATCGCCCATCGGATTTAGTCAAAAAATTTCATCCCATTATAAATACACTACAACAACGCTTAACTCAACAGCTCGCACAAAAAGTATCGATTAAGTTCGTGATGGCACCAACATATACGCAAGGTATTAATCAGCTTGCAAATGGCGATGTCGACTTTATGCATATGGGCCCTACATCCTATATTCTTGCACATAATCAAAATCCGGCTATTGAAATCCTCGTCGCTGAAAGGAACAAAGCTCCAATACGTTTAAAGAGATTATTTGCATAAAAAAGAATAGTTCTATTCAAACTATCCAGGATTTAAGGGGATATAGCTTTGCCTTTGGTGACAAGCATTCCACTATTGGAAGTTATTTAGCTCAACACTTTTTAAGCCAAAAAGGTATTCACGCCATTGAACAGAATTCGAATTTTTTTAAATAAGATCTTATTGATTATAAAACGGCAACGTTTAAGCAACTATTTTTTTTCGTCACCACATTTTTTACATTTCAATTTAACCCCTAAATGCTCAGCACGTCCTTTTTCTGAAGTAACCCAGCGACGATTCTGCCAGGGAGGATTGTGTCGCACATGCTGGCTATGACCACATTCTAATTCGGCAACCCAATGCTCATCTGCATCAAGATAAAAATCTATGATTTTTTGATACATAAACTACCCTGCAATGCAGACATTTCGACCGCTGCCCTTTGCTTTATATAAAGCCTTATCAGCCCGATCAAATAATTCTTCTACTGTTTCGTTTTCTCGAATTTCGCAAATACCTGCAGACGCAGTAACCTTTACCGGTTTATCCCTAAAATGAAAGGCACAGGACTCAATTGCCAGTCGTATATTATCAGCCACTTTCATTGCTGCGACTTGCGTTGTACCTGGCAAGACTATCACGAATTCCTCGCCTCCATAACGTGCTACAAAATCAGCATCGCGAATATTTTCCGACAACATTTGAGCGACTATCCGTAATACTTTATCACCGGCTTGATGGCCAAATTCATCATTAACCCGTTTAAAGAAATCAACATCCCATACCATTAGTACAAAAGGTGTATCGTATTTTAAAAAACGGTCATGTTCCTGTGAAATCCATTCATCGTATGCCAGACGATTAGGTATTCGGGTTAAAGTATCGTGTGTCGCTTGTAATCTTTTCTTTTCAAGTTGTTCACGCAAAGCTTCCGCTTCGCGCTTCACTATTATTAATTCTTTTGCGAGTTTCTGTACTACTTCGTCAGAATAAGTTTGTTGCGTTGTATCTTCAGTAAAAAAGGTATCCATATGGTGGCGAATCATAATAACGTGCGACTTAACATTATCTTTTAACGCATCAATATTTGTTTCACTCGTCACAAAGGCATCGAGGCTATCATTAGCATCACTCAAAGTCGTATTCATCTTATTTAGATTAACGGTTCTTTTATCACCGATACCAGACAGCTTTCTAACTTCATCATCTATTTCCTGTAAGCGAGTACTCAATTCGGCTAAAAATGTCTCTAACTCGTTGCGTTCATTTTTAAGTTCGACTTGCATTACCATAACCAGTTCAACGGTCTGATTTAAACAAGTCTTCAATTGATCAGGGTCGGTTATCAGGGTTTGTCTGATGGCTTCTGCTTTAGTACTTAGCTCGTCCGGCAGGCTAATAAGCTCTAGAAATTCTATTAGTGTATTTACGGCTTCTTGTGAAAAATCATCTGTACTAATACTCGCCTCAGAAGCGGGAACACTTAAACTAGCAGTGATTAGCTCAATTGTTTCGATGGCTTGTTCGCGTGTTTTACTGGCCACGGCACTTAACTCTAACTTTCTTATGTCAGAACCATCGATGAATGTTTCGGGTATTTTTTTAAGTAAGGTTAACAGTAATGTTGAATAATCAAGTGTTGAAATTGTATCTGGCTGATTATTTAAAATTTCGACTTCTTTTTTTGGCGCAGGAGTCTTTGCCACTTCGTTACTATTATCTACACTAGTACTGGCTAACGGTTCCTTGTTGCTATCTACAGCGGGTTGACTCGCTTTATTTTCTTCAATTTCCTCTTCGAACCAAACAAACTCCTGATTGAGAAGTTTTGTATATGAATGAACGAATTTCTGAATTTCATCATCTTTAATATTATTGAATTGACGGGATAAACCCCGTTTAAATTGCTGAGCCTTCTCGGTCCATTTAATTCTATTGATGCATTCTTCAACCAGTTTTTTCGCAGAATAAGTACTGCTTTCATCTTCATTTTCATTTTCTGTATCAAGGTCGCGAATAATTGCGATTACTTTATCCAGTTGACTGCTTAGATTTAAACTATCTTTACCATTGCGTATATCTTCACGGAGAACATTCAGTTGTTTAGTTAGACGTTCATGTGAGGGATCCGCAGCTAGACTTATACGAACGATGGCATTTCTAAGTAGTTTTTCAGCTTGATGCCACTGCTCCTCTTTATACTCCAAATCATCCAGACAATCGTAATATTTTTTCTTCCACTGTGCTGGCAGATTATCGTCACTTTTTGGCTTTTTACCAAAAGCCATATCACATACTCGCTCTAATATTTTCTTTGCGCGAACCAACCTTGTTTAGATGTAACCCTGTTGGTAATCTGATATCCATTACCAGTGGCAAATGATCAGAATAGGCATTTGGCAATGCTTTTACATCAACAACTTCGAGTTCGGATGTTACTAAAATATGGTCGATAGGTTGTTGCGGTCGCCAGCTCGGAAAAGTGTGGCACTCTACTTCTGAACGATGTAATTTTGTTTTCCGAAACAATAAATTCATTTCATCACTATCTGCCTTACAATTTAAATCTCCCATTAGAATCGCATGTGCCGAGTCATTAACATAATCGCTAATGTAATCAAGCTGATTCAATCTTGCGCGCTTACTTAGAGCCAGATGTAAAATAAACACTGTTAATGCAGAATCTCCGTTCCCATATCTAGCCATAATTGCACGACGACCTGGTATAAATCCAGGTAAGCGAATGTCGGTAATCTCGTCAGGTTGATAGCGACTTAATAATCCACTCGCATGTTGCGCGAGTTGTCCAAGGTTACGATTAACCTGATGATACCAAAAAGGAAAACCTGCCCGCTCGGCAAGAAATTCAGCAAGGTTAATAAAGCTACTGCGAATGCTGCCTGCATCGATTTCCTGTAAACCGACAATGTCATACTCTTTAATTAGATCCGCGATTCGATCCAGGTTGGTTAGTCGAAAGGTATGCGGTATTAAATGTTTCCAACTATGAATTAAGTAGTGATGCGGTTTTTCGGTAGTAATACCGACTTGTACATTGTAGCTCACTACTCTCAATATAGATTTATCCATTACAGGTTTCACAGGTAATGTGCTCTCACTCAAATAACTGTCTGCTCTGAATACTGCTGTACTGTTTTTATCTATAATCATGTTTTATTTTCACTTGTCCTTTAGATGGGACAAACCATTTCACCCAGCTTGCTCGTGAGTTTTAAATTTTCACTGTAGTCTACCGGGCAATCTATAATACTGACGGTGTTATCGGCCAATGCCTTTTTTAAAGTTGGCAATAAATCTTCACCGTTCTCTATCCGATAACCTTTTGCTCCAAACGATTCTGCATATTTAACAAAGTCGGGGTTACTGAAACTTATATTCGATACACGATTAAATTGGTTCATTTGTTTCCATTCTATTAAGCCATAGGCATTGTCAGACCAAATCAAAATAACAATTGCTGTGCCCAAACGCATTGCCGTTTCAATCTCTTGCGAATTCATCATGAAACCGGCATCGCCAGTGACTGCCACAATTTTTTTATCCGGATAGACTAACTTCGCCGCGATCGCACCGGGCACGGCAATGCCCATACTGGCGAAGCCATTGGAAATAATACAGGTATTCGGATGCTCACAACGAAACATTCGTGACATCCACATTTTATGTGCGCCAACGTCACTAATGGCAATGTCTTCCAGATCCATTGCTGTGCGCAAGTCCCATATAATTTTTTGCGGCTTGAGTGGAACAGTTACATCATCTTTGTGAAAATTCATTTCATTTATCACGGTATTGCGTAATGCATCCATTGCATCGCCACTTGCTGGCGTTGTTTTTTTAGCGATCCGTCGTAGTGAGTGTTTAATATCACCGACTACACCGATAACAACATCATAAAATGCATCAACTTCAGCATGGTTTTGGTCAATGTGAATAATCTTTCTATCTTTGGTTTGATGCCAAAGATAGGGATGGTATTCAACCAGGTCATAACCGATACATATAATTAAATCGGCTTTAGCAAAACCACAGCTTATGTAATCATTGGCCTGCAGTCCGGCACTACCGAGTGCCATTGGATGCTTAAAGGGAATGACCCCTTTAGCCATAAACGTATTTGCTACCGGAATGCGTAATTTTTCGGCAAACTCAGCCAGTTCCTTACACGCTTTCCCCCGGATTACACCATTACCAGCGAGAATAATCGGATTCTTCGCCTCCGAAATCATTTTCGCTGCCGAATTAACTTTACTGCCTGGCGGCTCTGGCGGCATTGGGTTTCTGATATTAATTGGATGATCTTCTATTTCCATTTCAGAAATATTTTCCGGAAACTCAATGAAGGTTGCCCCGGTTTTTTCAGTCTGTGCCACCTTAAAAGCTTTTCGTACCACTTCGGTAATCACGTTAGGGGATAAGATGCGTGAAGAATATTTTGTTATTGGCTGAAATAATAACTCTAAATCAAGTACTTGGTGGGATTCTTTATGTAATCGGTGGGTACTTGCCTGACCTGCAATGGCAACCAATGGCGCGTGATCCATATTTGCGTCCGCAACACCTGTTATAAGGTTTGTAGCGCCGGGTCCTAGGGTAGCCAGACATACGCCGGCCTTTCCAGTGAGGCGACCATAAACATCAGCCATGAAGGCTGCACCCTGTTCATGGCGTACGGTAATGAATTTAATCTTTGAATCGAGCAGGGCATCCATAACATCGAGATTTTCCTCGCCGGGAATCCCGAAAATATACTCAACACCTTCATTTTCCAAACATTTTACAAATAATTCAGCCGCTTTCATTCAATCTCCTCGTAGAGTAAGAATATCGGCTTTGTCAGAAATACCTTTAAATTTAACTCCGTCGATAACCCTTTAATATTCTGTTACACAGTTTAGCGATTGGCCCCAAATAGATTCAGGACTATATGCGCGAAATTAACGCGAAAACATCAGTAAGTGCCAAACTACTCATGACAGAGCGTATAACCCTTCGGCCAATGCCAGACTTGTTTCGTGTTTTGCGTACTATTTAGATTCAAGCTTAATAAGATGATCCAAAACCTTAATCATGCCTTCATGGCCACCTGCAATACTACCCCCGGTGCGCCATTTACCATTAACGACTAATGTCGGTACGCCTTGTGCTCCATAGCGTTTACTTAAGTCTTCAGCCTTTCGTACCTTTGCATCGACACTGAAAGAATTAAACACATCCATAAATTTTTGTACTTTAATCCCGGCATGTTTTTCAACAAATTTTGCCATCGCGGCCTCAGTGCCTAAGCGGGCTCGGTCTTCATGCAGGGCTTTAAATAAGGGGCCGTGGATCTTTTCTTCAACACCCAGTATCTGGTTAGTGTAGTAAACCTTGGCAAAAAAACGCCAGCTCGGTGAAAAAATCGCAGGAACACGTTTGAACACGACATTTTTCGGTTTATCCTTTAACCATTTGCTAATCACAGGTTCGAAGTGAAAACAATGCGGACACATATACCAAAACAGCTCCACGACTTCGATCTGGCCTTTGTCAACGGAAGTTGATACGGCAGGATTAATCTTTATATATTCAATACCTTCGTCATATCCAGCCTGAGCGGTAACATTGACCATAGACAATAAAGCTATTACACCTAGATACTTTGTATATCGATTAAACACTACTTTCTCCTTTAATTAGTTATTGGAACTTTTGAGCGCCAATTCGTCTTTGAGTTCAACTATAAAGATAAACAAACCAAGATAATATGACTTGTATCTTAAAATGTATTATTCATGATTAATACTGAACTTATAATGAACAATGAACAAATTTTATAATACAGGGTTCACCTCTCGGCCTTGTAACAACCTTAATCCCTTCAATTTCAGCCAACCGCATCCATGTATTTGCCAGTGGGAATGACGAATAGCCGTGAATGACAAACAAAAATATTTCTGTTTATAGCTCACCATACGAATGCAAGCCTGACAAAAACATATTCACCCCAAGAAATGCAAACGTTGTTACGAATAACCCAATCACAGCCCACCATGCCATGGGTGAGCCACGCCAGCCTTTTGTAAAGCGCATATGCAACCAGGCGGCATAATTTAGCCAGACAATCAGCGCCCAGGTTTCTTTTGGATCCCATGACCAATAACCACCCCATGCTTCTGCAGCCCACATTGCACCCAGTACCGTGGCAATGGTGAAAAAAGCAAAGCCCAAGGCAATCGACTTGTACATCACATCATCTAATATATCCGTTGCGGGTAAACGTGTTGCCAGTAAACCGCCAGGGTTACCACGCAATGCACGCTCTTTAATTAAAAAAGCAACACCAATCATTGACGCCAAAGCAAAAGAACCATAACCAACAAAATTAGCGGGGACATGAATTTTCATCCAGTAACTTTGTAAAGCAGGCACTAAAGGCTTGATTTCAGAAGCCCCTTTTTCAAAATGGTACCAGAGTAAAAAACACACCGAGGCTGAAATTACCAGCAAGACAAACCCACCCATTGTTCGGGTTTCATAGCGTTGTTCGTAGTACAAATAAATCAGCGCGGTAATAACAGCAAATAAAATAAAAACTTCGTATAAATTACTCACCGGTATATGCCCAATGTCTACACCGACTAAGTACGATTCAAACCAGCGTACTAGCAAACCGACCAAGCCCATTGTAATAGCAGACCAAACCATCGCCGTTGCAACTTTACCGGCAAAGTCACTGCGCCCAAACAATTCAATAAAATAGGTGATGGTTGCCATAAAGAATAAAGCACTCATCCACATGGTTGCCGATGTGCTCGAGATTAAAAATTTTAAAAAGAATTTTGATTGCTCTTTATCATTCGTTAAAATATCAATGGCTGCCTGACCAGTAATACCCTGTGTAGCAAGACTGTGCATGGCCGGGGTATAGATACTCACGGCCCATAAGCTTAACCCGGTTACTATAAATAATAATAAACGTGCCGGCTTCCATCGCCAGCCTAAACCAATTAAGGCTAACGCCGAACCAAATAAAATTCCAACTTCGTATTCATCCATAAAGCGCGAATATTTGTTATAGGCATAAATGCTTCCAAGTAACAGTGCGAATGCAAAAATCCAGTCAAATATTTTTAAATCTTTAATCCAATTTTGTGTTTGGAATTGCCGGGGAAGAATATTTTCACTCATTGTAATTACCTAAATATTAATACTGTTGTTCTGTTAACTCGCTATTACAGCAAAGGTGGGAACCACGACTTTAATGTTACTTATCGTCTTCTTTTTTATCGTCTAGTAATGCTTTCAATTGTGTTTCAAATAATCGATAACGTTTATTAAAACCGAATTCATTTCGATTAGTGCTGCCTGCAAAAATAACTTCGAGTTCATTCGATCCCTCATTTTTGACAACCATTAGCCAGAAACGTTGCTGCGCAATATAAAACATCATAAATACGCCAATAATAAGTAATAAACAACCTAAATAAACAATATTTTTACCGGGTGCACTCGCTATTTGTAAACCTGATGCCTCACGGTGTTCAAAATCGACTAACTGTAAATAAAACGGCGTTCCATAATAGCCTAAACCGGCTAAAGCACTAATCGAATCTTCAAAAAATGCGCTATCTCGCTCACTAATACCCTTACTAATATCAATGCCTTCTTCACGCAAGACCAATAAATACATATTTTGTAATGCGTTCTGTAAAACACCAATATATGCGCTTGCAACTTGTTGTTGCTTTTCTTCAGGCACTTTAGCTTTAATATCATTATCAATGGCTACATAACCACCATCGCGAAATAAACTAACCAGGCGCACCATTGCTGTTGCCACTTTTTTTTGTAAAACGGTGTTATTTTTATCTACTTCTTTTATCTCACTTGCAACCGTCGCATCTGCCATTTGTTGTAATCGTTCGCCATCATTTAATATTTCGTGGAAATTGAAAAAACGTTCCATACTCGCCTTAGCATCAATAGGAATATGCAAATATTTGAACTCTTGATCTAATGATTTCCGCATCCCCGTCAAATAAAAATAGCGACCTTCTAATTTCACTGGTGACATATAATTTATGTATTCACGTGCCTGACCCGTTTCATCACGCGCTTTGAAAACAATACTTGCACCGTAGTTGATGAATTTTTTGTGCAATGTTTTATCTGTATTAGGGATAACATTAAATTTTTTAAAATCATCTAACTCTAAAGTGTATGGTCCTTTAGATGTATTTATTGATACAGTTTTTTTAACCTCACCTTTAAGGACGACTCGCTGTGCCGCATGGTCTTTACCTGCAAGTGGTTTAACAAAAAATGGACGCGCAGCTAAATTGAGTTGTGTACCGCCATCACCAAAACTGGCCTGGTAAATTGCATAACCACGATAAATTAAAGGATGATTCACCGAGATGGTTGCTGCAAAACTTGGTTTGCCTTCATCATGAATGATTAAATCACTTTCAAAGGATTTGGGTTGCCCTGAGTCATAGTGCTCAACTCTAAAATTCTTTAACTCTACAGAGAAGGGTAACTCCTGCACCAGGTAACCATCACGAACATTTAAAAAAATAAAATTACTGGTCGAACCTTCCGGTAATGTAATCGCACCCCTGAAAGACAATGACTGGTCTGGTTTTAAGCGACTGATCGGTGGAACATCTTTAGCGGCAAGATCACGTGTTTCGATCTTAAGCTTTCCAGTCCACTCTTTAATCTTTAAACCTAAGTTGCCATCGGTTAAGCCCCCAATGAAAATTATAACCATACCAACATGGGTAAAAATATATCCTAAACGATTCAAGCCGCCCTTCATTGCTACGAGGGTATGGTAACCATCAAACGCTTCATCACGTATGTGTAGCCCAAACTGGCCCAAATAAAGTTTGGTTTTTTGCATGATATGCGCGGTGGTATTTTGGGTTGCAGCAAATCTCCACACCGCCGAGTGCTTCATGCTCTTTAAACTTTTTGCTTTGGCATGCAAACGGAACTGACGCATCTCACGTAACATGGTTGGCGTGTTTCGATAAATACACACGCTCGTCGATAAGACTAAAAAACCAAGCAGGATTAAAAACCAAACCGCTGAATAAACATCGTATAAACCCAGACTGCGATAGATCTCGTGCCAGAAAGGGCCGAATTTTTTAACGTAATTAAAATATGCCTGATTTTGTTGGAGAACCGTACCAATGATAGATGCAACCGCCAGGACGAGCAGGATACTGATAGCAAGATTCATCGAACCTAATACTTCAAGGAATATATTCTTGCGGTGAGGAGCACCTTGAGATTTAACTTGATTGGCCCGTGGTTGCGCCGGCATATCAGCAGGACGATTTTGATTTGATTTAGTGTTCATAGGACTTCATTATAAAAAGAATTAACCGCGTTGTGTTAATTCATTTACAAACTATGCTGGATTCATTTATTAGCTATCATAAAAAAGGGTGGCTCATCGCCACCCTTTTACAACATCACAATTGAATGGTTACCTTAAACTCTAGTGTAAACCTTCAATATACGATGCCACTGCATTTTTTTCTGCTTCGGTCATACGTTCTGCAATCGTCCGCATCATGCTGCCAGCGTCATTACTACGCGCACCCTGGGAGAAATCATTTAATACTTTAACAGTATAAGCAGCATTTTGACCGCTCAGGCGTGGAAAGTTTGCAGCTGGGTTACCCGCACCATTCGGTGAATGACAACCAGCACATGCAGCAACACCACTTTTTTCATTGCCACCACGATAGATACGTTGGCCAAGTGCCACTTTATCTTTTGCAGCGCCTCCAGCTTTAGGCGTTTGCCCAGCAAAGAAAGCACCTAGATTAGCCATGTCTTCGGCAGATAAATTCGCCACCTGACCGGCCATTGCTGGATCTTTTCGCTTGGTACCCTGTTTAAAATCAGCCAGCTGCTTTGCAATATACTTTCCATGCTGGCCTGCTAATTTAGGCCACGCCGGATTGGCTGGTGCAGAACCGTTGGTACCGTGACAGGCAAAACAAACTTGCGCTTTTGCTTTGCCAACCTGTGCATCGCCCGCTGCTATTGCAGCTGATGAAGCAACTAGCATCACTAAACTTGCAATTCCCACTTTAATTTGGATTTTCATCTATTGGTTTCCTTTTGAAACTATAAATAGCAAAACGTACCGGAACGATGCTTATCGTTTCAGTACGTTTAATTTTAACCGATTAACAGTCTATTTACTGTTTTTTACCATGTAATCAACAACTGCTTTTACTGCGTCATCACTAAGGGCTGATCCGCCTTTCGCTGGCATAAAGCCTTTTTTACCTTTAAAGCCTTTAATAGCATGGGTATAAAGTGTTTCGCTACCTTGAGCGATACGATCTTTCCACGCTGCTTTGTCACCTACTTTAGGTGCACCCGCTGCGCCAGTACCATGACATGCAAAACATGACGCCTGGTAATCTTTTTGACCATCAGCAGAAACGCTTGCTACTGAACCAAACATTAATGCAGAAGCTGCGATAATTACTAATTTTTTCATGAATTTAACTCCAAATATCAATATAATTACTTTAAATTTCCAGATGTATCGAAAAGACAGTATCAAAATGACAATTTATATACGGTATACTCTACCTGCACATTAATACCCGGATCGACTAAATTTGTTGCACTTTATACCGATTGCAGCTGCAATGGTCAAGTAGCACCGAGTAATTCTATGATTTAGATCATTTTAAGTGCCTATATCATGAATACTACTTACCTGAGATGAACCTAGCCTGAATATGCCGATAAAAAAATCCTTAAAACAAGCTCATCCTGTATATCAGCAAGCTACTTTTATTTGCAGCGTACCCAAAATGAACACTGCACCACTTGACGCAGGTTATGAGATTGCCTTCGCCGGGCGCTCTAATGCGGGCAAATCGAGTGCGATTAACCGAATTACACATCAAAAAAGTCTCGCCCGGACCAGTAAAACACCTGGACGTACCCAGCATCTGGTCTTCTTCGAGCTTGATGACACCCATCGTTTGGTTGATTTACCCGGTTATGGTTACGCAAAAGTTCCGGGGCAAGTTAAAGATAACTGGGGGCGTGCAATGGCCACTTACATCGAAGACCGACTCGTGCTCAAGGGCGTGATTATGTTAATGGACATTCGCCATCCTATGACGCCACTCGATCAGCAAATGCTGGAATGGTGCGACAGCTTGGGCAGACCGGTGCATATCTTACTCACCAAAGCAGACAAGCTTAAGTATGGCGCGGCGAAAGCAAGCATGTTACAGGTACAAAAGAAAATCGCTCTTTATAATCAAGTTAGCGTACAGATGTTTTCATCTAAAACAGGTGATGGTCTGGAAGAAGTTTGGGCGGTATTAGATAAGTGGAATGAATATACTTAAACCGCGCTAAAATTAAAGAATAATATCTCCGGGGCCGCCTTTACCCCATACCCTTATAAATAAAGGCATAAGATAAAGGGACGTCTAAGCGATCGCTTTATGCTGAAGTAATATCGGGATGCAAGCCTTTCAAACGCAGCTCTTTTAATACAAGACCCGGCATCTCTGCATGTGCTTCATAATCAATTGTTAAATCATGGCCATCATGACGAGGGTTTTCGACATCAACCACATGTGGCAATGCCATAATGTCACGTTTTAGGTTAAGCATATCTCGGGTATTAAGAGATTCATCAATATACACAGTAATACTGTTCATAATTACACCCCTAGACTCATTGCTGTTAACTAAAATTCGTTATTTACCTTTAAAGTAATAGTCAATCTTCAGCATATTAACAAGCTGGTTGGGCAAATGATTTCCAAAGATATACCCTGAAATACCATTCATTCAGGACTATTAAAGTAAAGATTTCTAGTATGTGTAACTATTCCATTCTACCCTTGGTTCTCCAGTAGTGCATAATCAACGTACAACAAAATAAGACGCAACCATGTTTAAAAATAAAAAACACCAATCCGACGTTGATAGCTATACAAAAAACGCCATGCTGGACTTATATATAAGCCACCAACGCCATTCAGGAATGGCCAGCGCACTGGCCATGACAATAGTCGCCATTGCGTTATGGAATAAATTTCCAACCATAGAAGTTTTGCTTTGGCTAGCGAGTGGCTACGCAATTTCTATTATCAGGGCTGTGATTCACCCCTGGATAAATCGAAACGTTAGTAAAGCAAAACAGTTCAACGTTAATAAATACACCATATTAGCCATTGTAAGTATCTCTGGCACAGTATGGGGTACGGCGGCCTGGTTGTTTTTAGATATGGCGCATATAGAAGCATTCGTGCTTATCATCGTCATTCTTATCAGCATGTGTGCTGCGGCTATGTCTACGCATACCTCGTATTTACCAGCAGTATGGCTATTTTTGTTTATCGTACTCGGCCTGTTATCGTTCAAGTTACTAACAATGAACTATATGGCATTAGCAACCCTCGCCCTACTGTTTGGTTTAATGCTAGCGAGTTTGTCGCGAAGCCTGCACGGTATTATCCAAAGAGCGATTACAGTCGACCAGCGCAATAAAATATTATTGCAAGAAGCCACCATCGCAAAAAAATCCGCCGAAAATGCCAACCGTGCTAAGTCGCGTTTTTTAGCGACTGCCAGTCACGATTTACGCCAGCCTCTGCACGCCATTGCCTTATTAACGAATCTATTAAAACTTAAATGCAACAACACCGAGCAAGAACACATTGCAGAAAACATGGAAGCCTCCACCGATGCCATGATGTCCTTATTTGATAGCATACTCGATGTCTCACGTTTAGATGCCGGTATTACACGCGCACATATTGTTGCCATCGATTTAACTGCCCTTATCGAAACCCTCATATTACAATTTAAACCACAAGCCAAAAAGAAAGGCCTAACGCTTAAACTTGAACATAACAACATTCAACCCGAAACACCCTACCTTGTTATGGCCGATAAAATTCACCTTGAACGCTGTTTAAATAATATTGTAAACAACGCCATTAAGTTTACCCAACACGGCAGCATTATCATTAAACTCCAACAGGCCAACACCAACACGCTAAAAATATTCATTAGCGATAGCGGCGAAGGCATTGCGAAAAAAGATTTACAACATATTTTTAATGAATTCAGTCAGGCAACAGCACAACAACGCGCACAAGGCCAAGGTTTGGGGTTAGGCTTATCGATTGTAAAACGGCTAACCAAACTTATGGATATCGATATTCAACTAGCGTCTACTGTTGGTGAAGGAAGTTGTTTTACTTTAACGCTTTTAAAAGCACCGAAAGATACGGTTCTTGCCACCCTACCAACAATACCGCAAACTGAATCTACGTTATCCGATCTTAATATACTCATCGTCGATGACGACGATGCCGTGCGCGAAAGTTTAGCGCAATTAATCCAAAGCTGGGGCTGCAACGTATTCACCGCAAGCGATAAACCTCAGGCCATTGTAGCAGTGGAACAGGCCGAAACGATTGATGCATTATTAATGGACTACGGTTTACGCAATGGTGTTACCGGCATAGAAGTAATCGAACAACTTTATCAAACCAAACTAACACACAAACCACCCGCCCTTATTATTACCGGTGACACGTCAAGTCATTCTATGGCTACACTCAATGGCTCGGGCTTTGCCTATCTGCATAAACCGGCCAAGCCGATTAAGATACGTAATTTTTTACAGCGGCATTGTTTAGTCAATGGTTAAACAGGGAAAACAAACAAGAGGGCTAATAAAAACCAACCTCCCTCTTAACAGCCTGTGGCCTAAACGATGAGTACCCCTTAAAAGGGGTTACAGCCACTTGACTTTATAAGCCTGGCAGCCATCAAAAGGAGTGCTATTTTTATATTTTGTAAATTTTACAGCGCGCTTCGTGGGCGAGTCGCAAAATATCCCGGATCAATAAAACTCGTTAAAGCCGTCGCTCGCACTATGAATGTTTGAACTCAAATTAAAATTAAATTGGAACAGCATTTATCGAGTGAAGTTATTATTATTTCATGTATAAAAAAACCGACGCCTTAACAGCGTCGGTTTTTTATAACGGCCTTAACCGTCAGGCTATACAATACATCCGCTACGGTTAATAAAGATACACAGCGCCGGCAGTGGGTGCTGAATTATCGGCCTGACTCCCATTAATACCGATGGCATTACTGTCCTCAAAATACGCCCCAACGGCCAGGGTAGTGCCATCACTACTGAGGGCGACAGAGATGCCAAACTGCTCGCCAGCTCCCGTATTCGATGCCTTAATGTAAGCCTGTTGCGACCAGCTACTGCCCGTGCGGCTGTAGAAATACACCGCGCCGGCGCTGCTTGCGGAATTATCCGCCTGACTCCCATTAATGCCGGTGGCATTACTGTCCTCAAGTTCCGCCCCGACGGCCAAGGTATTGCCGTCGCTACTGAGGACGACAGCGCTGCCAAACCGATCGGCGACGTCCGTGTTCGAGGCCTTAATGTAAGCCTGTTGCGACCAGCTACTGCCCGTGCGGCTGTAGAGATACACCGCGCCGGCATTGCTTAGTGAATTGGCCTGGCTCCCATTAATGCCGGTGGCATTACTGTCCTCAGAATACGCCCCGACGGCCAGGGTATTGCCATCACCACTGAGGCCGACAGCGCTGCCAAAATAATCACTGGCGTCCGTATTCGAGGCCTTAATATAGACCTGTTGCGACCAGCTACTGCCCGTGCGGCTGTAGAGATACACCGCGCCGGCATTGCTTGCTGAATTATCGGCCTGGCTCCCATTAATGCCGATGGCATTACTGTCCTCAAGTTCCGCCCCGACGGCCAGGGTATTGCCATCACTACTGAGGGCGACAGAGACGCCAAACCGATCGCCGGCGTCCGTATTCGAGGCCTTAATATAGGCCTGTTGCGACCAGCTACTGCCCATGCGGCTGTAGAGATACACCGCGCCGGCACTGCTTGCTGAATTATCGGCCTGGCTCCCATTATTAATACCGGTGGTATTACTGGCCTCCCTACTCACCCCGACGGCCAGGGTAGTGCCATCACCACTGAGAGCGACAACGGTACCAAACTCATCGGCGGCGTCCGTATTCGAGGCCTTAATGTAGGCCTGTTGTGACCAGCTACTGCCCGAGCGGCTGTAAAGATACACGGCGCCGGCTTCGACTGCGGAATTATCCGCCTGATTCCCATTAATACCGGTGGCATTACTGCGCTCACGATTCGCCCCGACGGCCAGAGTGTTGCCATCACTACTGAGGGCGACAGAGAAGCCAAACCGATCGGTGGCGTCCGTATTCGAGGCCTTAATGTAGGCTTGTTGCGACCAGCTACTGCCCGAGCGGCTATAGAGATACACGGCGCCGGCACCACTGGATGAATTATCGGCCTGGTTCCCATTAATGCCGATGGCATTACTGTCCTCAAAATACGCCCCAACGGCCAGGGTATTGCCATCACCACTGAGGGCGACAGAGACGCCAAACTGATCGCCGACGTCCGTATTCGAGGCTTTAAAGTAACCAATGGCCTTCACTACTTCGTTAGCAGTAAACACTTCGGCCGAGTCCACACAGGTGCTTGCGTTACAGGCTGAAAGTAAATAACGGGCATTGGGCCAGTTAAGGCGATGCACGGCGATATCCACGTTGGTGTTGGTGGTTGTGCTATTAAAATCACTCCCGAGTTGGGTAAAACCGGATGCACCGTCCGGGTTTTGCATGAGCTTGTAAAAGGTGGCGCCTTCAACACTCGCCCAGCTGAACTGTAATTGTTTTAAACCGAAATTAAGTGTGAGTGACGGTGAGGTCGTCGTGCAAGTTACCTTCACATTACTAATATCGGCACTCGCAATGCCGGTTTCGGCTGATACGCTACAGGATTTACCAAGGGTCTGACTCAACACGGTGACGTTATAAGTCTCGGTACTACTCAGGGCGGTGGCAAAGGTAAAGCTGCCATTGGTACTGAGGGTTAGATTATCACTGCCAGCATTTTGCAGTACGAGTGAATCGGTTCCGGTTAAGCCGGTTACGGTGCCACTTATGGTGTGCGTTTCAGCGCCACCAGCATTACCACCACCACCGCTACAGGCAGAAAGAAGTAATAAACTAAAAAGCGTAACAATTTTAAGCGTGTTGTAAGAAGATTTCATTATTGTTTATTTCTTGTGTGTTAAACAAAAAGACTGCATAAACAACAGCGTGTGGGTTGTGGGTGTAAGCTTGTTTTCATATAGCACTCGCACCACGCTGATGATTGAACGTGGCAGTGTAAGGCTAAAATTAAAAACAGCAGTCATACTAAAGTATGAGTGGGCGGGTTTTATTTGTGTTCAAACGGGTTAACCTGTTTTTATTTATGAATGGCAATACTAGCGTTGAGGCTCGTATAGTAGCGTTTAATGCAGGTAGGATATTTTAGAGTGCAAAAAATTATTTTTATCGTTCACTCTCATACTTTAGTATGACTCGCAATGAGTAGATTGCTGTTATGCTGATACCTTATTAAAATAATGAGAGAGCCGACGTTGTTGGAAGAGAGCACTACCCTTCTTGTTGTAGACGACCACCCTATTTTTCTTGATGGGGTGAGTATGATCTTGCAAGACATTTATCCTGCGGCCACTGTATTAAAGGCCAGCAATGGTGCACAGGCATTAGCCCATGTTGAGCAACATCGGGAAATTGACTGGATTTTTCTGGACTTTAATTTACCCGACCTAAATGCCGTTGAATTGATGGCGAAGTTTAAGCAACATAATTTATTTGCATCCATCGTTATTGTTTCCAGCGAAGACCAGCCGGACATGGTCGATGCAGTATTGCGTGCTGGCGCGAATGGATTTTTATCTAAAATAAGTGAGAAAGCCGAATTTTTAAAATGCATTGAACACATTGAAAAGGGGCAGCAATATATTCAAAACGCTATGCAGGATGCTTTACTGAATTACCGGAATACAATTCTGCCAGAACGATTGCATAGCCAGCAGAATTTAAGCAGTCGGCAACAGGAAGTATTAACGTTACTGGCAAACGGGTTGAGCAATTTTGAAATTGGCCAAACGTTGTTAATAACGGAAAATACGGTTAAGTCGCATGTTGCAAGTTTAATGGCAAAACTTGAGGCAGATAGCCGCACCCATTGTGTTGCTGAAGCACGCCGTTTAGGTATACTTGCTTAGCCTTAATGGATTCTACTGTTTTTAATTTTAACTGAATTTTTTCTCAAACACTCTTCATACTACAGGCGGCAATAATGACAATGCGTATAGTAAAGTTTTCGCTGGTTGGCGTATTGTTAATCGTTGTTGTGTTGCTGGTATTACCGGAAAAGGTCAACCCGGCTGCGTGGAGCCCGCCACCGAATACCGACTTTACTGGCAAGCTGGCCGTTAATGATGAATTACTTAGCGCAAACATTATTCCACTTTCATCGGGTTATGGCCCGGAAGATATCGCTGCGGATAAACAAGGGCGAATCTATGCCGGCTTAAACAACGGACGCATTACTCGTATATTAAAAGACGGTACCCAAGAAGTATTTGCCTCTATTAAAGATGGCCGGCCGTTAGGTTTGGCATTTGATCGCGATGGTAATTTAATTGTGGCCGATGCCTGGCGTGGTTTGTTGTCGATTAATACCGCAGGTGTTGTGAGTGTGCTGACAACAGAAGAAGGCGGTAAAACATTTCAGTTTACCGATGATGTAGACATTGCAACGGATGGAAAAATCTATTTTTCGGATGCCAGCGATACCTATAGTATTCCTGATTATCGCTTTGATATTTTAGAAGCACGTGGTCATGGTCGTTTGCTTGTTTATGATCCTAAAACCAAAGCCACAACTAAATTACTTGATGGTTTGTATTTTGCAAATGGTATTGCGTTGTCTGCGAAAAATAATTTTGTGCTGGTTAATGAAACTGGCCGTTATCGAATAACACGGTATTGGCTGAAGGGTGATAAAGCGGGAACGCATGATATTTTTATTGATAACCTGCCCGGTTTCCCGGATGGAATTTCGAGTAACCGTCAAGGCAGTTTTTGGCTAGCCATGCCATCACCGCGCAACCCGGTTTTAGATTTTGCACACGACAAGCCATGGCTAAAATCAAGCCTCGCCAAACTACCGCGTTTCTTGCAGCCGGATGCAATACGCCAAGGTATTATTATTGAGCTTGATGAAGGTGGCAATATAGTGCGTAGTATTCAAGATAGCCAAGGACAAAAAGTGCATATGATTACCTCGGTAGAGCAGGTGGATAAGGTGTTATACCTTGGTAATCTTGAGTCAGACCACATTGCTATGTATGCACTTACCACTAACAAACCTACACGTAATTAAGCAAAATTCCCAAACTATAGAATAGTCGTCCGTACGCACGGGAAAGACATCAAACATCTGCTTTTGCAGAATGCGGACAATGTATGATTGCCTGTTAGATTCGATTTAGAGAATTAAAAAGCCCCGGAATACCAGGGTTGTGGGAGAGGTATATTCCAGGGCAACGATTCGTCAGTTTCTCATGGGGTGATAGACCTGACGTTTCATGTTTAACCCACCAGGGTCATAGTGGGTTAACCCATAGGTTAACCCAAAACGGATTTTTGTACATCGATTTCAGCTTAAAATCGCCACTTTGTTACTAAAATGAGAGCCATATCTCATTCTTAAGCATTTGCTAATAAAGTTTTCAGCCAGAATTGCGAAAATGAATATTTAAAAAGTCCCAATACCAAAATCTATACCCATTTTGCGGATGCTGAGAGTACAAGGCGGAAGTCGGCGAGAAAGCGGAGTTTACCATTTCCCAGCGGGTATGAGGCGACTTCCAACGCCGTAATCTAAGCTCTCAGCATTCGCAAAAATAAAAAAAGCCTTGGTGCATCGTTGGGGATGTAACACCAAGGCCAAACGCGCCGGCTTGGGGAACCGGCTATTTAACTACCGCCAAAATGTATGAGGGAGTTTGGCGGAAGGATATGCCTAAACATATGTACATGAGACTAAACTAAATACTCTAAGTTCCCCAAGACTAAAAAAAAATATCGAGATACCGGTTACCTGAACTAGTGCGCTTCATCCCAGTTATTACCTGTACCAATATCTACAATCAGGGGCACACTAAGAGAAGCCGCCCCGACCATCGCAGCGTTAATTATTTTTATTGCTGCCTCTAAATCATTTTCTTTAATTTCAAAAACAAGTTCGTCATGCACTTGCATTAACATTGCGCAATCCAGTTCTGAATTTTGTAATTGTCGGTCGAGATTAATCATGGCGAGTTTTATTATGTCTGCGGCTGTTCCTTGCATGGGTGCATTAATCGCAGTGCGCTCCGCATATTGCCGACGCATACCGTTGCGCGCATTGATGTCAGGCAAATAAAGTCGCCGACCAAAAACTGTTTCAACATAACCTTGTTCACTGGCAATTTTGCGAGTCGATTCCATATAATTTTTAACCCCGGGGTAACGTTCAAAATATAAATCAACATACGCTTGAGCTTCATAGCGTTCGATATCTAATTGCCTGGCTAAACCAAATGCAGACATGCCGTAAATTAAACCAAAATTAATCGCCTTGGCACGACGACGCTGTTCTTTTGTCACCGCATCAATCTCAACGGCAAAAACTTCAGACGCGGTCGCGCTATGCACATCGACGCCATTTTCAAACGCAGTCACTAAACCTTTGTCTTCGGACAAATGCGCCATGATACGTAATTCAATTTGAGAATAATCCGCCGCTACTATTTTATTTCCTGGCTTAGCGATAAAGGCTTTGCGAATGCGCCGCCCCTCTTCAGAACGCACAGGAATATTTTGTAAGTTTGGCTCGGTTGAAGACAGGCGACCCGTTGCTGCGACCGCTTGTTGATATGAGGTATGCACCCGACCAGTATTACTATCAATCATCTTGGGTAATTTATCGATATACGTTGATTTTAATTTTGCCAATGATCGATGTTCTAATAGCAATTTTGGTAATTCATAATCATGCGCCAACTCTACTAATACAGACTCCGCAGTTGATGGTTGACCTTTGGGTGTTTTCGAAATTATCGGCAACGCTAATTTTTCGAATAAAATCTTTTGCAATTGTTTGGGCGAACCTAAATTAAATTCTTCACCCGCTAAAGTGTGTACTTCGGATTCTAATTCTGCGATACGAGCAGTTAATTGTACGCTTTGTTTTTTTAAGGCTTTGGTATCAAGTAAAACACCGCGACGTTCCATCCGCGACAAAACCGATAGCAAGGGCATTTCAATTTCCTGAAATACTTTTACGAGCGATTCGGATTCTTGCAATAATGGCCATATAGTCTGATGCAACTGCAATGTTACATCGGCATCTTCTGCTGCATAATCGGTTGCTATATCTATATCTACCAGATCAAAAGTAATTTGCCTGGCACCTTTACCTGCAACATCTTCAAAGTGAATGGTATGCTTATCTAAAAAACGTAATGCCAGGGCATCCATATTATGTCGACTACCAACGCTGTCTAATACATATGACTCCAGCATCGTGTCATATTTAATCCCTTGCATTGCTATATCGTAATTTGCCAGCACACTCATGTCGTACTTTAAGTTCTGTCCAAGCTTGGCTTTTTTCGCATCTTCCAATAATGGCTTAAATTGTTCGAGCACCCTGGCGCGATCCAGTTGTTGAGGTGCATTGTCGTAACAATGGGCGAGCGGAACATAAGCCGCTTTATTGGCCTCGACGGCAAATGAGAGACCAACAATCTCGGCCTGCATATAATCCAGACTAGTTGTTTCAAGATCGAAAGAAAACACCTCGGCTGCGCTTAATTTTTTCAGCCATACACCAAGTTGTTCTTCGCTTAGAATTTTTTCGTAATCAACGGCTACTTGTTCTTTTGCTTCAACATTCGATGCAACACTGCCATTTTCTTTCGCCGCTTCGTCAAGCTGGGCATACCATGTTTTAAACTCATAACGACCAAACAAATCGCGCAATGCTTCTATATCAGGCTCAGCGTGTACTAATGTGGCGGGCGATACTTCCAGCTCAACATCACACTTAATTGTAGTGAGCTCCTGAGATAAAGGCAGTTGCTCCAGGCTTTCTCGTAAGCTTTCGCCGACCTTGCCTTTTATTTCATCTGCGTGCGCGATAATATTTTCAATTGTTCCATACGTTTCTAACCACTTTACCGCCGTTTTTGGTCCTACTTTCGGAACCCCCGGAATGTTATCGGACTTGTCACCCATTAAAGCGAGGTAATCAATAATTTGTTCTGGCGTTACACCAAATTTTTCTTTAACGCCATTAATGTCACTGTACTGATCGGTCATTGTATTCAGTAAAGACACATGCTGATTCACTAATTGCGCCATATCTTTATCGCCAGTGGAGATCAAGGTTTCCATTCCCAGTTCGCTGGCTTGTGCGGCCAAGGTTCCGATTACATCATCCGCTTCTACTCCACTCACGCAGATAAGCGGCAAACCCATTGCCTCAACAATTTTATGCACTGGCTCAATCTGCTCGCGCAAATCATCTGGCATCGGTGGGCGGTTGGCTTTATAGTCTTTAAACATGGCATGCCGAAAGGTTTTACCTTTAGCATCGAAAACTATCGCAATATGGCTGGGCTGATACTCGGCAACCAGCTTACGCAACATATTAATCACGCCATAAATAGTACCGGTGGCTTCACCTTTTGCATTAGTCAAACCCGGCATCGCATGATAAGCACGGAACAAATATGATGATCCGTCTACAAGTATGAAGGGGGCTGAATCTTTTTGAGTTTTAGTTGGCATAGTGTTTCTTTAAGGACTGATTTAAAAACCATATTCTACCTGCCTCTATGAAAATTTAACTATCTTATTTCAATATACAGAGTAAACATCCCAGCAAATACGCACTATACTTTCAACTAATGCATACCCGTAGCAAAGACATTTAAAATGCCGAAATTAAATAAAAATCTCCATCCTGGTTTAAACCAGGTCAATGACAGCCAACTTACTCGTGAGTCGTGGAAGATATTCCAAATTATGGCGGAATTTGTCGAAGGCTTCGAGCGCCTCGTCAAAATTAGTCCTTCAGTGAGCATTTTTGGTTCCGCTCGAACCGATCCAAAAAATCCTCATTACCAACTGGCAGTTGATATTGCACGTACTCTCTCTGATGCCGGCTTCTCCGTTGTCAGTGGTGGTGGGCCCGGTATTATGGAGGCCGCTAATAAAGGTGCCTTTAATGGTAAATCACCCAGTGTGGGATTAAATATCAAGTTACCACATGAGCAATCAGGGAATGGCTATCAGGATATATCCCTGACCTTTCGCCATTTTTTTTCGCGCAAAGTGATGTTTGTTAAATACGCCTCCGCTTATGTTGTCATGCCAGGTGGATTCGGCACTCTGGATGAGCTTGCCGAAATTTTAACGTTAGTTCAAACCGGCAAGACCCGGAAAATTCCCATTATTTTGGTACATCGCCCATTCTGGGAAGGTTTACTCGCCTGGTTTAAAGACACGATGGTGACAGAAGGCACCATTAATCCAGAGGATTTAGATTTATTACAAATTATAGATAGTCCTGATGATATACTGGAAGCGATTTTCCGCCACTATGAAGATAGTGGTTTTGAACCTTCTCACGAAGATGCAGAAAAAATATCCCTACTCTAAGATAAAGCAAAGGAAAAAAATAATGAAATCCTTGTACACAAATATTTTTACACTTGGTTTAGTGGCGTTTATGATAATGCCGCCATGTGCTGCTGCGGATATTGATGCGCCACCACTGGCAACTGACATGCAATTTGATGATGCCCAGAAGAAGCAGAACAACAGCTCAGTACCTTCTACAGATAGTAACAACGACGTCAATATCATCCAAAATAAAGACGCCACAATTGAAGAAGTACGTGTAAATGGCAAATTGCGCTACGCTAAAATTACTCCCAAAATCGGCAAACCCTATTACCTTTATGATAGCGATGGAGACGGTGTTCTGGACGCCACTGAAACAGATATTAAAAAAGCCAATGTAAATCAATGGATTTTAAAGAAATGGTAGTGAAATCAATATTATAAATTACGTCATTATCCTCAAGTTACTTATAACTTCAGCCGATATATAACATTACAAGACAAACTTTGTAGTTTACATAATATGTAAAATATTGTTATTTATACGAACCGGCCGAAATACTCAGTTTTGAAATTTAATCCAATATCATTCTTTCAATTTGGTATCCGACAGAAACTTCTGTTAGTACTTATACTTGCCTTGCTTACCACGCTCAGTATCAGTAGTTGGTTCTCCTTTAACGAAGACAAGCAGCGGATAATTAAACAAATAAACAATCGTGGTAGTGATATTAGTCGCTTTGTATCAAAATCCCTTACTTATAGTGTTGTCGGCTATGATTTCCACACCATCGACTTACTTCTAAAAGAAATCACCCTTTCTGCTGAAGTGGATTACGCTAAAGTTTTAAACAATGAAGGCAAAATGGTTTCGCAAGCCGGCACCTTTATTGATGACCAGAATCGTATGATCGTCACTACTGAAGATATAATTCTCAACGGAGAAAAGCTCGGCGAGTTAACCCTCGGTTTAAGTACAAGGCTTGCAAACGATTATGTGAGTAACCAAGGTACTAAGTTCCTGCAACGCGAATTAATTATTACCTTAATTATTGTTCTTGGTGAATTTTTTGCCCTCTCTTATCTTATTATTCGTCCTGTTACTATTATTTCAAATTCTTTAAAAGTGGCAAACGACAATAAAACCATTGCTGACATTCCATTAAAAAGTAATGATGAATTTGGCCAACTTGCACAGCAATTTAATAAATTGAATGCCCAACTTAGCTCAGCAAACGAGGAATTACTCAATCGCGTTGACTTTGCCGATAAACAACTACGCCATAACGTTAAAGAACTTAAAGCGCAAAAAGCAGAGCTTACCCTTATCAACGAGCAGTTCTTAAAACTTTCTATTACTGACTCACTCACCGAATTGCATAATCGTCGCTACTTTGAAGAAAATCTGCAAACCGAGATAAACTTGACTCAACGTCATGGAGATACGATAAGTTTAATTATCATTGATATCGATCACTTCAAAAATATTAATGACACTTATGGCCATAATCATGGTGATGATATTTTGAAACTTGTTGCACATACCTTAAAACAGCGTAGCCGTAAAACAGATATAGTGTGTCGCATCGGCGGTGAAGAATTTGCCATCCTGTGTAAACGCACCGATAAAGCGACTGCGCTTCAACATACCGATAAATTACGTAATCACATCCAGGCTCTTGTTACCCCCATAGGTGAGTACAATGTCAGCGTAACGATAAGCGCCGGCATTGCAACTTTAACAGAAGATAACTTCCAGACACACGCAGTCGATCTATACCGATTTGCAGATCTAGCCCTTTATAAAAGTAAAGCCAATGGAAGAAATATCGTTAGTCATTATGATGATGTCGAGAACCTTCCGTTTTCTTAAAGACAGCTGCATTGAACTCAAACATTTGAGCTAAATCTCGGTTCCATTCATAGCGATACAACCTTAGTGTATTACCCCTAAAATTCTTTCGTTGCCATTTCCCAAGACTTACCCCAGTCAGGTACAATGCCGTTTTTGATGACTGAATTTCCGGGATATATCTTACATGTCTGTTTACACCACGGTTAGCGAACAAGATTTAGCGATATTCTTGGCCGACTATTCGATCGGCGATTTGGTAAGCCTAACCGGTATCAGTGATGGCATCGAGAACACCAATTACTTTGTCGAAACCACCCATGGTAAGTATGTACTTACTTTGTTTGAGACGCTCAACGCCGAGGAGCTCCCGTTTTTTCTCGACTTAATGGCGCATTTAAATGAGCGCCAGGTGCCTAGTGCGCATCCTATTGCCGATAATAATCAACACTACTTAAAAACCTTGTGTGAAAAACCCGCTGCATTGGTACAGCGCTTAACCGGCAAGAGCATAATGCAACCCAATGAAGAACAGTGTGCCGCACTTGGACAAGCACTGGGCCATGCGCATGTCGCTACACAAGACTTTACTGGCAAACGCGAAAATCGTCGCGGCCCGCATTGGTGGCACAATACCGGCCAGCGATTATTACCCCACCTAACAGCAGACCAAAAACGCCTACTGGAAGACGAGCTAGGATTTCAGGCGGCACACCGTAATGACAAGCTACCGCGCGGAGTCATCCACGCCGACCTGTTTCGAGACAATGCTTTGTTTGATGGTAATAACCTAACCGGTATTATCGATTTTTATTACGCCTGTAACGATGTGTTGCTTTACGATGTTGCCGTAACCGCAAATGATTGGTGTAGTAATGCTGACGGCAGCATCAATAATGTGCGTTGCCAACACTTTTTAGATGCCTACCAAAGTGAACGCCCCTTCCAGGATGATGAGAAAGCAGACTGGTCGCTGATGCTTCGCGCTGCCGCCTTGCGCTTTTGGTTATCGCGCTTACAAGACCTGCATTTCCCTCGTGAAGGAGAAATGACTCATATCAAAGACCCCATACCTTTTGAAGATATATTGCGAGATCGACGCTTAAAGTTTGCCCATATCAGTGCCTAGCAACACACACTTAAGATTGAATAGCTTGTGGATAACTTTGTGGATGAAATTATGCATCCTCGATTATTGTATAAAGTCAATGCCTTAAACAACTAGCGCCATAAAAACATCATGCAATATATCCTTTAATATCAGTTTGTTATGTTATTTTTATAGTACCAATCTTATTTCGTCATTTTTACAACGCTAACACATTGATTTTTAAACGCTGTGAATAACTATCATTGAGGCTAACCTAAAAAGCCATTAATATGCGCTACATACTTCATAACTCAGAACTACAGTAAGCGATCACTCTCATGATTTTAAGCCACATAATCCAACCACTTGAGTCTATCAACGAGCAAGTCGGTAAAGCGATTAGCTGGCTAAGTCTTGCGGTGGTCGTGCTCACATTTACAGTTGTTGTATTGCGTTACGGCTTTGATATTGGCTGGATTTGGATGCAGGAATCCGTGGCCTATATGTATGCCTGGATATTCATGCTCGGTGCAGGCTATACATTGAAGCACGAAGGCCATGTACGTGTTGATATTTTTTATCGACGATTTAGCAGCAAACGACAGGCCTGGGTTAACCTGCTTGGCAGCGTATTTTTATTATTCCCGATGTTTGTTTTTATTGCCTGGATTAGTTTTGATTATGTTCTCAGCTCCTGGCATATTAACGAATCATCCAGAGAAGCCGGCGGCCTTGCCTATGTTTACATTTTAAAAGCCAGCCTGTTCATCATGCCATTTCTCGTTCTTGTACAAGGCACTGCGCTAATCTTAACCAGTGTGCAAACAATACTAAGCGCCAATACCTCGGATACGACTGAAAAATAATGGCATGGATTCCACTTATTATGTTTGCGGTCGTTTGCCTGGTTTTACTCACAGGCTATCCCGTTGCCTTTACACTTGGTGGAACTGCTTTATTATTCGCGTTTTTTGGCATACTCACCAACACCTTCGACAGCAGTTTTTTAATTAATCTACCCAGCCGTATATTCGGCATCATGACTAATTACACTCTCATTGCCGTGCCGCTGTTCGTATTTATGGGCTGTATGTTAGAGCGCTCTAAAGTTGCCGACCAACTATTAGATACCATGGCAAAACTGTTTGGCTCACTGCGCGGCGGGTTAGCATTTTCGGTTATTATTGTTGGTATGTTACTCGCCGCGAGTACTGGCATTGTTGGCGCAACCGTGGTGACCATGGGCTTGTTGTCTCTACCCACCATGCTAAAACGCGGTTATGACCCACAAGTTGCAACGGGGCTCATTTGTGCTTCAGGTACGCTCGGGCAAATTATCCCGCCCTCGATAATTTTAGTCCTGCTCGGGGATGTACTCTCAACAGCCTACCAACAGGCGCAACTTGATATGGGTATCTTCTCACCCGAAACGGTTTCGGTTGGCGACTTGTTTGTTGGTGCACTCATCCCGGGCTTAATGCTAGTCGGCTTATATGCACTGTATATAATATGGCTAACCTACTTTAGGCCTGATTCAGTTCCAGCGATTCCGCAAGAGGAGCGTGATCGGGAAGCATTATCGACTCTGTTAAAACAAGTCATTAAAGTTTTAATGCCCCCCATCGCCCTCATCATTGCAGTCTTAGGCTCTATTTTAATCGGCGCAGCAACCCCAACCGAAGCCGCCTCAGTGGGTGCGGTCGGCTCTATAGTGCTCGCCATCACGCAACGTCAGTTTAACCTGATTATGCTTAAAGAAGTGATGCTAAGCACTATGCGCATCACCAGTATGGTATTTCTTATTTTAGTGGGCGCCTCACTTTTTTCTCTGGTATTCCGTGGCTTTGGTGGCGATGAAATTGTACGGGAAATGTTAACCGACCTGCCCGGTGGTGCTTTTGGTGCTCTGTTTATCGTCATGTTAATCATGTTTTTATTGGGCTTTATTCTCGACTTTATCGAAATTACCTTTGTAGTAGTGCCTATAGTCGCGCCGATTCTACTCATGATGGATATTAGTCCCATATGGCTCGGCATTATGATTGCTATCAACTTGCAAACGTCTTTTTTAACCCCACCGTTTGGTTTTGCCCTCTTCTATTTGCGTGGCATTGCACCTGATTCCATTGCAACTAGTCAGTTATACAAAGGCGTTATACCTTTCATCATCATCCAGCTTATTGGCTTAAGCCTGTTAGCCTACTGGCCAGGTCTTGCGACCTGGCTGCCCAGTCTCGTTTATGCTAAATAGTGTATAATAAAACTGTTGGCTATGTTTTTGACATTAAAATCGAGTCTAACTAAACTAAAATAACAATCGATCAGGTGGTTTTAGCAACCATTTGTACAATAAAAATAATAACTAGCTTGACCCTATCAGGAAATTAAGATGGAAATCATAGGCCTTCTTCTAGCACCCGTTGTTCTTATTAGCTTTATCTGGCTGCTGGTCAGTGCATTCAAAAAAAGTCTCGCCTGGGGGTTCTGGCTTTTAGTCGGTCCGCTGTTTGTTATTCTGTTATCAATATTAATCATAAAACCCACTAGTATTGTCTCTGTCCTTTTAGTTTCACTCCTGGCCTTTATCCCTCCCATTTCTTTTGCCTACAAATGCTGGGAAGAAGCGCAAAAACCATTTTTAACCTACATCATCTCATCCGTATTAAGCCTGCTTATCAGTGTTACCACTCTTGCAACGATTGGTGATGACACACTCGAATCATTAATTGCCCAAACACAACAAGGCCAACTCAATAAAGAAAATGCTGCGCAACGTATGCGCACACTGATTGAAAATATAGAAGATAGTGCATCACTCAGTGAACAAGAAAAATTAACCATGCGTACCGCAAAGAACATTATTACCCAGGTTGAAAAAAACCTGGCGGCAGATCCTGATTATTACAACAAAGACTCTGATGCCCAATATCAACAAGACCTTGCTCAAATCGAAGAACAACGTAAACGTGAAGAGTCGATAAAGGAACTTGAAACTAAATTAAGCCAGCGAAAAGCGCTGGAGAATAAACCTCAGCCCAAACACACCAAAACATTGCCTATCATTAAAAAATCTGAAATTAAAAAATTCATCGGCTCCAAGGTTATTATTATTACCCCTCAAAACATTAAACATGAAGGTACACTAGCGGGGTTTGACGAAGAAACCTATAGTGCAGTTCTTGAAAAAGAACGTAAAACAGGCAAATTAAAATACAAGCTTCACATGTCGGATATTAAAACCATCTATTTATTTATTGATGAATAATACTTCAATAAAAAAAGGGGGCGCTAAGCCCCCCATTTTTTTATAATGACCAACTAAAAATTAACGGCCACTATTCCTTAACAACATAGGACGGTCATTCGCTGGTTTGGACAGCCACTTTTGCATATATTCGACTTTCTTTGCCTCGATAGAACCCTGATTTTCAACCGCCCACCGCCGACCTTCAGCGTTTGGTTCCATGCGTTTAGTTTCAGTTAACCATTCTGCAATTTGCGTTGTGGTTACATCTGAATTCACGGCCTTCAAACTGAATCTGGCCCGCCAAAATCCCATGCGCGCCTGAACTAATGAATAGTATGTTTTACCCGCCTCTAGATCCGCATCCATAAAATCAGCAGCCTCACTCACAACCATAAAAGTATGTTTACCGGGCTTGGCTTGGTACGCAACATGAGTACCCGCTGAAACCGTAGCAATGTATTCAGTGCCATCAAAGACCGTAGCTTGAATTGCCCCACCAAATACAGACGGTCGCATAAAAATAACTAGCGCCTTACCTGTTTCAGGATTCACTTTCTTTTGTGACGCTGGCACTTCAGTTAGATGAGATGAGACAGAAGCACATCCCTGTAAGCCAAGATAAACGAATAATACCAAACTTATTTTTAATATCGATTTCATTACACTCTCCTTAAAGTTTATTTTTATTTATACATTTTTACTATATTATAAACTAAATTAACAAAGATAAAGTTGCTATGACAAAAAATAAACTTATAAAATCCGATCAACAATGGCGCAAGCAACTTTCTGAGGACGAATATCAGATTTGCCGGAAACATGGCACCGAAAGCCCGTTTAGTGGTGAATTTGCCGACTGTAAAAAAGAGGGTACCTATGTTTGCACCTGTTGTGGAGAGCCATTATTTAACGCTGATACAAAATTCGACTCCGGTACCGGTTGGCCAAGTTTTTGGCAGCCTATTAGCGATACAGCTATTGAAGAAACAGAAGATACTAAATTATTTATGAAGCGCGTTGAAGTACATTGTAGCCACTGTGACTCTCATCTGGGGCACGTCTTCCCCGATGGCCCGCAACCCACTGGCTTACGTTATTGTATTAATTCGGTCTCTTTAAAACTAAAAGAAGAATAAACGATTAACCTCGCAAGGCATAAAAAACATGGCTGTTTAATTACTCTAGCGCTGCATCCGGGCTACATATACAAGGGGCCGCTTCGAACAAAAAAGCTTTTACAAACTCCGCGCCGTCATAAATGCCTGCTCGGATATCTTATGGTAGGCCACAACATTATCACGGAATTTTTTATACGATTGAAAAATAGCATTACTCATTTTATCTTTGCTCGCCAGTTCCGCAACCACACTGTCTGATATACCACTAAGTGTTTTCAATACATCATCCGGATACTTACGCACATCTACTTTATGTTTATTAATCAGGGTATTTAACGCAGTATTATTGCGTGCGGTGTATTCTGCCAGCATATCCTGATTCACTACCAGGGCTGCGTGGCGAACGATGCTTTGTAAATCTTTAGGCAGGGCATCAAATGCTTTTTTATTCACAATCGCTTCAAGTGTCGGGCCAGGTTCATGCCAGCCTGGGTAATAATAATATTTTGCTGCTTTATATAGGCCAAAGGCCAAGTCATTGTAGGGGCCAACCCATTCGGTTGCATCAATATTGCCCGACTTCAATGCCCCGAACAACTCGCCACCGGGTAAAGTAACGGGTGTACCGCCAGCACGCTTCAACACTTCACCACCTAAACCGGGCATACGCATTTTTAAACCTTTTAAGTCGCCAACATTATTAATTTGTTTGTTAAACCAGCCACCCATTTGCACGCCTGTATTACCACAGGCTAATGGAAGTAAATTAAAATCTGTATAAGCCTTTTCCCATAACTGCATCCCACCACCATAGAATAGCCAGCCATTCATTTCTTGCGCTGTTAAACCAAAAGGCACCGCGGTGAAAAACTGAAAAGCTTCACTCTTGCCTTTCCAGTAATATGCTGCACCGTGTCCCATTTCCGCCGCACCTGCAGAGACCGCATCGAACACTTCAAAGGCCGGCACCAGTTCTTTGGCACCGTAGACTTTTACAGTTATGCGACCACCGCTCATTTCATTAATTAACTTTGCAAAATTATTAGCGCCTGTTCCTAGCCCCGGAAAGTTTTTTGGCCATGTAGTTACCATTTTCCATTTAAATTTTTGGTCAGAATGTACTTTCGCATTTACTATAGCAGGTGCAGCTAACAAACTACCTGTAGCTGTAGCTATTGCTGTTGCACCTATTCCTGATGTTTTTATAAAATCACGACGCTTCATTACCCCCTCCCTTATTATCTTATTTTTTACATTCTTTGCCTTATCTATGAATAAAAGGCTTGTATTATTTATAATATTTCACAATCAATATCTTGCGTGATAACCCACAGCTAATACAGCGATTAAGTCACCTTGGGGCACTATTCACTGCACTTATAACTAGAAATAGAGCAGTTTTTTTCGTTTTTTGACTGGAAAGCAATTATATTTCTGCCAAACTTATGCGCATCTAAGTACATAAAACATATCGCATCTTTGCGCTATATTCATTTATCCTAATACACATTAAGCATACTATAAAACATATGGTACATTCTTTAATACGCTTAAAAAAATATCTCGCATTAACGGTTACGCTGAGTTTTATCTTAACGCCTATCGTCGCTTATAGTGTTGCATCTATTTTTAAAATGCCAACCAATGTTAATTTTTTCTTAACGCCCTTTGGTTTGGTACTCGCCGGCATCTGCCTGTTGTTAACTACGTGGGTATTCTTTTTTAGTTATAATTTTTTGAATCCAGTCTTCGATTGGCTGGCGCAACAGTCTCACACAGATTCCGCTACTACAGCATTACCTGAAAATCTCAGCTCCCACTTACACTCTTTTTCCACAACCTATTGGTCATTCTTTCTCAGTTATATTTTATTTGTGCCTACCGTTCACTTCTGGTTTATAGAAGCGCCGAGCAGCCATACCGCTTACAGTGCTTTGTTACAATTTATGCTGCTAAATCTCGTGATTGCTGTCACTGTTGCAATGCCTGGTTATTTTTATTCACTCAATCTGCTGGGCATGGTAAGTCGTTATACCGGACTGGCATATGTTCATGTCAGTATGCGAACCAAAATACTACTCATTGGTGGCTTTATGCCATTGTTGATGACCACCATCTTCTTAAAATATTATTGGTGGAAAACAGGCATCTTGCCAACAGAAATTATTGTCACCTGGGGTTTACTCGGCATGGCGGCATTTGTTACAACATCATTCTTCCTATATGGCTTTAATCAGGCGCTATCGCCCGTAAAGAATATTACCGCAATAAATCATGGTGCATCTAACCATGAACGCCTTGCTGAACGTTTAACTCCTCGCTCTACTGACGAGATGGGTTTGCTGGTGCAAATGCTAGGTAAACTCTTAAAACGGTTAGGCGATCAAGAGGCACACGTACATGCCATTGTTGAGCATGCGGCAGAAGGCATCATTATTCTAAATCGAGATTGTAAAATTGAATCGGTTAATCCTGCTGCGGAGCAACTTTTTGGTTTTAGTATCGACGATTTATACGCAAAAGACTTTACCTGGCTGGTTCCTTCTTTTATCCGAAACATGCATCAATTTACCCAGGACGAGCATGAGATTGAAGCACAACATCGCACTGGTCACATGCTAACAATGTCATTACGTATGACTCAAATGGTTATGGATAAAAAAATATACTATAACTGTATGCTCTCGGACATATCAGAACGTAAAGCAACCGAACGCATGTTAATTCAGGCAGAAGCACGTTATCGTGATTTGGTTGAAACCGCACATGATCTGGTCTGGAGTATGGATAATAAAGGCCGCTGGACTTATTTGAATAAGGCCGTTAAACATATTTACGGTTACCAGGCGGATGAAATGTTATTCAAACCTTATTCGGATTATCAACTGCCGGAATCTCGTGACCGCGACTTATCCGCAATGGATACTTTACTTAGCGGCAAGGAAATTGTGGGGTACGAGACTGTTCATATGAATAAAAAAGGCGAAAAAATTCATATCAGTTTTAATGCAAAACCGAGCATAAACCCTGATGGTAGTGTTGCCTATATAACCGGTACTGCTCGTGATATTACCTCACAAAAAGCCTATGAAAATGAACTCACCTATCAGGCACAACACGATTCTTTAACCGGTATATATAACCGTAAATACTTTCAACAAGAGCTAGAGCGCGTAGTATCACGCGTTGCACGTTCTGCTGCAGACTGTGCCGTTTTTTATATGGATCTGGACCAATTTAAATATGTTAACGATACAGTGGGCCACGCGGCAGGCGATAAACTTTTATTAGAAACGACGCGTTTATTGCATAGTCATATTCGTGAAGGTGATTTACTCGCGCGTTTTGGTGGTGACGAGTTCACTGTACTACTTTACAACCTGGATCGCGAAGAGGCCTGTACCGTAGCTGAAGGTATACGCAAGCTATTCGAGAATTACCAGTTTATGGACAGCGGTAAATCTTTTAACGTCACACTGACTTTAGGCATTGCCTGTATTACTAACCAAACAACATCGGCGGATGAAGTACTCTCTCAAGCGGATATTGCCTGCAACATTGCCAAGTCTAACGGACGCAACCGAGTACATATTGCTGAACCGGGTAACAATGAGAAAGACGGCCTGGCCAATGACATGGGTTGGGCAAGTCGCGTTCGCGACGCTTTCGAAAATGATAATTTTTCTTTAGCTTTCCAACCCATTATTTCAGTCGCCTCGGGTGCAATCAATGATTACGAAGTCCTGCTCCGGATGCACAGAAAAAATGGTGATATTATTTTGCCCGGTGGATTTATGCCGGCCGCCGAACGTTTCGGACTGGTTCACAATGTGGATCGATGGGTTGTAACAAAAGCACTCACCCAGCTTGATGAGCTCTCTGCAAAATTTAATAACAACTTACGCTTTGCTATTAATCTTTCCGGTCGTGCCTTTGAAGATAAACAATTGCTACCCCTCATTCGAGGCTTAATTGATGATTCGCAATTATCAGCGTCCCAGCTAACATTCGAAATTACTGAAACGGCGGCGATTGCCAACTTACGTGATGCCAGTAAGTTTATCAGCCGACTTAAAGACTTAGGCTGTGAATTTGCTTTGGATGATTTCGGTTCCGGATTTTGCTCGTTCAGTTATCTTAAAAAATTACCGGTCGATAAACTTAAAATTGATGGTGCCTTTGTAAAAAATCTGGCCGAATCACATGTTGATCAAGCAATGGTACTTTCAATGAATCAGATTGCTCATGCGCTTGGCAAAAAAACCATTGCCGAGTTTGTTGAAAATGAGCAGACACTCCAGTTGTTAAAGTCCTACGGGGTCAATTTTGCACAAGGTAATTATCTTGGCATTCCAACCGCACAAATCAAATCATCGGTGGATTTTCAAAATATAGCGCCTAACAATGATTCAGATGTGATAGTTTTGAATTGATTTATAGTCCTCCCCCGGATTGCGCCCATTAGGATTGTGCTGCATCCGGGCTACGCTGACTTATATGCACCTGTATTTATTGCGAGGGAAGTGGGAGAAATTAAACTCACTCACGTCAGGCTTAAATTGGCATATTCCATTACCAGCCACTTACTACCCACTTCTTCAAAATTAATCTGCACCCGGGCATGCCGGCCTTCACCTTCATAGTTCATCACCATTCCTTCGCCAAAACTAGGATGGTTAACGCGCTGCCCTAAACTGATACTCATGCCATTATCATCTTGGGGTTTTTCCGTGTAACGTGAAGTTGTCAGGGTATCGCTAGAAAAAGCGGCGACTTGCTTAGCGAAGCGCGTCACTCGAACTTGTTGTAAACAGTCTTGTGGTGTTTCTTTTAAGAATCGAGAAGGTTTTGGATAACTGTCTTCTCCATAGATACGGCGTTTTTCGGCGTAACTTAAAGTCAGGTTTTCCATTGCCCGGGTCATGCCTACATAACACAAACGCCGTTCTTCTTCGAGGCGCACCGGATCTTCCGCGGATAAACGATGCGGGAATAAACCTTCTTCTACACCGCAAATATAAACCTGTTTAAACTCTAAACCTTTCGCCGAGTGTAGTGTCATTAACTGCACATAATCTTCAAATTCGTCCGCCTGACTCTCGCCAGACTCTAATGACGCATGCGACAAAAAGGACGATAGCTCATCCATGTTCTCTTCTTGTTGCCAGTCAGCTGCTTCGAAATTAACCCCGGCCTGTACAAGTTCCTGCATATTTTCAATGCGCTGTTGGCCACGCTCACCTTTTTCTTTTTGGAAATGCGCTTCCAAACCGGAATGATGCACAACATGGCTGATTTTTTCGTGTAAGGATAGCCCACTGATTATTTCGGCATGCTCATTAATTAAATCAACAAAAAATTGTAATGCTGATGTTGCCCGTGCTGGTAGAGCTTTCTGTTCGATAATGTTTAGTACCGCGTCCCACAGTGTTATATTTTGCTCGCGCGCCGTCGTCCGAACCAGCTCTAACGTTTTATTGCCGATGCCACGCGTTGGGGTATTAATAATTCTTTCAAACGCCGGCGCATCATTTCTATTGCCCATCAAGCGTAAGTAGGCAAGGACGTCACGAATTTCCTGGCGATCAAAAAAGCGTAAACCACCATACACCCGGTAGGGCATTCCCGCGGTAATAAGCGATTCTTCTAATACGCGAGACTGTGCGTTAGAGCGGTACAATATCGCGCACTCACTTCTTTGATAACCTTCTTTAACCCGAGCCTGGATACTATCGACAATGTAATTCGCTTCATCAATTTCGTTAAAAGCCGAGTAAACCTGGATTAAATCTCCATCGGAATCATCGGTCCAGAGTTCTTTACCGAGTCGGTCGGTATTATTGGCGATTAAGCCATTCGCCGCATTGAGGATATTACCGGTTGAACGATAATTTTGTTCCAGACGGTACATCTCAACCGGTTTAAAATCCCGACTATACTGATGGATATTTTCTATTTTTGCGCCACGCCAGCCATAAATAGATTGATCATCATCACCTACCGCAAAGACCCGACCAGAATTTCCCGCCAGTAACTTAATCCACTCGTATTGAATGGAGTTGGTATCCTGAAACTCGTCCACCAATATATTTTGAAAACGCTCTCGGTAATGCTGTAAAACATCCGGGCGTTTTTGCCACAAATCTTTGGCACGTAAGAGCATTTCGGCGAAATCAATCATCCCGGCTTGCTGGCAGAGTGCTTCATATTGCTTGTATATTTCAATCATTTGCAGCAAATGAATATCATTTTTCTGCCCTTGATGCAGCACAATTTCGCCAGCACGCAAACCTTCATCCTTGCGCGCGTTGATATACCACTGCGCCTCTTTGGCTGGCCATTGTGAATCATCCAGTCCCATTTGCTTAATCAAGCGTTTTAGGGTGCGTTGCTGGTCATCACTATCCAGAATTTGGAAATTTTGTGGTAATTCGGCCTCTTGCCAATGTGCACGTAGCAAACGGTGCGCAATGCCATGAAAAGTGCCCACCCACATTCCGCTGGCCGGGATCCCCAGCAGCAGCTCAATACGGCCGCGCATTTCAGCGGCCGCTTTATTCGTAAAAGTAACGGCTAAGATACTGAAAGGGGAGACATTTTCAGCCTCGATTAACCAGGCAATACGGTGCACAAGCACCCGTGTTTTACCACTGCCGGCGCCGGCCAGAATTAAAGCATGGCCCTTTGAGTGACAAACCGCAGAGCGTTGCGCAGTATTAAGGGGGTCGAGTATTTTTGATACATCCATATTGTTAAGTATACCAAAATTGCAGGCCATTCGACTAAACTCTTTAAATATTGAGCCGATAATAATAATAATAGATGTACAGTGGATACTTTACATTCCTCGCACAAAGACTGAGAGCACCTTCAGGAGTGCGAAATACCTAAAATAATGATGGTAATGAATCATGGTAGATAAACAGGATATACAGGAAAAGCTAAATGCACTAAAGCTCCATTACGCAGCCGAACTACCGGCAAAGCTCGATACTATTGCTGCAACCTGGCAAGATGTCTGTGCCAGTAATAACGAAAAGGACATTACCAAGCTAACCTCCTTATGCCATAAACTTTCAGGCTCAGGTAGTTCATTTGGATTCAAGAATGTATCTGACAATGCTCGCGCTATCGAAATCGAGCTTAAAACATTACTTAAAAAAAACACCCAAAATAGCACTACGCTTATCGATGATGATACTCGCTTAAGACTCGATACACTTATTTCCAGATTAACAAACGAAACACAACTGCAAAATAGTGCTACTGTTTCTGATAACGATAACGATAACGATAACGATAAAACGCTTGTTTATATTCATGAAAAAGATAGTTTGATAGTCGATGAATTAACGTCGAGACTGTCGAGTTATAATTATAACGTACAAGGGTTTTTGTCCATTAATGATTTACAGCAAGCCATTCTAGTCAAACCACCCGGTGTCGTTATTATTGATTCAACATTATTTAATCCGACAGCAAACAAGCTCCTTATTAAATTAAAACACGATTATCAATTTTCCGTGATTCATCTGGCTGATAGCAGCGATTTTTCTGAGCGCTTAAAAGCCGTTCGCAGCGGCGCTAACTATTACTTTACCAGGCCTGTCGAATTTTCTGCGCTTATCGATACCCTCGATACTCTATCCGAAAATAATAAGGTTACCTCATCCAAAGTACTCATAGTCGATGATAATGAACCCAATGCTCAATTTTATTCCCTGTCACTCGAAGCAGTAGGCGTAGAAACAAAAATTGTAACCGATCCCTTTAAAGTCATGGATGAAGTCATCGAATTCAAACCTGATCTTATACTGCTCGACTTACATATGCCAAAATGCAGTGGTCTTGAACTTGCTGCCGTTATTCGACAGCAAGAACATTATATTAGTATGCCCATTATCTTTTTATCTGCTGAAACAGACAAAGAAAAACAACTCGAAACACTCGACACAGGTGCAGATGAATTTCTAACCAAGCCCATCAATGCTAATCATTTAATTGCTGTCGTTAAAAACAAAATCATTCGTTACCGTCGACTCAGCTCTTATATGCATAATGACAGCTTAACGGGACTACTTAATCACTCCAGCATTTTATCCACTCTGGATACTGAAATTGCGCGTGTGCAAAGACAGCAGACCAAACTCAGTTTTGCCATGATCGATATCGATTTATTTAAGAACATCAACGATAACTATGGTCATCATATGGGTGACATGGTGATTAAAAGTCTTGCACGTTTTATAAAACAAAACCTTCGTGTAACCGATTTTGTAGGGCGTTATGGTGGTGAGGAATTTGCTGCAATATTACCTGGCATAGACGCCACAACTGCTGCAACGGTAATCCAAAAAATTCTGGATTCGTTTTCTCAAATTGAATTTACTCACTTTGAACATAAATTCAAAGTAACATTTAGTAGCGGCATTGCTGATTATGCGACATTCACTACCGCCAGAGAATTTATTGACGCTGCCGATAAAGCACTTTACGCTGCAAAGGATGCGGGCAGAAATTGTATACGCCTGGCAAATAGTGATTAATTTTTTAATAATTTTGCCAAACTTTGTTTTTCAGAAATGCGGTCTCCAATCAAACAAAAACCTCTCAACTGCTTATTCTTGTCCTGAAAGCAGGCTTTAACACCGGTTTCACTTGCTTCAATAACCCATCGACCAGCGATTCCTTTATCATGTGGACAAATTACTAACGGACTCACCGGTGTTTTGACAACAACCGGCATAACCGGATATTCAACCGCGGTCGCAATACCTGTTAACGTTTTTGCCAATGCGCGCGCCTCGGTCATAAGCGGTAAGATAAAAGGCAGGATATGTCCATCCAGTTCAGAACAATCACCTAATGCGAAAATACCCTTTTCACTTGTATGTAGAAATTTATCGACTAATATTCCACGCCTGGTTTTTATCCCGACTCGTTCCGCCAACTTCAAGTTTGGCTTCAAACCAATGGCAGACAGAATAATATCCGCTTCTATTTTAGCGCCGTTTTTCAGTAGCAGTGATACGTTGTTTTTGGTTGCATGAACAGACTCTAACGTTGTCTGCAAATGCCAGCGAACGCCGACAGATGAAAGCGCGTTCTTTAAAAATTCTCCGACCGCTTCAGGCACCCATTTATCCAGCGGGTATTCACTCTTTCCAATAATATCTACCTTATATCCTGCCTGTGCCAAATCATTCGCAAACTCACAGCCAATAAACCCCGAACCGATAATCGCAACGCGCTTGCTGGATTCTAGCGCGTCTCTAAATAAGGCGTAATCTTGTAATGAATTTACATGAAAAAGTTTTTTCGCAACACTCGCCTCCAGATCAATCTCAATAGGCATCGCCCCTGTAGCAAGAACTAACTGGCTATACACTAGCTCGTCACCTGATGAGGTAATTAATTTTTTCTCTGCCAAATTGATATTAGTTACACTCGTATTACATTTTACTCTCAGATTATTATCTTCCGACATTTTTACGGCACTTGCTATAACCAGTTGCTCTGATGTTTTATTCTTTACCAGAGCATTTGACACCATTGGCTTTGAATAAAATGCACCATCATCCTGCGTTATTAACACCACATCATCACTTTTTAATTTTCGATATTCTTTTGCAACAGTGTAACCTGCCAGCCCGGAACCGATAATAACAATAGGGTCCATAGTTATTCCTCTGTTAAATCTCTAAATAATAACATGTGCATGAAAACTATTTTCAATAGAGTGCTGCGTTAAGTCTTTTTTTTTGCGATAATCGCCACTATGCTTAAGCCGTTGCCTTTAACCAAGCGTTCACTTTTATTGTCCCGTTATTTTTATTCCTGGCTTTTTTATGTCTTTTTTCTATTGAGTAACACTACTCTATTAGCCAATAGCAGTTTTGCATATGAAACACAGTCCATCAAAATCAATTCGGATCTTGAAATTGATTTTAATTTTCAAGCGCCAACAAAAAATTCTGGCAACACATTATTACTGGTGATGCCATCCGAGCATGGCCTACAGGTGGCCGATCAGACATTACTTGAAAATCTCCCTAACTACGGTATCGAAGTATGGTTGAGTAACTTACTTGAATCCTACTTTCTACCTTATTCGGCGAGCAACCTGGAGCGCATACCTGCCGATCACATTCAACAAATAGTCAAAAAAATACATGACAAAACCCATAAAAACATCATAATTCTCACGGCAGGCCGTGGTGCTATCCCGGTCTTGCGTGCCCTTGCAAGTTGGCCCGACAACCTATCTCCCGCATATCTAACCGGCCTAATTCTAATGCATCCGAAACTCCTGACTAAAACCCCTGAACCGGGATTAGCCGCTGAAGTTATGCCAAGCGTTAAAAACACTAACCAGCTCATTTATTTAATCCAGCCAACTCAATCCCCATTCTGGTGGAATCGTAAACTTACTCTGGATGGCTTAGAGCAATCAGGAAGTGATGTTTTTACCCACCCTCTTAAAAATGTTCGCAATCGATATTATTTCCGACCCGATGCGACACCCGATGAACAGCGGCTAACAGGAAAATATCTAAACCTTATCTACAGTGCGATGACTCAACTTATGCGCTATCCTGCAAAAGCGCGCGTGGTAGTAAAAGATGTTCAAACTGATACTCAGGCCACCAGTGATAAAACGCATCGCAGCCTGGCTAAATATAAGGGTTCCCCCATACCACCTACTAAATTGAGTCTTGACATTCTCGCTAAAGAAAATCAAAGCTATAACATTCAAGACGATAAAGGAAAAGTACTCCTTGTTAATTTTTGGGCAAGTTGGTGTCCGCCCTGTGTGCATGAAATGCCCTCCATGCAGGCACTAGACAATTTGCTCAATAAAAATACAAAAAATGTATTTAAAATACTCGCCGTGAATATGGGTGAAGATAAAAAAACGATTACTACTTTTTTAAAAGAAAAAGTTTCAGTCAATTTTGATATTCTACTGGACACCGACGGCGCAGCTTTAAAACACTGGAAAATTTTCGCTTTTCCAACCAGTTTTATTATCGATAAACAGGGGAACATCCGCTATGCAATTTATGGCGGGATTGATTGGCTCGAACCCGATATTGTCACTAAAATTCAGAAACTTATTAATGAATAACAGCTTTAAATTTTAATGCTTCTGGAAAACTCTTTTTTCAATCAGGACGCTTGCAAGGTTGCCAAGAGTCTAATTGGCAAAGTCATTCGTCGAAAATACAAGAATATATGGCTATCCGCTCAAATCATAGAAACAGAAGCGTATTATTTGCGCGAAAAAAGCAGCCATTCTTCATTAGGAAAAACTGATAAAAGACTGGCCATGTTTATGCCCGCCGGTACCATCTATATGTATTACGCCCGGGGCCAGGATTCATTTAATATCAGTGTAAAAGGCGCTGGTAACGCAATTCTCCTCAAGTCTGCCACCCCTTTGGCCGATAGAAAGTTATCGGGGCAAGATATCAGGGTCATGCAGCAACTCAATCCACAGAAAAATGGGCGACCACGTACTGAAGCAAAGTTATGTGCCGGCCAGACTTTATTGTGTCGCGCTCTGAATTTAAAAGTTAGTCAATGGGATCAGCACGAGTTTAATCCTCACGAATTATATATTGACGATACGGGATATACACCAGAAAAAATTTTGCAAACAACACGCCTGGGTATCCCCGTTGGCCGCGATGAACATAAACCGTATCGCTTCATTGATCTAAAGCATGTCGCTCAGTGTACCAGCAACCCGTTAACCAAACGCAAGCAACAACAAGTTTCCATTCTCACGTTATAGCAGGATAGTCGAATGAGATTTTATAAATTCTATTTAGTATTATTTGCATGTTTCAATATTATCGGCTGTTCAACACAGTTGTATACCAACATCAACCATAATGTTCATTTACTTAAAAAAGATCAGATCAAACAACATGGCCTAACCTTCATTACACCTACCACCATTACGGGTATGGAAGAAGATAAACAGTATTTGGCATTAACCTTTAGCCACGAATTAAAAAAGTTACGCCCGGAATTAAAAATATCTGATTTATCCTATGCACTCGGTGCCATCAACACCTCGAACTACTCTAAGGAATATGCTGAAATGTATCGAGGTTATCGTTCAACAGGAATATTCGACAAAAAAGTATTAAAACGTATTGGCGAACTTACTGACAATCGATATGTATGCCAACTCAAACTCAGTCACTTTAAATCTGAGGCACAGGGTCGCCTGGGGTTATTAGGGCTTGCAATCTATGATACTGAAAAAGCAAACCTGCGCTTATTTGTTCAAATTTGGGACAGTTACAACGGCATCATAGTTTGGGAGGCGGCTCAGGAAATAACCTACGCACACGACACCACAGATGAAGATGCAGTTACTTTTGAAAGAATGATTCATTATGCCGCAAAAGATATAGCAAAAGCTTTACCCTAAAGTTAAACTTGTTCGCTATTCACACTATTTTTTGGAACCATATGAATACTGAAGTTGATGAAGCCATTAATGTACTCGGCGAACCACTGTTACTGTGTAGCGAGTCACCCCTTACTGGTTTTTTTCGAGATGAATTTTGCAACACCAATAAAGATGACGTTGGCTCCCATACGGTTTGCATTGAAATTTCCCAGGAATTCCTGGAGTACTCACGCTTTAAAGGTAACGATCTTTCTACACCCGTTCCCGAGTTTGGTTTTCCCGGACTAAAACCTGGCAATCACTGGTGTCTGTGTGCGTCACGCTGGTTAGAGGCTCATCAGCAGAAAATGGCTCCGCGAGTACATCTCATGGGAACACATAAAAAGGCACTTGAAATAATTCCGTTAGAACTATTAAAAAAGTATGCGGCTGATTTAAATTAAAAAAGTCAGGTTAATAGAAACTAACGCCTAACTCAGTGAGCCAACTCTTTTCGCAGAGTCTCAAGAACCGCTTCTGTATCTGGTCTTACTCCTCGCCAAATATAAAATGATTCCGCAGCTTGCTCGACCAGCATGCCGAGGCCATCGGCTATGGTAGTAACGCCTTGTTGTTGCTCGGCCCACTGCATAAAGGGCGTGGTGCGGCCATACATCATGTCGTAACAACAACCATTATTGGCAACGATACTATCAGGCAAAGGCGGTAACTCACCGTGTAAACTTGCAGCGGTTGCATTAATAATAATATCAAACGGTCTGGATTTAGCTAACTCCTCGTAGCCACAACCCTTGATGTCCCCAAGCTCCGCAAAATGCTCGGCCAGCTCTTTTGCTTTACCTGGGGTTCGATTGACAATAACAATACTCTGCGGATTCTCTGCTAATAGTGGTGCTAATACCCCACGAGCAGCACCACCGGCTCCCATCAGTAAAATCCTTTTAGCGGTTATAGCAATCTGATAGTTATTTATTAAATCATTCACTAAACCAACACCATCGGTGTTATCGCCAACTAACTTGTTATCAACCAGTTTTATCGTATTAATAGCGCCAGCACGTTCGGCACGCTCGCTGCGTTCATCAACGAGTGCCCAGGCTTCTTCTTTAAAGGGTACGGTAATATTTAAGCCCTTACCTTTATGGGCAACAAAATTTCCAACCGCCTGCCTGAAGCCACCGCTATCAACCTGGATCGCAGTGTAGTTAATCGCCTGGTTTGTTTGTGCTGCAAATAACGAATGTATTTGTGGACTTTTACTATGCTTGATGGGATTACCCATCACTGCATAGTCATCAACGCGAGGTTCAAAATCAAAAATATCTGTCATATCGCTACTCTAACGAAATGTCGAGTAAATTAATATATACAATCTGATTCTACGAAAATATGCCTTTAAGCATGAAGAAAATAATAATGGAAAGAATAGCACCGGCAGGCAGTGTAATAACCCATGACATAAAAATAGTTCGAACCACGTTCATGTTTAATGCAGCAATCCCGCGCGCCATCCCCACACCGAGTACCGCACCGACTAAAGTATGAGTCGTTGATATTGGCAAACCGGTGCCCGAGGCAATTACTACTGTTGTAGCCGCCGCTAAGGTCGCGGCAAAACCACGACTGGGAGTGAGTTCGGTAATGTTGGAACCCACGGTCGCGATTACTTTTTTACCATACATCACCAGGCCGGCAACAATACCGACACCACCTAGCAATAAAATCCATGGCGCCATCGCTGATTTTTGTGCCACCTGTCCGCCACTTTGAACAATACTCACTACCGCCGCTAACGGGCCGACGGCATTCGCCACATCGTTAGAGCCATGCGCAAAGGCCATTGCCGATGCGGTAAACATCATTAGTACACCAAATACTTTTTCTACGTTGGTAAAGTGATAGTCCTCGTCGGCACCTGGATCAAATTTAAGTTTATTAATAAAATATTTGCCAACGAACATTGAAATAAGCCCAACGCCGATTGCAACGCTATAACTTTCAAAGGTTGTTAAATCTAACCCAACATGTTTTAAGCCTTTAAACATCGTAACCAGGGCGACAATAAAACCAACCAGGAAAATATAATACGGAACATATTTTTTAGAAGCCTGGAAGGGTTTTTCAGCATCAAAAATTAAGCGTTGTACACTTCGAAACAAGGCATAAGATACTATTCCGGCTACTAGCGGCGAGATGACCCAACTCATTGCAATAGTTCCTACCTTGGCCCACTTTACTGCCTCAAAACCAATACCCACGGCTGCAAAACCAACGATGGCACCGACAATGGAATGGGTTGTTGAAACCGGCCAACCGGCACGCGTAGCAACTAGCAGCCAAATACCCGCGGCAAGTAGCGATGCAAGCATTCCATAGACTAATAACTCGGGACTGTTAACCAGTAAACTGGTATCCATCATTCCCTTGCGGATAGTTGCGGTAACCTGGCCACCGGCCAGGTAAGCACCTAGAAATTCAAATATAGCTGCAATAATAATGGCTTGTTTAATGGTGAGTGCTTTCGAACCTACCGAGGTGGCCATTGCATTAGCAACATCATTTGCACCCACTCCCCAAGCCATAAACAAACCAAACACACAGGCTAATACTATAAACGTCGTTCCATAATCCAAAACAAATCTCCCACTAATTCATTTATTTTGCTTTTTATTTCGTTACTTAGCCAACATCAATTCCAGGCGACTACCCACACGTTGCGCAATATCCGCAAGGTCACCGACCCAGTCAATCACTTTATACATAAACATAACGTCAATAGGTGGTAAGTCTTTTTCTTGTTTAAACAACATTGTTCTGATTTTGACTTGAATCTTGTCCGTATCATTTTCAATTTTATTTAATGTTTTAATCATTGACTGAACGAGCTTGATTTCATTGCCGCGAAAACCGGTAGCAACAAGTTCGTCTAATTCGTTAATAGCGATCTGTGCTTGTGCAGATGCATCGATACAACGCTTTACAAAATCAATTAAACTCTTATGCATAGCTTCGGGGAATTCAATTTTCCGGCCAAGCATCAAACCTGCAATGTCTTTACTTTTATTTGCAATACGGTCTTGCATGGTAAGGACTTCTAAAAGATCTCGCCGTGATACAGGCATAAACAAACCCGTTGGTAAATTTAAGCGTAATGCTTTTTTCAAATCATCGGCTTCGTTTTCCAACGCGGCTACTTTTTTTTGTGCTTTTTCTGCCTTACTCCAATTACCGGATAATGCGGCATCAAAGAATGGCTCAAGCGCTACAATACAAGCCTGTACTTTTGCCATGTGTGATTGAAGAGGAGAAACAGGGGAACGACCAAAGAGTGTAGAAATATCGATTGGAGACATAAATGATTTCCTCTACTGGTAACCGACATCAGTTACCTCATTTGTTGCAATTTTATGACAATGTGAATTTTCGGAGTATAAACATATTAGATATAACTACAATCTGTTTTGTGAGTAAATTGGTATTTAAACTGCTTTAATCTTTTATTTATATATGTTACGAAAAAAAATATCACCCGGATTTCGCTGCGCTTCATCCGGGCTACATGAAAGATGAATAATTTAATAAAGCATTATGTGTTTCGAATTCGTTGTCGTTAAAAAAATATTCTTTTAAAATTTTATTGTTGTTTCGATCTCATTTATCTTTTAGCCACGCTGCAACACGTTTTGCAAAATAGGTTAAGACACCATCCGCACCGGCACGTTTAAAGGCGAGCATCGATTCCATAATAACGGCCTTTTCATCCAGCCAGCCATTTTGTGCAGCGGCCATTATCATCGCGTATTCACCGCTCACCTGGTAGACAAAGGTGGGGGCGCCATATTGTTTTTTAACCCGGTGTACAATATCTAAATACGGCATGCCGGGTTTCACCATAACCATGTCCGCACCTTCATTTAAATCCAGACCCACTTCCCACAAGGCTTCATCTGAATTGGCCGGATCCATCTGGTAACTGTATTTATTGCCGCCAGCCAAATTCGAAGCGGAACCGACTGCATCGCGAAACGGTCCATAAAAACTTGAAGCATACTTGGCTGAATACGCCATAATGCGCGTATAGATATAGCCTGCATTTTCCAGCGCCACACGTATTTCACCAATTCGTCCATCCATCATATCGGACGGTGCCACCACATCAGCACCGGCTTCGGCATGCGAAACGGCCTGTTTCACTAGAACATCGACCGTTTCATCATTAAGCACATATCCGGACTCATCAATTAAACCGTCCTGGCCGTGGGTAGTAAAAGGGTCTAAGGCCACATCGGTCATCACACCTAAATCGGGAAAGGCCTGCTTCAATGCCCGTACTGCACGTTGCGCCAAGCCTTGTGGATTGTAGGCTTCAGCGGCATCTTCTGATTTACATGAATCTGGTGTAACCGGAAACAGTGCCACCATCGGTACGCCTAGCTCAACCAGCTCGGCAGCTTCCTTTAATAACTCGTCAATACTGACACGCTCAACACCGGGCATAGATGCCACTGCCTCACGTTGTCCGCTACCTTCTAATATAAACATAGGGTAAATGAGGTCATCACAACTCAATTGTGACTCGCGCATTAGCCGCCGCGAAAAATCATCACGACGCATACGTCGCATTCTTACGTTGGGGTATTTACCAAGATGACTTTCAATGTTGGCCAAAATGCGCTCCTTAATGGTTCCTGAACAAGATGATAAAACTTAGTGCCAATGAGTTAGAACTTAAGTATTTTTCAGCTATCATACTCTGTAACCCTTTAAATTAAAAAGTGCCTGTCTATCGTATGAATAATAAAAATCCAGTGTATCGCATTCTATCCATTCTAGTGCTCATTCTAAGCAGTGCTGTGGTCTCTGCCAATACCGATCCAGAGCCTGATGTCTTAATGAAAACAACCACTTACAATCTTATTGCGGCTATCAAAGCATCCAACATCAAACTGACAAAAGATCCTGAAATTATTCACAATTTGGTACTAACCCACATCGCCCCGCGACTCGATTTTATAGCCGCAGCACGTTGGGTTTTAGGTAAACACTGGCGCGATGCCGACCGCGAGCAAAAAATACGCTTTATAAAAGAGTTTCGTAAATTGCTGATTAATTTTTATTCTGCTGCCTTAGCCGAGTACGCCTTCAACAATGATATTGACCAAAATATTATGACCTTCTTGCCACTACGCGAAGCACATGACGGTAAAGATGCCATCGTGTATTCGATTGTCTCACCGCCGGACTCTACTAAAAAAGTACAAGTTAATTACCATATGCACAACACATCCAGAGGCTGGAAAATTTACGATGTTGCGGTCGAAGGCATTAGTATGATCACCACCTATAAAAGTAGCTTCGCACCACAGTTACGCAATGCGGGCGTAGAAGAACTGACCAATAGCCTGATCGAGCGCAGTGCAAAACTTGAGGCTAAAAAAGTGAATTTAAGTCCCTCTAAATGATAAATTTCACTATCGGCTGATATCAGAACAGGTCAATACGTTTGGCGTAATAATTTCTTTATATTGAGCCACTTATACGCTGTTATAATGTAACTCTACTTTAAATTTAACTCTTGTCATTGCGAGCGATAGCGCGACAATCTTATCCCTATAAACAAGATTGCCGTGCTATCCTGCCACGCCATAATGGCTCGCAGCTAAAGGCTCACCGCAATGACAGGCTAGTATTAATCGCCGTCCACCATTACCTGTATAGTGAAAATCTTCTCTTTTAGTGTACAATAACAAGCTTTTTCACCCTGTAAAAACAGGGTCATTACCCATTTTTCAAATCAGTCTATTTGGAGCAATATACACGTGGATCAATATCGTGGAACAACAGTCTTATCAGTACGCCGCGGCAATAAAGTTGTCGTTGGTGCTGACGGACAAGTCACCCTGGGCAATACAGTAATGAAAGGCAATGCCAGAAAGTTACGTCGCCTTTACCATAATAAAGTCATTGCCGGCTTTGCTGGCGGGACTGCCGACGCCTTTACCTTATTTGAATACTTTGAAAGTAAACTCGAAAAACACTCCGGCCACCTGGTTCGCGCTGCCGTGGAAATGGCAAAAGACTGGCGCACCGACCGTTCTCTGCGCCGCCTAGAAGCCTTACTCGCTGTAGCGAATGAAGAAGGCTCACTTATTATTAGTGGTAACGGCGATGTTATCGAGCCTGAAGAAGGGCTGATTGCAATTGGCTCTGGCGGAGCCTTTGCACAATCAGCCGCGCGCGCCTTACTCGAAAATACCGAGTTATCGGCTGAAGAAATTGTCAGGAAGTCCTTGAATATCGCCGGCGACATCTGCATATATACTAATCACAATATTTTAATTGAAGAACTCGATATCTGAATTCGTTAACTACAGGCTGAATAAATTAAGAACAAGCCTAACGGACCCCCTTCACTTACTATTTAGAATTTAAATACTGGATCCAATATGTCAAAAATGACACCACCACAAATTGTTGAAGAACTCGATAAACACATCATTGGTCAAGCTGCAGCGAAACGTGCAGTCGCCATCGCATTACGAAATCGCTGGCGACGTAGTCGTGTAGACAAATCCATTCGCGAAGAAATCACCCCAAAAAATATTTTAATGATCGGTCCCACCGGTGTCGGTAAAACTGAAATAGCACGCCGCCTGGCGAAACTATCCGACGCACCGTTTTTAAAAGTTGAAGCAACCAAATTTACCGAAGTTGGGTATGTTGGGCGCGATGTCGATTCAATCATTCGCGACTTAATGGAAATCGCCATAAAGCAAGCGCGTGAAAAAGCAATGCAAAAGGTTCAAGCCCGAGCAGAAGACGTAGCCGAAGAACGTATTCTTGATATTTTACTCCCCACTGCACGTACTTTTAATTTTGGCCCTGATGAAAACCTGGATCCAGATAAAGAACCCAAAGAAGATATCAGTAATGTAAACTCTACCCGGCAAAAATTTCGTAAAAAACTCCGCGAAGGTAATCTAGATGATAAGGAAATTGAAATCGAAGTTAAGGCACCTTCTGTCGGCGTAGAAATTATGGCGCCACCCGGAATGGAAGAAATGACCAGTCAACTCCAGGGCATGTTTCAAAATATGGGGAATACTAAAAAACATCCTCGCAAAATGACTATCGCCCAGGCCCTTAAAGTTATTACTGACGAAGAGGCTGGCAACCTTTTAAATGAAGACGAAGTAAGAGACTCTGCTCTGTACAGTGTAGAAGAAAACGGCATCGTATTCCTTGACGAAATGGATAAAATTGCCAAGAGCGGAGGAAACTCCGGTGCAGACGTTTCCCGTGAAGGCGTTCAGCGCGACTTACTGCCCTTGGTTGAAGGCTCTACGGTTACTACCAAATACGGCATGATTAAAACAGACCATATTTTATTTATTGCCTCCGGTGCATTTCATTTATCCAAACCGTCCGACCTCATTCCTGAACTGCAAGGGCGCTTTCCTATACGCGTTGAACTCGACGCCTTAACCTCGGATGATTTTGTAAGAATCTTAACCGAACCTGACGCATCACTAACCGAACAATACAGCGCGCTACTTGATACAGAAGACGTGCAACTTATTTTTACTGCCGATGGAGTTAAGCGCCTGGCCGAAATGGCATGGCAGGTAAATGAACGCACTGAAAATATTGGCGCCCGCAGATTGCATACCATATTGGAACGCTTGCTCGAGGATATTTCTTTTTCAGCCTCGGATAGAGCCGGTGAAACCTTAAAAGTAACAGCTGAATATGTTAACGAAAATATTGCCGACCTTGCTGAAGATGAAGACTTAAGCCGTTACATACTTTAACTTAAGCCGTCATTGCGAGAGAACAAAATGACCCAATGTTATCCATAGCTACCTAAAAATTTAGAGTCGTACCAAACAACATATTACAGGATTAATATCATGCCTAAACCAACAGAAATAAATTTACACCAAGCGTCACACGTTTTAGAAATCACTTTTGATGATGGCGAACATTATGAGCTACCCACAGAATACTTGCGCGTAAACTCACCGTCTGCCGAAGTACAAGGCCACGGCCCAGGTCAGGGTACATTACAAATTGGCAAACAAGACGTTAACATTACTAAAATTGAACAAGTCGGAAACTACGCCATTCAATTATTTTTTGATGACAACCACGACTCCGGCATTTTCTCCTGGGATACTTTGTATAATCTGGGAAAAAACAAAGAACAAAACTGGAAAGATTATTTAGCAGAAATGAAAGCAGCAGGACATACCCGGCCAGAACCTGAGCATATAAAATAAATTTAAACATCGTCATTGCGAGAAAGAATTATAAACAGCGGCTTTATAGTCCTGGCACGGCAATCTTATATCGACGAAGCAAGATTGCCGCGCTACGCTCGCAATGACAAACACCACACGTAATCGCCTTTCTTATATTGTTGTCCACCGATAAATACCTGACACCTTCAATGGCAATTCTCTAATAGTAATCAAGATACATGTTTTTGGGTTACAGGCTCACTAATCAAAGCAATTAATATACATTGTTAAAAATTCAGCGCTTAACCGGGTTGATTATCAAGTCTAGGTTTAGAAAGAATTGGGAAATAGACAACGATAAAAATTAAAAAGGCCACAATCCAAAGTATTTGCGAGATACCCAGCCATAAAACATAATGAGACGGTTCGAGTAATGGCAAAAGCACTCTAGCGAAACCGGCCATTACGAGTATCCCAAGAGCATAGTTAATCACTTTTGCAGGCCGGGAAATATCCCGGCCGGTGTGCCCGAGTGCCACTCGAGACATCATCCCCATCGTTATCAAGCCAATACCGCCGACTGAGAAAGCATGGATAGCCAAAAATGTTGAAATACCAAAAAAATAACTCGCGGCCAGTAACAAAAATCCAAAGTTTATAAACCAACTAGCACCATAAATACTCCACAACATGCTCTTTGCCCAGATTCCTCTGGTGTGCCAACCCACTAATCGTCCTGAATTAACTATAAATAGACTCAATGCAATAGTGGCAGCTATTTGTGGCTGACTTATTAAAATTTCTGTTACAAAGAATACAGCCAGTAACAATACGATTGCAATATCCAGCCACTTTGAATTAAACAGTTTCACTTCGTAGCCTACGCCGCGTTCAATAAAAAACGGAATAACCCGTCGCGCCATTATCAACACTAAGCCAATAATTAAATACAATCCGCCATAGTTACCCCAACCGAGTCCTTCATTAACAATGCCAAGCCCACCAAGATAAAATAGACTATTAAAGACGACCATCAATAATAAGATAACGATAATTCCACTCTGGGTCCATTGCCGTGCTTTATATATCGGGTAAATTACCGCAGACAGTAACGCAACTAAAAATAAAATATCAAACACGGCTGCTATCGCCAAATATTGTGAACCAAATAAAAACAATAAACGCGCGACTGCCCACAAACCAAAAATAAAACCCAGGGATTTACCGGTTACTGTTTCTACACCGGTCCAGTTTTTTACCGCAGTTAATAGAAAACCGGCAATAACCGCTAAACTGTAACCATAAATCATTTCATGTGCATGCCATTGCGAACTCGACAGTAAGCCAAAGGGGAGTGGTAATTTAAACTGAATGATTGCTGTCCACATTGTCATTGCCACAACGGCAAAAATTCCCGCCGCTAGAAAAAATATACGGAAACCTAAATTAAATAAAGAGAATGTGTTGGCATTATGATTTATATTACTTGCTTCGTTGATCTGCATATTGACGATTCCATTATGTTGCTCAAGTAGAAAAAACTCGTACTGTAGAATTACCTGTTATTTGTAAACTCTTTTTTAAAACATCCAGAATTTTTCTTAGCCTGTGTTTCCGTGGTACGCAGATAAACACAAATTATTAATCTTTAACTTAACATTTAAATTGTAATCTTGCCATTGTACTTACGTACTATCCTCATGCGATAGTGCCGTTAATAATTTTAAAAATGCCTCTACTGCATCAATCGATGCCGACTCCCCCATAGTGTGATATCCCGTTGTGGGAATTTGAATCGTTGTACCTTCTACAAGACCATTTGAAGCTGCTATGATTCTACCCATTTCGGTGCTACCAAGTGAGCGTGGCGTTTCACCCACTTTGATGAGTTTTTCATTTTCTTTTTCAACATATTGGTCTTTATATAAATAACTAATACTATTTTTTTGACATAGTTTTTCCAGGAGCAAGGAGGATTCTTTATTAAACATAGCATTGGCATCTTTACCTCTCAGCACCAGGAGTTGCTCATTAGCCACTTCCACACTTGGGAACGGGCTCGTATCCACCACAAATAACTTATTCGTTGATCCACCAAAACGCCTGAACCACTCCAGCAAATAACGCCAGCTTTTACCAGCTTCCTCCTGTGCTGTAAAAAATGCCGTACCTTCAAAACCAAGACTAAATAAATGCACTAACACGGCTGTGGACAACACATTATCGAGCTGTCCTTCTAGCCTGCCATTATTAATTTTAGGCTTATCTTTAAAAGCTATAGGCATGCCCGCAACGACATCTTCCAGCCCATCGATTTCAAAAATCAGGTTATTCCTGAATTCACAGACATAGGCATTTTTAATCACGCCATTGCCACGGTACACACCTGACCATGGTTCATAGGCAAACACTTTTTCTGATTGAAAACGCTCGGTTACTTTCGACATTAGTTCTTCCGAAACAGAGTTGCCTAACAAATCAGTTCTGTTACCAGAAATAAATGCGGCATACTGGAACTCACCTGGCCCGGGGCAGATAAGTCCATGCCGATCAATATGAGCTGAAAACATAGTCGATAACGGTTTACTACCTTATGCGACTAGCAGCCCCCCATACCAGGTAACTTTAGCCCCACGTTATTCAAGTTCTCGCTGCAACACTCGAAAAAATGAATGCTCTGCGCCAACCACACTGGGCTGGCGTATAATGGCTTTTAGTAAATCAATAAATTCATGATTTAACATCGATTAATCCTACACTTCTTATAAAATATACCTGACGATAATGTAACCACATTGTTGAATGTTGTACTAATTATTTCTTCTTTTTTGGGGTGATATTTTTTGATGCCAGTAAATCGCTAGAAAATGAATTAGCAATATAAAAGGACTTTTGGAATGAAGCACTAATATTTAATTACGTAACTTTATTCAGGGGTAATATAAGAAGCTGACTAGCTTTACATCTTCACCTAATTACAGCGCATATTTTGCGCTGTATACTCAAAAAGTGATTATGACTTTTAAGTCTTTGATTTGATAATGCAAATTGTGGCTCTTTAGTTTACTACCTGACCTTACTCTAAATCTACAGGCTTTTTAGCTACTACTTTTTTGCCACTAAACATGGCCGATACCAGACCGTTATTTTCTCTTATTTCAGCCACAACAACACCTGCTATATGTAAAATAATAGCAAGAAGAAGTGTATAAAACGTATACACATGCGTTGTGATAACCGGCTTTCTAAAGCTACGCATTTGCGCATAGGCTTCCGTATCAATGTTGTCTTTTGAACCCGGCTTAAGATTTACTATTTTATTGTGCTCTTCACCTTCGCCTGTCACCCACTCTGCGATTTCATGGCCAAACGGCGGAAGATATAAATCTGTACCCGCAAGGATTAAACCTGTGCTGGTCTGGATAGTAATAAGCAAAAACAGGCATGCGATCATCAATTTCCCAAGCGGGTTATGGCCTAAATACGTTATCGTCTTGCCTGACTTTACTGAACTTATATACTCTTTAAGAGACTGCCAGGAACCTCTGCCAAAGGGCGAAATAGCTTTCCAACGCGCGAATTTATTGCCTATAAATCCCCAAACCAGTCGCCAGACTAGATTCACTGCAAACACATACCCGATATATGCATGGACACTTTTAAGTAAAAATTTTCCATCTTTACTTATGCCTAAAGCATCATCGTTAAGGAGAGCAGTCCCCGCACCAATAAGACCAATAATACAAAGTACATTTATCCAGTGAAACAACCGCGTAGTGCGATCCCAGACTGCATAAGATTTTAATTCCGTATTGATGACGACATTATCTGACATGACCTTATCCTTTTATGAATCAACCAAACACGGTTGCTATATTTATTTTAACCTGGCATCCGCATAAGCTCGGACACCTCAAGTGAACCATCAATATCAAGAAACAGACACGCTTTTGCAATCGTTAATGCCGCATCCATAGAAGCAGCTTTTATTATTGTATAGCCAGACATAGATGTTGTGCTTCCACTCGTCACCGTGCCATCCGGGGTTGATTGTGCTGGTATTCTTAAGCGGATTAGCCGGGCTTACAACTGCCTCACCTAATGAACCCAACCATTGTTTATACTTGGCAAAATGTTGCTACCTTCCTTAGGACTCGATAGCGGGTTACCGCCGAGATAAGTAATGAGGTACTATTCCATGTTTCTCGCTCCTAATTTAAATAATCAGCTTCCAATGTACTATAAATAAACATAATCTTTCAACAAAGATACTCCTTTTCATGTCAACTTTTAATGGCTTCGCGTTACACGCCAAATTTCACGATACTGCCAACAACAGGAACTGATTCATTCGTTCTTTCCCAGGTATTGTTGGCGTTCATGGTTTCATAGTGGTTGAAAACAAAAGGGAGAATTTTTGCTTTATAAGGGTCTTCAATTTGATCAAAAACATTAATATGCAGGTGTGGAGCAGTTGAGTTACCTGAATTTCCTACCATACCAAGTTGCTCGCCAACTTTGACTCGCTGTCCTTCGTTGACTAAAACCGACCCATTTTTAAGATGTGCCAAAAATACAATATAGCCCTCATTATTCTCTATCATTACATGATTGCCTGCATTTGGACGTATATCTAGACGACCATTTTTTTCTTGCGGACGAAATCTATATGTAGCGTTATACCATATAACAATTGTTTGCCATAAATTTGTATAGCGATGGTCTCGCCAATCGCCACACGCACGAACTACCTTTCCAGCTACCGGTGCTAGAACCGGTTCACCCCAACAATAATAGTCGCTGGAATCAATGTGGCTGAATAAAAAGTTAACTGTTCGTTTTCGGTGAAGACTCTTGCGATTAGACGATGTTTTAACGAAATCGAAAGCATTCGGGTGGTGTCCAGGAGGACACAACACCTTCCACTCACCTTGTAGCGGTGACTCAATGGAAATAGCCTTATCTACTTCATTCTGCATGATTCAACACAAAGCTGAAAATGCTTATGCTCCCCGTGAGTGACAGCATTTAACTTAATATGAAGGTTAGACTTTTTATTCACGAGGTACCCGAAACCCTTAAACCCGTTAACTTTGTTATTACTTTTTCTGTATACATAACCTAAAGCCCACCATGCTTAATGTCAAAGCGATCGCTACGCCAGCAAAAGTGGGATGAACGCCGGATTTAAGCATCGACCACCAGGCTGCAACACCTACGATGATATAGAAAATTGGCTTTCGGACCCGGCATAATTAGCTAATGCCAAAAAAGCAATCAGCGCAAATGAGATTAACAAAAAAGTTACCGATATATCCTGCGTATAAAATAACGCAATAACTAAGATAGCACCGACATCGTCGACTATGGCGAGGCCAACAATAAAAGCTAACAGGCTAGTGGGAATGTGTTTTCTAACCAGGGTGAGCACACCTAATGCAAATGCCGTATCTGTTGCCATCGGAATACCCCAGCCTATTTGTGAATCCAATGACCAGTTAAACAAAGAATAAATTACAGCCGGGCATACCATTCCACCGACAGCACAAAGAATCAACATGCGCCGATTTTCTGAAAAGGCAAGATCACCAGCGAGCACTTCACGTTTAATCTCAAGTCCGATAAGAAAGAAAAATATAACCATCAAACCATCATTAATAATATGTTTAAGTGAGGCTTGCAGCTCAAAATCACCCAGAAAAAAACCAATCGGCGTGTGCGTTAAATTCTGGTAAGTAGAAGAATAATCTGAATTTGCCCACCACAAAGCCACGACAGTGGCGATTAGAAGAAACAGGCTCGATGTTGTCTGTGCACGGATAAAGCTTGAGAAAGGAGGGTGAATATTTTGCAGACCCCGCTGTAATAAATTATTTGTGTCATCAGTCATTTAAATAAACCTTAATTATATTATTTTACTGCGAAAATAATAGTTTAGAAGTTAATACCGCTAATTGTAAATTTACACAGAAAGTTTGTAGTAGTTTACATTAAATATAACAAACTCTAAATTAATCCAGTTCAGCACATTGGGTTGACATTTTTTGTTTCGCTTGATCTACTGTATTAAATCACAATGCCCAAAAAATTTTCTGTATTATCAAAGCGAAAAAAGTCCATTGCCACGTAATGTTTATTTCCCGGCCATATCTGGTGCGTGTGCAGCGCGACCAAATCACTTTCCGCTACTGCTCTTATAAATTCAATATTTTTTTCCAGATTTTTTCCAGAATAGTCAACAAATACCTGCTTACCATCAGCGACTAGCGGGTTATGCTGCATGTATTCATCTCCTTAATAGCTATGGTAATGACATTGCCTCATGCTCAGTCGTATTCAAAACTATTTTGGTTAGTACAAAAGTAGCGTACCTTAGGGCATCGACTGGAATATATTATACTATTTGAATAGCTATTTTATTTATATCCTTGTGGCTCAATTATTGCCGGAATGACCTTCCCATCCATTAACACTACATAAATATTATACTTTGTTTTCATTGCATCATTAGAAATTTTAATTAGGTAGTGCCAGTGTTTATCATGCTTTGGCACTCGTCTTAGTTCAATTTTTTTTATAACACCAGGCGTTATTGAATCTTTACTGAAATCAATGACAGCTTGAATAGCCCTGTCAACAGTTAAAGGTATCAAAGATGAATCAGAGTTCCATTCAGGACTGTTATTAATATCATTTTCATCAATGAACGCGATCATTCTTAAATTATCGAATTGCTCATATATTTCAACTTTAGGTTGAAATGCGTTGGCATTTGATGAAAAGATAAAAATGGCTATAAATAGATAACGATAATATTTCATTTGAAAATCCTCCTCATATTTTTGTAAAAAATAATTTTTTCATTCGGATTGCCTATACGATGTAAACGAATAAAGATATTGAAACCATTCAATAGCTGGCATCCACCACGATGAGATATTATCACCAGAGAAAAATCACCTTTCGCAAACTTACCATCAGGACAAGCATCAATACTATAAGAACAAAATCTTGAATGGGTGGTCTGATTGCGTTAAATTATTAAGCTATCGACGCCCCTCTATCTTTTTTTAACTTTATCAGGAAACTTCCCCCAAACGTTCTTGAGCCATTTTATATCCGAGTTCTATCATTTCTGAAGCACGGTCAAACTCTAAAATCCCACATGCATTTCGAGCGATTTCTATAAAATGATCAGCAGGGTAAGCTGCTAGCTTCTGTCTTGCGATAGTGCTTTGCATTACATCAAATGCCTGATTCGCTATATCATATGCCCCCCAACCTTCACTATTATGACTTGTTGTTGAATCTTTTAAACTTTCTACAAATTCAATAAACTTCCTGGTAAATGAGGATTTATTTTCGTTTTCTGAATCATTATTTGTCGATACTTTCTCTTTATTATCTAACTTACCACCAAGATTAACTGCAACGGTAAAATCTGTTTCATCATTAAAGGTAGGTGCTATCGGAACGGGGTTTAAAACACCACCATCAATTAGATCGACATTTTTATATCTAAATGGAGTAAACAAAAGTGGTAACGAAATAGATGCTCTAATTGCTTCAAAAAGCTTTCCTGAATTCATCCATACTTCTTTCTCATTAAGAATATCAACTGCAACAGCAGTATATGCTATAGGTAAATCTTCAATTACAACATCACCCACAAGTTCCGTCAGTGTATTTATAATTTTATCACCTTTAACTAGACCACTTTTCTTCCATGAAAGGTCAAGCGAAGTGACGATATCAACTTTTGATAATGACAGTACCCAACTTTCAAAATCATCTAGCTTTCCAGCGGCATAAATACCACCAATAAGTGCACCCACTGAACAACCGGAAATTGATTCTATTTTGAAACCATTTTCCTCAAGCCAGTGAATTACCCCGATGTGAGCTAAACCACGTGCACCACCACTCCCTAAAACGAGGGATACCGTTTTATGATTCTTTGTTGTCATAATTTCTTTAACATTTCCTTGGGCCCCTAACATTAAGGTTTAACGGCAAGCAACCGAGGTCAAAGTAAGCGGTTGTTTACGCAACGGTTTGTTATATTTCTTATTTATAATGTTATAACCTGATCTGGCATATTCCCTGATAGTGCCGTATATAAATTAGGGAAACAACCTATAACCGCGCCCTCAACAAGCTTTTTATCTATTTGTCTTTCATAGCAACATTTATCGCAACCCATTAGCAACATACCTTTTTCTTTTGCTACTTTTGCAAGACGTTCTCCTATTGGATCGCCGTTTACTAATACATAATTGTTATCTTCAAAAAAGAACATACCAACGACTTCCACGCCATGTGCATCATCTTCTAATTGAGGCAGAATCATTTGACCAAGTTTATACGATACAGAATGACCTTGCGTTGAAAAAATATAAGCTACTTTCATGTTATTTCCTTTTAGGTTGATTTTTAATTTTTTTCATCAATGTTTAAAAATAAGTATGGAGCGTTTTACGAGTGAAGAAAAATATTTTTCAATATTGATACGGAAATCTGTTGTAAATATATATTGTTATTCAGACTGCTGCACTCACTTTATTCGCTCGCAAAGGCATACTTTTTTCTGAATATTTTTTATAAATGATTGTTTTTTATAGTTTTTACTTTTATGGGAGGCCCAGGCTATGACTTCTGGTTTTGGATTCCAGTTTTCGCTTATCTGCGTGTATGGAACAGTGGGGGAGCTTTCTAATCAACTGAATCTTTTAATTAGTCTTTCTAATACTCTACTTATTGAACTATAACGGTAGCGGGCTTAGGTGCGATATATTTTAAGCCAATATAACGATTGCCCTTAGCATCAACATTATTTGGTGTATCACTGGTAATAACTACATCATCAATATAACACGATTGTGTTTTTGGAGCGTTACCATTCCAGTAAGTATAAAAATAGATAAAATCAGAAACAGAATCTTTTGTTTTCATTGTATATGTCAGAGTGTCTTCAAATATTAACTTACCATCCTGCCACACCCGGAAAATCCCACTGTTAGGCGCGGCAATGTACTTAACATACATCTCTATGGCATGCCATTCACCCTTAGCTACCGGCACGCCCTGGTTTGCCCATTTAGAACGCGGGTTATTAGCATAATACGCAACCGAAGCTACCTCGCTACCTACCGACAAACCTGATTTTGTAGTTAAGGCATCAAACATGCCTTCACCTATGCCTGTAGCATTATTTTTTACATGAATGCGCAATGTTTTCAGACCCTGCCCGGTAGCAGTAAAATCAAAATTTGCCGGGTAGTATATGTAAGCCCTAAACCAAATTTCACCACCTTCTGGTATGTTTGATGGAAAGGTATAAGCACCGCCCCAATCCGCCCAGCCATCTGTACCTGCATCAATGCCAACCTTGGCCGATTGTGTACTACCATTTTGATTAATAAATTCTTTGGAAAGCACCGTATATTTGAATGCTTCATTAAATGCCCCTGCACCTAGTGCTTTGTCACCAACATTACCACTTTCAAAATCAGAGTTGATGGTCCAGGCGTGCGCTGAGAGTGAACAAAAAAACAGGCTCAATAATGCTGCGATTTTAAAATGTACTTTCATAATTTTAAATTCCCTTAAGGGAAGCAACCTACTTCCAAAAGTAATTGTTAGTGTGTACGTGATATTTCCTAAATTGTTTTTTGTGCAATGTTTGAGAGTGAGCTTTCAATACCTGCATTATCAATGACTACAACTGCAAAGTAATAAGTGTTTCCGACGGTAAGCGTGTTGATGGTATACAGGTTAACTGACGAGTCATTAATCTGGATAGAGTTATCCAATATTGCCTCAGACAGACCATAATAAATTTTATAACCGGCAATTTCCGATACGGGTAATGGACTGTTATCCGTTCTTTCTGATGGCATCACCCACGAGACAGTTGCGGTACCTGTCACTGAATTGGCCTGCCCGTCATCACCTGAACTTGCGCTCGAGGCACTGCTGCCACCACCGCAAGCAGAAATAAGCAAAAAAGTACTCATTATTGTAACAATACGTATATTCAATTTTCCCTCCCACAATATATTGTTAGTTCTTTACATGATAGTTAATTTATAAGTGTAAATACTTATTATATATTCAAAAAAATCAAACGTTGTGACGTGTTACTCTTAATGAAAAAAAGACGGTGGTATACACAGGTGATTATTGCTTGTCGCGACTTTAAATTTTTAGAAAAAACGGAGCAGTAAAATTTAAATTTCATATTAAATGTGGTTTAGTAGAAGCTACTCAACATATATAAATCTATTTATAGCAATGGCTGAAAGTCATCATTAACCGTTATGCTAAGAGGTGACAAAGGTCGATGTGCTTTTGTTTACCCTGCTTAAGCTCATTGTTATTTTTTTAAAGCTGATTTATGTTGGGTATAATAATATTTACCCATAGTTACCAATAAAATACCACCAAGAACCATCGCGGCTGAAATTATAAGCCGAACAGTGATTGTTTCAGAGATAAATATAACGCCTCCCAAAGTGGCAATTACCGGGACGGACAGTTGAAGCACCGCAGCTTGTGTAGTCGAAAGACCACCAAGCGCGATATACCATATTGTGTAACCAATTCCTGATGTGATGCCGCCAGATAACAAAGCTAATATTATGCCCTCAGAGGAATAGTTTGTATTCTTAATTGTAATCAGGGCTAATAGTATAATGAACGGAGTCGTTCTAAAAAAATTATAAGCGGTATCCATAAGTGGACTCTTAGAACCACGCCCGTTCAGGGTGTATATGCCCCATGCAATCCCGGCTACAGCCATAAGCAGGAACCCTATAGTCGATGGTGCAGTAACTCCAGGCAGAATCAGATAAACAAAGCCTGTAAAAGCGATAGTTACTCCTGCCCATTCTGTAAAATGCAATCGAGTACCAGCAATAACTGACAGTAAGATCATTGTTACCTGAACAGAACCAAACAGAATAAGCGCACCTGTACCGGTGTCTAATGAAATGTAAGCATAAGAAAATGTAGTAGCGTAGATAAAGAGCATCAAGCTGGCTGACCAACTACCTTTTGTAGATACATTTTTAGTATTTCGAGTTGAGGTTACGATTATCAAAAGAACAATAGTACCTGACAACAATCGTATAACGGTAAAACTTGATGCATCAATCGCTTCACTTCCTAAGGCCAAACGACACAATATTGAATTGGCGGCAAATGCTATTAATGCCAACCCAGTAAGGATGATAGTTTTCAATAACGAGTTATTAATCAAGTACTATTCCTTAGAATTTTAACGTTAAATTAAGTTAAGTCATTCAAAAAATATTCAGACTTTGTGGAAAAATGGAAGAAGCGAGTGCAACAAAATTCGCATTGTGCGCGTCGAGATTATATAATTTTATATCGCTTCTATCGCTCACAATTTATGGTATGTCACCTTAGGGGTTTTCTACAACCTCAACCCTTGTGTTAATTTGCCTTAAAGCGGTGCTTTAAGGAGAAAATTGAAAGATTTGTTATGCAGCTGATTCTTGCTCAATATCCCAGCCTGGAAATACAAGAACAGCTGGATGGCAGTGTAAGGCTCTTGCCAGAACTTTAGCTCTTTCTACACCAAGTTGTACTCTACCATTCTCAATAGCAGATATAGTTGATTGTGGAATACCCGTTAAAGTTGCTAGTTCATTTTGACTAAGTTCTTGCATATCGCGCAAGATTTTAACTGATTCACTCACTGAGACTTCAATTTGTCTTTTAGCTTTTCTGTAATCTTTCATATTATTTCCTCATATAATCATGAGATGTAATATTTACGACTTGAACAAGAATTTTATCTTTTTCAATTTTGTAAATGATTCTATATTGTTGATTTAAACGTGAAGACCGATGACCTTTCCATTTCCCGCTTAATGATTGATCATGTAACCTTATGATTTTACGAAGACCTTGAAGAGCAGAAATAGCAACAATGTCCTTCCATTTTTCGTACCTTTTCAATACATCCGATGGAATAGAAATTAATTGTTTTGAAACACGCTTATGTTCATATATTTCCCACATACTATATTAAGTATATATACTAAAAATAGTATATCAAATCTATAATTGCAAAACTTTGAGCTAAGGGGGGGGTCTTTAGCGCGTTCCGTGACTTGAGCGATTTGTTATCTGTCTTGAATTAATTTTGTCATGTAAAAGGATACAGCCCCCCTTTAAATTTATTACTGCGCAGGCATCTCCATCATCTCAGAGACCTCAAGTGAGCCACCAATATCAAGAAAAGGGCAATTCTGTGCTATCGATAGTGCGGTCTCCAACGATTCTGCTTTAATAACCGAGAATCCTGACATTGCGCTACTACCTCCAGCTTTTATCGATCTATCAGAGCTTACTGTACTTGTATCCTTTAATGGTATTGTAGGGATAACAGCTGCTTCACCGAGCGATGATAACCACTCCATATATTTCGAAAAATGATTTTTAGATTCTTCTTCGCTGGATGGCTGATTGCCGCCCAGGTATACCAATACAAATTGTTTCATTTTAATTTTCACCTTTATTGCTTTTCTAGCATACGCTTCAGTGATACAACAAACCGTTCATACCACCCTGCGCGCTTTACACTTTTTACACAGCTCAGTAGGATACGTTCTCTGCGTTCAGACATCCAGTCCTGTTTGTAGGCATCGTTACCTGCCAGAAAGTCAATCTCTTCCACATTATCGGTATTGATTACGTACTCCATCAGGAAACTGGTCAGTATAGACCCCGTTGAATACTGCCGCCACGCCTTATCATACGCCAGCCTGAATATACTGGCTTTACCGTAGCGTACAAACCAGATCTGTGCAGCAACAGGCTGCCCCTTTATATAAAGTATCGCAAGCCTGGAACAACCCACCTTCGAAAAGCTCTCCACAAAGTTGTCCTGGAAGCCGGTATTATTAATTTCATTCTGCTTCCAACTGGCATTGTAGACGACATAGTAATCGGCCATTGCCTGCGGCACTTCATTGCCCGTAAATAGACGAATCTCAAAACCGTGTTCACGTTCAAGTTTACGTTTTTTACGAGCGATCGTATTGCGCAGTTGGGCAGGACGGGCTGCCATATACTCCTCATATGACTGCCCCTGTAAGCGACAAACCCAGTTATAGCCCCGGAAAATGTGTTTACAATTAAATCCAGTTACTTCGAGGCTCCTTTGTAAACTATTTATTTTGCTGTCGTCGGCAACCGGCTCCAATAGCAATCCATTAACCAGTAACTGACTCAAAGCCTGGGCCAGACAGGAGAGAACCCGCTCCTGATCATCGTCCGCAAGTAACAGACTATAAAGTGGTGTAAATCCGTGCCTGAGAGAGTACCAGGTTTTATTCCCGGCACTTTCCATCAGGGGAAGAATTGCCATCACTGTATCCCCGGCCACCACGCAGGCCAACACCATAGTGTGGTCATTATCCAGTGCAGTGGCAGCCAGACTCTCAAACCACAGGCGCGAGAAAAAGATACTCTCTTTCTCTCCCTGCTCAAAGAGTGCATTAGCACTCTCGGGTAATTGGTTCCACTCGGAAAAACAGACAAACTTCATTATGAAACTCAGCTAACGCAAACTTCAAACGGATCATCGGAAACATAAATGTTGGGATATCGAGCATACGTTAATACAGCTCCTTGCAGGTTACCCAGGTACATATTTAGCATCTGGAGTGTAATGTCGAAATCAGCAACATTAATAGACTGCACTTATTATTAATTTGTGATTTACGTACCAATGTTCATTACTCATTACGTTTTGCTAAAGGACAACCTGTCATGGTAAAACGAGTGATAGGTTGTCCGGTGAGCAATGCGAACGAACTTAATTCACTTGCAGCTTTTTTTCCATTCAAATGCTTCGCGCTCAATTAACTGTATGAAGTCGGACTTACCTAAAGAATACTTGCTAGGCTTATATTTATATTTTATTTCTAGTGATTTTTTGAGTTTTTCATATTGCATTACTTTTTTCGGATGACATTTCAAATACTCCACGAACAATACATGCCTTTCTATTTCAGGATTTCCTTCCTCAAATACATGGACATGATGAGTTCTATTGTCTCCTCCCTTTTGAAAGAATCGCCTACCTACAAGCCCATATTCACCTTTTGCCTCGTAACCTAATTGAAATAACTCTTTATTATAGTTATCAATATTATTTAAACTCTTAACTACTAGCAAAATATCAATTATTGGCTTTGCAGCCATACCTTGAATAGCAGTGCTACCTATATGGTAGGATTTTATAATTTCTTGCGAGAGAATAGCCTTAATTGACTTAAGTTCATTTGTATATTCAACACACCATTTCTCACTGAATTCTACTATTTCGATAATTCTCATTTTTTACTGTTAACCGTTTGAGTTAAATGGCTCCCAAACGTATAGCGGTTGAGAGTCCAAGCTGTGCATGTTTTTTTACACAGCGATTTAAATGTTAGCGGATATTTTACTCATTAGACATTTTTTTAAGATACGGTTCTGTAAGGGGTTTCTCCCAACGAGGTTCTAGCTCTAAAATTTTCTCGAAAAGCATCTTTGCTTCACGTATATCTTCTAAGGCGCTTAGTATTTTTTGTTCCATATATTTTTGTCGCTAACGAGCTAATAAACGGTGTGCGGTAGCGCGTCTGGTGAGCAACGCGAACGCACTTGATTTACTTTTTAGCCATGCATTAAAGCGGTTCATTGCTAAATTCCAGTACCGATTCGCCAAATGTAGAAATAGCATTGTTTTTAAATTCTTTTAAGAATATTCTCAATTCTACAAGATCATTACCAATATCAGTTTTTAGGTCTTCATCCGTTGAACTATTGAAAATAGATTCCATTGAAGCGTCTTTTTCTAAAAGAGCTTCAAGAATGATCTTTGCCTCAGACTCGACTAGATTTAATTTTAATGTACTCATACTGCCTTACCTTCTTTTTTATAAATTCTTTTAGCGCGTAGCGCCATTTCTTCTAATAAACCTTTATATTTATCAACTGGCATATTTTTTGTGGGCGCAACACAATAATGATGTTTTTTATCTTGCACGAGCATTAGTCCTTTAGGTAATGGTATATTTTTAGAGATATGCCAAACCCACCCCGACATCGGAGATAAATTTATACCTTCTTTATCAAAAATGCTTACACCTTTGCCATTTGCAATGACCACATTAATGCCATGTATTTTTGTAATTTTAACATCTCTCAATCGAACATTACTCAACCTTGAGCCTGTCGCATTACCTAAACGAAAGACATCTTCTGGAACAATATAAAACTCTTTTGGTAACATTTTGCATTCTCCTTTTGCTTGTGAATTTATTTTTTTGCTAACGAGACTGTAGAAAAACCCATAAACAAGTATTTTATGGAGCTTAAATTGAAATTGTAAAAATACCTATCCATGATATAAAAGTATTGATGAAACTTAATGACGCTGTAAATGCGAAACTAACGATAAAAATAATATTCGTGTTGAGATTAAATAATTTTAACCGCTTATATCGTCTCACAATTTAACGGCATGTCAACTTAGGGTTTTTCTACAGCCTCAACGTTATAAATAAGAGGCGGTTTAAAGTGGTGCGGAGCACCTCTTTAAAACGTCCTTTTTAATTGCCTTGTTGGGTATTAATTAGCTTACTCACTAAATACCTTTACTATACAAAATTGGATTGCATTAAGCCCGTTCCAATCCTCTATTTGGAAAAAAGGTAGTTCTATACCGTTCAAGGCCTGTATTTCGGTGTGCAGTTGTTGATGGTACTTTGTGGATTGTTCATAAGCGAAGCTGAGAACAAAATATCCGTGTTTCGCGAATCCACTCTTTTTCATAGACTTTAACTTTTCAATGTCTTTCTTCCAAGAGGAGGCTTGTTCTTTCGGTTTATTTACCCATCCTGTACCCGCCCACGCAGTTTTTATTTCAATTGCAATGTAATCTTTTTTTTTCGCAATTGCTACCAAGTCGCAGCGTCCCGCATTTCTCGCATAGCTGGCCTCGACATGGACAAGGTAATTTGCTTCAGAAAAAGATCTATACAGTGCACACTTGACTTGATCTTCTTTAGGTTTGACATCATTAAATTTACCTAGTGCAATCTTCAGGTAATCTTCCTGAGCGTACTTGAGGCCGTTCTCGATAATTGTTTCAATAGACATGCTATCTCCACCTAAGTTTTGGCTTTGTATGCGCCCAACAGTTGTATTAACGAGACCCCATGTCTCGTTATTCCTTTTTAGGGTTTCCAACCACGAATTGCTGTACCATCTGGATTCACTGCCTCTTCATCTTTAAGTGTTGGATAATATTGTTTTTTTTCTTTCATATCATAAAAAATAATACCATGAATGCCATTAGCTTTACTCTTTATAACAGGGCGAGTCCATATTTTTGAAAATACTTCTTCTAATTCTTTAGTTTCTTCTTTCTGCCACAAATCTTCGAAAAATGCGACATTCGTATTATTTGTAAATATAATGAAAAATTCTTCATCAGTTGCCTCGAATATATCGAATACACAATTTTCGGCACTATCAATTATTTGGATATTCTTCATGTGTTTTTATTTTATTACCCTAACGCCTAAATAACCGGCGCGCAGTTTTTTACGCGTCCGCAGTTAATTTTATTGATATTTTTTATAAATATTAATTGGCAATTCTTACCTCACTAAAACGCATTGCCTTTAAGTCGCCTTGTGATTCAATAAGGCCTTTTTGCACAAGGCACATTACTCTTTGGGCGTAAAATACATCTGGTATCCCCTTTATTCTATCCTCTTGCTCAGACATTGCAGCGCCTACGATTCTTGCTACTTTTTTCCATTGAGTAGAAATATTAGATAGAAGTGCGTCATCAATATCACTTAATTCTAGCTCAGATAATTTGTTTACCAACTCTGATTGTTCAACTGTTAAAGAGGGGTCAATAGTTGTCTCAGGCATTATCTATTTCCTTTTTAAATATAACGTTTGAATTAACTTGACGCGTGCCTCATTGCGAGGACAATGTTGAATGATTTGTTATAAATTTACTTTCGCACATCCTTTATATACATAGCTGTACCATCTTTTCTCATCTCCATTTCAAATAACTCACTGACCCTTATCAAGTCGCTAAGCTTTTTATATCCATAATTTATTGATGAAAAGGAACTATTGTTTGATATGTAGTGGCCTACTTTACTCATATCAACCCAGTTATCATCTTCTGATGTTTGTTCAACAGCTGTTCTAAGTAACTTAACTAATGCCGCATCGCGTCTTAAATCACTCTTGTTTTTCTTCACTGTTGGTAGAGCTTTTTCTGATTTTTCTTCTTTCTCAGGAACGAGATTCTCTGTGTAGATAAATGGCGAGCAGGCATCTACGAATGGTTTAGGCGTTTTCTGCTCACCAAATCCAAAAACAGGTAGTCCGCTTTCAAGTATTCTTAGAACCAATGGAGTGAAATCACTGTCGCTTGTCATCAGTGCAAATGCATCAACATTTTTACTATACAGCAAGTCCATAGCGTCAATAATCATCGCAGAATCCGTGGCGTTTTTTCCTTTTGTATAGGCAAACTGTTGCATGGGGCGTATTGCATGAGGATGCAGTCTATCTATCCAACCTGATAGGGATGGATTGTTCCAGTCTCCATGTGCATGTCGAACGTTTACCATACCATATTTTGCAAGTTCTTCTAGCACACCTTCTATTGAATTGTGACTAACATTGTCACAATCAATTAGCAGTGCTATTCGTTTTCTTTCTGCCACAAAATCCTCCTAAATTTATAACGTCGCAAATAACTGGCACAAAACAAGGAGGAACAACGCGGTTTTGTATCCATGTTAATTTGCCTTGTTATATGTTGATTGCTCAATGCTATGCATATTGTACCGTATAGTCCTGATGCCTCATTGCTATGATAAATGTATCTAGATCGCTTATCTTGACCGAAATTCAGCAGGGCTTATACCAGCCACTTTTTTAAAAGTTTTAATGAAGTTGCTGGTGTCTGTATAACCTAGCTTATAACCAACTCCTTCAATGCTAATATTTTCGAGTTCCATTATCTGCTTGGCTTTTTCAATTCTCAGCTGGATAAGATATTGCTTTGGACTAAATCCTGTTGCTAACTTAAAGCGTCGCAACAAAGTGCGTTGACTGAGATTGCAGTATTCAGCCAATTTTACTATAGAGATATTCGAATAAATCTGTTCTGAACAAAATGTCTGAGCTTTTATAATTAAAGGATCACCATGCGTAAGGCATGGGTAAAACCGTTGGTAATAAGCCTGCAGCCTCCCTTTAAAATCGAGTAAAGAAAAGCTGGCTACCCTCTTCGCAAGTTCAAATCCTGCAGACCTTGCAACGATATGTAATGCCAAATCCTGAAATGCGTATAGTCCAGCAGCGGTTATTATATCCCCTTGGTCAATAACCATTTCACTTTTTTTAACCTCTTTAATCAAGGGGTGCTGTTGTGCCAAATCATCACATAATAGCCAATGTGTTGTGACTTGTTTTCCATTCAAAAGGTTCGCATTAGCAAGCCAAAAGACACCCGCACAAGCAGCTACTAGAATAGCCCCTGACTGATAGCAGGATTTTAATAAAGACAGTGTCTCAGGGGTAGAAAATGAAGGAAGTTTTTTAGCTAAGCAAGGTGGGATAAAGACAATATTTTCACAGCCACTGTTAGGTTCGAGTGATGCTGTTAATGGGTGGCAAGTAAACAATTCCTGCTCAGCCTGGTAATTGGCTATAGTGAAAAGGTCTTGTACTCCATGTTTCGCAGATGCCATTACATTAGGGTAATCAAGAATATAGATATTAACAGGGTTTGTAGCCATGGCTTAATTTAACCATTAATAGTCTTATTTGGCCATTAAATTCTAATGCCCTATTCTGTAATCTTGCATCCTCTACCTCAAATAGGAAACAATGATGGATAACACAGCACTTATATTAATCGATATTCAAAATGACTATTTTCCGGGAGGAGCGCTTGCTTTAGAGCAGCCAGAGTTAGCAGCGGAAAAGGCAGTACAGTTACTTGGCATGTTTCGGGAGCAGCAATTGCCCATCGTGCATATCCAACACGAAAATCTTAAGCCTGAACTGCCATTCATGCGACCAGGTAGCAAAGGTCAAAGTATTCACTCAAATGTTCAGCCAATGGCAAATGAACAATGTTTTATTAAACATTATCCCAATGCCTTCTGGAATACAGGCCTGGAACAATATTTGAAAGATCACGGCATTACGCGCCTGGTGATCGCGGGTATGATGACGCATATGTGTGTAAGCTCCACAACACGGGCAGCAATGGAGCGAGGTTTTGAAGTGACAGTAATACAGGATGCGTGTGCCACGCGCGCTCTGGAATTAAACGGAATAGAAATTTCTTCAGAAACAGTACACAGAACCTCTCTGGCCGAACTAACGCTGATTGCTCAAGTAAAACCTATAAAAACATTTCTTTCAGAGATAACCTCACCAGCATAAAATCTAGTAGCACGGGCAGTGCTTTTCACTACCCGTGCATTCTACTTCTAAACCAACGTAGAGGCTAAAACACATAACGAGGCTGTAGAAAAACGATTAAATAATAGTGTTCAGCCAGCTTGAGTTTGTTATTTATCATTGTTTCACCATGCCGTATTTCAAAGGCGATTTCAACTTTTATAGCGCCCATTCTGCTTGA